>Ga0101944_10003677_pt1 | contig 20721 bp, 18 predicted proteins | sample DewCreD2012metaG_FD_75245 | JGI IMG/M metagenome (GOLD analysis project Ga0101944, IMG submission 75245) | Hot spring sediment bacterial and archeal communities from British Columbia, Canada, to study Microbial Dark Matter (Phase II) - Dewar... ... | reverse complement strand
CTGGGGCTTAAGCATACCCTAAAGCGGGGGCGCTTGGCCATTGGCTCTTGCGGAAACCGGCCCGGGCCGCTTGGCCCCCGGCCTGGCTAACCAGGCCGCCCATAAAGTTTTTTGGGAAGGGGGGGTCCGGGGGAAAACCCTTTTGTCCACCAAAGGGTTTTCCCCGGTTTCTCCTCAACAAGCCGGCCCGGTGATCCGGGCCTCGATGGCGGCCAGTTCTTCCCTGGAGTTGATGCCGGCCACCTCCAGGGGATCGGGGCACAGGGCCAGGCCCACCTTGCGGCCGGCCTGGTCCAGGAGCTGGACCAGGTCGGTGAGGTAGTATTCTTTCTGATCGTTGGCGTTGCCGATCTGGGGCAGGAACTCCAGCAGCGATCCGGCGGCCGCGCGCAGGTCGATGCGAACCTCGCTGTCCGCACCCAGCGAGCGGTAGACCTTCTCGGCCGCCTGGCCGACCAGCTGCAGCGCGGCGCCCTCGCCCGCCGCGACCTCGACCGCAAGCCGGTCGCCGCCGACCAGGCCGCCGTCGACCACCGCGGCCGCCTCCTTCTCCTTGCCGAAGTGGGTGATATCGCCCACCAGCAGGATCGCGTGGGCCTGTCGAATGTCCGGCCCGAGCGTCTTGATGGTCTTGACGTCTCCATGAATGTCCGCCAACCCGACGATGTCTATGCGAATCACGACTGTGTTCCTGCAGTGTCCCGCAATCGAGTCCATAGGGCCTCGGCATGCGCCGTCAGGCCCTCCAACGGGGCGAATGCCGCCACCCCGACGGCATCCTCCGCCGGCAATCGCGCATCGTACCGAATCATACTGGATGCCTTGCGAAAGTCATGCATCTACCCCGCCGTCCAGCCGCCGTCGACGTAGAGGGCCGAGCCAGTAACGTAGCTTGATGCTTCGCTGGCCAGAAACACCGCCGCCCCCTGCACCTCGTGCATCTGTCCCCAGCGTTTGAAGGCGGTCGCGTTGACAATCGCGGCGGCCTTTTCGGGCTGGTCGAGCAGGGGTTTGTTCATCTCGGTCAGGAACGGGCCCGGGCAGATCGCGTTGCAGCGCACGTTGTATGGGGCCCACTCCAGCCCCAGCGTCCGCGTCATGTTGAGAATTGCGCCTTTGCTGGCGGTGTAGATCGAGCGTTCCGCCAGGCCGATCGTTGACAGGGCCGAACCCATGTTGATCACCGACCCGCTGCGCTGGCCCTTGAGGATCGGCGCTGCCGCCCGGCAGCACAGCCACGTGCCCAGGAGGTTCAGGTCCACCACCTGCCGGTACTCCTCGAGTGAGAATTGCTCGATCGGTTTGCGGATGTTCGTGCCAGCGTTGTTGATGAGCACATCCAACCGACCGAACCGCTCCACGACCGTCGCGAAGAGCCGCTGCACGTCATGTTCCTTCGTTACATCGCCGGCCAGGGCCAGGCTCTGCCGGCCGGTACGGTACGCAATATCGGTTGCCACGGCCTGACAGTCCGCCTGTCTGCGCGAGCAGATGACCGTCGTGGCGCCCGCCTGCCCGAGTGCAAGCGCCATCGACCGGCCCAGACCGCGCGAAGCGCCGGTGATTAGCGCCACCTTTCCGTCCAGCCGGAACATATCCATTACGTTGGCGTCTGCCATGACAGCCTCCGCCTACCAGGGAACGTCGTCGCCCAGGCCCGCCTGGACGCGGACCACGCCCGTCTCTCGCAGCTTCCGGTACAGGTTGACTGCATAGTACAGGAAGCCCGTGTCGTTGGGATGCAGGCCGTCCACGAAATACCACGGCTGGTTGGGCACCAGTTCCAGCCCGGCTATGGGGGTGACCCGGTGGAACTCGCCAGCTGTCTCCAGGATCGCCCGAGAGAAAGCGGCCAAGTCGGTGTCGTTCCTGGCCGGCTGGGCCGGTGGCGTTCGCCACAGCGGGCTGATCACGACGATCGAAGTCTCGCGAGGCGGGTGGATCGACTGCAGCTTCGCGAGAAACTCCCGGGCGTTGCAGCGGACCTGCTCAATCGACATGCCGCGCGTCCAGTCGTTCGTGCCGTAGGCCACTGTCACCAAGTCCGGCCGAAACGGCAGGTTCGGGTCCAGGAATGCCGCGTCAAAGACGTGCCCGCCGACTCCCAGGTTCAGCAGCTCCATGTCGAGCAACCGGGCGAGTTGGAAGGCGTACGTCGAGTGCGGGCTCCGCGCCTCCATCCCTTGCGTGATCGAGTCGCCGAGGCAGAGGAGCTTGCCCTTCTTGCGAGGCACCGGCTGAAGCGTCGCGCCGTCCGCCAGTCCAACCTCCTGCAGCCGGATCTCTACGGTGCATGGCAGAAAGACGCGGATCTCCCGCTCCCGCCGGTCTGGCAAGTCAAACAGCCGACCGTCAAGAGTCGCCTCCCGTTGATCCACGCGCACTGCGTGCGAGAGCACCCCGTCGATCTCGACATCGATGCCGTAGAGCGCCCGGCAGCCGTCAAGGATGGCGAACTTCATGTCAAGGAAATTCGAATCGGTGCGGAATGCCAAGATCGCCCCGGCACAGCACTTTGCGCGTACGGCCAGGGCCGGATTCGGTTGGCAGTAGGCCATCTGGGCCGGCGTCAGCCGATCCAGCCGCAGTCCTGCCGGCTCACGCATGATTTGCAGGACACCCTCGAAATACTCCCCACTCAGCTGCTCCAGGGCATTCATGGCAACAGGGTCTCCGGGCAAACTGGGTCGCTGTCGTGCCAGATGGTTCGGCCAGTATAGCGTCATCCAGCCTCGCTCATCCAGTCGCGAAGGAGCGCCCGCCTCCGCCTTGCTGCCGTTGAAGCTCCAAGCGGCAGCCGATGTGGCTGTGGTCAGGGGTTCTGCATCCATCACTCGGCCGCCTATGAGGTTCAGTCGTCCCTGACAGGAGTCCCGCAACAACAAAGACAACGAGAGCCGTTGTGCCTTGGGTCTCAGCAAGGACCCGCTGCGCGGGTACCCCGCTGGGCTATTATCACTTCGTCCCTCCGGGACGAACGGCCACAAAGACTGCGTCCGGAGCCGGCCTCCTGGCACAGGCCGCGGCATCGCTGCTATACTGCCTCTGTACAGACGACTTTCGGCAGGAAATGCCATGGATGATCTGCGCCTGACCCGCGTCTATCAACGGTTCGATGCTACAGCCGTCCAAGATGTCGAGGCCGAGACCGCCAGCCAACTTGCTGCCTGCGACGTGACTGTCCGGCCCGGCTCCAGCATTGCCATCGCCGTCGGCAGCCGAGGCATTACCGGCATCGCCCCCATCGTCCGGCAGGTCGTGCAGTGGGTAAAGAGGCAGGCAGGTATTCCCTTCATTGTGCCCGCGATGGGCAGCCATGGCGGGGCAACGGCCGCCGGCCAGCGCAGGGTCATCGAAGGCTACGGCATCACCGAAGAGTACTGCGGCGCGTCGATCCGCTCGGCCATGGACGTGGTGGAACTGCCCCGGGACGACGCGCCTGTGCCAGTCTACCTCGACGCGCATGCCAGCCGGGCCGATGGGACCATCGTCATCAACCGCGTCAAGCCCCACACGTCGTTCCACGCCACCTACGAGAGCGGCCTGATGAAGATGATCGCGATCGGCCTGGGCAAGCACGCGCAGGCCCTGGCGATCCACAACCTCGGCGTGCCGGGCCTGCGCGACGCGATGCCAAAGGTTGCCCGGGCGGTACTGCGCCACGGCAAGATCCTGCTGGGCCTCGGGATCGTCGAGAACGCTTTCGACAAGCCGATGCTCATCCGCGCCATTCCTGCCAGCCGGATCCCTGACGAGGAACCGGCACTGCTGGACCTGGCCCGTCGCAACATGCCCAGCCTGCCGGTTGAGGAGATCGACATCCTCATCGTCGACGAGATCGGCAAGGACATCAGCGGGGTGGGGATGGACACGAACGTGATCGGCCGGCTGCGAATTCCTGGCCAGCCCGAGCCCGAGACCCCTCGCATCCGTATGATCGTTGTTTGCGACCTCTCGCCCGGTGCGCATGGCAATGCCCTGGGCATCGGCCTGGCGGATGTGACCACCCGCCGTCTGTTCCAGAAGATTGATTTCGCCGCCACTTACGAGAACGTAATTACCACGACCTTTCTCGAACGCGGCAAGATCCCCATCATCGCCGAAACCGACCGGCAGGCACTGGAGATCGCCTTGCGAGGCTGCGGCCTTGCTGCTGCGGAGGGCGCCCGCATCGTCCGCATCCGCAACACCCTCAAGTTGGACGAATTGCTCGTCTCCGCCCCTGTGCTGTCCGACCTGCAAGGCAAGCCGGGGATTCAGATCGGCCCCGCCGAGCCGGGTTGCTTCGACAGCGACGGCGGAATGCGCGAATTTTCCCCGGTGATCATTTCGTGACAATTCCGTGACACATCGCCACTTCGGACGCAGTAGCATTCTGGCAGATGGACGCTGGCGGTGCCAGTTGTCCCTACGGCGACGAGCGGACCTTGGCCGGGCAGCCGATGACATGCAACCAGGTGTTCTGCAACTTTGCGGCCCAGCCGGCGTATATGGATGAAGTGCCGGCTCCAATGCGGTCCATGCTTGCCGGTGCGGCAGTTCCCGTAGCGACAAGTCGTTGACGCAAGGCGGTGCGCAGGTGCGTGGTCAAGGCACCCGGCGGACCGGACAGGGCGTTATTGTGTTCGGATGGTGCGGTGCAGGACGTGTGGCGTGGTACGCTCGGAGGGCGGCCCGTGACGGACGGTTGCATCGGAAGCATCCTGGTGAATCTGGGGTACACCACCCCTGAAAGACTCGCGCAGGCGGAGCGTTCGGCCAGCCGGGACGGTCTGCGCTTTGGCGAACGCCTCGTCCGCCTCGGCATTGTGCAGGGCGAGGACCTCACCCACGCCCTGGCCGTGCAACATTGCATCCCCCATGTAAGCCTGGCCAATATCGAGCTTCCGCCCGAGGTACTGCAATGTCTTCCGGCCGACCTCGCCCAGCGCTACCGCGTTCTGCCGCTGGAGGCCTCCGACAGCTACCTCAAACTCGCCATGGCCGACCCCTTTGACGCCCAGGTCATCGACGACCTGAACGTCATTTGCGGCCGGCAGGTCATCCGCTGTTACGCCCGTCCGGGCGAACTGGCCGACGCCATTCGCCGCTACTATGGCACCAGTGCCGCCCGGATGGCCGACTCGCTGGCGGTTGAGACCAGCGGCAACGGCGAGAGCGAGCCCACTGATTCCATCGGCAACCTGCACGAACTGGCCCGCGAGCCCTCGTTGATCAACTTCGTGAACCTGATCATCCTCGAGGCGGTCCAGGACCGCGCCAGCGACATCCACATCGAGCCGTTCGAAAAGAGCCTGAAGATCAAGTACCGCATCGACGGCGTACTCCACGAGATGCCCTCGCCGCCCAAGCACCTGCAGGCGGCGATCACCAGTCGCATCAAGATCATGGCGAACCTGAACATCGCCGAGAGATTCCTGCCGCAGGACGGCCACATCAAGTTCCACACCCCCGACGCCAAGGTGGACATCCGTGTTTCGACAGTCCCGACCATGTTTGGCGAAACGGTCGTCCTGCGGCTCCTTGACAAATCCAGCACACTTCGCCGGCTCGGGGAACTGGGCATGGGCGAAACCCTGCTGAAATCCTTCGACCACGTGATCCGCCGGCCGCACGGCATCGTCCTTGTCACCGGCCCGACCGGCAGCGGCAAGACCACGACCCTCTACGCGGTTCTCAAGCACATTTACGTGCCTGGCAAGAAGATGATCACGATCGAGGACCCGGTCGAATTCCAACTCGAAGGCGTCAACCAGATGCAGGTGAACGTCAAGCGCGGCCTGACCTTCGCCAACGGCCTGCGGGCGATCCTCCGCCAGGACCCCAACATCATCATGGTCGGCGAGATCCGTGACGCCGAGACCGTCGATATTGCCATCCGCAGCGCCCTGACCGGCCACCTGGTCTTCTCCTCGCTGCATACCAACGATGCGGCCGGCGCGTTCACCCGCCTGCTCGATATGGGCAGCGAGCCTTACCTGCTGGCCACCACGGTCGAAGCGGTCGTCGCCCAGCGGCTGGTGCGGCAGATCTGCGAGCGCTGCGCGGAGGAATACGAGGTGCCCGAAGCCATCCTCGAACAGCTTGGTGCGGATGCGGTTGCTTTTAAGGGGGTAACCCTTCGCCGCGGCCGGGGCTGCCAGGAGTGTCACAACACGGGCTATCACGGCCGGATCGGCATCTTCGAGATGATCCGTGTCACTGACCCCGTTCGAGATGTCATCATGCGCCGGCCGAACAGCAGCCAGATCCGCCAGGTGGCCGGCGATGATTTCGAGTCCATGCGGCAGGACGGCTACCGCAAGGTCCTTGCGGGTCAGACCACGCTGGAGGAGGTCTGGCGGGTCACGCAAGACGCGCAGGACAACGGCGTGCTGGCCGAGGCCAACGGTATGGAGGCGTGACTGGTAATGCCTACCTTCGCCTACAAAGCTCTGGACATCCATGGACACAACGCCACGGGTCAGCTCGAGGCCGCCGATCGAGCTTCTGCGATACGAGACCTTGCCTCGCGCGGCATCTGCGTCACCGACATGCTGGAACACTCGGCCCGTGCGAATTCTTCTGCCCAGCAAGCGGGTCCTGGCGGCAAGATCCGCGTCAAGCCCAGGCAGCTGGCCACGCTCACCCGCCAACTGGCGATCTCGCTCGAAGCCGGCCTGCCGCTGATGGCCGCGCTCGACGTGATGGGCAAGGAACTTGACCACGCACCGTCGCGCCTGCTTCTCAAGGAACTCAGTCAGCGCGTGCAGACCGGTGCAAGCCTCTCGGACGCCCTGGCCCAATACCCCGCCATTTTCAGTCCGATGTATATCCGCCTGGTCCGCGTCGGCGAGACCGGCGGCGTGCTTGAGACGGTGCTGGTCCAACTGGCCGAAATGATGGAACGCCAGCAGGAACTCCGTGAGCGCGTCAAGAGCGCCTCGATCTACCCGGCGATCCTGCTGCTTCTGGGTGTCGTGTCGGTCATCATCATCGTGACCTTCATCGTGCCGGGCATCATGGAGTCGATCGCCGTGGACAACTTCCTGCTGCCCTGGCCGACCCGCCTGCTGATGGCCGGCACCGGCTTCGTCGGCCAATGCTGGTGGCTGCTCATCATCATGGCGGTCTGTGCCGGCGGTTTCTGGCGGCAGTACGTGCTGCACGGCCCGGGCCGGCCGAGCTGGGACGCGGTCAAGCTGCGCCTGCCCATCCTCGGCCGGCTGATCCGCCACATGGAGTCCGCCCGCTTCGCCCGCAGCCTCGGCATCCTCACGCGTGGCGGCGTACCGATCACCGAATCGATGGCGGTCGTGCGGGACACGGTCCAGAACGCAGTCGTGCGAAACGCCCTGCACGAACTGGCTGACTCGATCCGCGCGGGCGAGCCGATTGCCGGCCCGCTGCAGCGCAGCGGCCTGTTTCCGGCGCTGCTGGTGCAGATGATACACCTGGGCGAGAACACCGGCCGACTCGACGAGATGCTGCTGCGAGCGGCCGGCGTTCACGAGTCCGAGACCCGCGTGACGCTGGACCGGCTGGTCGGCGTGCTGCCGGTGGCGCTGGTGCTGGCGCTGGCCGGTGTGATCGGCTTCATCGTCGCGGGCCTCGTGCTGGCGATCATCGAGTTCCAGAACAGCGGCCTGGGCGGGATGGCAGGCTGACCGTCGGGCGTTGCCCGTTGTCCAAAGGGCGATGCCCGATGACCGAGTAGAGGGAGACCCAAGCATGCAACGCAGACACCGAATCCGGCCCCGCGCCTTTACCTTGATCGAGTTCATCGTCGTCATGACGATCATCGGCATCATGGCTGCGCTCATCGTGCCGCGCGTCTTCTTCCGCGTGGGCCAGGCCAAGCAGGCCGTCTGCCGGCAGAAGATCGCCGTGCTCGAGAGCAAGATAATGGAGTTCCAGGCCGATTGCGGCCGGTTCCCCACTGCGCAGGAGGGCTTGCAGGCCCTCCTGCAGGCCCCGCCCGATGTGGCAGACCGCTGGCCCCGCGCCTACGTGAAGGACAAGGACATCGTCGACCCCTGGGGCGTCGAGTTCAAGTACATCTACCCGGGACAGAAGAGCGATTTCGACATCGTGACCTACGGCGCCGACGGGCAGGAAGGTGGCGAAGGTGAGAATGCCGACATCGGCAACTGGTGACCGCGCGAACCGTCGCGCCTTTACGCTCGTCGAATTGCTGGTCGTGCTGACGATCGTGGTGGTGCTGGCGGGCATTGTCGTGGCGCGGATGGGCAGCTCGATCCTTCGCCGCGACCTGGCCGAATCCGCCGCCAGATTGGCCCACACCTGCCGGGCCGCGCGCGAACTGGCGGTGGCGAGTCGCCAGACCTGTGCGCTCGAACTCGACCTCGACGCGGGTGCCTACGCCGTGACTCGCCAGGCCGGGCAAGGCGAGTCGGATACCTGGGAGGCCGCCAAAGCCGTCTGGCTCAAGCCGCACCGAATGAGCAAGGATGTCAGGATCGCCTCGTGCCGTACCCCGGAGGGCACGTGCGTGAGTGCCGGGCGGTTCTCGGTGCGATTCTTCGCGGACGGCCGGAGCAACGGCGCCACGGTCGAACTGGCTGCCGATGGCGATAACTACAGCGTCGTGGTGCGTCCAGCGACCGGTCGCGCGGTGTACGGCCACACGCGACAGCTCCGTCTGGCCCCCGACGAATACGACCTGGGTGACGGGTAGCCCGTGCACCGAGTGCAAGTGGATTCCACCTGGCGCAAGACCACAATGAACAACATCGCGCACCAGACAAGCCCGCCTCACGCAATGCACGGCCGCCGCGGCATGACCCTTGCCGAGGTACTCATCGCCTCGGTCATCCTGGGCGTGGGCGTGGCGGGTCTGCTGTCGGTGGCGTCACTCTCGCTGCGTAACCAACAGCGCACGGAATTCCGCGCCGCCGCCCTCTGCCTGGCGCAGGAGAAACTCGCCGAGGTCGAGATGGAAGGCCCAGCCGGCTGGAAACAGGCGCACCCGATCAATGGCACGCAGGAGATGCAGGGTGCCGTCTATTCCTGGTCGGCGGTCATGGAGCCCATCGCCGTCGGCGAGCTCTACAGCGTGCAGGTCAAGGTCGATTGGGCCGCCGTCGGCTCGACCGGCCGCGTGCAACTCGAGACATTGCTGAACGACTATGAGGAAACGGACCTGGCGGGAGAGAACCCGCAGCCCAATGCCAACCAGCAGACCCAGCGCCAGGTGAGACCATAATGCGTTCCGGGAGCATGCAACACGATCCGCTCGCGAACCGGCGACCGCCGGGCCGCCCCGCTTTCACCTTGGCGGAACTCCTGGTCACCATGACGATCATGGCCCTGCTGACCGTCTCCATCGTCAGCTCCACCCGCGCCCTGGCTTCCACGCGGACCCGTATCGATGAGCGCCTGGCGGCATCCTCCTGTGCCCGCCAGGCCCTCGAAGCAATCGTCGCCGCCCTGCGCAATGTCCGCCGCGACCCGGACAGGGAGCGCCCCCTGATCGTCGGCCGGAACGAGTCGCAAGGCCTCGACCGCATCGACCTGCAGGTTATCAGCGACACCGCCGCGCGCCGCGAGGCCAGCGAATGCGACCAGTACGAGGTCGGCTTCTACGTCTGGCAGCGCGACGAGGACGGCGTGCCCGTGCTGCTCTGCCGCCGCAGGAACGGCCTGTCTGACAGGCCCGGTGCCGGCGGCATCGCGACGGTTGTCGCCGAAGGCATCGTGTCGCTGACGTTTTGCTACTACTCCGACGGCCAATGGCAGAACGAGTGGCTCGAAGGCGAGCCCGGCATTCCCGAGGCGGTTCGCGTGACCGTCGCCGCGGCTGGGGTGCCTCCGCAACGATCGAGCAGGCCGGTCAGTCCTGTGGTGTTCTCCACGATCGTGCCGATCCGTGCCAATCCACCAGCCGAACTTGCGCAGTCGAACCAGCCGGGCCAACCCGGTCAGTCCGGCCAGCCGGGCAGCGCTGCGGCCGGTCCCGGGGCCAGGGGAGGTCCGCAATGAAACGCACCTCCCGTCGCCTGGCCGCCGTGCTGGTCCTGGTCCTCTGGGCCCTGGTTATCCTGAGCCTGCTGGCCGGCGGGCTGTGCTTTGCGCTCAAGCAGGACCTGGCGATCGCCAACATCGAGCGAGACCGCATCACCGCCCACTGGCTCGCCCGGGCCGGTGTCGAGCGCGCCATCGCCGAACTGATGGATGACGCGGCCGACGTCGACGCGTCGAGCGACACCTGGTGCGACGACGAGGAGATCTTCCGCGACGCGTCGCTGACCGGCGGCACTTTCAGCGTCATCCACGATGACTGGGAGGACGTCCCCTCGCCGATCTACGGCGCCAGCGACGAGAGCGCCAAGCTCAACGTCAACGTCGCCACCCGCGAGCAGTTGATGAGGCTGCCGGACATGACCGAATCCATCGCCGGCGCGATCCTCGACTGGCGCGACGCCAACGAGGATCCCGAACCCGACGGCGCCGAGGCCGGCTACTACACCCAGCAGGCCTGCCCGTACAAGATCCGCAACGGCCCGCTGAAGACCGTTCGCGAACTGCTCCTGGTCCGCGACGTGACGCCGGACTTGTTCTACGGCGAGGATGCCAATGGCAACGGCCTGCTCGATCCCAGCGAGAACGACGGCGAAAGCAGCGACCCCAAGGACAACAGCGACGGAGTGCTCGGCCGCGGCTGGTTCGCGTATCTGACGGTCTACTCCTACGAGAAGAACGTGAACGCCTCCGGCGAGAAGCGCCTCAACATCACCTCGGCCTCGGCCGGGGAGTTGGGCCAACGCCTGGGTCTCGAGAACTGGGCCGCCGAGTCGATCGTCAAGGCCCGCGAGAAGAAGCAGTTCGAGCACCTCGTCGACCTGCTCAATGTTCGTCGCGATCCGGAGGTAAAGGACTCGGGCGGCAGCGGAAAGTACAACCGCGGCTCGGGCGAACAGGACCAGCCGGTCACGATCGCCATCTTCAAGCAGATCGTCGATGACATCACGCTCAAGAGCGACGATGTCCTGCCCGGCCGGATCAACGTCAACACCGCCCCTCACGCCGTGCTGATCACGCTGCCCGGCATCGACGACACGCTTGTCGATGCGATCATCGACACCCGCAACAGCACCGGCGGCCTGACGTCGATCGGGCAGTTGCTCGACGTTCCCGGCATGACGACTGAGAGGTTCGGCAGGATGGAAGACAGCGTCACGGTCCGTTCCAGCGTATTTCGCATCGTGAGCACGGGCCGTTCCTCCTCGACCCTGGCCCGGGCGACGATCGAGTGCATCGTAGACCGCGGCGCTACCTCGCCGCGCGTGCTGTACTGGCTGGAGTCATCACCATGAGTGAGATAACTGTCCTAGGTCTGCAGCTGTTCGAAGGCGAGGTAGAGCACGTGCAACTGCGCCGCTCCGGCCGGCGGTTCGAGGTGTCGCTCCTGCAGCCATCCGCGCCAACGGATGCCACCGGTGAAGCGCGTCTTGTCCCTGCATCCGACGGCGCTGCCGTTCGCATCGCCTGCCTGCCGGCGCATGCCGTGATCAGCCGCTGCTGGAGCATGCCCAATGCTGACGCTCAGACGCTCCGCCGCATCCTGGCCAACCGGCTCGAAGCCGATCTGCCCGTGCCCCTCGGCCAACTGACCTGGGGCTTCCGGCGTGCACCGCACACCTCTGCCGACGGCACGGTCGGCATCCTCGTGCAGGCCGCACGCAGCGAGCAGGTCCATCGCTACAGCCGGACCTTCGCGGCAGCCGGCCAGACGCTTCATATTCTCACGACGGAAGCTGAGGCCGTTCAAGCGCTCTACCGTTACGGCCTGCACCGGCCCAATGCCGCCGCGACCGAAGCACTCGTCCTGGTGACCCCGCAGGGCTGGACGGCTGCCTTCTTCGACGGCGGAATGATCCAGTCCTTGCGGCGCGTGCCAACGCCCCCGAACCGGATGGATCTGGCTGCCCGCGAGTGCCGCCAGGTGATCGAGTCGCAGGCGGCAGGCCGGACGCTGCAGCGCGTCTGGTGGTTCGCCTCGCCGGAGTATGCTACCGCGCGCGCCTGTCTGGCGGAGCAACTCCGCTTGCCGGTTGAACCGGCCGAGCCTGCGGGTCACCTGCTTGTGTCGGGCGTCCGGATCGAACTCGAGCAACTTGCACGGTATGCCCAGCCGATCGGCCTGGCCCTTGCTGTGCTGAACGAGGCCGAGCATCTCATTCGCCTGGCTGGCAGGGACAGCGTTACCGCCTCGCCCGGCCGCAACAGGCTCGATCGCATCCTCGCACAGCCCAAGAGCTGGGCCGTGGCCGCGGCGAGCCTGATGCTGCTGGCCGCCGTCCTGCATATCGGCGCGATTCGCAGCGAGACCTGCAGGATGCGGACCCTCCTGGCTGACGCCGACAAGGCCGCCGTCAGCAGGGACTTCCAGCCGAAACTCCAGGCGATGCAGCGTCTGCAGACCTACCGCATCGACCCCGAGAAGATCATCGCCGGCGTCGCCCAGGCGGTGCCCGACACCATCGTCGTCTCATCGATCCAGTTGTCGCGTGACCGGCGGATGGTCATTAAGGGTAGCGCCAAGGACCCCAAGGGCATCTATGCCCTTGCCGAAACCCTGCGCAAGAGTAGCCGTTTCCACGACGTCAAGCCCGAGCGGGCCGAGCCTGCCCAGGGCGGTGCCTTCACCATCAGCATGGAGGTGGCCGGAGTGAACCCGATCAACTCCGCAGGCCCCAGAGGTGGCAAATGACACTCAGCCAGCGCGACCGTCGGGCAGTCATCGTGGGTGCCATCGGCCTGGGGCTGATCGTCCTCTACCTGTATGTCATCGAGCCGCTGGCGACCAGCTACGCAAGCTTTGTCAGCGAACATGAATGGCTCTCCAGCCAGGTGGCCCGGGGCGTCTACAGCCAGAAGAAGAACGCCTACCTTGCCGAACAGGTGGCCGAATACGAAGCGAACAACGGCCCCCTGACAGCCGCGAAACCGTACGACGAACAGGTCACCGCTGTGGGCGAGCAGATCCTCATGGCTGCGATGTCGAACGGCCTGCAGGTCAAGGGCGCGACACCCACCGCTGGCACGCCGTGGCCCGAAGATCCCTCGCTCCTGATGGCAGTCATCCGCATCGAAGCTGAGGCCGAATGGGAGAAGACCTTCGGGTTCATCGCCGCGCTCTACCGCGTCAGCGGCGTGCTCAGCGTCGAGCAGTTGGAGATGAGCAGCGACCCCAAGAAGGGCGGCAAGATCTCGCTGCGCCTCGGCGTATCCGTGCTGGCGAGCAAGCCCAAGACAGGTGCCTGACCATGAAACGTCCCCCGATCAACAAGCGGCAAGCCTCTGCGGTATTGCTGGCAATCGTGGCGTTAATGCTGCTCGACAGTCTCTACCAGGTCGGGATGCACATCCGCTGGCGCTGCTGGATGCCTGCCTCGCTGGCCGTGGCAGGCCACGCCTCGCAACCGGCGGCGGACGAGGCCGGTGCCAAACCAGCCGGCCTCCCCGGCACTGCGCAGACCGGTGGCCCAGGCGCTTCCCCTTCCCAGCCACCCAAGCCGCACGAACTGGCAGCCGCCATCAAGAGGCGAAACATCATGGCCGAGCCAAAGCCCAAGGGCCACGGCCTGACGCTGACCGGTGTACTGGGAACGCGGGCGTTCTTTCAGCCTCGCCAAGGCGATCAGGTCGCCATCGAGGAGGGCCAGGCCGGCTCCGAAGGTGTCAAACTTCTCAAGATCGATGGCACCGCCGTCACAATTGAGTATGAAGGCAAGCCCGAAACGATGAAGCTGTTCTCTGGAGAGAGGTGACCCATGCAGTACCGATCCATGCAACACGTGACCACGCTCATCTTCGCTGCAGCGGCAGCCTTCACGGCCGCAACGACCCACGGCCAGCCCGCCGCGGCCGGGCCTGCCACGGCGCCCGCTTCGCAAAGCCAGCCGGCCTCGCAGCCGGCCACCCAGCCCAAGCCCATCCCGATCTCCTTCAACAAGGCCCCGGTCAACCAGATCGCCGAGTTCATCACCAAGCAGCTCGGCAAGCCCGTGCTGATCCACAGCGAGGTCGAGAAGGCCCAGATCACGCTGGTCAACCCCAAGCCGCTGCCCCTCGAAGACGCCATGTACGTGCTGCGCACCGCGCTGCTCGAACAGGGCGTGGCCATCGAGGAGCGCGAGCAGACGATCCACCTCGTGCCCGTCAGCCAGGTTAACTTCCGCCAGATTCCGACGATCGGCCCCGACGGCGACCTCGGCGCCATCAAGCCCTCCAACCAGATCGTGCGCAAGATATTCGGCATCAAGCATTACAACGTGGGCCGCCTCGTCGAGATGGTCAAACCCCTCGTCCCGCCGGGCTACGGCGAACTCCGTGCCGACCCCGCCAACGGCACGCTGATCATCGTTGCCACGGTCGAGGACCACCAGCGTATCGCCGCGGTTATCCAGCAACTCGACAAGCCCGACGGCGGCGGCCGGGAACTCCGGCTCTTTCCTATCAGGAACGTGGACGTCTACGAGATCATGCCGATCCTGGAGAAACTCGTCGCGGGCCATCTCGGCGGCGATGCCAAGATTGTCACCGTGGCCGGTGCCGCCGCTAGTCCCAGCCGCAGCGGGCCTGGGGGGCCCGGCGGGCCGGGCGGCCCCGGTGGTCCGGGCGGGCCTGGCGGCGGTCCTCGCGGTCCGGGCGGCGACCGTCCCGCCGGCAGCGGCGATGACAAAGGCGGCGCCACCATCGTCACCGTCCAGGGCGATCAGCAGAAGTCGGTCTTCCTCAGTGCCGACTCCAGCCGCTGCGCCATCATCGTCGAAGCCGCGCCCAACATCCTCTCGCAGATCGAGAAGTGGCTCACCGAACTCGACCAGCCCAAGCCGCCCAGCACCGACATGGAGTCGGTTGACATACAGTACGGTGATGCCGAGGATCTCTGCGCCAAGCTCAGCGCGATGATCAACAGCATGCCCGACGACAGCCTCCGCAATTCGGTGCGGATCTTCGCCTTCCCTGCCTCGCGCAAGATGATGATCCGCGGCACCGAGCAGAACCGCCGGACCGTCAAGAGCCTGCTGGCCGAGATCGACGTCGCCGCCGGGCCCAACGTCACCCGGACCATCAACATCAGGTACGGCGACGCCCAGGAGATCGCCGACAACATCAAGGAGCTGTTCCAGGAGAAGCGGCGTACCTCCTGGTACGACGACTACTACGGCGGCTACTACGGCGGCGGCTCGCGCAACAAGGAGTCCGAGTACGGCAAGGTCACCGTCACCTGCAACGTCCGCCGCAACAGCATTACCATCGTAGCTGCCCCCGAGAAGATGAAGGCCATCGAGGCACAGATCAAGGAGTGGGACACGCCCCTGACCGGCGAGGAGGCCGCCCCGCGGATCTACATCCTCAAGTACGCAGACCCCGAGAAGGTCCGCGAACTCCTCGAAAACATCTTCACCAAGAAAGAGCGCTCCACCAGTTTTTACGACATCTTCTGGGGACGCGACAACAGCCAGCCGACCCCCGTCGGCCGGCTCTTCGGGCAGTTCCGTTTCGAGGCCTACCCGGACCTGGGCAAGCTCGTCGTCGTCAGCAAGAACGAGGACAACTACGCGATCATCGACGAATTGCTCAAGGAGATCGACACGCCGCAGACCGCCGGCCTGCCGCGCGTCATCCAACTGCGGTACGCCGACGCCGAACCCCTGGCCGAGCAGCTCAATGCCCTGCTCAACGCCCCCGGCACGCCGACGTCCATCGTGCGGCGAGACCAGACTCCGACGTTCCAGGCAGGCAACAACCGGCCCTCGCCCTATTCCCGCGACCAGAACCAGCGCCAGCCGCAAGGGCAGTACCAGCAGTCCCAGCAGCAAGGGGGCCAGGTGGAGCAGGGCATCATGCGGTTCTGGTGGCAGTACACCCGCCAGGACGCCAAGGAGAAGCAGCCCAGCAACCTGATCGGCAAACTGCGAATCGTGCCCAACATCGAGCAGAACCTGCTGCTGGTTACCGCCCCTGAGGACTACACCGACCGGATCCGGGAAATGGTGGGCGAATTAGACAAGCCCGGCCACCAGGTGTTCATCAAGGCGGTCATCGCCGAGATCACCCACGAGGACGCCACCAGCCTGGGCTACCGGTTCTCCAGCGACCCGACCATCTTCCAGAATGGCGACCCCTTCATTTCCGAGAACGCCATCCGCGGCCTGCTGAACTACCAGTTCCAGGACTCGGACGCGCACAACACCGTGACCCTGAACGTTGACGTCCACAACCTCATCAGCCTGCTCCGCCGCGTCACCGACATCAAGATCAAGAGCGAGCCCTCGCTGATGGTCTACGACAACATCGAGGGCGAGTTCTTCGACGGCCAGGACATCCCGTTCATCACCGATGCGCAGCGGACCGATACCGGCGGCCTGACCGAGGCCTTCGATTACAGGCCCGTCGGCATCACGCTGCGCGTCCGACCGCACATCACGCAGGAGGGCCGCGTCGCGCTGACCGTCAACATCACCTCCTCCAGCGTCGTCCCGGGCCGGACGCTCTTCGGCGGTGCGATCATCGACCGCCGCGAGACCAACCAGCGCGTCGTCCTCGAGCACGGCAAGACCTTCATGATCAGCGGCATGCTCCGCGCCGACGAGCGCGCAATCATCCGCCGCGTCCCCGGGCTCGGCGACATCCCCGTCCTGGGCGAGTTGTTCAAGCATCGCGAGATCGCCAAGGCCAACACCGAACTCCTGATCTTCCTTACGCCCTACATCGTCTCGGCCGAAACCCGCGAGTTGATCGAGTCCCGCCCGCTCGACCGCTTGCGCCAGAACGACATGCTCCCCGAGGATATGATCGACGTACCGCCGGCAACCACCGCCCCCGCCGCCGAGCCCTCCGAAATCGCCCCCGAGGGCAACCCCAGGCCGGCCCATCGTGACTCCGGAATAGTGCTTCCCATCAAGTCCGGTACTCCCGGGCCCATCCCACGCAAGGCTGCGGCCCGAACCAGCAGGTCGGGCCGCATCCGGAGTATTAACGCTCGCCCCGTTGTTAAAGGAGGACATGGGACCAATGGCTAGGAGCGGAATCAGCGGGCGTGCAAGTTGGAAGTTGACGGGTGGCATGGTCCCTTCGGCAACCTCAGGGCAGTCTCTGGGCTGCAGCAAGGCCATCGTCGTGGTGGTTGGCCTCTTGACCCTTGTCCTATGCTTCTCCGGCTGCACCGCCCCCGCCAATCGCTCCCAGACTGCCCAGCCGATCGCTCACGACCAGCCCTCGCGCCTCCTCCAGAACATCGACCTCCCACGCCGAATCGGTGTCGTCGAGAACATCGGCCTGCAGACACCTGTGATCTCCCCAGACGGTCGGCAGATGCTTTACCTGCGCAGCGACCAGCCGCAGCAACCCCCCACGACCCTGGTTGGCGCCGACACGCCCGCCGAAGGCACCCTGTCCATCTGGCTCCGACCGACAGTCGGCGCTATGCCCGGCCGACGGATTTCCCCGCACCGCTGGTCGCATTCGCCCGTCTGGTCGGACTCCGGCCGGGCCATCGCCTACGTGGCCAACGAGGAGTCCGCCACCGCCATCATCCATCTCGACCTCTCGACGAACCAGCAGACTCAACTGGGCCTGCCCCACGCGGTGAACGCCATGCCGCGTTTTGACGGCGATGACCATACGCTGCTGTTCTGTGCAGGCGATTCCCCGTACGGCCCCTGGCGCATCTACCGCCAGGCCGCCGCCGACCCGGAACCGATCGCCCTCAGCACCGATGGAGCCGATTGCCTCTTGCCCGTCATGACCGGCCTTGCCGGCAAGGTTCTCTGTGCCGCAGCCGAAAGCGACCGCCTCAACTGGACCTGGTCCGCCCCATCCGGCGCCAGCAACGTTGGAACGCCATGGGGACAGTCCAGCCGACTGGAGGCTGTTCAGACCTGGGCCGCCATTGCTTGCCCACTGTCGCCCGATCGTGACGGGGTGATGTTCTACGACATCGCCCGCGACCGCATCTGCGTGCTGCACCTGGGCGATAGCGTCGTCCGGCAGCACCGCTCCGGCACCATCGCCGGCTGCTGGCTGGACAACCGAACGATCGCCCTGGCAACGCAGGGCGGTCTGTTCATTACCGACACTAAGACCGGCGCCAGCACGCCGCTACTCAACGGCCCGTGGATCCCGTGCCGCTACGTGCCGCGGGAGTCCCGGCTGATCCTGCTGGGCCAGCAGGGACCGCAGCATTTCGCCGTCTGGCAGATCGCCGACAAGCCGCCGGCCGAGCCCACAACCCACAAGCAATCGTCAAGGCGCTGATACCAGGAACCATCGACATGACACGGCCGCAACGCTACAGGACAGACCGGTTACAGAGGTTTATCAGCCTGGCCCTTTCCCTCTGCCTTTGCATGATGCTGGTCGGCTGCTGGCGATCCTCGCCGCCCGAGATCCAGGAGTTCAAGGCCCCGGTCAAGCAGGCTGTCGTCGAGGCCCCGGCCAGTCAGCCCGAAGGGCCGCCGGCGGTCGCGGCCGCCGAGCCGCCCAAGCCCGAACCCGTTGCCGAGACGAGCTCCGAACCCGTCAAGGCCGCCCCAACGGTTGCCGTTGCCGAAGCCCCGCCTCCACCTGAACCCGTCGCCGAGGCCCCCAAGGCTCCATCGATCGTCGGCACCTGGACCATGAAATCCATGTCGCACGCCGGCCAGAGTCGCGACCTTCCCGCCGGCATGGAGATGACCTGGACCTTCACCGAGGGCGGCACCTTCACCATGGCCACCTCGTTCCAAGGCCAGTCGCAGACGGTGGACGGCGCATACTCCGTTGACGGAAGCCAAATCACCATCACCATGCACGGCCAGACAAAGACCGGCACGATCACGTTCAGCGGCAACGACCAGATGACCCTCAACATCGAAGGCGGCGAGGTGGTCTTTGGCCGCACATGATCTGCCCGGCCTACACCGCCCGCGTCTTCGGCCAGGACAACTCCACTCCCTGGCTTGTCAGCAGGCCCTGGAACTCCCCGAGCAGTTTCTGGCTCTCGCGGACCGCCCGCGGTGCGACCCGTCGCGACAGGCAGAACGCCGCCAGCGCCCCGGCCGCCTCGCCGATGTTCCACTCCACCGGGTGCAGCCGGTAGCAGCCGTTGGTGACGTGCGTCACGCCCAGATTCTTGCAGGCCGGCAGGAAGTTCTCCACACGCACCGGCAGCAGCGCTCCGAGCGGAACCTGGAACGGCAGCGACGACACATCGATATAGTTGATATGTGCCGTGCTCGGGTGCAGGTCGATCCGGTAGCAGCCGACACCTACGCTGTCCGCGAAGACCTCCGCCTCGTGCCCCTGCCGGGCATCTGCGCCGACATGGTTCTCTGTTACCGTGAATACCGCCCGGATCCGCCGCGACTCGCGGATGTACGGGTACATCGCCAGCCCGTCATCCGTGCCGGTCAGGTCCGGCCGGAGGTACAGACCGGGGTAGCCTTGCCCGCCGTCGGCGCGCAGCGCCCAGCCGTCGCCGGCGGCCACGTGCTTGCAGATCTTGGCGGGCGACGTCAAACCGGCGCTCGCCTCGAACCCGAGGCTGCCCGGTACCGCCGTGCCGTCGGGCGGGCACTGCGGAAACACGCCGGCCAGCGCAGTCGAAGTCAGAAGCGCCAGACCCAGGCCGCCGACGGTCGACGCAAGTGCGTGCAAAGGTTTCATTCCGTCCTCCCTGTGTCTCACTGGCCGCATGCCGGTACGCCCTGCGCGCCTTCGTATGCGCCGCGCGACCAGGCCACGCCGCGCGCGACGCCGATGCGGTCGGTCGCCAGCGCAGGCAGCCCGCTGTAGATCGACGCGCTGTCGTTGGCGGCGCTGCCGTCCAGGATCCGGTAGTCGCCATAGGGCGCGAGCGTGTCCGGATTCAGCAGCGTCAGCGGACCGAACCGCGTGTCGATGAAGTTGCCGCCCTCGTCGAACGCCGCGGCCGTGGTCACCTGCGCGGTGGTCTCGGCCATCTGGATCACCGCGTCGCGGCCGCCGTTGTAGTAGCTGCAGCGGAACGACGGATCGGTCGCCAGGTTGTTGGCTCCGGGCACCCCGGTCGTCGACGTCAGGATCGAGTAGCTGGCCGTGAGCTGATACGCGCCGCCGATCACGCCGAGGTCCGAGAACACGGGCGCCTCGCCGGCGGCGATGTTCGGCACCAGCCCGTAGCAGGTCTGGCTGGGCGTGTTCAGCGCGCAGTTGGTCGGGTTCGCCGTCGGATCGATCCGCCAGTAGAACTGCCGGTTCTGCCACACGATCGAGTTGAGGATCAACGGGTTCGAGAAGTTGCCCTGCGGCAGGCCGTTGACCGTCACCGCGCCGGCCACGGCGGCGAGCGCCGGGCTGTGCGTGCGCGACGCAATGCCAGCGCCGGGCTGCGGATCGGACTGCGTGATGCTGGCGGTGAACGCGCGCGCCGCCGTCGCCACGCTGTCGTTGCGCGTGATCGTGTTGTTGATGATGCGAACGTTGACGGCGTCCTGCATCGCGATGCCGCCGCCCGCCACACCGGCGACGTTGTTGTCGATCACGTTGTTGACGATGTCGATGCGGTTGGGCTCGGCCGAGGTCGCGTCGGCGCCGTTGATGCCGGCGAGACTGATCGCGCCGCCGTCGCCCGCGCCGGCCAGGTTGCCCTGGAACGTGTTCGCGTTGACGAGCACCGTACCGGTCCCGGTCGACAGCCCGTTGTTCGCTACCAGCGACTGCAGGCCGGTGATCGCCAAGCCGCCGCCGTTC
>Ga0101944_10003675_pt1 | contig 20729 bp, 14 predicted proteins | sample DewCreD2012metaG_FD_75245 | JGI IMG/M metagenome (GOLD analysis project Ga0101944, IMG submission 75245) | Hot spring sediment bacterial and archeal communities from British Columbia, Canada, to study Microbial Dark Matter (Phase II) - Dewar... ... | reverse complement strand
TGGGAAGCATGTAGTAAACGAGCCAGACCCGCCCGAGGTGGATGAACGGGAACAAGCCGGCGATGCAGACGGCAAAAACCGTCATGGTCTCCGCCGCGCGGGCGATGGGGTTGCGCCATCCGGCCCGCAGGAGATGGAGGATGGCGGAGATGAGCGTCCCCGAGTGGGCGATTCCTACCCAGAAAACGAAATTGATCAGGTAGGTTCCCCAGGCCACCGGAATGTTCTGGCCGCCCACCCCGATGCCTACGGCAATCTGATAGGCCCAGCATCCGGCCCCGATGAGCACCCCGAAAAAGAGCACACCCAGGGCCATCCAGTAGCCGCGCCCCGGCGGCTCAAGGGTGTCCAGGACGGTTCGATCGACTTCAGCGAAGGTCAATTGCGACATGCTGTTCTGCTTTGCGCTCTTCGCGCCTTTGCGGTGATTATGGACCAGCGTCTCTCCACCATGGCTTCAGATGTCCCACACCACCTTTCTGAGGTAGATCACCGCGGGCTTGGTGTTCAGATACCCCATGATCTGGTAAGCTCTGGGATCGTCCACGAGCCTCCGGACCCGGCTCTCCGGGTCCATGAGATTTCCAAACACCAGTGCACTCGTCGGACAGGTCTGAACACAGGCCGGCACGACCTCCCCGTCGCGGATGGCTCGCTGCTCGTTCTTGGCCCAGCCGTGAGCCTCCTTGATGCGCTGCACGCAGAACGAGCATTTTTCCATGACTCCCTTGGAGCGGACGGTCACGTTGGGGTTCAGCTGCAGCTGCAGGGGCTCGGGCCATTCGTACGTGAACCAGTTGAACCGGCGGACCTTGTAGGGGCAGTTTTGGGAGCAGAAGCGCGTTCCGATGCAGCGGTTGTAAATCTGGGTATTCATGCCCTCCTTGTTGTGATGAGGGGCAAAAACCGGGCAGACCGATTCGCAGGGGGCATTGTCGCAGTGCTGGCACATGAGCGGCAGGAAGGTCACCCGGGCGAGATCGTCGGGATCCAGGTAGCGCTCCACGCTGAGCCAGGCCATCTCGCGTCCCTGCCGGAGCCGCTCCTCGCCCACGATACCGACGCTGTTCTCGGCATAGCAGGCCACCGCACAGGCACCGCACCCGATGCACCGGTCCAGGTCCACCACCATGGACCACCGGTACCGGTCATGGTCATGCGGCGGATAAAAATCGCGCCTGGGATCGTAGCCCTCGGGCAGTGGCAGCGTCAGGGGAAAGTCCCACATGGTGAGCCCGGCCGGTCGAAGCCGTTTCAATTCCTCGAGATGCCTCGCGGAGACTGAAAGCGCGATTTTACGGTCGTAAGGAATCCGCGCGCCGTCGGTCCTGGCCAGCGGATCCACATCACCCGTCGGCTTCAAGTCGGCTCCGGAAACCAGGTGCAGCGGAGCCCCGCTGGCCGGGTCGGTTCCGCCGGGAAGCACACGGAAGGGATTCACCCCCTGACCCTTGGCGTAGCGGCCATACGCCGAGTGCCCCTGGCCGATGCTCATCACCAGAACGCCGGGCTTCACGCCGGGAGCATCGTAAACCGGCGCCTCGATTCGGGCCTTCCCTACGGCGATGCGCACCCGCTCTCCTTGCTTGAGACCTTCAGCCCTCAGGGTTTCGGGATTCATGAGAACGGGAGTCTGCCAGGCCACCCGGGTGAGGGGATCGGGAATCTCGCACAGCCACGGGCGGTTGGCGCCGCGCCCGTCAAAGAATCTTATGGACGGCGCCGCGATGAAGGTGAATCCTTTCCGGTCGGGTTCCGGAACCTTCCTCAAGGACTTCAAAAGGGAAAGGTCCGGCTGGAGTGTCAGGATTGCCGGCTTCGACGCCGTCTGGCCCGCCGGAGCCCCTTCGAAAATGCCGCCGCGTTGGAGCGTGTGGAGCCAGTGCATCTCATCCCGGACCGTGCCGTCGGAGAGGAGCCGCGAGACCAGGAAAGCCTTGGCATCCCCCTCAGTCAATTCCTTGCCGCCCGCGGCCGCCGCCAGCACATCGCCAAGGTGGGGAGCCTCGGTCAACTTCCCCATGGCCGGCTGCAGGGTCGACACAATGCCGTGCTTTCCGGCATACTCATCCCAGCTTTCAAGGGGCAGACGAACGGGATAAACCAGGTCCGCCAGCTCGCTGGTTTCATCCAGGAAGCTGCTGAAGGCCACCACAAAAGTGGAGCGCTTCCGGAGCACCGATTCGATGATATCGGCACGGGGGACGGTCTGGACGGGATTCACGTTGTTCAGCAGCAGCACATCCGCCGGCCCGCTCTCCAGGGATTCCAGAAATTCCATCACCCCGGACCTCGGAGTGGCCAGCTCGACCCGGTGCCGATGGTCGAAATCGATCCGGGTCAACGCCGGATCCAGAAGCCAGTTCAGGCAGTTGACGGCCATGTCGGCCCGGGCGCCGGCAGGGCCCGACGCCGCGGCACCGGTGCCGAGGACCAGCGGTCGCTCCGACTGGAGCAAATCGTGAACAAGCCTCTCGTATTCCGACCTCGAAACGCCGCTCCGCTCAGCCACAAAGTCCCGGGTGAACGGAGCCGAAAGCACCTCCAGCTCCTGGAGCAATCCATTGGGAAGCCCCGCCCCGCGGCCGGCTCGAAGCCCCTCCAGGATCAAGCCCAGGGCCAGAGCCGCTTCGCTTCCTGGATGGCAGGCCAGCCAGTGGTCGGCATTGGCCCCCGTGAGGGACTGAAACGGCGCGACACAGAAAAAACGGCCCTTGGGACCGTCCCCATGAAGGGCGTGCATGGCCTTGAAACGACGGGCGTATTCCACGGGAGACAGCCAGGTTTCCAGGAAATCCGCGCCGAAGGAAACCAGGAGATCGGCCTCTTCGATCCTGTAAGAGGGGAGACCGCTGACTCCAAACACCGCCGCGTTGGCCGCCTTGAGCGTCTCGTAGCCGAACGGCTCGAAAACCACCGGAGGCGATGAATTCCAGGCGGCCAGGATTTCGGTGAACTGCCGCAGCTGGATGCCTCCCACCATTTCGGTGAGCATTCGGACGCGCTGGGCCCCCTTCTTGGAAGCTTCCGCCACCTTGCCGTTCAGAAGCGCCTGGGCCTCCGCGAAACTCGTGGTCCGCCACTGCTTCCCTTGCCGAAGCATGGGAGTCTTGAGCCGATCCGGGTTGTAGACGGCATGCAGGGCCGCCTGCCCCCGCATGCAGAGCTTTCCCTCGTTGATGGGATGCAGGGGGTTCCCCTCCAGCTTGACGACTCTTCCTTCACGGTTCTTGGCCAGCACACCGCAGCCCGCCGGGCATTCGCGGCAGGTCGTGGCGTACCACGTGGGCGCTCCGGTCACCATGTCCTCGGGCCCGTTAACCGGAGCATGCAGCGTCTTGTCGGGACGGGGACCACCGTAGGGGTCGGGAGTGCAGGCGGAGGCACATGCGATGCTTCCCGAGCCCACAATTTTCAGAAAGGTGCGCCGATTCATCTGGAGGCGATCTCCATTGGAATTCCGGTTGCGTTCGGACGACGCCGAACGGGGTCGCACGCCTGGAAGGAAGGAATCGAGAGCCGAAAGCCCCTGAGCCGGGCAGCCCCAACATCCCGCGGAGAAATGAAATCATCTATCGATTATTAGAATTGCCTCGAAGTGTCAAGGCCAATGGCAGGCCAACACTCCCAAGAGCTAAAAGGGGAGGACCGGGGCGAATTCGTCACCAAATCGTCACCCAATGTTCACCTGCCGAACACTTGCCTGCGATAAACGTTCTTCCGGATGAGCAGATTCGCGGGCCACCCAATTCCCGATGATCCCCCGGTCTTCACCGGGAGGTCGCCGCCCCGTTCCCGGGCCCGCCCGCTGGACGGGGAGATACGCTGATGAAGACCATGGATGAGGCAGCCATGATTTGCCACGAGACGCCTGGATTCGAGGGGAGCCTGCGCATGACGGGCGACGCGGTCCCCACCGTGAAATCAATTCTCCGGAAACTGGGAGTCGAAAACTCACCGTCGAATCGCCTCGCCGAGTCCCTTCCCTTCTCCCTTCATGACACGACAGCGGGCACGGAGAACGAGCTGCAGGTGGCCGTCCGAGGAGAGCGAAGCATTGTGGATCTCCCTTTGACCATAGCCCAGTCCAATTACTTCGCCAACATCATGAAACGGGCCTCGGCGGGTGACACATCCAGGGATGCCGTGAGCCATCTCGAACAGTACCTGGGCCAGAACAGGGAAAAGGTCTGGGAGAACAGCTGGGTTCGCTTCCCCCTTAGACTTCTGACTCCCCTGGCTCGGCAGGTTCTCGAGACCGACCTGTTGGCGGACAAGTCCAATCCTCAACTGGGCCCTCGATCGGATCTGAAGAGATTTCTGATCCACGAGAACGGCGAGCGCACCCTGCGCATTCCCATCAGCTACCTTCTCAAGATTTCCCTGGCCGACGCCGTGGGCTCACAGGACAACCTGCCCCGGCGGATACGTGAAACCGGGCTCCGACTGCTGGCCCACTTCCTCAACGATAACACCTCACCCGAGACCTTTTCGTTTCATCCCGTCGCCCTCAGCCCACGGTCCGGCATGGGGCGAGCCATCGCCCGGGAGACCTCAAAAAGGTATCTATTGACTCAGTTGCTGGTCCAGTATGCTAATGCGCGTTTCGAGCTTCGATCCGCGGGCCAGGAAGTCCTCGTCTATTTCGCACCCCATCCACCGATGAGGCAGAAGGAGCTCAACGACTCCATTTCGGATGCCTTCTACCGCGAGCTGTTCATGAGCCCCTGCCTGTCAGGCTGGGACCGGGGGGAGGAGAAGCACCGGTACATGTGCCTGTGCCACCAGGTGCTCAGCCGCAGCCAGCTCAATGCCATCGCCAAGCTGCGCGAAGCCGGCATCATCACCCGCAACCTCGTGGTTCTGCCCAACCTCTCCAACATTTCCCTCGCCAACAACGGCACCCACCTCAGCCTGGGCAGCCGCAGGCTGACCCGAGCCCTGCGGGATCCCGCGTCTGGATTCACGCGGGCCGACGAGAAATACTTGGGCGACCTGGTCATCAAGGTCGTGGAGCATTTCCTGCCGCTCTTCGTGGGCATCTACAGCGCGTCCCCCTATCGCCTGGACTTCTGCGATTTCCACCCGGAAAAAGCCCTGGGCTTCCTGCCCCATGAGCTCGACTACACGCACCTGCGCATGCTCTGGCGTCGCTGGAAGAGGAAGGCCGACCTGCGCGTCTTCGGGGGCACCATGACCCCCTTCGGCCCCCAGTGGCTGGATCGCACCCTGGCCGCCGTCCTCAGGCTCAAGGGTGACATGGTGCCCGATTTCCGCCTCATCGACTATTTCGTGGCGCTGATGAGCACCGAGCGCAGCCCCGGATTGGACGGCCGGCTCGGAAACGGAGACCGGCTCAAGGATGACCTGGCCGAGCTCGGCATTTTCGAGTCCCGCATGGCCCTCTACATGCTCTACCGCCTTCGGGAGCATCACCAGGTCGGATTCAGCGGTTTCGAGGGCAGGCATTACAGCCTCTTCAGCTCGCTGCTGAACGATCTGGGCCATGCAGCCAACCTCCAGGCGCTCTTGACCGGCTTCGCCCTCAAGGTCATCGCGGAAGGGAAGGTCACCCACGGCGACATTCCGGACGACCCCACCGTGGAGAGTGAAAGGCGCCAGATCTTCTTCGGCGGCGCCATCGGCATCCCGACCTTCTATGTTCGCCAGGATACGGGCAACCGCTTCCTGAGGAGCATCCTTGAGAAGACTGAGCGGATTCGCCCGAGCCGGCGCTACCCGGGATACCTGAGAGTCCATAACACCGAGTATCGCAAGGCTCTGGGGAGGCTCCTCATGCTCGAGGCCGACGACCTCATCGAACTGCAGGACCTGGGCTCGACCATCAAGGACATGCTGGAGCGTCTGGAACACCCGGAGGAGGCGGGCGCCGGCGGGAAGATCGAACGGGGAATCCTGCGGGAGCTTGGGGCTCGATCCGCCATGCAGGTGAGCGCCAGGGATTTCAATTCGGCCGCCGAGCGCTATTACCGCGAGACGCTGAGGCTCGAAAACACGGCCGAGGGGATGGCCGTTCTTGAAGAAGACATCAGATCCTTGGAAGCAGCCTACGACCTGGACGAAGAGAGCTATCGGCCGCTATTCGCCCACGCCCTTGGCGACGTCCCGGCCATGGAATTCCTGAATCGAATGCGACAGGGAATTTGCGGAGGGAGTCCGCGGACCGAGGAAATCCTGAAGCTCATCAATCTCCTGCTCATCACCGTATGCCGCGATATGGAAAAGGAGGAATCGACATCGCATGAGCTTGCGGCGCATCCCATTGATGCAGCACCAGTATATCAAACGGCAAACGGGTGAGATCGAAACCGAGAAGTTGATTGCCGACCGAATCGTGAACTGGATCTACTGCTCGGCGAGGGAAGAGCCGGGGCGGCTTTTCGAGATCCTGACGAGTGCAAGGGTTTCGAAGCTCCTCGGGCTGGTGCAGTTCGACCTGAGAATCGGGTCCGCATGGCGTGGAAACGGAGGGCTCGGCAAGCTGGGTATCGACTGGTCCGAGACCCTGGACCCTCCCGAATCCATGCGGACCCTGCGTGACGTCTTCGAGCGCAGGATCCGCTACTGGGAGTGCCGCCCCATGGACACCGACCCCCGGGTCATCGTCTCGCCCGCGGACTCGCGCATCCTTCTGGGATCCTTCCGGGAGACATCGTGCCTGGTTCTCAAGGAAAAATTCTTCGACCTTGCGGAGCTCATCGGATCGGACAAGGCCGTCTGGCTCGAAGCTTTTGCGCATGGTGATTTCGCCGTCTTCAGGCTGACTCCCGACAAGTACCATTACAACCACACCCCGGTGGCTGGCGAGGTCCTCGATATCTACGAAATCCCGGGAGATTATCACTCGTGCAATCCCGGCGCCGTGGTGAGCGCGGTCACCCCATATTCCAAGAACAAGCGGGTGGTCACCATCCTGGATACGGACGTCGCCGGAGGCGCCGGCGTGGGGCTCGTGGCCATGATCGAAATTGTGGCCCTCATGATCGGAGACATCGTTCAGTGTTACAGCGAGGAACGCTACGACGACCCAAAGCCCGTGCGGAAGGGGATGTTTCTGAGGAAGGGAATGCCCAAGAGCCTTTACCGCCCGGGAAGCAGCACGGATGTGCTCCTCTTTCAGGCTGGCCGGGTGCGATTCTCCATGGATCTGCTGGAGAACATGCACCGGCCCGGAGCATCGAGCCGCTTTTCGGCTGGATTCGGAAGGCCCCTGGTGGAAACCGACCTGAAAGTGAGATCGACCATCGGTGTGGCCATCCGTTGAATGGCGGGTGGCCGGGAGAAAAGAACCATGATGAACCTGCTGTTTGTTGCGGCGCTTGGAGCGGTCCTGTGGGTGGTGCTCCGCTGGGCGTTCCATCACTTGCCGGGCGAGGAATGGCAGTTTCTGGCCGCCATGCCCAAGTATAGGCGGGAAGACGGCGTCTGGGAGGGTACCAACCTGACCTATTATGGAGTTTTGAGTGCGACGGCCTACACCCTCGGCGTGGCGATCTTCCTGCTCCTGACAGGCTCCGTCGGCATCAACGGGCTCGCCTCCTGCGGCCTGATCCTGGCTTTGCTGGCCCTTTGCATGCCGGCGTCCCGCTGGGTCGCGCGCATCGTCGAGAATAAGCGCCACACGTTCACCGTCGGAGGCGCCTCGTTCGTGGGGATGATCCTGGCGCCCTGGATCATCGCGCTGTTCAACGGCATCCTGGAATTGATCGGCAATCCGCCCATTCCAGGTCTCCCGGCGCTGGCCGCCATTGCCATTGCCTATGCCTTCGGAGAGGGAATCGGTCGTCTGGCCTGCATCAGCTTCGGATGCTGCTACGGTCGCGCCCTCGAAGCATCGCACCCGTTCTGGGGAAAAGCCTTCGGGAACCGGCCATTTGTTTTCTCGGGAAAGACGAAGAAAATCGCCTACGCCAGTGGCCTCGACGGGCAGCCCGTGATTCCGATCCAGGCGCTGACGGCCGTCTGCTACGTCGCCACGGGTCTGGCTTCGACGGTCCTCTATCTCACCTCGGCCTTCGGAACCGCGTTCCTGCTTTCCGTCGGCGTCACCCAGGTCTGGCGGGCCATTTCCGAATTCCTGCGGGCGGACTATCGTGGCGAGCAGCCCATCTCCGCCTACCAGATCATGGCCGCCCTCGCCGTGGTTTATGCCTTCCTCGTCCGGTGGGCGCTTCCCGCCGGTGAAGTGGCGGAGCCGAGCATCGCCGCGGGTCTCGAAACCCTCTGGGATCCCGGCATGATTCTCCTTCTCCAGGGTCTCTGGGTGGCGACCTTCCTCTACACCGGCCGCAGCAGCGTGACCGGTTCGACCCTTTCCTTCCACGTGATCAAGGACCGCATCTGATCGACACGTGACCGTGGGCGCTTTCCAGATTCCGAGCCTTGCATCTTTGAACTTTTTGTGCCATTCATCAGGGCACGATCGATGGCACTCGATGGTCCCTCACGGCTCCACGACCTGACGCTACCCCTCGCCACGGCAGCATCCACCATCCAGCATGCTCGTCTCCGGTCTCACGCGGACGCCAACAGATCCCATGGACTCCGTTTTTTTTCGCATCCGCCAGGAGACTCATTCACTCCTTCCGTAAGGTCCTCCAAACATCAAAGAAAGGAAGAAGCCCATGGCGTATGAAGGCAAAACCATCGGACTGGCGCTTTCAGGAGGAGGCTTCCGTGCAACGCTGTTCGGTCTGGGAAGCCTTCTGCGTCTCAATGAGCTTGGACTGCTCGGATTGCTGGATCGGGTGACCAGTGTATCGGGCGGTTCGATTCTCGCCGCTTTTCTCGGCTCCCGGTGGAAGGAGCTGTCTTTTGAGGACGGCATCTGCCGAAACTTCGAAGCTGTGGTGGCGAGGCCGCTTCGCGATTTCTGCGGTCGGACTCTCGACATACGGGCTGGGCTGGAAGGGATTTTCTCTCCGTTTACGACTGCGGGCGAAGCCCTCGCGGCCAGGTACGACCGGGACATCTTCCATGGGGCAACCATCCGGGACCTGCCCGTGGGTCCGGGAAGGAGCACACCGGCCACCGGCCCGGATTTCGTGATCTACGCCACCAACATGCAGACGGGACGCAGCTTTCGCTTCACCCGGAATTACGTGGCCGATTACTACATCGGGATCAACCGAGAGGCCGTCTTCCCACTGGCCACGGCCGTCGCCGCCTCGAGCGCCTTCCCCCCCGTCTTTTCGCCCGTGAAGATCGAGGCGCGTCCGGGGGACTGGCAAAACGCCGGCTTGAAGCATCCGCGGCTGAGCCGACTCCAGGAGAAGATCATCCTCGCCGACGGTGGTGTATACGACAACATGGGGCTGGAAGCCCTCCTCGGTAATGTGGACATTGTGCTGGTCAGCGATGCCGGGGCTCCCTTCGAAGTGGAGCCATACCCTCTGGGCGATTATTTCAGCCAGCTCGGGCGCGTGCGCGACATCCTCATCGGCCAGACCCGCGCGCTCCGCAAGCGATGGCTCATCCAGGATTTCAAGGATCGCAAGCACAGCGGGACCTACTGGGGTATCGGCACTCACATCGCCAACTACCAGGTCCCATCCATTGTCGGGGATACCCCGACCACCGAGGCCCTCCAGTCCGTGCGTACCCGGCTCAACAAGTTCACCGACCGGGAGCAGGGGCATTTGATCAACTGGGGTTATGCCCTGTGCGACGCAGCCGTCCGCAAGCACGTGATCCCGGGTGCCCCGCAGGCTGTCAGGCTGCCAGTACCCGAATATCCTCTCTGAATGGCTCTCGCGGGGGCGCAAAGCCATCCTGAAATGAACCATGATGTCGGGAAAGAATCCGGCAGGTGGCTGTTTCAGAGCACCTCGGCCGGTCAACAAGGAGGCATCCATGCCCGAATTCGATTTCTGGCAAAGGTGGGGACTTGGACTCAGCGACGAGCGGTTTGCCGACGCTTTCCTGGCTTTGGGGCTCCTTGCCGGAGGTCTCTCGTCCCCGCGTACGGGAACGGGACGCCGGAGTCCGCCGCCGGGGGCTTACCAGCCTGGAGGATCACCGGACATCGAGGCGCTTGAGGGTCTTCTGACCACCGTCATGGGTCAGACGCACCGCAAAAGCCAGGTTACCGAGTGGCGCTTTCCCGGAACGGATCAGGTCCTCCGCGTGGGGAGCTCCCTGATCCGGGTCCGCGACATCGATCCGCTGCGGCTGGCCGACGCCTGGAGACGTGTGGCCATGGAGTCCCCGTCGGATTTTCGAATCGCGGTCACGCACTACCCAGCCGGTGATCCCGTCCTCCACTGGTTCCGGATCCTCATGGAGGCGTCCCCGCGCGGGAAATCAGTCCACTTGGAGCTCGATGCACCTCTGCCCGTTCGCCGCATGAGTTGGCCGCTTCGGCTGGGTTATTTCCCGGGGGATGGGGCAGAGATCGTCGTTCGCAAGGCCATTGAGCTTTGGCCGGCGCGAGAGCTCGCAAGGGCCGTGCGAATCGACCGGGACAACTCCGACTGCGACATCCTGGTTTTCAACGGAACCCTCCGGCGCCTGCTTCGGATCCTGATCGATATGCCGGGCTCCCAGAAGTGCATCGGCGTCATCCTCCGCGGCGCCCTGGAGGAGGATCAGCATGCATTGCCGCAGCGGATCGCCCTGGTGGCGGCGGAAAGCCATGCCAACGGCCTTGTCTTTCTCCATGCGAGGGTTTCGGACGATTCCTGGGCCCAGGCTCTCAATGTCTTTCTGGAAAGCCTCGCCCACGATCTCCCTCTCGACCGGTGCGTCTCAAACGGCTTTGCCCTCCCGGACCAGGCGGACATGCTGCCCTTCCTCAGCCGCGAGCTGAGCCGGTTCCACATCGGCAGCCTCCTCGAGACCATCGGGGCTCGACTCAAGGCCCTGCCGCAGGGGACGCGCCTTCCCGTGGAGCGGGACGCCTTCGCCCGCATGCAAATGCCGACGGAACTCCTTTCGGACCGGCCCCTCGCCGAGACGGTGCTCAAAACCTTCCGCCGGCACAAAAGCCATGTCGTCTTCCATGCCGAGAGCAGCGGCGCCCTGGGCATGGCCAGAATGAACGAAGCCATCGACCGCGCCGAGCTCCCCGAGGAGGCCATCCAGGAGAGGGCTCGCCGCTTTCTGCAGCAGCAGTCGCTCATCCGGGTGGGGAGGAAATACCGGCTAGAGTCGAGGACCTACCTGCGCGGGGTTCCCACCCTCGTCCGCGTGCGCATCGGCCCCCCGGACGAACATTGGATTTCGATCCCCGAGGAGTTTCCCGAGGAGCGTCTCCCTGAAGACGCTGAGTCCTGGCGACTGACTGTTGTGATGACGGAACCCCTGCATCTGAAGAAGCCCGAGCGCAGATTCATCAGGCTCGGGAAGTCGGGGCCCAGCACCGAGTGTGCATTCCGTTTCACACCGGGTGAAGCACCGACCTTCGAAGGACGGATCACTGTCCTGCATCGGGGACGGGTCCTGCAGACGGCCTTGCTCAAGGCCGTCGTCGCCGGGGATGAGAGTGAAATCCCCGCCGAGGCGTCCATCGAGCTCACGGAGCTCATCCAGGTGCGGGGAGACATGGGCGATCTGGACAAGCGCCGGCAGTTCGACCTCGCACTGGTTCTCAATCACGCGACGGATGGCCGTCCCCGTTTGCAGGCCGTCTCTCCCCGTCACGCCTGGATCGCCGACATTTCCGAGTGCGGCGCCATCGCCTCGGATATCAACGATGCCCTGAGCAAAGTCGCCAAGTCCGTCAAGGATTATAGCGGGGATCTCGATTCCCCTCGAAACCGCGCGCTGCTCGTGGAGCTTGCCCAGTACGGCCGCATGCTCCACGGTCATCTCGTCGAGGATCAGCTCATGGCCCCGACAAACCGGGCCGAGATGGCCGGCAAGGAGTACATCCAGATCGTGAGCGCCCGGAGCGACGCCCTGGTGCCTTTCGAATTCATCTACGAGCACGAGACCCCCGATGACGACGCCGTGGTCTGTCCGAGTTGGAGGACCGCCCTTCAGGAAGGCAAATGCCCCGCAACCTGCGACACCACGAGCGGCAAAACGGTCTGCCCCTTGGGCTTCTGGGGCGTGAGCAAGGTGATCGAGCGCCACATCTACACTCCCGAGCTTGCCCAGGGAGGAAGGGAGATCTTTCTCCAGTCCGAGTGCGCGAGCGGCCGTGAAAGGCTGGACATTGGCGGAGCCGCCGTAGTCGCCGCCAGCCGGCGGGTCCAGGATGAGTCCCTCGAGCCGATCCTTGCCGCGCTGGAGCTCGGCCTGGGCGCCCCGCCCCAGAGGGCCAGGGATTGGAGCGAGTGGGCGACACTGGTCCAGCAGTATCGCCCGAACCTGCTGATCGCGCTTCCCCACACCGACGGGCATGGGGCCAAAGCCACCCTCGAGATTGGGGGCAAACCCATCAAAAGCATACAGATCAAGGACATCCACGTCCGCCCCCAGGCTGCCGCCAATGCGCCCATCGCCGCCCTCCTGGGGTGCGACACCACCGGCACGGCCATGGAATACGGCAGCCACGTCGCCATTTTCAGAAGGAAGGGGGCCGCGGTCGTCATTGGAACCATCGCCACCGTCTTCGGCAAACATGCGGCCCGGGTCGCCGAACAGCTCGTCGAGGGGCTCAAGCCCCGAAAGAACGGAGGCAAGCCCGAAAGGCTCGGAGAGGTCATGCGGTCCATCAAGCACAAGGCCCTGCTCGACGGCCTGCTGATGGCGCTTTGCGTGGTGGCCTTCGGCGATGCGGACTGGAAGCTCAACGGAAAGGAGTCGTGATGTCCGATGCGTTCTTTCGAATCCAGATGCTCCCGGCCCGGCATGGCGACGCCCTGCTCGTGGAATACGGCAGAGGAGAGGCGACCTGGCGGATCCTCGTCGACGGCGGTCCGATCAAGGCGTACCCCGAGCTCATCAACCGGCTGAACGATCTGCCGGATGGAGACAGGGGACTGGAGCTCGTGGTGGTGAGCCACGTGGACACGGACCACATCGAGGGGCTCATACGGCTTTTTGCCGAGAGGCGCAGCAGCTGGCCCATCGAGCCTGCGGACATCTGGTTCAACGGCTGGCGTCACATGGAGGATTCCCAGGACCTCGGAGGAAGGGAAGGGGATTTTCTGAGCGCCCTCCTCCATCGACGGGCCTTCGACGAGTGGAACAAGGCATTCGAGCGCAACGCCGTGGTGGTGGTTCCCGGCGAGCGTTTGCCCGAAGTGGTGCTTGAGGGCGGCATGAAGATCACTCTGCTCTCCCCCGATGCAACCAGGCTCAAGCGCATGGCCGGCAAATGGGAAAAGGACGTCCAGAAGCACGGCCTGGAGCCCGGGGACCTCGATGGAGCCTGGGACCAGCTGGTGAAGTCCACCAGGTACCACCCCGAGGACGGACTGCTCGGTGGACCTGGAGTCTTCGACGAGACGTTGACGAGACAGCTCAAGCCCGATGCCTCCAAAGCCAACGGCAGCAGCATCGCGTTTCTAGCCGAGTTCGAGGGTCGAAGCTGCCTCTTTCTGGCCGACGCCCACACGCGGGTGGTCTGCGATTCCATCCGAAGACTCATCTCTCCGGGACAAAAGCGTCTCAAGGTGGACGCCTTCAAGATGTCGCACCACGGGAGCCGCGCAAACATCTCCAAGGAACTGCTGAGCCTGGTGGATGCGGAGCACTTCCTCGTGAGCACCAACGGCGACATCCATGGACACCCCGACAAGGCGGCCATGGAAGCCGTCATCAGGTGGTCGGTCCGCAAGCCCACGCTCTGGTTCAACTACCGCAACGAACGCACCCTGCGCTGGGAAAACGAGGGGGGGCCGGTGGAGGGGGATTATGCCTTGCGCTATCCCGGAGAGGGGGAAGAGGGAATAGCCCTGGAGCTTCAGGGGACCTGACGGTGGCGCATCGAAATGAGAAAACCGGTGGGATGTCTTGAATGAGAAAGCCCGTGGGGAGAGGGGATCCCGGCATGATCCTCCTTCCCCATGGGCTCTGGGTGGCGACCTTCCTCTACACCGGCCGCAGCACCGTGACAGGTTCGAGCCTTTCCTTCCACGTAATCAAGGACCACGTCTGAAACCATCCCCGATTCCGTCGGTCCGGACGCTAAATCTTTTCCCCGATGGCCGGCCTGAATTCAGTGCCGACAGGACCCTCCCATCATTCATCGAGGAAGAAATGAGTCAGACCCGCGGTGAAACCGGCTCCAGGGAGCACTCCGCGGCCCAGGCCCCAAATTCGCACGCCGGCGAATGCCGGCCAGATTCCGAAAACGACGGCCGTCACTCCTCCTCCTGTAACGTCCATGCCCAGGATGCTGCCGACAACACCGCTTGACGCACCGACCCCGATCAGGTAGCCCCGGCACGGAAATGCGAGGGGACCAAAGTACCTTCCAGGAACGACGCCGACATTGTCAAAGCCTCCGCTCGGGTCGGTCTTGTTGGACCACGCCGCGCCCACGGGAGGCCCCTTGCCGTTTCCCAGGCTCACGGCCCTGTAATTCACGACCATGGTGTCGCCATCACGCTCGTTCTCAAGATACATTTTGCCAATACCCACGGAGAGCACAAGCGTCCCGTTGGTCTCCTCGGTTGTCAAGATTTTCCAGGGAGTCCTCAAGAGCTTCATGAGTCTTCTCCTTTCACGGTCAAACGCCCCATCCCAGGGCCAGGCGCCCCGCCTTGGGCGAATGTCCGGACTTGCGTGTGCTCCGTTCCTTAAATCACCTGCAAGTGTACAACCCTCGGAATCGTTGGGACAACCGAATCAGGACCACGCAACTACAGAGCTGAAGGCTGTTATTTGCCGGTGATCACTCCTTTTTTCCAACAGTAAGCATCGATTGAGGTGGTGAACAAGGGAAGGCGAAGGAGGCATCTGAAATGAGAAAACCCGCGGGAGAGAGGGGGGCCCACGGGCTTTCCACTGTCGTCGGAGAGGTCTGGAACAAGAAAGGAAAGGCTCATTGGATATGGTGGCATGATAATGCACCGCACGGGAGCATGTGTTACGAAGCCATGAAGATTGCTTGAAGATTCAGTAACACAGGCTCCCGTGCCGCCGCCGGCTGTTCCGTCCTCAGGCGCAGGCCAGGCCGCTCCGAAGCGACGCGTACCGCTGGTAGCGCGCCGCTCCATCCACGCCCATGTAGCGTTCGAGCAATCTCGGATCGGTCTTGTTGAGATCCACGAGGATCAGCCCGTCCAGGACGTCGCTGAAATTCGGATCCACGCTGAAGGCCAGAACCTCGCCCCCGAGCTTCAAATAGTGTTTTAAAAGAATGGGGATGCCCTTCTGGTCCTTTTCGATATCCGACACCAGCTCCGAGAGATCCTGGATGTCTCGGAGCAGGGTGCAGGCGGCCTGGAGATCCCTCCGTTTCGATCCTCGCCGCCGAATGGGGTGCTTTCCCCGCACAAGCCGGCTCAGCTCGCTGGGCCGGTTCTTCCGGGAGTAGGCCACGATGAGCTGCCTCGAAAGGGCATGGTAGCTGTTGTTGATGCTTACGGGTCCAAAGAGTGTCCTGTAGTGCGGGTTGGCGACCAGAAAGGCACCGATTCCCTTCCAGAGGAGCATGAGGGGTTGGTAGCTCTTCTGGTACTCCGGGCGCACGAAGGATCTTCCCAGCTCGATGGCGGGATTGATGCGCTCCATGAGCTCGAGGCGACAGTCGAACAAAGTGCTGGTATAGAGACCCTGTGCTCCCCGGGCTTCGAGGATCCGGTCCGCAAGCCCCAGCCTGTAACCCCCAACGATCTCCGCCCTGTCCTTGCTCCAGAGAAAGAGCTGCAGATAATGGGTGTCGAAGGCATCCAGGTCGACGGATTTTCCGGTCCCTTCCCCGGCGTCCCTGAAGGTGATCTCGCGGAGCCTGCCGATCTCGCGCAGCGTGCAGGGGATTTGATCCGCCGAAGCCGAGAACACCGAGAAACGGTCCGTCTCCACCAGGAGACAATCCGGCGGCAGCGTCTCCACCTCCCGCTGGATGAGACCGGGGTCCATCGGATCGGCCATGGCCTCCTGCCGCGGTCCCGGGAATCTCGGAAGGAACGATGCGGATGAGCGGCGCGGGAGGCCCTTCCGGCTTCCGAGGATGTAGGTCCGCATGCGGAGGTAGTCGAGGAGCTCCCGGTCTCCGGAGAATTCGGCCACCTTTTCGACCGAAACCGGCTTCCCCACTCGGACCTCGATGCTCTGACCGCCCTTGTTGAACACCTCGCGCAGCAGCATCAGGGTTCTCACTCGGGGATGGACAAGTCCCAGCACCTGAAAGAGCAGGCTGTTCTTCCCGCTGAAGTAGACCGGAAGCACCCGGGCGCCGGTCATCCTGATGATGCGCGCCACCGTTTCGCTCCAGGGAGGGTCCGAGATGCACCGCTTCCGAAGGCTCAGGTGGGACACCTCCCCAGCCGGGAACACCCCCAGGACCCCGCCGGATCGAATCCAACGGAGGGCCTCCCGCAACGGGGCGATGTTTGTGCGGCCGGCCTCCGCTCCCCCGAACGGGTCCACGTAAATGTAGGTCTCTCCGAGGCCCGACAGGTGCAGATGCCTCAGCATATGATTGACCAAGACCTTCACATCGGTTCGCACGGAGCGAAGAAGCGCTCCGAGAACCAGTCCCTCCACCGCTCCGAACGGATGGTTGGCCACCACCACCAGGGGCCCCCTGGCGGGAATCATCGCACGATCGATGTCCGAGACTCGATACCGCACGTTCAGAAGGTCAAGAGCCGTCGACTCCGCCCCATGGGGATGAGCGCTCGCGCTGAATCTCCGATGCACCTCCCGCATGCGATCCAGCCTCAGGGCACGATCCACAAACGGCTTCAAGTATCGCGATAACCGCTGAAAACCAGGGCTTTGGAGAGGCAACTGCATCATCAGGGAATCAACGGGCGTCTCCGTCTTGTCCATCGATCGCATACGCTTCCTCCGAGCATGGGTAGGAGCCGGCGGGGATCCAACCGCCGGGAGCGGATATCCCAGGGCCTGGTGAAAAACCGCATCGATTCATGGAGGAAGAGTGTGCCAGTCTCGTTAAGGCTTTGTGAAATTACGGTGAAATCATCAGGGAATGGTGGTTAGGTTTTGGATTGTGATCTTCAATGAATGTTTTGTGGGGATCGGGGGTCAGGTCTAGTAGAGGGGCATTGAACGGGCCGTGCACGACACAGGACCTGACCACGCTATGGATCAGCCCACGCTCCGGGACCTGATTTCTTCCACCCAGTCCCGGACTCTTCCGGAGATCCGGTCGCGCAGGCTTCGAGTGTGCTCAAGCTTTTCCTCCCAGGTTCCCTCGAATGCGGAGGGGTCCTCGAAGCTCCAGTGGATCCTCTGGGTGATGCCGGGGAACACAGGGCAGCGCTCGGCAGCGGACTCGTCACAGACGGATATCACGAAGTCGTAGAGCCTGCCGGCCTTGTATAGCTCGAACACGCTTTGCCCCTTCCTGCCGGACAGATCGACTCCCCAGTCCTTCATGACTTCGACCACCAGGGGATTGGGGGACCCAGGTGAAAGGCCCGCGCTGTCTACCTCGAAATCCTCTCCGCCCCACCGCCTCAGGCTGGTCTCGGCCATGAGACTTCGGGCGCTGTTGTGCACGCAGACGAACAATACCTTCCATTTCGCCATTGTCTCATTCCCCAGTGCACAAGGCGTTATCTTCACTCACCATCTGATGACGGGATGTCCCGCCAACGAGGAACTGGACGTGCTCGGCAATGTTGGTGACATGGTCCCCCATGCGCTCCATGCACTTGGCGACAAGCAGCAGGTGAGAGCAGGGGGCGACCGCATGCTGATCGCCGGTCATGTAACCTCGAAGGGTGCACAGGAGGGAGGTGTACATGCGATCCATCTCGTCATCCCGGTGCCACACCTGGAGGGCCAGGTCGGCATCCCGGTCGAGGTAGGCCCGGAGCACATCTCCGAGCATTTCCCGGGCATGCTCTCCCATGCGGACGATCTGACCGATGGGCTCCTCCAGGGGAACCTGGTTGAGATCCTCAACCCGTCTGGCAACATTGGCGGCATAGTCCGCAATCCGCTCGAGATCGATGGCCACTCTCAGAGCCGCCACAATGACCCTGAGATCCAGGGCGACGGGCTGCCTCAGGGCCAGGAGTCTGACGGTCATCCTGTCCACTTCATGCTCCAGCTCATCCACAGTCCGGTCCTTGAGGACGACCGTCCTTGCCATCTCGAGGTCCCGCTGAGCAATGGCTTTCAAGGCATCACCGATCTGGGCGATGACCAGTTTTCCCATCGCATCGATGGACTGGTCAAGCGCCTTGAGCTCACTCGAAAAAGTGCGAACCGTATGCTCCGTCACCATCCGTCACCTTTCCTTCACCAGTCCCCGCGGGCCACAATGCTGCCAGCCTCCTCGAGGGTGTGCGCTTCGGCGGCCTCACCGGCAATCGAGAGCCCGTGGCCGGGGATCGTCTCCGGCACATTCACATTCACGACGTCACACGAAAAAGAAGCGCTAGCCAAAACGTCCCGTCACGTAGTCCTCGGTCTTGGGCACCATGGGGTTGGTGAAAATGGTCGTCGTCTCACCATATTCGATGAGCTTTCCCAGGTACATGAAAGCCGTATTGTCCGAAACGCGCGCCGCCTGCTGCATGTTGTGGGTGACGATGATGATGGTGTAGTGGCCTCGAAGCTGGTAGATCAGTTCTTCGATCTTGGCCGTCGCTATGGGGTCCAGGGCCGAGCAGGGCTCGTCCATGAGGAGCACATCCGGGTCCGCCGCGATGGCCCGGGCGATGCACAACCGCTGCTGCTGCCCTCCCGAAAGGCCGAGGGCGCTGTCCTTGAGCCGATCCTTCACCTCTTCCCAGAGGGCGGCTCCCCTGAGGGCTCTTTCGGTCGTCTCCGTCAGGACGGTTCGGTCATGGATGCCGTCCACCTTCAAAGGATAGGTGACGTTGTCCGCAATGGACATGGGGAACGGGTTGGGCTTCTGAAAAACCATCCCCATGCGCTTTCGAAGGCCGATGACGTCGATGTTTGGGGCGTAAATGTCCGTCCCCTCGATGGCAATGCGTCCCGTGGTCCTCAAGCCGTCAATGAGATCGTTCATGCGGTTCAGGGACCTGAGGAGGGTGGATTTGCCGCAGCCGGAAGGACCAATGAGGGCGGTGACCAGGCCCTGCTCAATGTCCATGTTGTTGTCGAAAAGCGCCTGCTTGGACCCGTAAAAAAGGTTGAAATCACGGACCTCGATGAGCGTTCCGCCGGAACCGGGCTTCACATGGTAAACCGTCTGCTCCCGGTGCTCGGGCGGCACGATGGATTCAACCGGTTTCAAGGGAACTGTCGTGGCAGCCACGAGACACTCCTTCCTGATGAAAAATACGAGAGATCATCGCCAGGGGCCATGAGCCCCTCGGCATCAGTTCGCAGACGATGCGCATCATGGCGGTGGTGCCTGAGCCTCGGGAGCCCCATCGTCAGAAATGACCGACGAGAAACTTACGTTTGAGCCTGTTGCGAATCATGATGGCCATGGCGTTCATCATGCCCACCAGGGAGATGAGCAGCAGGGTCGTGACGAAAACCATGGGCTTGCCCGCCTCGGAATTGCGGGACTGGAAGCCCACGTCGAAGATGTGAAATCCGAGGTGCATGAAGCTCCGCTCGAAGTGAATGAACGGGAAGAACTGATCGATGGGAAGCTCCGGAGCGATCTTCACCACTCCCACCAGCATGAGGGGCGCAACCTCCCCCGCGCCCCTCGCCATGGCCAGGATGAGGCCGGTCATGATGCCCGGCATGGCTCGCGGCAGGATGATATATTTGATGGTCTGCCATTTGGAGGCTCCGCAGGCGAGGGAGCCTTCTCGCATGGACTGGGGCACCGCGGCCAGGGCCTCCTCCGTCGCCACGATGACCACAGGCACCGTCAGGAGGGCCAGGGTCAGGGATGCCCAAAGGAGACCGCCGGTCCCGAAGGTCGGGTTGGGCAGCCGCTCGGGGAAAAATACCTGGTCGATGGTCCCCCCACAGATGTATGCAAAGAAACCGAGCCCGAAGACTCCATAGACGATCGATGGTACACCCGCCAGGTTGTTGACGCAGATGCGCACCATGGAGACCAGCTTCCCCTGCCTTGCATATTCCCGGAGATAAAGGGCCGTCATGACCCCGAAGGGCGCAACGGCTATGGCCATCAGGATCGTCATGACGAAAGTCCCGAAAATGGCCGGCAGGACGCCGCCTTCGGTATTGGCCTCACGCGGCTCTGCGGTCAGGAACTCCTTCCATCGAGAGAAATACACCCCAAGCTTGCTTGGCATCGACAGGTCATTGGCGGCATACAGCCTGACGATCTGCGAGAGGAGGATGGTCTTTTCCCTGCCCTGCACATCGAGCAGCACCTGGAGAAAGTGGAATTCAGCCGCGGCTTCAAATGGGTCTCGGCTGCTGTTTTCCTGGTGGCTCTGTCCGAGTTCATCATCTTCACCTATCGCCTGCCGTGGCTGGACTTGTTCGCCAACCCGGCCGGCTGGTAATCTGCCCATCTTATACACCGAAAGGAGAAACTATCATGTCCACGATCAAAGAAGTTATGGAAAGCCTGCCCAGCCTGTTCAAGCCCGAAAAGGCCAAAGGCTGGAACCGCGTCATCCTGTTCGACCTGCAGGGGCAGGAGCCTTCCCAATGGACGCTCATCGTGCAGGATGGCACGGCCACGGTCGAAGAAGGCCAGACGCGCGAAC
>Ga0101944_10003674_pt1 | contig 20732 bp, 19 predicted proteins | sample DewCreD2012metaG_FD_75245 | JGI IMG/M metagenome (GOLD analysis project Ga0101944, IMG submission 75245) | Hot spring sediment bacterial and archeal communities from British Columbia, Canada, to study Microbial Dark Matter (Phase II) - Dewar... ... | reverse complement strand
TCCGGGACGCAGCACCGACAGAAAACTCATGTTCGCCCCTCCGGTAAGGGAATAGCTGTTTTTTTTATTGCCCAGTTTGAACTCCGTGCCCGATACATTGGCCGCAAAACTGTCACCCGGGATTGTTACATTACTGTTTACCAGGGAAAAATAAGAGTTGTTGGCCAGATTCTGGTCAATTACCACAAGGTTATAATTGGTAAAGGGCTGGGTGGAAATCTTTCGTGTTTCTCCGGTTACCGTATCTTTCAACGTTGCATGTGTGTTTGATGTCATCGCATTGAAAATCCCTATTCCAAGTCCGCTTCGGGTTCTGCCCGAAATCTTGGTCGCATTGATCAGCCGGGTGCTTTCGGGATTGGCGGCCACCGTTTCGTTACTGTCTGTATTGTCGTATACATTATAATAATTTCTCGGTTGCGACCCTATCCGCCTCGAGTAGAAAAGTCCGCACTTGCTGAAAAGCTCGGTGCCTTCGACAAAGAACTGGCGCTTTTCGTTATATTTAACTTCAAACGGCGTCAGATTCAGAACCTTGTCGTCCGACTCCACCTGTCCAAAGTCGGGAATGAGCGTGGCATCCAGCGTAAAACTCTCGCTCAGCCCCAGTTTCAGGTCCATGCCCCCGTTGGGAACAAACGACATTCTGCTGTCGCCCGGAAACTTTTCTGCATACCCCGAAACATAAGGATACAATGCAAGACGCAAACCCGGCTTCAGATTTTTCAATCCGGTTAACGTGCCGTATTCGGCCAGAACATTGGTTTGCGACTTATCCACAAAATTCCAAGTGGACCATTCGCCATTACGCTTTACACTCCGCCATAAATTTAAACCCCAGACCTGTTCAGGAATATCAGGGAAACGCAATGCAGAAAAAGGAATGCGGATTTCGGCCACCCAGCCGCTGTCAACCACATTTACGCGGGCATCCCATACCGCATCCCACGCAGGATACTGACCCAGAGGCGAATACTTGGTGTCAGACACCACTCCCGATGCCGATACCTTAAACTCATACATGTTCAACCCGTCATTGTACGGCAGAATATCCACCGAAATCAGATCGGAATTCAGCGTTTCCAGTCCGTCCCGCTTTCCCAGTTCCCTGTATATGCTGTCGGGGGCACTGTCATAGAGCATAATCCCCATATAAAGTGCAAAGTCATCATATAAAAACATCACACGGGTCTGCTGCGAGGGCGACTTACCATTATAGGGCCCGTACTGGATAAAATCACCAGTAACCTTTGCCTGCCTCCAGCATTCATCATTCAGCACTCCGTCCACCTCTGGTGCTGCGCCCGTCCTTAACGCCACCGCCTCCTTTCTGACCTGCGCATGAAGCACCCCGAAACAAAGAACAAGCAATATCGGCGAAATCCAACGCAACACGTTTTTTCTTCAAAGATACAACAAAGTTCATTCTTAAATTTGCATTGTTCATCGGAAACATTAATAATGCGGAAAGTTAAATTGGATAAGTGAAGGTAAATATGTAATTTCGTATCAATAATCAATCCCGATGACATCGCTTTCCATCATTATCCCGGTATATAACGAACAGGAACTGATTCCGGAACTTTGCCGGCGTGTTGCCGAATCGGCCGAAAAAACCGGAACGGACTATGAAGTTATTTTCATCAATGACGGCAGCACCGACTCGACGCTGGAGCTACTGCTGGAAACACGCAAACAGAATACACGGCTGAAAGTGCTGAACCTCTCCCGCAACTTCGGACACCAGGCCGCATTTACTGCCGGACTCAATTATGCCAAAGGAGAATATACCGTGATGATGGACGGCGACCTGCAGGATCCGCCCGAACTGATTCCTGACCTGCTAAACAAGCTACATACCTCTGGCTCCGACATCGTTTACGGAAAACGCACCGGGCGAAAGGCCCCGCTCTCCATACGGATACTTACCTGGCTCTTTCATAAAATATTCGACCGGCTCAATAAAAACACACAGGGCGATACTGGCAACTTCTGCCTGCTCAACCGCAAAGCTCTCGATGCCTTTCTGATGCTGAATGAAAAAAACCGCTACCTCCCCGGATTACGCTTTTTCATTGGCTTTAAACAGGAATACGTAGCGTATCATCGCCCTGAACGCAGCGCCGGCAAAGCTAAAATGTCATTCTGGAAACTTATGAAACTCGCCTTCGATGCCATTTTCTCATTCTCCAAAATCCCCATCCGCATTGCCCTGATCATTGGCATTATCGGGATCCTCATTTCGGCCGTCGGCATCGGAATCGTTATATACAAAAAACTCACCGGCGACGCCATCACCGGCTGGACATCCACCATGCTGAGTATCTATTTTCTTGGAAGCGTTCAGCTCTTCTTCCTCGGCATCCTCGGCGAATACGTCTTCAGGATTTATAAGGAAACACAAAACCGCCCGGTTTACGTGGTGAAGGAGTATTTCGCTTAGCTTCGTTGGCTTCTTTTTCGGCCTTACGCTTGGCAATATCCTCTTCTTTTTCCCTGTTGTACTTACGGATAATGATAAACAAACTGGCCATCAGAAAGGGTATCAGCGGTATCTTGTACCGCACCAGCGCACCGAAATTGGCCGTGGAAATGCCCACAAAAAAAGCAAATGAAAAGGCAAATACGAGCGAGAAAATGACGAGGGAATTGTCAAAGGTCGTCTTCCACATATATCCCAGACCTATTTTAAACGCTGCCGTTACCGATAGCAATATCACATACAGAAACAAAAACAAAATTACCGTATTTTCTATCCCCGAAATCATCATAATGGGGTTTCGGCATTCCCAGAGAAAAGGGCGGAAGGTTCCTGCAATAATTGCTGCGGGAGCTTTGGAAAGGACACCCGGGATAGTGGGTTCGAAGCGACCGATATCGAAGGTGTTGCCACCGTAATAGTCCTGAATTAAATCCTGTTGCATTACGGCAATTTTGTTCAGCATGGCATCAACAGAGCTATATTCACCCCCAATGGTACTTCCCATTTGCGTAATGGAATAAGTACCTGCAATGATAACCGACACAACAAGGAACGGCATTACAGTATACTTAAGAACAACATTGGTTGTCGTTTTTAAATAATAGTGAGCTACCATCAGTGTTGTTGCGGCTGCACATGCGAAAAAGATATATGGTTTAAGAGAAATTAGTATATAAATGCTTAACAATAATGCAATAACATGAAAGGTTACTTTCCTTTTTTTGATAAGAATATAATAGATAGAAACAACAAACCAGCAGGCGGCACAAAGAGTATATGAATCCTTTAATATGGCAGACCCCCAGAAAAAAACAGAGGGCATAAACAAAATAGCAATGGCGATATTCTTTTTGATTTCCTTGAACTGCTCTACCATCAATAGAAACATTCGCCATATGCCAGTATATGTCATTGTTGCAACAATTATTGTTGTGGGAATAAAACTATTAGCCCCAATCCAACCCATAAGACTTGAAAAGCGAATAACAGAAAACGACTGAGGATCTTTCCAATACATTGGCCAACCTGCATTTGCGATAAATATTGATAAGTTTTCATTACTAAGATTCCCGGAAATTACCGATAAATAAGTAGAAAATGACCTTAAAGCAATTTTATTCAACATTTCTATTTGTTCAAAGTAAGCGATAGTATCACCTCCTACATAATAGAAACAATAAATTAACACCACCCCAATTCCTCCAATAATTTTGGCCATTAATCCCCAAATAAAATACTTATATACCTCATTCTCTTTAATATTTCTATTTTTTATTATATTAGCAATGATTATTATCAGAACAATGTATGCTATCGGTAAAATAAAATCGTAAATAGTCAGAAATCTCATACCTCTTTCTGCTTTTTAATTAATAAAGATATTAAATATCCTGCAGAAAACAGCAAAAGAACATCAATATGCAGAAAATATCTTATTTCAATATTCCGCATCTGAGGTCCTGTTCCAAAGCAAAGGGTAAAATATACCAGCAGAAAGAACAATAAAAAAACCCAGCCAATGTATTTTCGTTTTCTCATAAGTACCCATATCCCGGCCAGTCCCATAAAAATCAACAAGGTTCTGTAATAAAAAAGGAACGAAGCCGCTTTTCTATAAAAACCAGCATTGTTATTCAGCGAGTTCTTAAAAAGGGCCTTCGAAAGGTTTGCAAGGGGAACCGCAATCCAGAAATGAAATGGATTGTGATTTATTTGTTTATTTCGTAAATAGGTAAATATATCTGAAATTAGTTTATTGCAGTTATCACCCGAATCTATTGGTTTTTTCCAATAATCCCTCCAGTGAGAGAAACCGCTCCCGCAATTCTTTGAGAGATTTACAGCAAATTCCAGCAACATTGAATCATTACTGTCAATATATGCCTCCTTAGGCCAATGCGTTTCCTTGTTTTTTATAATTGAAGAGAATTGTGGTTCCCATTCTGCTTTCACTGAATAGGTGTATTGCATAAATGAAATGACGTCTTCGTTCCAATTGGGAATACCCCTTAGATCCTGTGTAAGAATAATTTTATCATGATTAATCCAGTTTCTTAATGGCCATACGCCATAACTCAAAAAAACACCAAGACAGAACAGAGTAATTTTTCTTAATTTGTTGGGTGATTTCCAGAATAGAATTAATGCAAGGACAGGAAGCAAAAACAATATCTGCGGCCTGAAAAGAACGGCAAGTCCCAAAAGCAACCCAGTAATGAGAACGCTATATCTGGTCTCTCTGGAAAAAAAATACAACCCGGACAACATAAGAAAGACACTAACAGATTCAGAATACGCAACCGGATTCCATACTATGATAAACGGATACACAGCATACAAAAAAGAAACAATATTTGCAGTTCTTTTACTCCCAAACCAAGCAAGACAAATCCGATAGACCAACCAGATTGAAATTACATCGAGAATAATTTGAAAATAAGCAACAACAGGATATACCATATCCCATTCCCCCAATATCAGCCAGAAAACTCCCAGAAAAAAGGAATAACCAGGCATTCTGGCAAAATAACCATATTCATGATCCGGATTAATAGTGTAAGAGCCGGTTTCTATCAGATTTTGAAAAGAAGTAGCCCAGGCGCCTGTATCGGCATCCGTATAAATATCCGGCCTGTTGAAATAAAATCCTGCAACTACTAATGTAAAAAACAATCGCAACAACAATCCGAGAGAAATAATCAGTGGCAGATATTTAACTTCTTTGAATATTTTCATTTACTTCTTTTCTGCAAAGACTTTAATAGAATCTCCTTTACGTGTTACATTCAGGATAATATTGAAAATTCTCTTAACCAATCGCATCAATACATTGCCTTCCGACTTTTTCCTGTACATAGCAATATCATATACATAGGTTCCGACATTGTCTCTCGTTCCCTTTTTTCTTAACGGTGATAATCCCGTTGTACGAATATCAAATGGCCTGAAACAATTCTTTAAAAGATGATTCAATGAATCAACGGTAAAATATGAAAGATGTTCGGGATAGGTTATCAGATAATCCCGCTTCATCCAGGCAAGAGATATGGTTGAAATATTTGGCGTTGTAAGGTACAAATACCCCCCGGAGCGAAGCAATTTTGAAAACATGTCAATTGTCTGTATTGGATTGACAACATGCTCTATTACCTCAATGCAGATCACGGCATCAAATTGCTCATATAATGTAACAGGGATATCTGAAATCAAATAAGGTATGTTTTTTTTACCAAGATGCTGTATTGCCATTTCCGAAATCTCAACTCCTATTATATCCCAACCCCGTTCTTTTGCAACTTGCAGAAACAATCCCGTTCCACAGCCGAAATCGATAATCTTGTTGGTTTTTCTTACAAATTCCAACCGATCGAGGATAGACAGATATCTCTTCCTTGTCAGTTTGTCTATCGCGACATCTTCTTCATAAAAATACCGGCTGTAATAGTTTTTTAATTCACTATCAGAGGGTATTTCCCGGGCACGTATAAATCCGCAACTGTTACAAACAATCACAGGGAACTGATAATACCTGTGATGAAAAGCAATCTTAGTACTTTTGCATATATCACAGGTTACAGTCATTAATTGTCCCCTTTAAACTTCCGGTACCAGGAATAGAGTAATTCAAGAAATGCTTTATTATTAGGATAATCATAATAATACTTTGGAGGAAGTGCCATTATTTCATCAAATTCATTCCGGCTTATCTCTAATTTCTTGCATAAATACTGTATGTCATCTTCCAGTGTATTCTTATTAAATGGTTTGTGATTATTTATTTCAGATAATGCATCCTCCCGGTTCATTTCTCCTGTACAGATCATGGTTGAGTAGGTCGCTCTCCGGTAATCAATTCCAAATTTTTTGTATAACAGAAAGGACTGAATAAATTTGGTATAAAAGGATTCGTGATGTTTTCCCCCGTAATATTTCCAGTCCAGTTCTTTTTCAAGCAATTCTTTCGCCTCTTTTTTACTGTATGGCATGTAATTTAAGAGATAGACGATGCGGATTCCTTTGAAAAACTTATAGTAGAATTCACGAAAGAAACCAAAGGTAGGAAAGGACTTCAGTTTCTGCGTCCCGAATCTTTTTTGTATGGCTTTAAGATATTTAAGATCTTTTGCATCGTAATGCCAGCTTTGCGGAAGTATTCCCTCGGTTGCATAATTTCCCCCACTAATGATGTATTTAATATTATTTTTTGCAGCCACTCTGTGCAGGGCAGCCAGAATAGCAATGTCGGTTGGAGTTTCTGCCTCAGGAACAGAGGCCTTTAGAAAGGCGAGCTGAAGGTCACGGAATTCCTCCCAGTTAAGGACATAGCTTTCGTAATCTAAACCCAGTTTATTTACTATATACTTAATATTTTTGACTGCCGCTTCGGAATCCCAGCCATTATCCATGTGGGTAACCAGTACCCGTAATCCCATTTTCTTTGCTATATAAGCTGTATAGCAGCTATCAACCCCTCCGCTTATCCCTACCAGACAATCGTAGCGGCTATTTCGTCCTGCAATTTTTATTTTTTCTATGACCCGATTCAGCCTTTCATGATCCTGATTGCCCTGATAACTTAATTTCGAGGTTATTTCGAAATAATGACGGCAGTGATTACAATAACCATTTTCATCAAAACGAATGTCCTGATCCGATGTATCCATTACACAGCGTGTACACTGCTGATATGATGAATGGGCTGTTTTCAACTCACTGTTATAATAGTAGTGGCAAATGTATGAAAAAAAGTCATTTTTAATACATCCTCTCTACGATCAGTTGCTAAAAATATCACGCAATTCTTTTTTGTCGGGATAATTAATTAAAACACCTCTGTTCTTGTTCTGATATACAAACAAACTACCGGCCGCCAGTCCGCTCACACGGCTTTCGCAATAAATGGATTTCAGATCATTCAGACTCCCGGCTCCCCCAAGTGCCACTACAGGAACGCTTATCATTGAAGAAACCTCTCTGATGCCAGCAATATCATATCCAAGCATGGTTCCGTCAAGATCAACGGATTGAACAATTAACTCTCCCGCCCCTTTTTCTTCCATCATTTTCGCAAAATCTACCGGATTCAAATTTTTACCCATTTTAGTTCCACCCGACCAGACTTCGGATTTTCCCCAGATGCTTTTTTTTACATCCATACAAACAACAATGGTAGAAGAACCGAATGTCAGTGCGGCCTTTTTTACAAAATCAGGGTCTATTATTGCAGCAGTTCTGAGAATGACCTTTTCTGCACCTGACTCTAGAATTTTTCTTATTTCTTCCAGTGTTCTTATTCCTCCGCCAACCGAAAATGGCATATTGGCCTCTTCACCTACTTTTTTTACAAAATCAAAAGAAATACATCTTTTTTCAGTGGTCGCATTAATGTCAAGAAAAACCAGCTGATCTGCCTTGTGATCATTAAAAATCCGGACCGCATTAATCGGATCGCCAATGTATTTGTGATTTTTAAACCTGACCGATTTTACTAATGACCTACCGGAAAGTAAAAGCACTGGTATTATTCTGGGCCGGTACATATTATTTCTCCCCCTTCTTTAACCAAACATATATTTCCATCCCTGTATTGGTAAAACGCATTAAAGGTTTAATCAACCCATCAAGAAACTTAGGAAAATAAGTTTGACATACCGCATATTCAAAATGTTTTACCGCATAGTTATTAATAATTCCATTAGCTCTAAAAGATGCCAAAGAAAATTCAAATAAATGATATGGCGGATGCATTGGACTTAAATTTGCAATAAATCGGGTTCCTATTATCCTATAGTAAGTATTCATAATGCTTGCTGTAAGCCAGCTAGAGGATGGCACCTGAACATAAATAAGACCGTCCTGCTTTAGCCATGAAACGCATTTTTTCAGTGTTTCTGAAGGATTAATAACATGCTCCAGAATAGCTCCCAGGAATATGAAATCGAATGAGTTATTCTCAAGTACTGCATCTTCAACAGCAACCTGAAATATCCGGTCCTTTGGGATCCCATTTTCACAAGCATACTGGCAAAAACGAGTTGAAGGTTCAATGCCGTAAGCATCAAAACCGGAATTCAGCATGGCTCTCAGATACTGACCAAAACCACTGCCCACATCAAGGGCTTTGAGCCCCGGCCTATACTCCAATACGTCTTTAATGTGATTAACAAAGACAGAAGCTGCTTCATTGTCATTTAAATAATCATTATCCCAGTAATCTGCCGGTGATATGTTATAGTGAAAGTCCAGATTCACAGGAACTGGCATGGGGTCGGGGAAAACAATACCACACCGTCGGCAGCGGAAGATTTTTGTTTTTACTCCCTCCTTTTTCGCAGGTCTGAGGCCCTGTGCTCTGTTTAACCTATATCCCAAAAATTTAAAGCGATCCTTTTCAGCACCACACATATTGCAACAAGTAAAGTCAATATGTCTATACTCATTATTTATTTCAGTGTATTCCAGACGATTATAGTTTAATGAAGTTTTTGAGAATTTTCAGCCCGCTGTCATGGCTCTTTTCTGGATGAAATTGTACGCCATAAAGATTGTCATTTTCGAAAACAGAACAAAAGCGATAGATATAATCCGTTTCAGCTGCAATAATATTCTTTCCCTCTGCAACGATGTGATAAGAATGCGCAAAATAAAATTCATCCTCATCATTAATCCCTTTTAGCAGAACACTATTAGAATTAGGGCAAACAGTATTCCAGCCCATATGTGGCACTTTATTTTTCATTTGCCCCTCTGTTTTGAATCGTATCACATTCGCATTTATCCATCCCAGCCCCCGGCAATTTCCTTCTTCACTATACTCTGCCATCAGTTGCATTCCCAGACAAATTCCCAACACCGGCTTTTTTTGCATAAGAACCATTTCGTTAAATACATTTTTTAACTCCTTATTGCAAATATTATTCATTGCCTGTGCAAAATGACCAACCCCGGGAAGAATAAGCTTATCGGCCTTCAGAATTTCAGATGGAATGTCTGTTACAGAAACATCAACACCGAGAGCAATAATCTTCCTCTTTACAGAATGAAGATTGCCCATGCCGTAGTTAATGATGCAGATGTTCATTTTTTAATGATAGTATTGATAATATTTACCAAAACTTCTGCTTGCCTCTTTCTGGAAAATTGTTCAACATTGATTGAATTACATTCGATTTCACCTTTAGTTTTAAGTTCTTTATCTAAGTTCATAAGTACATCTTCCAAATGCCATTTGTCTTTAATAACATAACCTGACTTCGTCTTTTCAATTAAGTCTTCTTGTAAATGATCATTTTGGCCAAGATAATCTTTTATCGGATAGTATTTATTTTTTAGTTCAATTGCTTCGCTGTCATTAGAAAAGCAAAACAAAATACATCTTTTCAAACCAATATAGTCATATATTTTTGTTCCCATAAAATAAAAATAATTGAACAACAGAAGAAGGTGACTTTCTTTAAGTTTTTGTAAAACGACTTCGTTCTCAAGTCGTGGATGGAAATGAACATGACTTTTAATCCCAATACAGAATTCTTCGATATATTGTTTAATTTCAAATTCATTATTAACACCCCAAAACCACAATTCAATTTTAATGTTTTTCTGAATATAAAGATTATTGATAGTATTTAAAAAAATCTTATAAGGATGCCATTTATATATAGTACCTGCTATAGCAATTGACAATCTGTCTTTAGGTGGAGTAATGATGTTAATATTGATATTATCTTCATCATAACCGTTATTTACAATATAAACATCTTTGTTAAATATTTCTGAGATTTTATCGCGAAGAAATTCAGAAACTGTTGTAATACAGATTGCTTTCTTTACGTACTTTTTCTCTAAATACTTATTCCAATAAAATAAAAGCTTACTTTTTTTTTCAGTGTTTAAACTCCATAAATCACGATAATCTGCAATAAATGGTTTTTGGTACTTTTTGCTTAAAATTGCTGCATATTTAAACAAAATAAACGGGTCTCCGGTGGCTATAATTATGTCGACTTTATTTTTAATAATATACTCTTCTGCTATTTCAAAGATTTTTGCCTTTGCCCCTGAAAGTGATACCCATTGATAGAATTCAAACCAGCCAGAAATTATTTTTCTGATAATTTTCATTCTGTTTTCCCCATATTTTAAAATTAGTCTATTTGATAAATTTGGGTTATATGGTGAATAAATAATTGTCCCATCTATTGTTTTTTCAACAATTGTATTTTGAGATATTCCTGGAGCGACATAGTCTTTATAGCTACGATATTTATTAGCCCACTGTCTTGTAATAATAACAGGATAAATATCGAAAAGATGGAAATACTTGTACCAAGAATAAGGCCTTAAACCGCCAACGGACACATATGGAGGAAAATCATAAGCAAGTATTATTGCAACTATCATTATGCTAAAGTAGAAATTTTATTATAAAAAGAAACATAATTCTTTTCAGCATTATAATACTTTTCCCAAAAAGCAAAAGCACTTGCTCGCTTGATCTGCTGCTTAAGACGACTTTCTGTTAAATATCTTTCCATTTCGTTAGAAATAATTGAGATTGGTGTGTCATAAGGATATAAAAAACCTATTTCATTATTAACAATTTCTTTCATCCCCCCAGTATTCAGACCAACAACCGGAATACCCGCCGAAAGGGCTTCCATAATACTTACTGGAATACCTTCAGATATACTAAGGTTAATGAATAAATCAATGTAATTGTCTCGATAGAATTTTATAATAGATTCATTCGCGACTAATCCATTAAATGAAAATTGTAGATTTGTCAACCTTTCTTCAGCAATTCTTTTCATATTTTGTAATAATGGTCCACTTCCAAAATGAGTCCAAAACACATTAGAGAGTTTAATCCGGTTTAAAAGATCGATGATTAAGTCAATTCTTTTAAGAGAGATAATACTACTACAACTACATAGGTGAAATCCATTGGTGGTTTTATAAATTTTTGGTTTATTAGGATTAATTGTTCCTAATCTTGATACTGATATCTTTTCTGGAAATTTTCCTCTTGTGTACTTCATAAAAGCATCTCTTCCCGCATCAGAGACAGAAAAGGTATGATCCAAAGAAGGAATAATTGTGTTTTTATATGGAATATAATTAATTTTATGTCTTTCGAAAAAAACATCCCAACCATGTGCACGAGATATGAAACGAGCAGCATTATATTTTCGCTTAAGAAACACTAATGATAATGATTTGAAATCGTGCCAATATGAATAAAAAATTGTTTCTCTTAATGAAATATTACGATTTTTTATAAACTTCTCTAATTCAAACATTACATGTAACGCATTAATTAAATCCTTAATTATTACTTTTAATAACAATGCATTTATTTTTTTTCTATTTCTAAATACTGCGGTAAATATTTCGTAATATAATAAACCCATAGAAAATATCCTTAATAAATCAACTATTCGTATTTTTGTGTGTGGTGGTGGATATTTTATTATAATCGCATTGGTGGGTAAATAATGACTATTGTATGATTTTTTCTGATCGTGTATGAACACATAAATGTTATCAAAGTATTTTGCAATAATTCTAAGTTCATCACTAATGAAGAACTCTCCCTCTGTAAGTGGATAATTATTACATATCAGTACAAGATTTTTAAAAGACATATCCATTCATATGTTATATATTTCTAAAAGTTTATCTGTGTATGATTGAATGTCGTAAGTTTTTACATATTCTTGTGCACAAGAAGATAATCTATTATAAAGATCTTTGTCGTTCCATACCTTAATAATTGCATCTGCAAACAATATCGTATCTGGTTCCCATATCATTATCCCATTTTCCCCGTCTCTTATTATATCCCGATTGCCCCTCCCGTCGAGGGCAATTACCGGTAAGCCCGATGCCATTGCCTCCAGTATAACAATTCCAAAGGGTTCATATTTCGCACTGTGGATATAAATATCGGCATTTGATAAATGGCTTTCGACAAAATCTGTATTTCCATGAAAAATTATCCGATCAGAGAGATTATATCTTTGTGCTTTTCTCTGTACGATATTTTTCATTTCACCATCTCCAAGAAAATGTAACTCAAAATCAACTTTTTTAATAAATAATTCCTTTGCAACGTCAATTAAAAAAATCTGATTTTTTTTGGGAACAAAAGAACCAATGTTAATCAATTTCAATTTATCTTTATTAAAAACCTTTTTATTTTGAACATTAAACCTATTAATATTAATTGCATTCTTTAGTAAATAAATAGGCATGTTCTTAGGTGTACGTTCTTTAAAATACTTATATGTATTATCAGATACGGTTATAAAACTGTTTTGATTGTTAACCCTATATCTATTAAACAAATATTTTTTCTCATATAAATATGATATTTTTTTTTTGCTAAAGAGCTTGTTAATTCTTAACCTTTCAAACTGCACCATATTGTCGTGACAGTGAGAGAACCATTTTGCTTGTGGGTAGAATACTGTACGACTAACAAACTCCGCTTCGAATAAATGTGTGTGAATAATATCTGGTTTGAACTCATTAATATATGATTGAAGTTCTGTTATCTTAAACTTCCATTTATTTATAAAAGATGGGGTTACCCTAGCTTCAATCACGATTGGCTTAATATCAGGAAAGGTAACAATATACTCATTTATAGGGTAAAAAGTCACAATTTTAGAATCTATCCCGTTTCTGTTTTTTAGTTCTGTAACTAAATCTAACAACAGTCGCTCTGCCCCTCCTTTTGAAAGTGTTGGTATAATTTGTAATATCTTTAGCAACTTGCCCATTGTAAAAACCTCACTCAGTTTGTTAAATATTTTTTTACAATCTAGAAAGGTACATATTATATTTTTGAGCTACTTTATTCCACGTGAAAAACATTTTTGCTCTTTCTTTTGCAGCCATTCCCATTGACTCTCTCAAATGATCATTTATTAGCAATTTTATTGCAACTTGTGCAACCAAAGAAGTATTCTGTTGCTGTGTAATAACGCCAGTAATATTGTTTTCAACTGTTTCCACCAAACCAGAATTATCAGAAACAATGGCAGGCTTGCTACAAAGTGCGGCTTCAATAACAGCAATCCCAAACCCCTCAAAATCACCACCTTTTGTCATTACGCTTGTCATGGCAAACACATCACATGCGTTATACCAATAATTAAGTTCTTTTGTGGGGCTGACTCCTGCAAAGAGCACATTTTTTTCAACCCCCAATTCTACTATACGTTTTTTTAATGAAGAATTATCTTCACCCCTTCCAACAACAACGTACATCGCATTGCTTATTATTTGAAGAATACTCGGGAGTGATTCTATAACAACCCACTGGCCCTTTCTTTGGGATACACTTCCTACGGTAAGAATTATCCTTTTCCCAGAAAGCCCCATCCGGTTTTTAAACTGAGCTACATCTTTTTCTGGCAGAACTTTGAATTGTGAATCGTTAGCTCCATTGGGCATTACAACTATATTATTATTCTTTATTCTTTTGCTTTCGATATATTTCTTCGTAAATTCGCTGACTGCAATAATTAACTGTGCCCGGCTGTATGTAAATCTGTTTAGAAACTGAACGCACTTTGAATTTAACCCAAATTCAGTTCCATGGCCTATTGCGACCAATTTAATTCTGAATCTTTTTGCAAGTAAATATGCGAAGTATACAGCCTGACGATTAGTTGCAATTATTATGTTTGGCTTTAACCTGTGAATTATTCTTTTACATAGAAGCCACCTTTTACACCAATCAATTTTTGAAGGTCCAGTCTTAAGTGTATTTATTTCAAACCCAACTGCGGAATTAAAATCATTCACTTCCTTATCGGTGCAATAGTTCTGTTCTGTTACAACACAAACCTGCCACCCAAGTTTGTTTAATTCATTTGAGATATGGTATGCGTGACAGCCAATACCACCAGGGCCAGGTGGGTACTCTGTGGATATGAACAAAGCTCTTTTATCGGATGTGTAATTTGTTTCAAAGCCTAGCATTGAGAGTTTCTACTAATCGTTTACAAAAGTAATTAAATTTTCCTGTGCAATATCATTTAACTTTTTTACATAAGCCGGACCTTTTGTGCTATAATAATTAAGTTTTATCAGAATTTCCTCAATTTTTTTATGAATTTCGTTTGAATCATCGAACTCGTTTACTATCAATGAATCGTGAAGTTCTTTATCATAATCAAAAATACCGCTATTATTGGCTGCAAGGCAAGGAATTCCATAAGCAAGACTTTCAGTTATAACTTGGCCCCAACACTCGCTAAAAGAAACGTAGAGATTTAAATCCATTGTCATTAATAACGAAATATAGTCTTCATAAGACCTGTTAAAGCCAATTGTTTTAATCCTGTCAATATTTCCTAAATAGTCAAAGCCATAGTTTTGCCTGAGAAAAACCCTTGAATTAACCGTCATCAATGCGGCAGCAACCTGATTATGAATATTTTTTCTGTATAAATCATGTGAAAAAATTCCTATGCTTATAAAACCCTTTTCTTTAGCCGCCGGCAATATATCTAGTTTTCTTGTAAATAACAGTAAATGAAAAGTATTCAGATTTTTTAATTTGTAAAAGGTTTCTCTCATTCCTTTTTTTATAAATCCAAGTTTTTGTATTTTGCCATCTTCACAAAGACTCAGCAAATTTGAAAACAAATGTGTTGTTTTTTTGTCTTCTGAATTGGTTGCAAGACTTCCATGATATATAACACCTATTTTTGAATTACTTATTTTGTGATTGAGTAGCTCAATAAAAGTCTCAAAATATTCCACAAAACCACTAAAAATAATGTTTCTGAACTTATTATTAATTAACTCTTCTGCAATTATCTTAAGCTCTTTGATGCTATAAATCGGTGAAGAATAGTATTGAGGAAATATTAATGTGTTTTCGGGAAATAGTCCCAAGGTTGCCATTTTAACCCCTAACCAATTACCGTTAGTCGATTCTGGACAGATTGCTATTGTATCACCCTTATGTCTAATCTCTTTTATTTTTTCAATAATTACTTCAACTGGAAGATAAATATTTCTCTTAATATAAAGCTTCTCTCTGATTTTACGCATGATCATATTTCAAGGTTTTGTTTGATGAGGATGGCCTAATTTTAAATTTTATTATTATTATCCAAAAATACTTTTTTAATAAAAATAAAATTTTCCTTCTCATCAATTTTGATTTAATATCTTGTTCGTTAAGTTTTTTAAATATGCGTTGCTTGATATACAACGTCTCATCAAAAGCATCATTTATTAGTAAAATTACTACATAAATAATAAAATAGAATAGACCGTTTATTTTATAAATAGCAAGCCACGACGAGATAATAATTTGCTCCGTTCTTGTTTTCTCTACATTTCCTCCAATATGAATAATGGAGTTTTCTGGATTATATACAACCCTGTAACTTTTTTCCCGAATTGTTTTACATAGCACATAGTCTTCAGAATACATGAAAAAATCCTCATCAAACAGAACCCTATAATTATCAACATTTCTAATAAAAAGAAAAGCCCCGGAAAGCCAAGGCGCATCATGTTTTGTTTTGTGTTTCTCTATTAGATTTTCAATTTTAGAAAAACCAGAACTTGCTTTTTTAAAATGCTTAGTTATAAATATATACAATGAATTATTTTTAATGGCTTCTTTAATACATGGGTGATTGTAGTAACTTAGTTGAAGTGAACGGTCTAAATTTAAAAGACGTATGCCAAGTGCCCCAACAGATTTATTTAAGTCCATGTATTCTGCACAATCTTTAAGAACTGGTTCAACAAATATAGTATCTGCATTCAGCATAAGAATATATTTTCCTGTTGCGTTTATCGCCCCTTTATTGCTGGCTCTTGAAAATCCAGAATTGTATTCTAATTGTACCCACCTAATATAAGGATATTTTTTGCAAAGATAATCCTTTGAACCATCAATAGAACAATTGTCTACTACAATAATTTCATATAAACTCTTATCTTCGATTTCTCTTAATGAAGAAATACAGTTGTCGAGAACGCTAATAGTATTATAACTTACAATAACGATTGAGACTTCAGGCATTTTTTTTGCATTTAAACACCATAACTACATCTGTCAAGTTCTTATTTTTTCTAAATAATAGGGTTGGCTTTTTAGGAAATAGTCTTTTTATTCGTGATAATATTGGAATATGATCTACAAACTCCCTAACTGGATTAACTTGCCAAGGAGTGATGTATTCTTCAACTATTAGGTCATTGTCTTTTATAAGCTTATTAATTGTTTTAAAGTTGAAAAAACGAACATGTGTTTTATCCATTACACCAAATTCCGTATAATTAAATTCCCCAAAGAATATGTTAAACCTATCTCTTGCATTATTTATATTTGGGATAGCTATAATAACAATTCCATCTTGTTTCAAAAATTCCAATGCTTTACTTAATACCTTTTCCGGCTCAACTAAATGCTCAAGGATATGTAAAAAAAGTAAAGCGTCATATTTATTCACTCCTAATAAAGGAACCCATTTTTCAATATCATTCAGGTTGACATTAATTGTTTCCTTCTGAAATCCTTTAGCATAGGTTAATGACAATGAATCAATATCCAGTCCTGTAACAGCACAACCCTTTTCTTTAAGTAACTGTGATAGCATACCTGAAGAACAGCCAAATTCGCAAACGTCTTTATTATTACCAATAGCATTAAGAACAAACTTGGTTTGAATATTATTTTTAAAAACAACAGGATCTATATCGTATTTGCAACGGTTCATTTTTATATATTGTTTTTATTCCATTGCAAATACACAGAAACCATGTGTTGCGGTAATTCACTTTCATCAACAGGCACAACCGACTCCCACATATCAGGAATAGTGGGATGAAAATTTCTTGTATCGGGCGACCATTTCATCCATACAGTATTGAACCAATCGCCAATAATAGGTTCGGTTTCGCGGTGGGCTTCTATTTTCATTTTCATCTTTTCATCACTAATTCTGACATATGCGGGGTGTTCATAAAACAGATTGTAATGATACTCTATTTTTGCATTTACGTTCCTTGCATCACGGTATGTTATCCATTTTCTTATGGGAAAAAGTACTAATGCAGTAGGATATTTAATGGGAGAAATTTTATAATATATCGTCTTAAAATATGTGTTATAATTAATTTTGATTGCTGAATTAAAACTTTTAAAAGAACGACAGATTTTTACAATTTTTTCAATTGTTTCTTTTTTATAAATCTCATCGCTGTCGACATAGAGGCAATGAGACGCTTCGGGAATATTTTTCTTAATATATTCTAGACCTTCCTTAACATGATCGATCTGTTTATCCCAAGAACCATTTATAATAAGAATTTTTTTCCCGTATTTGTTTTTTATTTTTTTAATAACCGGTTCAAGATTATCTCCAATAATATTATTGTTTTTTCCCCATGGAATATCAGAAACAACTAGCAGGATCTTATACATATAAGGGGCAATAGAATCAACAGAAACTTCGAGCCACTCGTCCCCAAAAAAAAGTTTATATTGAGCAACAATTTTTCTGGGTTTGAAATAGAAAAAAAGTGTTTTTATTTTGTTTATTGCTGACATTATTTTTTTTTCATAAAAACAGATTGTATTAGTGATCCCGATTTTCTTTTATAGAAACCGGGATAGTAAAATGGGTTCATATATATGAGATCGACAATTTTTTTTCTTAACAAGCTGGGTAAAATTCTTATAGTCAAGAAATCATCTATAGTATTTACTTCCCTAATCCACTTGCACTCAAAATCATGTCTCTCAAAAAAAGTAATTAGAGAATGGGGTGTAAAATGGTAAATATGGTCAGGCGGTGCATAATAGGACCATTTCTCTTTCTCTCTTTTTGCCCCTTTCGAAGATGAATTTGGGAGCTGGACAAAAACAACGCCATTTAACGAGAGTATTTCATTTAACTTTTCGAGTGCTTTTTCTGGTTCCGGAAAATGTTCAAGCACATCAAAAAAAGTAACTATATCCCATTCGCCAGTAAGGGTATAAAAATTATTTTCTGTTTTTAGTCCATAAACATTTTCTGAAAACCATCTACAATTATTGTTAATCTCGCAGGCAGTAACATCGTACCCGAAGTTTTTGGATAATTTTGCAGTGAACCCTATATTTGAACCAACTTCTAGGTATCTTTTAGCATGTGTATACATTCTAATTGTGCGCAGCGACTGGTTGTGTCTGATTATGAGGTGGTTGTATAACTTGTTGTAATATAGCTTAATCCTTGTTTCAATGGAATTATATATTTCAATATTAACTTCAGAAATTACAGAAGTATCATCAATACGAGTTTTTCCTAATCCACATATGCAAAATTCAATATAATAATCCCTTTTTGTATTGGGATCATAGACTTTTATGTCTCTGACCGGAAAGTGGTCTTTACCACAGGCAATACACTGTTTCATTATTTTAAAAGTAGTTTAATTTTATTTTTTATAATGTTACATGGCGAATAATATTTAAGAAAGAATCTAAGAGATCCTATTCTTATTCTGTTTGATATTGCAAAGGTATACTTTGCCATGTCTTCTTTAGAATGAAGAGGATAAACAAAATATGGTTCGTTCCCCAACCAGAAGTCATCATTTATTAAATTAATTTTCTTAAGTTTTTGATAAAGAGCCGTTCCCGGAAGCACCCATAAGTTTCCCACATAACTTAAAATATCTGGTTTAGTTTTTCTCAAAAAAGCAACTGTTTCATTTATAGTTTTTTTTGTTTCCCCATCATTCCCTATTATAATCATTACTCTTGTTTTTATTTTATGTTTTTTAGCAAGTTTAATTGCGGCTATACCATCTTTAACATTAGCCATTTTTTTCATTTTTTTTAGAACAGTATCAGAGGCAGATTCAATTCCGTATGCAATTTCATAACAACCAGCCATTTTCATAAGTTCCAATAACTCATTATCTACACAATCGGTTCTCGTTGTTGCGCTCCACACGAACTTAAGCCCATGACTTACAATTTTCTTGCACAGCTGTTTTGCCTTTTCAATATCAGAGCTGAAGGAATCATCGTAAAAACAGATATGTTTAAATCCCTTATCTTCAACCAGAATTTTCAATTCGCTGATCATATTATCTACAGATCTTGTTCTGTGCCCTTTCCAAACCCACCAAGTTGAACAGAAGTTACATGACCCTGTGCATCCTCTACTGAAAATAACAGGAATCCTCGGTACCGAAGAAATATCGACTCCATCAATTACCTCGTGACCAATAGGAGGATATCTATTCATATCAATAAGGTGCCAAGATGGAAAAGGTATATTGTCAAGATTATCAATGAAGTGTCTGCTTTTATTCTTTATCACCTTGTTATTATACCTCCAATATATTCCGTCAATACTTCTTATGTTATTTTTCTGTGCTATTTCTAGCATTGTCTGTTCGCCTTCTCCATATACACAAATATCAACAAACGAATAATTGTTCATTATCTGCTCCCCCATTATTGTAGCATGTGCCCCGCCTATTACTGTAATTATATTTTTGTTGATCTCTTTTGCTATTCTAGCTATTTCAATTGATTTTTTTCTGCCTGGCGTATAGCAAGTTATGCCAACTATTTCTGGTTTATATTCAATGATACTTTCCTCTATTCCCTTTTGTCCAACAAGATAACCGTCAACAATTTTTATATCATATTTGAATTTTTCCAAAGTACCTGCAATATATGCAAGGCCTAGCGGCGGACTGCTGTATCCGTCTTGATCAGCTTCATATGGATTAATTAGCAATATCTTCATAAACATTAAAATCAAAATCTGGTTGTACAAAACCAGATAATATTGGATAGGAACTATTGTATATATTTCCTTCCTGTATATTTACAACAACTTGAAAGGGAATCCAGTCCATTTCTTCATTGTTGGCAGAAAGCCACATATTGAGAAAATACTGGCCTGGTTTTAGTGCATTTTTCTTAATAATAAATTTATATCTACTATTATCCTTATGTTGATTGATAGTTTTCTCTAAAAAAATACTGCTAATATGATAAATTGTATTATGATCTTTATCAACTATATGAAAGCTTAGAATAATGTTTCTGAATAACATATCTATTTGTCTTTTTAACTTAACTTCGAATACTATATCGTCAAATGGGAAATAATGAGATTTGTCAAATACCACTTTGTCAAATTGTAGTTGATTTGAGGTCCTTTCATGCTTCAAATTAATTAATTCAACTTCTTGCTTAAAAGAT
>Ga0101944_10003673_pt1 | contig 20735 bp, 16 predicted proteins | sample DewCreD2012metaG_FD_75245 | JGI IMG/M metagenome (GOLD analysis project Ga0101944, IMG submission 75245) | Hot spring sediment bacterial and archeal communities from British Columbia, Canada, to study Microbial Dark Matter (Phase II) - Dewar... ... | reverse complement strand
CTCCATGGGTAACCTCCTTTGCGGGAAAGGCCCGTGGACAGCGGGCTTCTCCGTCTTTCGTTCCTACTTATGGTTCATTCCTCCGGGCTTTGTCAAGAGCCTCGCTTCCCGCCGTCTTCGTTTCCCGGGCCCGGCCGAAAAGACTCGAGAGGCCAGGCGGAAGTCCCAAAAGGGAAGGCCCGGGCCTCGGGCTTGCGGGAGGGGAAGAATGCCTGGGCCGGGACCGTGACCGGGAGGAGGGCCCCCGGGGAGGGTTTCGGACCTTCCCCTCCCCGGCGGCCGAAAGGCGAGCCTACCGCGCGCCCATGATGAGGTTGGGCAGAAAGAGGGTATAGGGGGGCCAGTAGGTGATCAGCATGAGCTGGGCGATGGTGATGATGATGAGGGAGAGAACGCTCGCCTGCCGCGCCCGACGAATGACGAAACGCTCCATGGCGAACCCGATGCAGACCGTGCAGAGGATCGCCGCGAAGAACGCGACGGCTATGGGGAGATGAAGGGTCCCCACGAAAAAGACGGCGAAAAGTCCACCCAGGACGACGAATTCACCCTGAGCGAAGTTTATGATCTCCGTCACGTTGTAGATGATGTTGTACCCAATGGCCACGAGAGCATAAATGGCCCCCACCGTGAGACCGCTGATGGTGTACTGGAGGAGATCGGTCGCCCACGCCAATTCCGTCACTGATCCTGCAAGCTCCTTTCCGAAGGCAGATTGAAAGCGGGGCCGATTTTAGGGGAGCTTGGAAGATCAAGTCAACCAACTTCGAAAACCGATCCGAGCGATCAGCCTTCAGCTCTCTGATTTTAGCTTTTGGCCAAGACATCCGGCAGGTTGCACTGTGAAGGTCCCTCACCAGCGAATTTTCACGGGCTCCCGCACACTCTGCAATTCCGCGGCAACCGCCTGTCGGGCGATCACGTCATGGCGCGACCGCCCCAAGCATTCAAGAAAACGAAGATATCGATCCTCGGCGATTTTACCCCGTCAGACCCTCCTCCCCCGCCCAATGCTCTTGAATTATCCCGGTTAAAGTCAAAAAGTGGCGTTTCCGTAAACACCCTGGATGCCGGCTTAAAAACCGCCGGCATGACGAGTGACGAAATGGCCTCTCATTCCGTGGAAATTTCGTGGAAAGTTACAAAATCGCAGCCCGCCCGTGATCAGAGGAGCACGCCTGGCCCATGGCACCCGGTCCGCCAGGTCAATGAGCTCATTTCAACAGCACCGCCCCCCGCCGGGCCACCCGAAACGACGACAGGGGGCTTACCCAGGAACCGGAAACCAGGAACTTCCCGGTGCATCCCCTCATTCCGCGCCGGCCAACCTCCCCGACAATCAGCCAGCACTCGGCGCGGCTCGCTATCAACTCAAAACCTGAAACCTGAAAGCAGAAACCTGCAAGCTTAAACCTGAAACGCCCCGGTATGGCCTACTGCGCCAGGGCCCAGTCCCCATCCTTGACGACCACCATCACCAGGTCGTCCTTGCTCAGTCCGTTGTGATCCTGGGCCGAAAAGTTAAAAATCCCGTGCTGCCCCACGAAGCCCCGGGTATTCTCGATAAAATCACGGATCTTGGCCGCATCGGAGCCGACGGACTCCAGCGCCGCCATGGCCAGGTGCATGGCATCCCACGCATGACCTCCGAATGAGGAAATGGGCTCCTTGAAACGCTCCTCGTACGCCTTGGTGTACTCCATGATCACCTTCTTCTGGGCGTCGGTTTCGGGAAGAAGCGGGCCGACGTTCACCCGGGCCAGGGCCAGCAGCACTCCCTCGGAAGCCGGACCGGCCAGCTGGATGTTCTTGCGGCTGCCGAATCCGTGGCTCTGGTAGAGAGGAATCGACTCCATCCCCAGGTCGCGCCAGTTCTTGACCGCCAGAATCTGGGTCGGCCCCGTGGACCAGTTGATGATGGCCTGGGGCTGAGCGCTCCGAATCTTGGTGAGCTGCGCCGAAAGGTCCGTATCCTGCGGCCCGTAGCGCTCATCCGCCACCACCGTCATGCCGTGCTCGGGCGCCAGTCGAACAATCTCCTCGCGACCGCTCGCTCCGAAACCGTCCGATGCGGACATGACGGCGATCTTCTGAATGGACTGCTTCTTCATGTGCTCGAAGAGCTTCTCCACCACATGACTGTCAGAGCCGGCCACCTTGAAAACCCACTTGCGGCTCTCGATGGGGGTCACGATCTTGTAGCTCGCCGCACATGAAATGAGGGGGACCTTGGCCTCCTCGGCCACGCTCACCACGGCCATGCTGTTGCCGCTCGTGGACGGTCCGATGATGACGGGAACCTCATCCTTCTTGATGAGCTTCTTCACGGCCAGGTTGCACTTGGTGGCGTCGCTTTCGTCATCGTAGACGACGAGTTGCAGCGGGTGACCGTTGATGCCCCCCTTCTTGTTGACTTCGTCGACGATCATCTCGGCGGTCTTCTTCTCGGGCTCGCCAAGAAACGAGGCGGGACCCGTTATGGAAAAGACGGCCCCGATCTTGTACGCTTCAGCGGCCCCCGCCTCCGGGGTCGAAACTCCCACGTGCAAAGCCAGCAAACCCATCACCAATGCCAAGCCGATCGTCCATCCTTTCCACTTCATCATCGCCCGTCCTCCTTGCTCTCTGTTGGAACACGTTCAGGCCAAAAAAAAAGCCGCGGGGAAAACCACGGCTTCCAACGAAACGGCCGTGGGCAGCAGCTTCGATGCGGCCTGCCCAGGCTGTTTTTCAGCTTTGCGGTTCACTTCGGGCAGACCGCCTGAGATAGCCGTAATCAAAGAGGCCCCAGCTCCCGCCCAGCCCGATCATGATCGCGCTCCCGTTAAAGACTAACGCCAGTCAGAGCGCGCCACTGAAGGATGCGCGCCATGCGCTGCTAAAGCTTTCGGATCCGCGAAGGCCCTCAGTCATAAAAGGCCTTCCGCATTCCGGCTCAAAGCCTGCTGGAACGTCTTCGGAATTCGCCGCTCGCATTGATCATGCATGCGAAATCCGACCCGACATGCTTCAAGCCGAAGACCCGCCGTCAAGGTCCGTTCACGATAACGCCTCTCAACCTCGGCTACCCGCCGCTTCGTGTATTGCCCAAGTTTATACTGAAGCGGCGATTCACCTGTCAAGCGGTGCTTTGCCCGCCGGCCGGAGTCGCCCGGAAAGAGCGTCCGGAAAAAGAGTCTTGTCAAAAGAGACCACTTTGATTAGATATGACGCGTCATCCCGCTTGAAGAGGAAGCGCCAAGCTCACTGGTGGGGCTCCCGGACTTCAAATCCGGTGTAAGGCACTGAGGGGTGTCTTAGGTGGGTTCGATTCCCATGCGCTTCCGCCAGCTCACGAAGATATTCCCTCTTCAGAAGTCCCCAATATCGTCTCAGGTCTGCATATGGTGTGCACGAATTCAGTCCAGAACATCTCGGTCCAGAAGATCAAAAATCATCATAAGCCTTGAAAAGAGCAGGCTCAAAGAGCTCATGGCGGCCTACCTCTATCAATAATCGACTCGATGTGCCCCGTGTTTCAACTCGCTTGCGTCCAACACGCTCCAGCGCTCCCAAGTGTCCTAGCCAATTCCATTTTGCCCCATGCCGCCGCCCGTTTTCATGAAGATTCCCGAAGGATCGATTGCCAGAAGGGCATCGAATGAGCTATCCTCCTGCCGCCGCATGCCGGGCAGTCCGGCGGCTTTCAACGCCCCCCTTTCCATGATTCATTTCATTCATTGCAAAGGAGATCATTATGGGACGCATTCAGAGAATGGCTCTCGTATCGATTCTCGTGGTCGCCGGCATGGCCGGGACTTGCCCGGCTTTGGCACAAAGCGCCCCCAAGCCCAGCGACAACTGGCTCATGGAAGCCCCCGACGACGCTGAGCGGTTCAAACGCATTCAGCAGATGTTCGGTGGCTTCTCGGCGGCCATGATGGTCGTGGCGGAACGATACAACCGGACCTACGATGCCCTCGCGGACGAAAATTACGATTTGGCGGTCTACCACTGGAAGAAGATCCGAGAGGCCATCGAGCTGGGATTCTTGAGGAGGCCCGGCCGTGAAGCCAACTCCGTAACCCTATTTCTAAACGGTCCCTGGCAGCCCGCCATGGATGCACTGACGGCGAAGGATCGGTCCAAGGCGAGGGAAACGTTCCAGGCAGCCCGGTCCGCTTGCATGATGTGCCATGCAGCAGAAAAAGTCCCGTTCATGAACGATCAGCCGATCTTCCGGCGGACCGCCACCTTTCCCTGATTGGCGAAGGACTCCAACACCTTTTGAACGAGTGCTTCACCGCACCGCCTGAGGCAAGGCGTGGAGCCGTAGGCTGGTGTGTGTTCGCGGGCTTGCACAGGGAGATCAGTTGGCCGGCTTCCTTGGAGAGCCCGACACCCCGCGCTCCTGGGTGCAAATGGTGAGGATTTTGCCGGGAACCAGTTTCTGGTTGCGCGACAACTGATTGCCCGAGGCCAGCGCCTCGACCGAGACGCCGAAGCGCTGTGCGACCGAAGGAAGGGTGTCCCCCTGACGGATGGCATACCAGAAGGTCTTGCCCTTCTTCTGGGGCGTGCCTGCACTCTCCGTCCTTTTCGCCTTGGCCGCCGAGGTTTCGGCGGAATTGCTTCCTGCGGAGGTTCTCGTTTCCTTCCGCTCCCGGGGTGGGTCGCCAGCTTTGGCAATGGAGGGCACTTTGAGGATTACATTCCGGTCCTGCTTCGAAGAGGCAACCTGGGGCAACGGCTTGGTCCCCGCCGATCTGGCATCAGATTTGGCAGCCCCCTTCGAGGCTACTGAAGACTTTGATGCCACCGATCTGGACTTTTCTTGCCGGGGCGTGGAAAACCCTGCCGATTTCGCAGGCTTTTCAGGGGGCGGGGGGGGCTCGCTCAACGCCGCCAGTATGGTCTCCTTGAACCCGGTGGGAACACTCAAATCATAGCACGCGACGCCGGGAGGCGTGGTCGGCAAACAGAGCTCCGGATTGTGCTCCTGCAGAACGGATTCCTCGATGCCGACCTTCTTTCCGAGCCATGCGAGCTTCACCCCTCCCGGGACCGGGACGGTTTCATGACGCGGAGTGTCCGGGTTCGGTGAAAAATGGAACCCGTATCGAGGCAGATTGCGGCTGATCCGGACAGCTGCGAAAAACTTGGGAACGTAATCCTGGGTCTCCATGGGGAGAAGCCCGGCTTCACGAAGCTCCCAGAACGTGCTGTAGCCGCTCTCATCCAAGGTTCTCTGCACCCGGTTCTCTCCGCAGTTATACGCCGCCAAGGCCAGGTCCCACGAACCGAACTGATCATAGAGGACGGAAAGGTAGGCAGCAGCCGCCTGTGCAGCTTTGAAGGGATGGCGTCTTTCGTCCACCCACTTGTTCTGCTCGAGTCCGAATCGCTCCCCCGTCGAAGCGATGAACTGCCACATGCCGACGGCATCGGCCCTGGACCGGGCCGTGGGAGTGAACCCGCTTTCCACCAGAGCCACGTAAACCAGGTCGCTCGGCAACCCCTGGTCGGCGAAGATCCGCTGCACCGGGAGCACATAGGGCTCCGCTCGCCTCAGAAGGGCCTGGAAGGACTGGTGCTTCTTCTCCGCATAATAGGCTGTCCAGGCATCGATGGAGGGATGGTCGGGAATGACCAGCTCCGACTTCAATTGCATCGAAAGCCCCTTGCGCCTCGATGCGTGAAGCTCGTCCCCCTGCAGGCCGCCGGCATCACCTTTCGCAGCGTGCGCGGAGAGCGAGGCAGGCGTCTGACGGGAAGAAAAGGTGGAGCACCCCGCGAGAAGGGAAAGAACCACGAGCGGCATCAGCAATCCGGCGATTCCCGAGATTGCAGCGGGTTGAATTGAGTGATGGAGTGCGGACTGAGGTCGAAAAGACTTGAGAGACACAAAACAGGAGTCAATCATCGGCCCCCTTTCATGCTTCTGTTCATGTTGCGCCAAACTACCTTGGACCGGCCTTCAAGCCCTTCGAGAACAGCCCCGGCAGAGAAGCCCCGTTCACCGGATCCAGACCCTCTCCACCGATGGCGCCCGCCAAGCCCGCTCCGACGTCTCCTAGCGCATCAATCTCTTTTGTGCAAGCCCTATCGCCATGGCGGACGGTATCGCGCCTGCCGCATTTCTGCTCAAGAGCCTAATATCTACCTGTTATCATTGTTATTAGTCGTCGACTGAATTCTTGTGGCGCGGCCTCTTTGGATGGACATCGGCGGCCTTCGGGAGAGGTCTGCAAAACCTTGCCCTCCGCAAGACTACCCGGTATGGTGGTCATTGAGTTGTCGATCGATTACTGGAGACGATGACTGCCTTGGCTCGAGGGACAATCGAGCCTTCCGGTGGCCCCACGGCGACGGAGCTCATGCATGACCAAAATCCTGCTCCTCATGCTCGGCGGTAGCCTCGGAGCCCTGTCACGCTACTCCGTGGCCCTCCTCGCCGCAAGACTTCTGGGGAGCCGTTTTCCCTTCGGAACGCTCATCGTAAACCTCTCTGGCTGCTTCCTTATCGGGCTATCCTTCGCCCTGGTCGAACGTGGCTTCGCTCCCATGTGTCCAACCGCGTATCTATTCTTCGTGACCGGCTACCTCGGTTCCCTCACGACCTTCTCGACCTTTGCGCTCGAGACCGTGAGCTCCATGCGAGCGGGAGCACGGCTGGTACCCGTGATGAATCTCTTATGCAACAACGTCTTCGGCGCAGCCCTTGCGCTGCTCGGCATGTGGATCGGAGGCCTGGATTTTTGAAGGGATGACCGGAGAAGCCGTTCACGGGCCGCTCCACCTCCCGTTTACCGATGACGGCTCACTGGCGAAACAGCCGCGGGACGGCCCGAATAATGGTTGTCCCGCGGCTCATCATGAGAACAATTCGTGCTGCGAAAAGACAAAATCGAAGCTGAACGAGCATAATGGGCTGGCACCCTGATGTTTCACAACTGACTGAATCCCCTGGACCTGTGTATATGTGTTTCAATGGGTGACGGAAGTGACTCTTTCAATGGTGGAGCGTTTTCAGCCGACAACTTCCCAGTTGGTCTCGAAAGTGGTGTCGTGAAGAGTGTAAGCATACCCGAGCATTTTCCCTACGCCGGGCAGGACATTGTCCGTGACTTTCCAGAAGGAAAGATAGATCGCCGGCAGCATTCTCGGCTTGCCCGTCTCCGGATCATCCGAGGTGTGCTGCCAGACTTCGCGTTTCTCCATCACTCGCCAGAGTGTGCCGTACTTCTTGCTTCGAACCGTCTGTCCCACTCGGGGCAGGTTCTTCTGCCGCATCACGTCGTCATGTGTTTCGATCATGGCACTTCCCCCTCTCAAAAAGCCTGCCTTGTCAGCCGATAGCGAAACGAGGCATCGTCATGAAGAATTTCCCCAGGGTGCCAGCACACTGAAAAACTCAACCGCTCGTTAACATCGCATGAAACACATGCCACAAAAAAAGACTTCCACTCCTCCGAGCAGAAGTCATCATCCCCTAAGACAGGGCGGTTCAGGCAGACCTCATTGCCTCTTCAATTTCAATGAAATACTGAAATAATCCTACAAATATAATTTACATGCCGACCTGCAAAGTCAAGTACCTTGGTGCTTTTCGTTCCCCTCCGATCGAGAGTGAAGTCTTCTGCATGCATGCTCTTGAGACGACACAGCTCAGCTTGGACGCTCCCGAGGGAAGACGGCGCTCAGATGGCCGAGTGGGTTGCGATTCCTTGGTCTACGGGACCGGAGACGGACCTCGCTGCGGTGGAGATCCCCAAGGAGCATGACAGGTTCAAATGTATTCTTGAGTAGCAATCGTTACATATGGACATTGACAGACGCAATGCTCCTCGGATAGCATTCAACAACGCTTCGTCCATCGTCGCTCGACAACGTCAAAAGCCCAAGGACGCAAGGAGGAACGCAGTCCAATGAAGTGGATATTCTTCTCATACAGCCTGCCCGCGGAGCCATCCAAGACCAGAGTCCATGTGTGGAGGCAATTGAGGAAGCTGGGTGCCGTGAGCTATCAATCCATCTGGGCCGTACCCCATGCCAAGGACCGTATCGAGGTTCTGAAGAGGCTCACGGAAGACGTCGAAAATTGGCACGGCAAAGCGCTGCTCATTGCCGGAGTTGTCCTGGTCAAGAGCCAGGAGGAGGATCTGAAAGCGGCCTTCATGGAATCGCGAAATGAAGAGTACAGGGAAGTCATTGGAAAATGCGAGGACTATCTCAAGGAAATCGAGCTCGAAATCGGGAGGCAGAATTTCATCTTTGCAGAGGTGGAGGAGAACGAGGTTGAGCTCGAGAAACTCAAGCAATGGCTGAAAAAGGTTCAAAAACGGGACCTGATCAAGCCTCCCTTGCGTAAGGTGGCTCTCGAGAAGATAAGGCACTGCGAGAAAAGCTTTGACGATTTTGCCCGCAGAGTCTACGACGCTCAGAACTCCAAGGAGTGACGTCTCCTCAGGGACTGAGACTCCCCTGCGATCAAGTTTCCGAAGTATTCTCAATGCCGCCGGCCATCTTTCATACTGTGAACGACTCAATTTTGGATTTCTGACAATGAAGCCCCCTCGTCATTCCGGCGGTCTTCCGGCTTAAGCTTGTCCCGGCAGGCCCTAAGCCGGGAGACCGCCGGAATGACGGTGTGGTGCCATGTCGACAGTCAAGTTCTCAGCCATTCGCAGCATACATCGCCTTCCGGTGCCATGGCCAGATTGGCCGGCCAACGACAGGGCGTCTTCAATATAGAGTCTGTCTGACCCAAGACCCCCGTTTTCCGATCATCCGAAACCCTGCTTAATGTGTATCTTTTGTTACTTTTTTTATTTGAATATTTTCGAACAGCCAAGGTAGTATATATTTCAATTTGAAAAGGAGTCGACGAGCCCATGGCTTGTTGAACGTTCCTCTGCCGCAGCCAATCACTCAAATGGTGTCCGGCCGGGAAAGGAGGACAAGGACCAAGCGTTGAGGCACGGTTCCATCGTGGCTGAGGTCGTTGCATGACACGCCCGAATCTACCCAATCGAAAGGATAAGAGCATGAGTCCCTACGATGTTCTCGCGCTGGTCATCGGAGTATTTTTCCTCATTTTCGCAGCCAAATACCTCGTCGAAGGGCTCATAGGCGTATCCGCCCGACTTGCCGTACCGCCCTTCATCCTGGCCATGTTGATCATCAGCATCGATCTCGAGGAGTTCGCCCCGGCTGTGATCAGCTCTTATCAGAACTTGACGGCGCTGTCCTACGGAAGCATACTGGGAACAGTCGTCTTCCTGATTCTGCTGGCCCTGGGGTCTGCCGCCGCCCTCTTCCCCATCAAGCATCCGGACTTTCCCATCAAATACATCTGGCTCCTTGGGGGAGCGATCCTCCTGGTGCTTCTCATTTCGCTCGATGGGGTGGTGAGCCGCACGGACGGCATCATAACTCTCGCGGCTTACCTGGCGTTCCTGGTTTACCTGATCCGCGACTTGAGACGAACCCGTGCCGCGCGGAAAGAGATCGAGGAAGCGGAGGCCGAAGTCGAAAAGATCGTCCGGGAGCCACCCTGGCTTTTTCCAATGATGTTGGTCGGCGGACTCATTGGGCTCGTAATCGGCGCCCTGCTTGTCATCAAGGGGACCAAGGCCGTGCTCCACTGGTCCGGTATCGAGGAAACCGTCCTGGGCTTGACTCTCCTGGCCATTGCCGCCAATTCCGTCGAGCTCGTCGAGGCCATCATCCCAGCCAGGCAGGGGCACCCCGAGGTGGTCATCGGCAATGTTGCCGGGAGTTCCTTCTTTCAGCTCCTCTTCACACTGGGAATCTGTGCATTGATTCGTCCCATGCAGGTGAGCCAGGTGGCCATCCAATACTTCATCCCGGCAACAGCCTTAAGCTGGCTCATCCTGCTGATCCTTGTATGGCATCGACAGACCCCTCGATGGATCGGCGTCGGCTTGATGGGGTTGTACGCGGTCTTTGTGGTCGGCTCCGTGTTGCTTGGGTTGGGCATCTGAGGGATTTCATGAAGGACCGATCGGTTTGAGACCAGGCGGTCATGAGAACGGGTCGCCGGGGCGCCGCTCAAAATTTGGGGGCGACTCGGAGACCTCGCCGCCAATTCACCGCAATGAGGAAAATCCAGTGCGCAGGAGGGAGTCCCGGCTGATCATTCCCCTGAATTTCCCTTCCTCATCGAGCACCGGCAGCCGCTTGATGGCTCCGTCCAGCATAACCCTGATCGCCTCTTCGATGGGAGCGTCCTCACGAATGGTCACGATGTCCGTGTTCATGACCTCGGCAGCCGTCCTGGCCCGCAAATACTCCCTCAATTCCCTGTGTCTCCGCCCGCGCTCCGTGAAAGGGATTTTCCCCACGAAATAGTCCCAGATTCCCGGATGACGATCGGAAAAGGCGATGAGAAGGTCGCGGTCCGAAATGAGCCCGAGGAATTTCCCGTCCCGGTCCACCACGCAGACGCGCTGAATGTCGTTGCAGTCGATGGTCCGCAGCACTTCCTCCACGGGAGTATCGGGCGCCACGGTATGAACGTCCCTGCGCATGATGTCGGAAACGTGCCGCAGATTTTCGATCTGGATATCCTGTTGGCGAAAACTCTCCCAATCCGGGCATTCCTTCATCGCGGTGCGGAACACGTCCACGCGCGAGAGCATCCCTGCCAGCCTTCCCTCCGCATCCACCACCGGGAGCCGCTTTACGCCTTTCTCCAGCATGAGCGCCACGGCGTCCGTCACCAGATCGTCTTCGGCCACCGTGACGGCGGGGCGTGTCATGACCTCCCCGGCCTTTCTCGCCGCGAGGCTTTCCAGCACGGGGCCGATCCGTTCGCCCTCCGATGCGGCCAGGAGCCCCAGTCGCATGGGCATGCCGGCCTTGTAGATGAGATCTCCCTGCGAGATGACTCCCACCGGACGATTCTGCTCGTCCACCACGGGAAGCCCCGTGAAGGCGGAAGAAAGCAGAATCCTCGCCACCTCGTCCAATGGCGTGCCTGTGCCGACCTTCCTGGGGTCAGGGGTCATGATCTCGCGGACCCGGGTCTGCCTCGGCATCAGGAGTCCCTTGGTCTTATGAGAGACGACGGTGACATCACGGGTCGCGATGATGCCGTCCGTCACCATCTCGACGACCCGTGAGAGGACGCGGTCGAAATCCGCCGCCGGCAGGACGATGGTGATGCGCACGGGCAGATTGTAGGAAAGCACCTCAATCCTTCCCGTGGCCATCTCGCCGCTCTCATAGGACCCCTCTATGCCACGCGTGACCATCGCTCGAGCGGCGATCTTGAGACTGTTCACGACCTCGACGACGGCGCTGTAAAGCGGTTTCCCCTCCCAACGCGCCTCCTCGCCGGTGAAGATCTCGATGACTTTGTACTGGAGCATGAAACCGCTTCTCCTAGCGAAGTCGCCCGACCCACATGCCCAGGAAAACCAGGGCCGCACCCAAAACGTTGTTCAAGAGCAGATTTGCCGCCATGACCAGATGGGCCTGTGCCCGCAAGGCGTTCACGCTCTCCAGGGCGTAAGCGGAAAACGTCGTGAGCGCTCCCAGAAAACCGGTCATGAGAAAGAGGCGAGCCACAGGGGTCATGAGCCTGAAGCCCCGGTCGGCCAGTGCGAAGCAAAGGCCGATGAGAAAGCAGCCCGAAAGATTCACGATGAGGGTTCCCCAGGGGAACCGACTTCCGAAAAGGCTTGCGGCAAGCAGCGACACACCATAGCGGGAGAGGGCCCCGAAGCTTCCGCCCACCATGACCAGGAGCGCCTTCAAGGCCCAACCATCGGGTCGAAAGACTTTCCGTAGCCGCTCAAGCGAGAGGCGGGAGCGGGAGAGCACCTTTCCCCTCAAGGTCGATCCCGGGAACCGCTGCTGATCGGCCTTTCGCCCGCGCCCGTTTGCCCGCATCCCCCAGGTCTTCACCCTTTTCGAACCCTATGCCCTCCAGCTACCGGACCACGACCACCGTGCAGTGGGCGTAGCTCAAAACCCGCTTGGCCACGGACCCGAGCAGCCATCGTTGGAGGAAACTCTCTCCGCGGTGCCCCATGACGATGGCGTCGGCAGCCTCCTCATCGGCCATGTGAACGATCTGCTCGGCCGGATGCCCCACCCGCACCACGAAAACAGCTTCGATTCCGGCCGCCTCCGCCCGTTCCTTCATGCCCTTGAAATGTCCCTCGTAGTAGGCCGTCGCGCTCTCCAGCACTGCCTCAAGCTCCACCGCCACCGGAGGTTCGGGGGGACGGGCCACCGAGAGCACAATCATTTTTGAAGAATACTTTGACGCCATGTCGAGAGCAAGCGAGTACGCTTTCTCGGCCTGTTTGGACCCGTCGTAGGCCACGAGCAGTTTACTGATCATAAGAGGGCTCTCCTTTCAAGACCGGCCGTGGTTCTGCAGGAGTGCCGGGGACCGTCGCCGTCACGATGACCTCGACCGTTTCCTCCTGCCCTCTCCCAATGAGATGCCGGGGCAGATAGAAAGCGTTGGCGATCAGGGTGGGGACCACGGCGCTCGCCACGACGGCGGCAACGAGATAAGAGTACTGGGAGGTGTCGATGATGCCGTGGGAGAGGCCGAAAAGTGCCGAGATGCTGCCGAAGGTCAGGCCGGTGGACATGAGTAGCGTGGTGTACATGCCTTCTCTTCCCGCGCTCTTGAAAACCCTGGTCATGGGATAGACGGCCACGAGCTTGGTAGCCATCTTGGCAGCCAGCAAAATCAGGAAAATTATCGGCGCCGCAACGAGGGCGGGAACGGAGACGAAAGAACCCGCCCGGATGAAGTAAAAGGGGGTCAGCAGTCCGAAGGTGAGCGTCCGGAGTCTTCGAACCAGCTGGTGATCCTTGCCCACCGTACCCGCCAGGACCATTCCGATGAGGTAGGCCGGCAGAACCGCCTCGCTGTCGGCCCAGGTGGCCAGGAAGCCCATGCCGAAGAGGCAGAGCAGCAGGTACTTGGCTTCAAGCTCCGACGGCCGCCCCCCATATTTCTTGAAAAAACGTGGAGTCAGGTAGGGAAGCAAGGCGAACGCGGCCACGCTCACTCCCACGAAAATCCCGGTCTTCATGGTGAAAGGGGCAAAGATCAGTCCGAGGGCGAGCACCGTCCCGAGATCGGTGATGAAGCAGGCGGCCAGGAGCGTCTTGCCGTAGGTGCTGGTGTTGAGGCCGAATTCCAGCATCACGGCGTACACCACGGCGACGGAGGTGGTGGAGAGGGCCACGCCTGCCAGCCAGCTCGCCTGATAGCCCCAATGCAAGAGGTAATACGCCACGGCGGTGCAACCGAGAAATGGGGCGAAAAAGCTCGCCAGCCCCACAGCCACGGCCTCTTTCCACTTCTGCCGGAAGATCTCGGGGTCGAGCTCGGCCCCCGCAAGGAAAGTCAGGATAATGGCCCCGGTGCCCGAGAGGAACTTGATCCAGGGATCATTGGCCCCAAGAACCGCACTTCCCAGAAGGGCCCCGATCACCAGCTGGGCGACGGTTCCCACTACGATCTCGGACAACGCGGTGGCGATCCCGAGCCAGATGGAAAGCAATGTGGCGAGCAGAGCCAAACCCAGCCAAAGCGTTGCCAGCAACCAGGTGTCCGCCATCGTGGTCTCCTCCTCCGCAGGGGTTTGCAGGCTCTCAGCAGGAAGGCGTGCAGCTTCGAAACTCGCGCCTCGTCCCTGTTCCCATCACAGCCGAGCTCCCGGGGCAGGTCCGCTTTCCAGGGGCCAAGAAAAAAGCCCCCGCGGAACAGTCCCGGCAGGAGCTTTGCGCTCGATCATGCTCACCCTCCCACCAGGCACGGAATGGTTTAGAACCTTGGCAGGAGTCATCAGCCATCGCAGGCGGTTGTCAGGTGGACTCCATCACCTCTGTGAACAGGGGCAATCAGGCGACGTCTATCAGAAAGCTGACAATAGATCAAGCGCGTCTCCGGCATAATTGATTGACATGAGCCCTGCTTTGGGAGTAAATGAAACTACATTTCGGAGGCGATGAAGTTCGCCGGAACCGCTCTTTCCAGAGCTTTTTTTGGAGGAGATGATAACTTCTACTTCAGATCGTGGGGTGGAAGTTTTTTTTTGATCCGCCGATGATCCTTTGCCAGCGACCCTTTCATTTGAGCTTTCACGTCCGGCGAGGAGCCACATGATCAACTACGGCGAGGCGAAAGCGGAAATGCTCGGAATCATCGAGCGACTGTCCAGATGCGCGCGCGACGAGACGGCAAGGTCTCTTGTCAGCCTCAAGGAAAAGCTGGACGAGGAAGTCTTCAACCTGGTCATTCTCGGCCAGTTCAAGAGGGGAAAATCCACCTTCATCAACGCTCTCCTGGGTGAGAGCATCCTTCCGACGGCCATTGTCCCCTTGACGTCCGTTGTCACCATTCTCCGATATGGCGCCGAGATCAAGATCGTGGTGCGTTACCTGGATGACCGTCAGGACCAGGTCACGCTTGCCGATCTTCCCGATTTCATCACCGAGCGCGGCAACCCGCGGAACAGGAAAGGGGTGAAGGAGGTGACGGTTTTCTATCCCTCCGACTATCTCAAAGGGGGCGTCCGCATCATCGACACGCCCGGCGTGGGGTCGGTGTACCGCCACAACACCGATGTGGCCTACAACACCCTCCCCTACGTGGATGCCGGGATTTTCATCGTGTCCGCCGACCCGCCGCTTTCGGAGAGCGAGCACCAGTTCCTGAAAGACATCCGAGGCTTCGTGGACAAGCTCTTCTTCGCCCTCAACAAGATCGACCAGGTGAGCGATGAGGACCGCCGGGAGTCTCTTGAATTCACGGCACGAATCCTCGAGCAGGTCCTGGGCGTTGGGGCTGTCAAGATCTTTCCTCTCTCGGCGCGGTGGGCCCTCGAGGCCAAGCAAGGAAGGAACGGCACCCAGCTCGCCAGGAGTCTTCTTCCCGATTTCGAGCAGCAGCTTCAGGAGTTTCTGATCCACGAGAAAGGAAAGGTCTTTCTGAAATCGGTTCTGAACAGCCTGTTGAAGCTCATCTCGGACGAGACCGTCTCCTTCCAGCTCGAGCAGGAAGCCATCAAGCTTCCCGTCCAGGAGCTGACGGCAAAGATCTCCCGATTTGAGGAAGAAATGAAGACCATCGCCCAGGACCGGGAGCATAACCACTACCTGCTGGCCGGACACCTGAAGAAACTGAACTCCGAGCTGGAAGAGGAAATGGCACGGTTCAAAAAGGAATCTCTTCCCATCCTTCATGACGAGATCGACAAAGAGTACCGGTGCAGATTGCAGTCTTGCGGGGGGAACTTTCGAACCGAGCTGGAGAATTACATCTTCGAGAGGCTCCGGGACCGTTTCTCTGCATGGAGACACCAGCTCACCGAGAAGATCTCCTCGGAGCTTGAACAGGTTCACGGCTGGTTTGCCGCCAGAACCAACGAGACTATCGAGCGCATCCTGGTGCTGACCAGCGACATCTTCGACCTCAAGCTCAAGCCTTTTTCCGCCGTGGAGCCGCTCAGCAAAAAGAGCGAGTTCTACTTCCTGTTCAAGGATGACCCGGTAGGTCTGGAGCTCGTGCAGCTGGCGGCCACGTCGGCCCTGCCCAGCTTCATCTCCAAGAAGCTCATTCTCAAAAAGATGCAGGAGACCACCTCTCAGCTCATCGATCGTCATTGTGGCCGAATTCGCTACGACCTGGCCAGGCGGATCGAAACGACCGTGCGTGAATTCCAGAAAACCTTGAATGAGAGGATCGACATGACCCTCGAGGGCATCCGCATATCCTTTCAAAGGGCCATGGTGCTGCATAAAGGCAGCACAGCCGATGTTGAAAGGAATGCAGGCGAGCTTTCCGCAAAGCTCGGGGCCATCTCGAGCCTTCGCGACGAACTGCTCAGGCTGGGCGCCACGATTCACTGAAAGCCGAGCCATCTATCGAGCACTCAGCTTTCAGGCTTCGGCGCCATGATTTCTCGTTCCACGATCGCCGGGACAAGTGCCGGCCGCAGCCGTGCATCAGGTGTTCCGAATGCCAAGGAGCCGAAAGCGGTTGGGTGAATCGCCCGGAGGGAACAACAAAAAAAGCCGGAGGCAGCTCCGGCTTTGATGACACCGCGGGAAACAGCCCGTAAGGGCTTAGATCTTTCGGACGCGAGCGGCCTGGGGCCCCTTCGCCCCTTTTTCTTCATCGAAGGTCACTCTTTCACCCTCTTTAAGAGTCTTGAAACCGCTTCCTTCGATAGCGCTGAAGTGTACAAATACATCCCGGCCCTCACCCGTTTCAATAAAACCATACCCCTTGCTCTCATTGAACCATTTCACTCGACCTTCCGCCATGCTTGAACCTTTCTTTTACTTTGATTGTTTTACCGGTACGTCATTTTAGAGCTACTTCAGAATGGCCCCTCTAGGCGGGAAGACCAACTTCCGAGATAACTTAAAATAGCGACCCACACCTCATGGATCTTGATATTAAATCCCGCATCGAAATGCAAGTTGTTTTCTCGGGCATGTCTACAGGTTCACCTTTTTATGCCCGTTCCCCTCATTGAGAACTGTTGATCAATGCAGGTGCCGAGTCCATGTCACGATGCGCTGAGCGATTCCGTGGTTGGAAAGCAGTGCATCGACGACCTCGTTCTCCACGGCGTGCTGCACCAGGTTTGGATACACGCAGCATTCGTGATCCTGCCCCAGCGTGAGGCCCCCCGCCTCCTTTATGGCTCGCATGCCATTGGTGCCGTCCACCCCCAGCCCCGTCAAAAGGATTCCGCAGGCCCTTCTCCCAAAGTGATCCGCAACACTCGAGAACAGCTGATCGATGGGAGAGTCGAGGGGAGCACCGACCCGAAGCAGAAACCCGCCGTCGGGCTGGGAATTACCGATCCGGGCACCCGCGAGAGTGGAGCCCATGTAGACCTTTCCGGAATGGAAAGGCGTGTCCTCGGTCAAGGGGACCACTTCGACGGGACTGATCTCATTGAAATACTGGCAGAAAGGCCGGAGAATCCGCGGATGGATCTCCTGCAGCGCCACGATGGCCCCCTCGAAATTCCTGGGCAGGTGAGAAACCATGTGCATGATGCTGTTGGGTCCAGCCAGAGTGGTTCCGACAACGATGGCCGCCGAGGGCGGAGCGCCGCGTGACGCACCTTCGGGCCGCCTGATCTTGCTTCTGCGAACCCGCCGCATGCGCTGAACCTGCATGCCCGAAGCGATCCGAACCCTGAGGGTCAGCAGCTCCTCGTCCTTTTCCCAGCTGCCGCCGTTAACCCTCGACGGCTTGGGGATGAAATCCATCACCCCCAGTCGCAGGGCTTCAAACGCGAAGTATCCATCCTCGACCAGCGAGCTGATCATGACCACCGGGATTCGGTGGCGGATCATGATATTTTTCACCGTGGTGATGCCGTTCATGACGGGCATGTCGATGTCGAGCGTAACGACGTCCGGCTGCAGCTGCTCGATCTTCTCCAGGGCCTCCCTGCCATTGGCCGCCGTGCCGACGACCTCTATGCCCTCCTTCCGATAAAGGATTTCGCGGATGGCCCTCCGCATCATGGGCGCGTCGTCCACAATCAACACACGCACATGACCATTCTGGGTGCAATCATTCATGGGAAGCATTTTCAGCCCAGACCTCCGTCAGATTTTCATAGCTTGCACTGTTGAATGAGAGGGGATTCTCCCTCACAAATCGCTCGACGCCCTGCATCATCCGTTTGCATACGATGGTCGGAGTGGATGGGACGATGACACGACTTCCGTTGATCATCAAGCCGCTCAGCACCTCGTCGCTGAGGGGCTCGCTCCCTGAGAGGATGCAGACCGACAAGCGGCCGCCCAATGCAGTCGAAAGCCTTCCCATCCATGATGAGAGACCGGCGCTCCAAGAAAGGGAACGCGATGAGCACACTTCCATATCGAGACGGAAAGGGTCGGAGCGAAGGGTGAAATCGGCGTCAATGCCTGCGTTGCCCAGATGGAGAGCACCTGGTCTCAAGGAGCCTCCATCGGCGATGGGAACGGTCGCGGTTCCCGAAAGCTCACCGAGACAGTCCGCAAATCCCGGCAGGAGGGATGCCGAAATCCTCTGCATCCCCAGCACGATTCCTCGGCTGCACAGCCGCCTCAACGGGAGCCGCGGCCACTCCATGTGAGCCCCCTCCGCTCCGATCAGCAGAAGAACCCTCTCACCCGGCTCCCGTCCCGTTTGGTGATCAGGTCCGGTGAGCTGGTCGCTCCTGCGGAATCGCTTGAAGCAGCTCACCTCGGCGAGGGCGGCCCCACGGATGAGAGCCCTGAGCCGACTTCCATACTCGGTCGCGTCCTCGTGAGCCTCGGGCTTGGCCACGAAATCGACGGCTCCCAATTGAAGGAATTCCATCACCTTGCTGATCTGGCCCGGATTCAACGCACTCATGATGACCACCGGCACGGCATGGCGGATCATGATGTGCTTCAGCGCAGTGTCTCCCTGCATCACCGGCATCTGGATGTCGAGCGTGATGACATCCACCGCGGGGTTGCTGCTCAGGAAGTCCAGGGCCTCCCTGCCATTGGCGGCGATGCCGACGACCTCGATGTCCTGGTCGGCCTCGATCAGTCTTTTGAGCTGCCGGGTGAAGAAGGTCGAGTCATCCACAACCAGCACCCGGAGGATGCGGGGCGATGCCGTCCCTGGCCGAGCGTCCCCGATCTCCGAACCGGAGGGCTGATCGTCCTCCTCCCCGTGATCTCCGGCGATATCCACTCTCGCAGCCACATTCTCCACCCCTAGAAGTGGAATGGATTGGGGAACGGTGATTTCGACCCCGTCGACCGAGGGTTCCGACCTCCCCTCGTCGAGTCTTTCGTCGTGTTCTCGCATGGCCTCGAGAAGCAGATGCTCCCAAGGCTTATCGATGGAGCTCGATGCGACGTTCCCCGAGGATTGAATCTCGAACACTCCGTCCTTCCATCGAAGGATCTCGAGAAAAGCCCCCTCTCCCCGCAGGGTATTCGTCTCGGCATGCAGAACCTGGCCTTTCTTGATGCAGATGACTCCTTCCGTCCCACCGGACCGGACACGGATGACAATGTCGGACCGGGAGAGGCAGACCATCTGGATCAAGTCGGTCAGCGACAGGTTTATCATCCCTGTGAATCCGCTACATGCGGCCTGGTCTGCTTGCATGGGCATGGGATCGGCCTTTTCCTGCTCCAACACTGCTGAAGGGATTTCAATCACATCCAGGGGAGGAAGAGCTCGAGCGGAGATCTTCCCGGGACAACCATGGACCGATTCGATCAGTGAAGCAGTCCCCGCTCGGCCTCTCCGGTTATGGCCGGATTGGAGCCCATGGTGTCTCGCATCATCCTGAGCAGGGACGAGACGTCCACGATCAGGGAGACCGTGCCGTCACCGAGCACCGTGGCTCCCGAGAAGCCCCGAAAGGCATGGAAATCGTCCTCGATGGGCTTGATGACCACTTCCCGCTCACCCATGAGGCCCCCCACCACCAGACCGACATCCCGAAAACTGGTCGATACGATGATCGTGAACTGGCTGCCCTTCTCGTGGGCTTCCTCGGGCAGATTCAGGAGCCGGTTCAGGTGAACTATGGGAATCGTCTTGCCCCGCAGCGAAATCACCTCGAAACCTTCGATGGTATGCGTTTCCTCCCGCTTGTATCGGAGGATCTCCGTGACCGCGGTCAGGGGGAGCGTGAAGATCTGATCGCCCGCTTTGACCAGGAGCGCCCGAATAATGGCAACGGTCAGGGGGATGCGGATCAGGAATCGCGTTCCATGACCTCGAACCGAGAACACTTCGATGGTCCCGTTCATCCGCTCGACGTTCTCCTTGACGACGTCCAGGCCGACTCCACGGCCGGCATTGCCGTCCACGGACTCGCGGGTCGAAAGCCCGGGCAGGAAGATGGAGTACTTGAGGTCGTCCTCGGAAAGACGCTCGATTTCCGCGATGCTCATTTCGCCGCGAGACTGAAGAACCTTTTTCAGCCTTTCCGTATCGATGCCGCGCCCGTCGTCCTCGATCTCGAGGGCCACATAATCCCCTTCGTGATATGCCGCCAGCCGGATGGTGCCCACTTCAGGCTTTCCGGCCCGTAAACGCTCCTCCGGAGATTCGATGCCGTGAGCGATGGCATTTCGAAGGAATTGCACCAGGGGATCATGCATCTGCTCCAGAACACGCTTGTCAATTTCGGTCTCACCCCCATCGATGAACAATTCCAGCTTTTTGTTGAGCTTCAGGGCCTGGTCCCGGGCGATGCGAGGAAAGCGCTGGAAAAGCTGGGCGATGGGAAGCATTCGGATCCGCATGGAGGAGTCCTGTAAATCGTTGGCCACCCTCCCCAGGGACAGAGTCGATTCATGCAGGCGGAAACCGATCAGGCGCAGCCGTCTGATCTCCTGCTTTGAAAGTTTTCCTTGGGTGGCGAGTTCGCGCACCATCTCTCGGAAGGTCATGACCGTCTGGACGAACTCGGACCGGGTCACGACAAGCTCCCCGACCTGATTGAGAAGCTGGTCGACTTTCTGAGCATCCACACGCAACGTGGCTGAGGAGTGCATCTCCTCCGAAGCCGCTGAGGATCGCTCCGACTGCCCACCGCGATGGTGGGGCGTTTCCGGGACTTCTTCGTCGCTATCCAGGGGCTCCTGGGTGAATTCCTTAGCGGCGCTGTCGGCCTCGGACTCACTCACGACGGTGGGACTCACCTCGATCGCTTCCCCGAAAGTTGCGCTCTCGAAGGCATCGA
>Ga0101944_10003671_pt1 | contig 20738 bp, 16 predicted proteins | sample DewCreD2012metaG_FD_75245 | JGI IMG/M metagenome (GOLD analysis project Ga0101944, IMG submission 75245) | Hot spring sediment bacterial and archeal communities from British Columbia, Canada, to study Microbial Dark Matter (Phase II) - Dewar... ... | reverse complement strand
GGTGCTGTGCGACCACTGCCGTGCGCACGACGAGGAGTTCGCTCCAAAACGGCGAAAACGGGGGCACGCCTCCAATGGCAAAAAGGGCAGTGACAAGCAGGACAGCAGTGGCAGGGATGGCTTCCTGCAGCCCGCGTACCTCAGGTGCCTGAGTGGTTCCAAAGCGGCGTAAAATATTGCCGCTCAGCAGGAACAATGCGCCTTTGGCCAGCGAGTGGTTGATCATGTGAAAGAGCGTGCCGGCAAGCGCGAGCGGCCCGAGACCAGCACCCAATGCGAGGATCCCCATGTTTTCTACTGATGAGTACGCAAACAGTCGTTTGTAATCGCGTTGCTGGGACATCAGGCCGACACCAAAGATCATCGACAGCACGCCCAAGGCGAGCAGTAAATCTTGCGCGAAGCGGGCGTCGCCTGCGGCGAGGGTCACTTGGTAGAAGCGCAGAACGCCGAGAAATGCCCCATTGAGCAGGACCCCAGACAACAGTGCAGAGACAGGAGAGGGGGCCTGGCTGTGCGCGTCGGGCAACCAGCTGTGCATCGGTGCTAGCCCCATTTTCGTCCCGTAGCCGACCAAGGCCAACACAAACGAAGCTACGAGCCAGCTCCGTGGCATCGAGGGGGCGAGGCGTCGTAGGTCGTTGACCAGCAGCGAGGCTGGCTGCCCCGACGCGTCTGCGGCAACGCCCAGGCAGAAGGTGCCGAGGAGCGCGATGGCGATGCCCACAGAACAAAGAATCAGATACTTCCATGCGGCTTCCAGTGCGCCGCGGCGGTGGTAAAAGGAAATCAACGGGGCGGTGGCAAGCGTCGTTCCCTCCACCGCTGCCCAGAGAAGAGCCAAGTGCTGGGTGGTTGCCACCACGGTCATGGCGGCGAGAAACCAGAGCAAGCAAGGCACGAACACGCGCGGTGCAGCCTTGGGGTCGTGCGTCGCATGAAGGAGGTAAGGAACGGCACTGAACGCAGCGACCAAAAACAGCAAGCTCGACAGGCTCAGCACGATCAAACCTAGGGGATCTACGGCAAACAGTGGGCCGAGCGTCGCATCGCTTGTTCCACGTACCCACATCGATCCCACGAGAAGTGCATGGCCCACGGCGGTGGACAGTAGCGCCACAGAGTGTCGAGAAAGCGCCCGCTGCCACATGCAAAAGCCGGCGCCGGCTACGGGGAGAGCAAGTAGAAACGCAAGCGTCATCGCTTAGTCCGCCAGCTCCCGAAGTACATCCGTGTCGATGTGGTCGAATTCTTCTCGAATGTGGAACAGGATGATTCCGAATACGAAGACCGAAACGAACACGTCGAGAAGGATGCCAAGCTCCACCACGAGGGGCATGCTGCCCGCCAAGTTCAGGCCGAACAAAAACACGCCATTTTCCACCATCAAATATCCAACAACTTGAGTGAGGGCTTTGCGCCGGCTGACGAGAAGGAAGAAGCCCAACAAAAACGTCGCGAGCGCAACGGCTACGAGCAACGTCGGCATTGTGCTGTGCGGCACGGGGATTCGCTGGGCGAGCCAAAATGCGAATGCCACCAAACACGTACCGACCAACAAATTTCCATGTTGGCTGACGTAGGGTTCGACCTCGCGGTGGATTTGGATCTGGCGCAAGGCCCGCATGAGGAAGTGAGGAATGAACAACGCTTTGACCGCAAGCGTGCCCAGGCCGATGACCAGCGCGTGCGTTCCAAGGTGTCCGTGCAGGGTTCCTGGGAGAGCGGCGAGCAGAACTCCGTGAAGCGCGCTCGCTCGAATACATCCTTGGATCCGGCTGGTGGAGACGGCATAGAGGTCGACAAGCAGGACGAGCAGCAGAAGAGTATTCCCAGCTTCTTCCATTTCACCTTCCGAAAAACGTGATCGCTGCCACGATTGCCGCGCCAACGGAGATGCCCACGAGAAACTGAGGCACGCGAACAAGACGGAGGCGCGCCATCACGGACTCGACCATCCCTACCAGCACAGCCACCACACCGATGCCAACCAGCAGGAAAAGCATCGCGAGAACACGCGGCAGGTCGTGCATGGGAACCACGAGCTGGACGATAAGTGCGGCAAACGCAAACAGCTTGAGCGCAGCCGCGTACAGATAGAAACCCAGGTCCGGGCCGGCAGCGTCGAGGATCATGACCTCGTGGATCATGGTGAGTTCCAAGTGAGTGGCTGGATCATCGACCGGTACACGGCTGTTTTCTGCGAGCAGCAGCAAAAACAACACCGAGGCGGCGCCAATCAGTTGTGCGAGGCTGCCGCCGTGCGAGAGGAACGCCTGGACATCGAGGATCGCGTCCCAAGAAAAGTCCCCGCCCGTGCGGCATAAAGCTCCAACCACCAGCAGGAAGGCTGGCTCAGCAAGTGCGCCGAACATCGCTTCACGACTTGCGCCCATTCCGGGAAAGCTGGAGCCCGTATCCAGCGCTGCGAGCAGGGTAAGGTAACGGGCAACCCCAAGTAACGCCGAGAAGGCAAGCACGCTCCCTGAGAACCCTAGGGGCGCTGGCTGGCTAGCGAACGGAACAAACAGCAGGGCACAGGCAATTGCGGCGAGCACTGCGGCCGGAGCGAACGCAGAAACGAGCGACGTTGTCGTGCTCCGTACGACCTCTTTGTTCAGCAAGCGCCACAGGTCGGAGTACGGTTGGGTCACAGGGGCACCGCTGCGTCCGGCAAACGTTGCCTTGGTCTTGCCAATCAAGCCAATTGCCGCAGGTGCCGCGGCAAAAGCAAATGCGAGGTGCAAAATCGCGGAAATCATGGGTGTGTCGTTGCTAGTTGCCACAGCAACGCGGCCACCAGGGTCAGAAACACGTAAAACAGGTACGTCTGTAAGTGACCGTGCTGCACCAGTCGAAGGCGACCCACCAGCGACCGGAGCCGTGCGAGCAATGGCAGCAGGAGACGCTCACCGGTCACGTCGTTTGGCCACGCTTCGTAGGACGCCGGTGCTGGAAACACTCCGGACACAGGTTCTTGGGCGACCCGTTCCGCAAGTAGACCGTCGAAGGGTACCGATAGCGGCTGCGAATACGACATCGCGGTGTATTGCATTCGCGGGGAAGGATGTTCGTATCCACACCCCCACGTGGGTTCGTACCGTTTGCCGCATCGCCACACGAGCAACAGGGAGGTGAGCCACAACAACGAGGCCGCGCCGATGATCAGCAAGGCAACGGTGCCTACGGAGAAAAGGGCCCTTTCGAAGACGGGCAACCCTTCGTTACCGATCCCAAGCACGCGGAGTGCAGGAGACAACAGCGAGATCGCGGATGCGGGCCAAACACCTAGTGCAACACAGCCTACTGCTCCAAGAAGCAAAGGCAGAATTTCCAGTGCCGGGGGATCGGTGGCCATCCGAGCCGCTTCCGAACGCGGCTCTCCAAGAAACGAAATTCCGTAAGCCTTGGTCGCCGCGAGGATGGCAAGGCCACCCGTTAGCGCGAGCGCAACCAAGGTTGCGAGTCCGAGTAGTGCCAGAACCGGGTCGGTGGCCGCAGCAGCGCGGAGGGCACAGGTCAACAACAGAAATTCGGTGACGAACCCCGAGATTGGGGGAAGCCCACTGAGCGCCGTGGTGCCAACGAGGAATGCAACGGCGGTTCGCGGCATACGCGTTGCCAAGCCGCCGAGTTGGTCGAGATTCTTGGTGTGCGTTGCATGAAGCACAGTGCCTGCGGCCAAGAAGGAGAGGCCTTTGAACAGCCCGTGTCCGAGAACATGAAACAGCGCGGCTCCAAAGCCCAGAACGACCAGCTCGGGCATGTCGGATGCCTTTCCTACGAAACCAAAACCGAGACCTACGGCAACAAGGCCGACATTTTCGACGGTCGAGTAGGCAAGCAGCCGTTTCAGGTCGCGCTGGACCGCCGCGTGCAAGGCAGCGACAAATGCAGAAATGGCGCCCAAGGCTACGAGGGTGGCTGCAGTTCCGAACGAAACGGCAGGGAAGAACAAAAGTATCCGCAGGAGGCCATAAATCCCCATTTTCGTCATCACGCCCGACATCACTGCTGAGACATGACTTGGCGCCACAGGATGCGCCTCGGGTAACCACGTGTGCAGGGGCCAAAGACCGGCCTTTGCTCCAAAGCCGACGAACAACAGGAGGAACCAGTAAGAGAAGCTTCCCTTGTATTGCGCTGCGGACCGGGCTGCGAACTCGAACGACGTGTCCCCACCCCCGGCGCCTAGAGTGAGGAAGAGAAGTACGAGGGCAGCTGCCCCGAGATGCGAAGCGATGAGGTACACGAGACCAGCGCGCTGGCCCTCGGCGTTGGCACTTGCGGTGACAACGAGGAAGTACCCGGCGAGCGACATCGCTTCCCAAGCGACGACAAACAAAATGCCGTCGCGCGCGATGAGTACTCCGGCCATGCCGCCGAGGAGCAAGGGAAAAAAACAAGCTTCGCTTCGCGAGAGGTGTCCGGCGCGTGCCTGTGCGATCGCGTAGAGACTGGCGAGCCCGGAACAAAGCGACAACCCGAGGAGAAAAAACGCACTCAACTCATCGACGCCGCACTGGATGCGGCCAAGGGGCCAGGACCAGCCAAGCTGCAAGAGGTGCCCCTCGGTCGGAGCGAGCAACAGCCCGACAGCCGCTACGGCAGTCGCTCCGCACGCCGCCGCCGTGAGGCAAGCACTCACGAACGCTGCACGAGCATGCCGGGAGCTCGGCCAAGCGCCCACCAGAGCGGCAAGCAGCCAGGTGCCCAGCGCGAGGAACAGTAGGGTCAACATCCCTCGCTGCCTCGCCGAGCGATGACGGTAATTTCGATCTCCTCAGCGCGCCGCACGAGCGCATCCACGTGGAACGGTGGAACGAGCAGTTGCAAAAACACCTGGTCCTGGAGGGCGGTGGCAAGCTGCGCAACCAGTTGGAGATGAGAAGATACGGTGGGCGCCAGCACCAGGAACAATCGAGTCACGGGCTCCGAGCCCTGTTCTGCGAGGGATACGGGTTGCCGGAGTGCACAGGTGAACACAACTGGAGCTCCGCTTGTCAACACGAGCGGATCCCGTGCGTGCGGGATCGCGATTCCTTTGCCGACGCCGACCCATGCAAGACGACGCCGATGGACCAAAACTTCGCGCAACCGCTCGCGATTGACGGCGGGCGGAATGCCAGGCAAGTCGGCAAGCGCGGCGAGCACTTGGTCCGGCGTGGCTCCTGCAAGATCCGAAAAAAAACCACCACGCCGCATCGCCTCCGATAAACGGGGTGGCTGGCGAGTTTGGCCGTGCTCGGCCGGCCACCACACCGCCTTGCCCGAGGCCGTTGCCCATTCTTGCAGCTCGACCGGATGAAACAAAAACTCCCCACGCACTCGTTGCGCGGGCACTTCGCCGCGCCGCGCCAATAACTCTAATTCGTCCTCATCCATCCCGAGGGCTCGGGCCGCTCCCTTCAAATCCCAGTGCATCGTTGACCAGGGTGAGTGCGATCGAAGATCGCCGACAAAAAAGGAAAACAACGTAAAACAAGGGAAAACATTGACAAGTTCGGCGCTTCTACGTAAGCAAGTTTGGCCTGTCAAGGGCACGTGCTGGCTGATGCAAGGAGAACGCCCACCAATGGACGATCGTTTACTCACCTTGAAGCAACTGGCTGCCTATCTCAACGTGAACGAGCGGACTCTGCTGAAGCTGGTACAAGAGGGAACCCTACCGGGAGTGAAAATTGGCAATCAGTGGCGATTTCGTCGCGCGATGATCGACGCTTGGCTCGACGACCAGATGCTGGGCATCACACCTGCGCAGATTCAGGCGAGGGATGCAGGGCCAGCGCGGATGTTACAACTAAAGAGTTGCTTTGCGAAAGAACACGTTCTGCCCGATCTCGTCGGGCGTCAAAAGGCCGCGGTCATTGTGGAACTTGCCGAGCATGCTCACCGGCTGGGTCTGGTACGCGATGCTGCTTGGTTCATTGGTGCGTTACTTCAACGTGAAAATGTGATGCCGACTGCGATCGGCGGCGGTGTGGCGTTCTTGCACACGCTGCACAGACAGCCACAGCAAGTCGTACGGCCGTTCTTGGTTGTGGGTCGTTCACGCGAGGGCGTGGACTTCGATGCGCTCGATGGCAGGCCCACGTATTTGTTCTTCGTGCTTGGCCTCAAATACCAAGAGTTGCACTTGCCGTGGCTAGCGAAAATGGTGCAGCTACTGAGCCGGCCAGGAGTCGTCGAAGCGCTGCGCGAAGCACCCGACACGGACGCAATTTACATGCGGCTTCTCGAGGCCGAGGCTGAGCAGCCCGGGGAGGTGCGGCGGCGAAGGAGAGTCGGGTCCTAGTGCGCGTTTGTGGCTGCGGGAACCGGTCTTCGGGCTGGAACCAATTCTAGCACGGTATGGTCATTCCCAGGCACAGGTCTGTTGTGTCGGCATGCCCGCATGCCCGCCCCGCAGGAAGTCCGAGAGCGGGCAGCAACTGGGTCCTACGCGTGGAAGTACGAAGGGGAAAGGCTTTCTGCCTTGGCTCTCGTGGCCTGCACGTCTGCCGGTGCTCGTTCGGAGGGCGGAGGCGGCGCTGCGCGACGCCTGTTCCCGCGTGCAGCCGAGTTGCTTTTTTTCGTGGGCTTCTCGGCTGTTCCGATTGCGTGTATGAGAGGCGTTCTACGAGGTGACGATGGCGCGTTCGAATCATCGAGACCCGCAAGCGATTTATCGAGAGAAGTTACGAACCCCAGCCGAGGCTGCGGCAATGGTGCAGCGGGAGGACACCTTGGCCGTGCCCATTGCTACCGGCCAGCCGACCGTGTTTTTGAACGCCCTCGGGGAACGCGACGACTGGACGAACCTACTGGTTTTCTCGGGATTGATGATCCGGCCGTACACGTTGTTACAGAAGCCCGGGGTCCGACTCGTGTCGGGATTTTTCGGTCCTATCGAGCGGATGATGAAGGCAGCCGGGGCGCGCATCGATTACTTGCCGGCAGACTTCTTAGGATGGGAGCGGTACGCGCGCTTGGTGCCTCCGCGGGTGATGGCTTCGGCGTTCGCACCGATGGACGACCATGGGTACCTGAACTTTGGGCTCCATTCCGGAGCCACATTTCACGCGTTCCTAGCGGCAGCGCGTGACCCAAACCGCTTGGCAATTGCCGAGGTGAACCCCAGCATGCCGCAAGTGTGCGGTCTTGCTCGCTACGGTGGCCACCGCATCCACGTATCGGAAGTCGATTGCATTATCGAGTCGAGCGAGCCGGTGTTCGAGTTGCCAGAGGAAACCGTGACGGACGAGGACCGTGCCATTGCTGAGTTCGTGGAGCGGCTGATCGACAACGGAGCCACGCTGCAAATTGGCATTGGTGGCGTGCCAAACATCGTGGCCAAGTTGCTTGCCGAGGGGAAAAAGGGCGACTTTGGCATCCATACAGAAATGCTGGTCGATGGCATCATGCACTTGCACCAGGCAGGGAAGATCACGAACCACAAAGGGGTGTTCGATGGATTTTCGGTTGCCACCTTTTGTGCAGGAAGCCGCAAACTCTATGATTGGGTGCATCGTAACCCCGAGGTGCGGATGCTCCCGGTGACGTACGTGAACGACCCGGCAATCATTCGGCGGAATCGCTCCATGGTAAGCATCAACGGCGCCCTTGCAGTGGACCTGAGCGGACAAGTCATGGCGGACACGATTGGTCCCCGACAGTATTCCGGGGTTGGCGGCCACGAGTTGTTCGTGATGGGTGCGCACGACAGCGAGAACGGCAAGAGCTTTATTTGCTTGCATTCCACGGCGCGAAGCGCAGGACAGCGAGTTTCCACGATCGTTCCCGCATTCGCGGCTGGGACACCGACAACCACGCCTCGCCACCACGTGCAGTACGTGGTGACGGAGTACGGTGCGGTGAATCTGTCGCTGTTGACCGACGTGGAGCGAGCTCACGCCTTGGTGGAGATTGCCCATCCGGACTACCGCGAGGAACTCCGTGCTGCGGTGCGAGAGCGGTTTGGCTGAGCACGCGTGCGGCAAGTTCGCCGGCCGGCAGTGCTCCGCTGGGTAAGGATGAGGAGGCGAGGATGCTCTACATATGCCCGCGATGTGGGCGGCGCTTTCGGGTCAAGCCACCAGAGGGTACCTGTCCGCAATGCAATGCGGCGCTTGTGCCTGAAAGCGAAAGTCACGAACTCGACCACGAGCCCGATTCGAGTCAGCCACTACCTCCCCGGCGGCGCTTTTAGTTGTGGCGAGGCCCGCTGGTCGATTCTTGTTCCACCGCCGGCGGCAGCGTAGACAACGGGCCTATGCGCGAATTGTTCGGGATGTGGCGGAACACGCGGATGGTCGTGTTCACGGCCATGACTGCGTCGCTTTACGCTGCCATTCTGATCCCCTTCAAGGTCTTGCCCATCATTCCTGGGGTCACGGAGTTGCGCCCCGCCAACGCTGTACCGGTAGTTTGTTCGTTTTTGTTCGGCCCGGCGGCTGCTTGGGGCGCAGCGATCGGGAACATCATTGGTGACTTTTTTGGAGGATTCGGCCCGGGAGACTTGTTCGGCTTTTGGGGAAATTTTCTCTACGGGTTTTTGCCTTACAGACTGTGGGAGTTGCTGACCGATCGCCCGCCGATACCCCGGCGGTGGTCCGGCTGGGTCCTGTTCGGCGTCGTCGTCGCGGTGGCTAGCGGCGCGTGTGCCCTCGTGATTGGCTGGGGGCTGAACTTGCTTGGCTTCGTGCCTTTCCGCGTATTGGGAAACATCGTGTGGCTCAATAATTTGCTTGCAAGTTTGCTGCTCGCGCCGCTGTTGCTTGCCGTTCTGTATCCGCGCGCAGAGCGGGGGCGGCTGGTCTATCGCTACGTGTTGGTAGAAAGGCAAAAGCCGCCTGCTCCCGTAGCGTGGCTGGGTGCAGTCCTTGTCGTGGTCGCCGTGATCGCGGGAATGTGGTTGGGAAATGCACTGTCCGCTGGTGCGTTGGTACTCCCGTGGACGGGGCCGGATGCGGCAGCCGGTACGGGCGCGCGTGCTGTCGGACTGGGGTTGCTCCCGGTGCTGCTTCTCCTCGCGATCGGCATTGCGTTGCTCTGACGTGCGTGTGCCCAAGCAATTTGTCGCCGAGTTGCGCAACGTAAGTTTTGCCTACGAAGGGGCGCGGTGTTGGGCGTTGCGCGAAGTAGAGTTCCAGGTGGGCCGCGGCGAAATGGTCGTGGTGATGGGCGCCAGCGGCGCAGGCAAAAGCACGCTGACCAAACTGTTGAACCGCACGATTCCCGGATTCCAGCGTGGCGAACTGCGGGGCGAGGTGTGGCTCTTCGGGCAGAAGTGCGAGCACGAAACCGTTGCGGATTTCGCGGGTCGGGTGGGCTTGGTAGCGCAAGACTTCGAGGCGCAACTGTTTTCCAGTGCAGTGGAACATGAAGTGGCATTCGGGCTCGAACAGTTCGGGGTGCCCTGGAGAGAAATGGTGGACCGCGTGCGCGCGGCCCTGGCCGCTGTAGGATTGGCTGGCTTCGAGGATCGCGATCCCGCCACTTTGTCGGGAGGCGAAAAGCAACGGTTGGCGATTGCTGCTGTGCTGGCAATGGAGCCTGAGCTGCTGGTGCTCGACGAGCCAACGACCGACCTCGATCCGGCTGGCAAGGAGGAGGTATTAGGGGTGATCAACAGGCTGCGTACGCATGGACGCACGCTCGTGGTTGTCGAGCACGAAACGATTGCGGCGGAAATGGCAGACCGGATCGTGCTGCTTTGCCAAGGGCGCGTGGTTGCAGCGGGCACTCCTGCCGAGGTCTTGCGCGATGTTGCGTTGCTGGAACACGTTGGCGTGCGCCCACCAGATCTTGCCGTACTGGCGCGACGGATGCGCTGGGCCGCGGTTCCTCGAGATGTGGAGGAAGCTGTATCGGTGCTCGTCCGCAGCGGGGTCCCCACGCGCGCCGCGGCTGCGGGCGCGGATCGGTCACCGCGCAGCTCCGTTGGCGAAATTGTACTTGCCGCTCGAGATGTGACGGTGCAATACGCCGATGCTCCCGCGCCCGCGCTCGAGCAAGTGAATGTGGAGCTTCGTGCGGGCGAATTCGTGGCCTTGCTCGGGCAAAACGGTTCCGGAAAGACCACGCTTGCCAAGTGCTTGAGTGGGCTCCTTGCGCCGCAAGCAGGCACGGTGCACGTGAAGGGGCAGCCGATTGTCGACTTGCCGCCTCAGCGGCGAGCGACTCTCGTTGGGTACGTCTTCCAGAATCCAGACCATCAGATTTTCGCTGACCGCGTCTACGACGAGATCGCGTTCGGGCCGCGCCAGGTCGGGTTGCCCGCTCCGGAGGTCCATGAACGCGTGCAGGAAGCCTTGGCGGCTGCCGCGCTGATCGAGCGTGCAGACGACGATCCGTTTTGGCTCAACAAAGGCGAGCGGCAGCGTCTTGCCGTCGCCTCCCTTCTGGCACTGCGCCCCGAGGTTTTGCTCCTCGACGAGCCCACCACCGGCCTCGACGCGCGAGAACAGCGGCAGGTGATGGATCTCGTAAGCGCTCTCCATCGTACGGGCATGACGGTGGTGATGATTACCCACACGGCTTGGCTGGTGGCAGAATTTGCGGAGCGGGTGCTCTTGCTGCATCGCGCCCGGCTTGTATTCGATGGGCCTACGACCGACCTCTTTGCTCGCGACGACCTGCTCGAGTGTGCACGGTTTCGGGTGCCGCCGGCAGTGCAGTTGGGGCGGCGCCTAGGGTTTGCCGTGCGGGGGATTCAAGAATTGCTGGATGTGCTCGAGTCGCGAGGAGTGGAGCAGCCATGAAACTCACTCTGTACGTAGCGCGAACCACGGCGCTGCACCGGTTGCACCCCGTGGCGAAAGTCGCAGGCGTGCTCGCACTGTTTGTCGCCGCATTCGTCAGTCAGTCGCCGTTGCAAAGCGCGCCCCTCGCCGTGCTCATCGTGGCGTTGTTGTGGGCAGGCTCGGCTTGGGAAAACGTGCGTCGTTTCCGGTGGTTTCTCGCGCTCGTATTCGTGATGACCTCGTTGGTGTGGACTTTGTTTTACAACAGTGCCGCGCCATGGTTTTCGTGGGGCCCCTTCCATCCTGGGCCCGACGGCGTTTGGTTTGCCTTCGCCATGGCATTCAAGGTGACCACCTTTTTCGCTGCCGGATTGTTGTTTTTGTCGACAACGCGGATCGAGGAGTTCGCAGATGCACTCCGAATGCTCGGTGTGCCCGCCAAACTAGGCTTTGCCATGACGCTCGCCTTTCGCCTTGTGCCTGCGTTCGTCGATGCAGCGATCTCCGTGGTGCAAGCGCAACGTTGCCGCGGGTTCGATTTCAACCAAGGGCGCTGGTGGGAGCGCATCGGTCGCTACCTGCCAGTCATCGTTCCGGTGTTTATTGGCGCTTTGCGCCGGGCCGACCACATGGCCATGGCGCTCGAGGCGCGGGGGTTTCAACGGCACGGCCGGCGTACCAGCTACCGCGTGTACGCCGTGCGTTGGGCAGATGCTGCGGCAGTGGCGTTAGCGGCAGCTCTGGCGGTGGCGTGGGTTTGGTGGGCGAGAGGTGGCCTCTTGGGGTAAAAGGCACTGGCCAACCTGCGATTGCACGATCCGAGAAGCCCCGCCAGCGGGAAGAGCTGACCCCCACCTTTGGTGTCGGGAGGGCCGGACATTTGCCACCACTGCAGCTCCCACGTCGCGGCGCGTCGTGTGGGATCCTCCCTTGTTGTCGAAGGCATCGTTCGTGTCGCCAGCGTCAGGCAGCGCAGCAGACCTCGGCGACCCAGTGACTACATCGCATCACGACAGCACGTGAGGAGAGCTGTTGCGTGACGGGCGAAAAGAGGGGTTACAGCGCTCCGCTCTGGAAGCAGAAAACCGGCGTCACAAAAGGTTCAGTCTTGCGGTTCGTGTTCTTCGCCGTTCCCCTTGCGTGCTTCGCGAGAGCGGCGGGCGGCCACCCAACCCCCACGTTCTCTTTGTAGCTTCGGGTTGTATACCAAGGCGCCGGGGGAAACGTCTTTCCGCACAGTGGTGCCCGTCGCAACATACGCGTCGTCTCCGATCGTCACCGGTGCGACGAGTTGAGAGTCGCTACCGACTTGCACGCGGGCACCAATGACGGTGCGGTGTTTGTGGAAGCCATCGTAATTGCAGGTAATCGTTCCCGCGCCAATGTTCGTTTCCTCGCCTACCTCGACGTCGCCCAAGTAAGCGAGGTGATTGGCCTTCACTCCCCTCGCGAGCACCGCGTTCTTGGTTTCCACGAAGTCCCCGATGTGGACGTTGGGGCCCAGCCGGGTGCCTGGCCGCAACTGGGCAAATGGACCCACGACGACCTGTTCTCCCAGTGTCGCCTCTTGCATGACGACACCGTACTTGATGTGGCAGTTCGGACCGATGGTGCTGTCGACAACGCGTGCGCAGCCGTCGAAACGCGTGCCAGAGGCCACGCGGGTGGTGCCATGCAAAATCACGTTCGGCCCGATGATCACATCCGGTTCCAACTCCACTCGGGGCCCAAGGTACGTGGTTGCTGGGTCTACAATGGTAACGCCTTGGTGCATCCAGTACGTGGTCAGTCGTTGCCGCAGCAACGTTTCGCAACGGGCAAGGTCGCCCTGGGTGCTCACCTGTGCCACCTCTGCCTCCGGTGCAGAGGTGGCGGCGACAGGCAGTCCGTCCGCGCGCGCGAAGGCAACAATGTCGGTCAGGTAGAGCTCCCCCTGCACGTTGTCAGGCTGCAAGCGGGAGAGAAACCTTGCCAGCACCGCGGTGGCTACGCAGTACACACCCACGTTCACCTCGCGGATGTTGCGTTCTGCAGGGGAAGCGTCGCGATCTTCGCGGATCAGCAACACCTGTCCTGTCCGGTCGCGCACGACGCGGCCGTAGCCAGCGGGGTTTTCCACCGTTTGCGTGAGCAATGTGATGACTGCCTGCTGCGCAGTGTGTACGGAAAGCATCCGGTGAAGGGTGTTTTCCGTAAGCAAAGGTAAATCAGCGGGCAAAATGAGCACCGACCCGTCGAAAGGCAGGAGCGCAGCCAGTGCGGCCTGGGCCGCATGACCTGTTCCGCGCGCTTGCGGTTGAACCACAAAGTGCGGGCGAAACGGCTCACAAACGGCGCGGATGTGGGATGCCTGAGGCGGCACCACCACCACGACCGGCTTGACGCCGAACGACTGCAACAACCGCAACGGGTAGGTGAGGAGCGGTTCCCCGGCTAATTCGTGCAAGACTTTCGGCCTAGAGGAGCGCATGCGTGTTCCGCGCCCGGCTGCCAGCACCACTGCCGCAATCGGCTCGTTGTTCGTCATGTCTACTTCATGAACAGTACGAAGATAAAAGTCAAGTTGTCTTGTCTGCACAGACCACTTCGCTGGTTGCGAGGACGCACACGCGCTCCTCGAGGAGCAAGCCAGCGGCGCGCGGCGACCGCAAGGGCAACGGCTTTGCGCAAGGGAGAGCGCTCATAAGTATGCATGTGTCTTGGTTGACATCATGATGAGATCGACTAACCTTTCGGCCCATGCACATCGAGACGCTCAAGGTGTTTTGCGACGTAGTGGAAACGGGGAGCTTCTCGCAAGCGGCGGCACAAAACTTCATCACGCAATCGGCTGTAAGCCAGCAATTGCGCAACCTCGAGCTGAAGTATCAGTGCCGGTTGCTGGAGCGAAGTCGCTCTGGCGCCAAGCCCACGCCTGAAGGCGCCATTCTCTACCGAGCGAGCCGGGAGATCTTGGAGAAGTACCGGCAAATCGAAACCGAGCTGCAAGAAAGTGCGAAGATCGTCTCGGGGCCGTTGCGCGTGGCGATCGTGTACAGCGTCGGGTTGCACGAGCTACCGCCGTATTTGAAGGAGTATTTGCGTTTGTACCCGCAGGTGAGCGTGCACGTAGAGTACTCGCGCCCGAACAAGATTTACGACGACACGATCGCTGGACGGATCGATTTGGGCATCGTGGCGTACCCCGCGAAACACCCGCAAATCAACATTGTGCCTTTCCGCGAAGATCGGTTGGTTGTGGTATGCCCGCCCGACCATCCGCTGGCGAACCAAAAGCGGGTGACGCTCGCAAAACTCGACGGTGAGACGTTCGTGGGTTACGAGCGCGAGGTGGCAACTCGGCGCGCGCTCGATCAGTTGTTCAAGGATCGGCAAATCCACGTGCGTTACGTGGGGGAGTACGACAACATCGAAACCATCAAGCGCGCAGTGGAAATCGGTCAAGGCATTAGCATCGTCCCGTTGGCTTCCGTGAAGTACGAGGTGGAGCACGGGTCGTTGCGCGTGGTGCATCTCGCCGACGAGACGATTTTGCGGCCGTTAGGGATTGTGCATAAAAAAGGGCGTCACCTTTCTCCCGCTGCCGTGAAATTTATCGAGGTGCTGAAGCGTCCGGACCTGCAACAGCTTCACGAGTGACGGCCTGTCGAGGTCGTCGTGCCGTGTGGGCTGGGCACTCGAGTTGTCGTACCCGTGAAGGGCAGCGGCTAGCCGTTGCGGAATTACCGCGGCTCTACGATGACGTGCTCGACCGGGTCGGGAATTTCGTGCGGTTGCCAAAGGGCTGACTTGAAATACTCGAAGCGTCGCCAGTCTGGTGTGCACGACGCAAAGTAGCGGCTGTTCGGGTTGCCGCTGGGTCCGGAGCTGTGCGCAAAGTAGGCTTCCTCGGGTCGGGCAAGATCGCAGACGAAGCGGCTCGTGGCGCCGACGAACGAGCGCAGGGTGTTGCCGACTGGAAACGAAACGCTCGGACTGACGCTGTACAAATCGCCAGGAAAACCGTCGTCCAGAGCGCGAAACCAGTGGCCGATCCACGGCAGTTCTCCCGGCCACAGGGCAAGCCGAAGGCGGTGTACCCGCCCCCAGGTCCATTGATAGGGGTCCGGTCCATACGCCTGCTCTAGCCGAGTGACCGTGCGCTCGAAGGCACGGCACACGAGCTCTGCGATTGTTTGGCCTGCCGCCCGCTCGACGTCGGCGCGAATGGGGTCGTCGGGGTCGGCAAGCAGGCGGTGCAATCGCGGGATGGCGCGCCGCGTTCGCAAGAAGTGCGGACCTGCGCTCGGACCGAGCAGTGGCAAGAAACACAGTTCTGCGAGGTCACGCTGAAGCCAGCCTAGAATCGAGGGGGCGACCGCCGTCGTTTCGTTCACGCCGTTCCACTCCAGGAGGGCTCGGTACGCTGCGCCGCGGATGCCGTCGTGGTGGGCGTATCGTGGCGCAAGGGCTGCACAAATGGCGTCCCGCAGCGGAAGGCCATAGGGGCTTGTGATGTCCGATTGCAGGGCGAAAAACGATTCCACGGAGTGCCTCTCTTGCGACGCGAGGAACGCTTCGATTCGCCGTTGCCGATACGGGGGTTCCGCGTGGGTCGGACTCGAAATTGCGGCGTTTTGTTCGGCATCCGTGAACGAATTTGCCGTTGCAAGAAAACCGTGTGGCGGATCGATGATTTTGGGGTTCGCAGCAAACGAGAGAAAGCCTTTCCAATCGGCGGCCGGGTCGTGTGCATCGCGTACGAACAAGCCACTGCGCCCGCGCCGGGGAAGCTGGCCGTAGGGTTCCCAAGCGATGGTGCCGTCCACGTGTGCATACAGGTGGTTGAAGTCGAAGGGCCCCGTGTTGATCTCCTCCAAGGCTGCGCAGTGTTGTTCGACGGTGCGTGCTTCTGCCAAGCGCAAAAAGCCATGGAAGAACGCGCCCGCGTCGCTCGGAGCGTAGCGCAAGGCCAAATCCACACCGTCGTGGTGTTTCCATCCGGGGTAAAGAATGCCATGGGGGCAACTCTCCCACTCGAGCCACACATCGGTTCCGAAGCGGACCGTGTGGCGTTCGCGATGTTTGCGGATCGATTCTGTTCCCCCGGCCGTGCGGTAGCGGCTGGGGTTGTCCGGCAAGCGATGGACGCGGAACAGATCCCACGCATCGCGATACGCGGTGGTAACGCCCCAGGCAAGAAAACCGTTATGGCCATACGGGAACACCGGGCAACCTGGCAGAAGTCCGCCCTGAATCCGGTACTCTGGGCACTCGAGGTGAGCGTGGTACCAGAACGTGGGGAGAGGAAAAAACGGGACGTGCGGGTCATTGGCAAAAATGGGCTTTCCCGAAACCGAGCGGCTTCCGGCAACGACCCAATTGTTGCTGCCGACTCCGTCGAAGTGCAGCGGTGGCTCAGGTTCGGGGACGGGTCCACGAACGCATTGCGGGGCCTCGTGCCACGGCGCTTCAGGAAAGAGGCGCTTTGCAACCTCGTCACCGACTGCACCGCGGATTGCGTCCACAGCGAGCTCGATATCGAGCGGCGCGAGTGCCACGCAAAATGCGCACGTGCGTGCAACGAGCAGCGCGTCAGCCGGGCGCCAAGGGTGCACGGGTCCGAACGGTAAGTGATCGACGGGGTAGCAACCCTCCATCGCTGCGAGCGCAGCGCTGACACCGGCTGCAAACGCCTCGAGCACCGCGCGTGCTCTCGCCGGGGCTGCTTCGTAGTCGCGTTCGCTGGCAGCTTCGAAGTCGAGGGGTCGCACGAAGGCGTCGACGTCCACGAGCGAGCGAGCCGGAAACATCGGGTTGCTGGTCGGGAACCGCGGATTTCCGATGAGTTCGGTCAGACGACCCGCACCGAGGTGCCGGAGAACGTCCATCAACGTGAAGCGATCGGCCGCCATCAGATACCCGAGAACTCCGTACAGGTCCTCCTCGTTGCCGGCATAGATGTGAGGAATTCCCCGGGCATCGCGAAGGATCTCGACCCGTCCCCTGGTTGGCGGGAGCAGCTCGGGGGTGAGCGGAGGGAACGTCCCTTGGGTCTGGCCGCGCAGTCGGCCGGTTAGAAAACGAAAAAGGGTAAGCCAGCGGCGTTTGGGTCGAAGAGGGGCAGTACCATTCATGAACGCAATCGAGACTGCGAACTACCGCTTCTGCCGTAGGGCCTGCGTCCACCTGGGCGTCATAGCAACAAGCCCGCTTGGAAGCGCGGGCTGTACTGTTCGTGTTGCAGTTGGCAACCCCCGGTAGCGAATGCCGCGTTTGTGGAACGGTGCTCGCTCAATAACGGTGGTGGAATGTCAACCCGGCGGTGAAGTACGTGGTGAGGTCCGTGGAAGGCCCTTTGACTGGCCGCATGTGCGCTTCGTCGCGGCGGGCGAACAGTCCGATGGTGTTCCCATTCCCGAGTTGGTACTGCAGGGCACCGGCTAGGTACCAGCCGCCACCGTCGTCGTCGACGACACCTGTGGTGTGCAAGTAATAACCACCGCCGCTGGCAAGAGAGATTTCCAGGTGCTCGTCGTACAGCGCGAAGCGCGGCCCAAAGGTGAGCGAAAATACGCTTTGGACATCGCGTCCTTTGGTCGACACCCCGCTGTCGATCGGAAGCGCGACGAACTGCGGTGAGCCCTCGAGTCCGACGGCAAAACTATCGGCCAACGTGAACAATCGAAGCCCACCCCGCACGGCGATCACGCCACCCACGTCTGCGGTACGGCGGAACGTTTCCGTAGGCGCAGCCATGCCCACGTCGACGCCCGCATAGGGTTCCAAGGTTTGGCCGTAAGCCATGCTCCGCCCGCTCGACACCACAACAACTGCAGCACACAGCACCAAAAGCCCTCGTGCCACCATCTCTGCCGCCCTCCTTTGACAAGTTTTTTGCATTTTCTCACTGGCTGCCGCTGCTCGCTCCCCACGCATTCGCGTTCTTGCTCGCTCGAGCAGGGCGCTTCCCCTGTATCCGAAACCCGGAAACTTTTGAAGTGGAGAAAAAGCTGCAGCCAGTCGAGTGAGTCCGATCGTCGTGACTCCGCCATCGGCAGTTTTCCCTATTGACAGCGGTCGCAGTTGTCTGGCAAAAAAGCATCACGCTTTTTGTCAAATTTTGCGGTGCGAGGTCCGATAGAAGTTGATCGCGCTACAAAACGGGGGTGATTCATGACGGCAAGCAGCGAGCACGGACGACGTGCCCAAAGGGGATTGTTTGGCCGGGGACTGTCAGCGTTCAGGTACAGGGTGGCTGCTTTCCTGGCAGCATGCCTATGGGCTCAAGGTGCCTTCGGGGCGACCATCGTGGTCTCTCCACTGAGCCCTGGAGGTTGGGGGTTTCTCCAAGAATGTCCCCCCCCTCCCCCGCCTTGCTCGGGTGCCGGAAACTTCCAAAATGTGGGGCCCGGGACGCCGCCTTTGGGATTTGGGAGCGTTCGGTTACAAGTGAACGCTACGACAGACGGTATCGCATTTGGTCGCTTGGGATGGAATTCCTTGAGATTGGCGGACCTGGCGGTGCTTCGGTACCAGACGTACCAAACTTCGCCTTCGCCTTCGGTACTTCTTCCCGCTTTGCAAATTCAATACGACAGCGACGTCACCGATGGAAATCTGAGTTTCCAGGGGCGCCTCGTGTTCGAGCCGTACTTGGCGACCGGGTTGAGTCAGCCCGTTCTGAACGGAGTCTGGCAGCAGTGGGATACTCTGGACTTAAAGGCAAATGGGTGGTGGGCGAGCGGAGGCTCGGTGCCCAATGATTCATGCTTGAGTAGCGGGCCGGGGGCATGCCAAGCGACCCAGTTGAGTCCGTGCACCTTGGCGAAGATTATCGGCTGCTTCCCCAACATCGGGGTGCATGCAAGCGCCGGAGCGATCCTTTTTAAAGCAGGGTCGGGCTGGAACAGCTTCGATGGGAACGTGGACTCGTTCGAGATCCAGGCCGTAGGTCAGGAGCTGGACGTGTACGATTTCGAGGGCATCCCCCCGACCGAGACACCGACGCAAACCCCGACCGACACCCCGACGTTTACGCCCACGAACACCCCGACGCAAACCCCGACCGACACTCCGACGGCGACCCCGACAGACACACCGACTCAAACCCCCACACACACGCCGACATCTACACCGACGGACACTCCGACTTCCACGCCCACGCGCACACCGACCGAGACGCCGACCGTCACCCCGACGTTCACCCCGACGGACACCCCGACTCAGACACCCACGCACACGCCGACGCACACGCCGACGCAAACCCCGACGGACACGCCGACGGCGACCCCGACCGACACTCCGACGCAAACCCCGACCGACACTCCGACGTTCACCCCGACGGACACCCCGACTCAAACCCCCACGCACACGCCGACATCTACCCCAACCGACACCCCGACTTCTACGCCGACGCACACGCCAACGCAGACGCCGACAAACACCCCGACGTCGACACCAACGAACACTCCGACTCAAACCCCCACGCGCACGCCGACCGCCACACCAACCGATACCCCGACCCCCACGCCAACTTCCACGCCGACAGTGACGCCGACTCCGACGGACACGCCAACCTCTACACCAACCCGCACACCGACGTTTACAGGGACACCGACATTTACTCCCACAGCGACCCCCACAGCGGCGAACTTTGAGAACGAGGCGGGCGACTTTGCGTGTAGCGACAGGTTCGACAATGATTTCAACGGACTCGTCGACTGTGCAGACCCGCAATGCGCGACGAGCACGCGTTGCTCGGCTCCTGTGCCCGTTGCGGGGACGTCTGGAACCGGTGCGTTGGTTGCGATTCTTACCGGCTTGGGCTTGTACGCGATCTTGCACTACCGACGCCGCTTTGCGCGATAAACGCGAGGCGGGCACCAAGTGTTCGCACCTGGTGCCCGCCTACCGCTGTTTCCGTTCTTCGGGTTCAGGCCACGTGACCGGTTTGTCCGACTTGCCAGCCGCGTGGCTGGAGTAGGGCGGCACGTTAGCTCCGCGGCCGAGGGACCACGAATACCGGGCACGGGGCGTGCCGGACCAGTTTTTCCGCCACGCTTCCGATGACCAGGTGTGCAAGACCTCCACGCCCACGGGTGGAAAGCACGATCAAGTCCGGCCGCACCTCTTCCACGACCGCGAGAATCTTCTCGTACGGGTCGCCGTGCCGAACGTGCAGAACGCGCGGCACAGTGGCAGGAAAGCAACGGTCGGCCACCTGACGAAGGAGGAGGCGGGCGGTGTCTTCGGCGGCATCGACGACCTTGAGTGGCGGCAGCGTGTGGGTTTGGTACACGTCGTCCAAAGGATTCACGATCACGTGCACCAAATGCACGGTGCCACCGCCTACCGTGGCGAACCACGCTGCGTGCCGCGCGGCAATGTCGCATTGCGAGGAAAAGTCCACGGGAAGCAAAATCCGGTCGAACTTGCCTGCGTCGTTCACGCTCGTTCGGTTACCCGGAAGCCGGTTCCACTGCAAGCGGCTTCCAACGCATTGCGGTTCGAGGCGCGGTTTGGCAGGGTGAGGCATCCCAATGGTTCTACTCTGGCTTTCCTCGATCCAGCGGTGGCTTTGGCCACCGGCGACGTCCACGTTCGCCGCCGAGATCGATGCGCTCTTTCTGATGATTGCCTGGGTTGTCGGACTGTGGTTGGCGGCAACTCTGGCGGTGTTGGGGTGGTTGTTGTGGAAGGCAAACGGCCGGGGGAGGGGTCGAGTCCCGTTTGCGGCCGAGGCACGGGAGATTCGGTGGATCGTGGTGGCGGCGGTCGGCGTGTTTCTATCGGACTTAGCGATCGAAGTACGGGGGCAGCGATTGTGGGAGCAGCTGGCTTCTGCCGCGCCGCCGAATGCCTTGGCCATCCGTGTGGAAGCGCGACAGTTTGCGTGGACCGTGCTGCACCCAGGCCCGGATGGCGAGCTAGGCACGGCGGACGACATCGAACTGCAAAACGAACTGCACGTCCCGGTCGGCCAAGCTGTGGAGGTTCGGCTGCGCTCGCGCGATGTCGTGCACAGTTTTTTCC
>Ga0101944_10003667_pt1 | contig 20751 bp, 16 predicted proteins | sample DewCreD2012metaG_FD_75245 | JGI IMG/M metagenome (GOLD analysis project Ga0101944, IMG submission 75245) | Hot spring sediment bacterial and archeal communities from British Columbia, Canada, to study Microbial Dark Matter (Phase II) - Dewar... ... | reverse complement strand
TCAGCGTGTTCCCGCTGCCGGAGTTGCCGGTGACGAACTGGACGCCCGTGTTGGCAACCGTATCGTTGATGTAGCCCGTCACGCTCGCGCCGCTGCTCGGCGCGCCGACCTGGATTTGGTAGGAGACGTTGCGGGTCTCGGCGGTCACGAGGTCGGGGGTGGTGGCGCCCGTGTATAGCTTGCGGATGTCAATTGGGCTGATGGCGCCGGTCCAGACCGCCACGTCGTCCACCATTCCGTTGAACCAGTAGTTCCCGGTGCCCTCGGTCGCGCCGGCGCCGATGCGCAAGGGGCGGGCGTTGTTGGGGCTTACCGGGGTGTTCGCCGAGCCGACGAGCGTGTTATTGACGTAGAAGCGCATGGTCGTGCCGTCATAGGTGCCCACCAGGTGCTCCCAGGTCCCCATGTTGGCAGGCACATTTCCCGCCTGCACCCAGCCGGAGCCTGAGCCGGTCCAGAACTGCCAGTTGTTGCCCGGCTCGGCGTAGAAGATGTAGCCGCGCTGGGGGCCGTCGTTGCGGGAGGTCACTGGGGAGCGGTGGGCGCCCGCGCCGCCCATGAGATTCACCCAGCACTGAAAGCTGAAGGCCGGGGGGTTGAGCTCGGCGGCGTAGGGGATGTCTATCTTGCCGCTGGCGCCGTCGAACTGCACACAGGTCCCGCGCGTGGGGTCGGCGGTCACCCAGGTGGCGCCTCCGAAGAACGTGCCGTCGCGCCCCGCGATGACGTCGCCGGCAGTCGTGCCCGCCCCCTCGTTTAGCGGCCAGTAGCCGACGATTGCGGCGTCGGCATGGCACGTCAAGAGGGCGAGGGCGAGGACAAGTACAGAAACGAGCTTCGCGCCGAACTGGGAGGTGGCTCTGTTCACGGGAACGGCTCCTGTCGTTACTCGAGAGCGCGCGATCTGCGCCGCAATAGCCCTAGAATTAGCCGCGTGCAAATGCCGTGCCGGCCGCCACAGGCCTTCAGCCAAGTCCCCCGCGCCATTAGCCCTTGTGAATCAATGACTTACGCTTCGGCCCGAACCGTTCGCGGGGTGGTTGTGCGCGGCAGGCGGAAGCCCATGTTGACAGTTGGCAACGTGCCGAGACAGCTCGGCCGGCTGATTCAGCCCTTTATCCTTGGCTTGCAAGGACTTACGACATGTTGACATGCATCAACCCACGCGGTAGCCAAATCAACATGGGCGCGATGGGCGCGGCTCTTTTCGGACACGCCTTGCCCAGTCGTCATTCCGAGCGCGCGACCGCCGCCAGGCGGGCGCCGCGAAGACCGTCTCGGGGGGCGCGGTAACGTGACGTAAGCGGTCGCTGCTATGCCACTTGGCCCATCCGACAGATTCTTCGCTCCGTTTCACTCCGCTCAGGATGACCGCTGGTGGGTGGTGGCGCCCGGCGACGGAAGTTGTCGTGTGTCAAGAGGGCCACGCCCGACCAGCACGGTACGGGGGCGCCCGCAACTGGAACAGTCGCTGCGGGCGGCCAACAGGCTCAATCGCTGTCCGGGAACATCATGGCCTCGGCGAAGGCGGCCTGGAAGCCCGGGAGGCCGCCGAGCTCGAGGTACTCGACCTGGCGCGAGACGGCCTCGGCCTGGTCGCGGTAGTCGGTGCAGGCGAGGGCCATCTTAGCGCCCGCGAGCGCGGCGTTGCCGATGAAGTGAATCCGCTCGTGCTCGACGGGCGGCAGGAGACCGATGCGCAAGGCGTTGCGGCGGCGGATGAAGTTGCCGAACGCCCCGGCGAGCAGGATGGCGTCGAGGCCCGCGTCGTCCACCTTCAGCTCGGCCTTGAGCACCTCGATGCCGGCCCGGATGGCGCCCTTGGCGAGCTGGACCTGGCGCACGTCGCCCTGGGTGAGGAGGATGGGCTGGCCGAGGCGCGTCTGGGGCGCGTGGACGAGGATGAAGTCGTTGCCGCGCTCGCCGGCGACGACGCGGCGGCGGAGGGCCTTGGGGAGTCTGCGCGGCAACTCGTCCGGCCCGCGGAGGCGGCCGCTTGGCTCCAGAATGCCGCAACGCAGGAGCTCGGCAATGGCATCAATGAGCGCCGAGCCGCACAGGCCGCGCGCCGGGGCGTCGCCGATGACGCTCGTCTCCACGTCCTCGCCCAGCCGCACCTGCTCGATGGCGCCGTCGGCGGCCCGCATGCCGAAGCGAATGCGTGCGCCCTCGAAGGCAGGGCCGGCCGCCGTCGAGCAGGCCACCAGCCGCTTCGCCGTGCCCAGCACCATCTCGCCATTCGTCCCGATGTCCACCGCCAGCGTGGGCCTGGTGCGCGCGAGCAGGTCCGCGGCGAGGATGACCCCCACCGTGTCGCCGCCCACGAAGCCGGCGATGTTGGGCATCGCATAGAGGCGCCCGCGCGGGTGGATGGCGATGCCGAGGTCCGCGGCGGGCACGACGATGGCCTGGCGCACGGCGGCGAGGAAGGGCATCTGGGCGATGTGGCGCGGGTCCAGGCCAAGCAACAGGTGGCCCATCGTGGTGTTGCCCACGGTGGTGAGCTCGTAGATGGCCTCGCGCGGGACCCCTGCCTTGGCCGTGACCTCGGCCAGGATGTCGTTTATGCACTCGACGATCTTCGCCTGGAGCTCCCCCAGGCCGTCGTCCTCGGAGGCGTGGGTGATGCGGGCCACGACGTCGTCGCCGAAGCTCACCTGGGGATTGGTGCGCGCGGCGAGGGCCACCTCGTGGCCGCTCGTGAGGTCCAGGAGCGAGCCGACGACGGTCGTGGTGCCGATGTCGAAGGCGGCGCCGAAGCAGCGCGCCCTCGTGTCGCCCGGCTCGAAGGCGATGAGATCGTCCCCCACGATCGCAGCCGTGAGGCGTCCGCCCTCGGCGCGCAATGCCGCGGGGAGCTGGCGCGCCGCCGCGAGGTCGAGCCTCAGGCCCTCCGCGCCCAGGGCGCCCAGCGCCCGGTCCGCATCGGCCCGCTGGTCCTCCAGCGTCGCCTCCGGCACGACGGCCGAGCGCTTGACCACCGCGGGGCGCAGATGGGTCGCGCGGCCCACCCCCGTCGTCAGGATGCGCTGCTCGAAGAACCGCGAGGCGTCGGGCACCGTCACCGCGGTCTCGCGCTCGAGCTTCGCCTGACAGGCCAGCCGCAGCCCCGCGGCCAGCTCCTTGGGCCTCAGGAGCCGCCGCTCCGTCGCCGTGGGCGCCGAACAGCCGTCGCGCACGACCACGCGGCACTTGCCACACGTGCCCCGCCCCCCGCACGGGGTGTCAATGATGATCCCCGCACGCGCCGCCGCCTCCAGCACCAGGCTGCCCGGCAGGACGAATGCCGCCTTGCCCTCGGGCTCAAACGTCACCTTGATCGGACCCATCACGGCTCGCAGACCTCCTGAAACGTCGGATGCTAGCGCAAGCCCGCCGACGTGTCAACCCGCCCTTGACCTCGCAGCTCGGCCCCCGATCCTGGCACCTGCTTGATTCACAGATCTCGAATCGTCGTCGTCCTCGTCGTCGTCGTCCCCGTAGTCGCCGTCCTCGTCGCCGTCGAAACTCCATGCGGCAGAAGCCCTCGGTTCGACGACGACGACAAGGACGCGACGAGAACGAGGGAGAAATCCGGGCCCTTGCCAGAACCTTGGGCCGACTCGCGTGTCAACCCGATCTTGACTTCACGCTCCCCGGCTGGCACAATACCCCTGAACCACAGCAGCGCTCCATGGTCCAGAAAAGGCCCCAAAGTGGCGAGGCTGGTCAACGTCCGCACCAACGAGCATTACCTGCTCGACGCGACCGAGGCCGTGATCGGGCGCCACCCGAGCTGCCACATCCGCGTCCTCGAAAAACAGGTCTCGCGCGTCCACTGCCGCATCGTCGCCTCCGAGCACGGCTGGGTGCTCCACGACGCCGGCAGCATGCTCGGCACCTACCTCAACGGCGAAATCCTCCTCAAGCCCCAGGTCCTCCAGCCAGGCGACCAGATAAAGGTCGGCACCGAGACCTTCGCCTTCGAACTCAAGGGCGACGCCGCCAACGGCGGCACCCTCCGCAAGCTCTCCGACGCCTCTCCCAGCGAGCTGATCCCCTTCGACGTCCCAGCATGGGCCAGGCCGCGCCGCCGCCACGTCTTCATCGCCCTCGCCGCCGCAGGGGCCGCCGCCATCGTCATCGCCACGGTGCTCTTCCTCACGCGCGCCACGCCCCCGCGCGTGGTCCGCCGCGCCGCCAGCCTCCTGCGCGACCGCCAGGGTGCCCGCCTCTGGGCCATGCTCTCCGCCCAGCGCAAGCACGCCATCACCATCGGAGACTTCGAAGACCGCATCAACGCTCTCCCCGACAAGGTCCTCCATGCCCTCCGCTCCCTCGAAGTCGGCACCCCACGCCAGGCCGACCCAGGCGTCGCCGTCCCAGTCTCCATCCACGCCCCCTCCGGGCTCCTCATCGGAGAAGTCACCCTCCTCCGCGAAAACGGCGCCTGGACCATCCACTCCGCCCCCATCGAATGGCTCGACGCCATCGGCCCCTGAGGAGCCTACCGTGAGGCCACCCGCGACAATACTTCCGATGCCCCCCCCCTTCTTCCCCCTCCTCCTCACCGCAGCGCTCGCCGCAACCGCCGCCGGCCAAACCCCGCCCACCGAGCCGCCCCAGCAGCCCCCACGCGCCGCGTGGACCCCCCTCGCCTACCTCCGCGAACGCCTGGCCGACCTGATGGACATCGCCGAGCTCAATGTCGCCCTCGGCCGGGGCGCCAAGCTCGAACTCAAATACGGCCTCCAATTCCTCGGCCTCGGCCGCGTCCGCTCCCACCGCTTCGGCACCCTCGACCGCAGGGCCGGCGCCTGGCGCGAAATTGACTCCGAACTCGGCCTCCTCCCCCTCAGCCTCCTCGCCGCCCCAGTCCGCGAGGCGGCCAGACTCGCCCGCCGCGACCAACTCGCCCACGACGCAGCCTTCGTCCTCGACGCCGGCTCGCGCGGCGTCCAACACCTCGACCGCAAAGAACTCAACGCCGACCCAGAGTTCCTCCTCAAGGACACCGTCGAAGGCCCCCTCCACACCCGCTGGGGCGACTGCTTCCCCATCGGCGGCGAGCTCCACGCCGGCATCGGCATTCGCCTCATCCTCCGCCCACTCCAGGCCGTGGACTTCCTCATCGGCTTCGCGGGCCTCGAGCTCGACCCCTGGCTCGCCAGCCAGCGAAAATGGTGAAAACCTCATGCCACAGCCGCCCTCGGCTCTATCCCAGACCAGGCGGCCTCCCTCAGCGAGCGAAGGCGCCTGTGCCGCACGACCCGCAACCCGCCCAGGAGAGCCCGCACTGTGACCATCCTCCCAGCCATCGCCCTCGCTGGCTCCGGCCACCCGCCCCCACGTCCCCTCCGCGCACCCCCCTGGCTCGGCCGAAATGACCACCTTCGTCCCAACCCCTTGCCCACTGGCAACATACACCCCCCAAATGTGACAGGCACGTTTGCATGCGTGGCCGTGGTTAGGATGGGAGAGGTCGTGATGCTTTACGTCAACGGCGCCGCCGATGGGGCGTTCCTGCTGCCCCAATACGCCTACGCCGCCACGAGCTACTATCCTCTCCGCGTCGGGGCGGGAAGATGGGACATTCTGTTTCTTGTACCAGGTCGAGCGGGTCACGGTGCCCGGCACTGCCAGTCAGGAGGGCGGCACGGTGGCCGTCGTTGCGGGGATAGATGAGGCGGGCTACGGGCCGCTGCTTGGGCCCCTGGTGGTCAGCGGCGTGGCCTTCGAGGTGCCCGACGAGGCCGCGGGCGAAGACCTCTGGACCCCACTCGCCGACGTCGTCGCCCGCTCCCCGCGCGACCCGGCCCGGCTGCCCGTGGACGACAGCAAGCGGCTCTTCGACCACACCCGCGGCGTCCGCCACATCGAGCGCACCGCCCTCGCCTTCGCCGCCGCAGCCCACCGACCGGCCCGAAATGACGAAGCCAGCCCTAAGTCCTTGCCACATTGCGACATACAGCGCCCAAATGTGACAGGCACATTTGGCGGACTTCTAGATGCAATCGCGGAGATCGGCGAAAGGCTCGATGGCTACCCCTGGCACCAGGGCGGCGACTTCCCCATCCCCCTTGCGGCGGGCGACGTGGCGGCCGATGCCGAGCGCCTCCGCCACGCCGCCGGCGCACGCTTCCTCGGAGTCCGTTGCCTCCCAGTCCTCGTCGGGGAATACAACCGCCTCGTCGAGAGCCACGGGACGAAGTCGGCGACCCTCTTCCTCAAGACCGCCAGGCTCCTCTCGTGGCTCTGGACCGCGTGGGGCGAGCGCGGCCTCATCGTGCACGTGGACAAGCACGGCGGGCGCAACCGCTACGGGCTGCTGCTCCACCAGACCCTTTTCGGCGCGCGCATCCGCGCCTTGGCCGAAGGCGCGGCGGAATCCATCTACCAGGTCAGCCACGGCGCCCGCCGCATGACCGTGGGCTTCTACGAGGGCGGCGACGCGCGCCACCTCCCCGTCGCACTCGCCTCGATCTTCTCCAAGTACCTGCGGGAGCTATTCATGCACGGCTTCAACGCCTGGTGGTGCCAGCGGGTGCCCGGGCTGAGGCCCACCGCCGGCTACGCCACCGACGCGCGCCGCTGGCTGGCCGACACCGCCCCCGCTCGCGCCGCCCTCCGCATCCCCGACCGCCTCCTCATACGCATCGCGTAGGGGCCGTGGTGAGACCGGGCGTGGACAGCCCGGCCCCACGGAATCCCAAACTCGGTGCCGCACATCTGGCATTCCGTGGGGACCTTCCACAAGTCAAGAGGCACCGGGCAACGACGCGGCGAAACCCCTTGGCCCGCTCCGCATGGGGCGACTTGACGGACGGGGGCGGCATTTGTAGGATTGCGGCCGGGGTGGGGCCTGGACGAGAGGAGCGCAGGCAATGGACTTTGACGTTTGCTGCCTGGGGATTCTGGTGGCGGATGCGTTCGGGTCGCCGATTGATGATATTCCGCCGAAGGGGAGCTTGAGGCTCTTCGACCACATGGAGCTGCATATCGGGGGCTGCGCTGCGAACTCGGCGATCGCGATGGCGAAGTTGGGCCTGAAGACGTCGGTGATCGGGAAGGTGGGGGAGGACGTGTTCGGGCAGTTCGTGTGCGAGACGCTGCGGGCGGAGGGGGTTGATGCGAGCGGGGTGGTGGTGGACAAGGGGGCGAGCACGGCGTTCACGTTCGTCATTGTGGGGGCGGATGGGCAGAGGAGGTTCCTGCACACGATGGGGGCGAATGCGACGCTGTGCGAGGGAGACGTTGATATGGGGCTGGTGGGGCGTGCGCGGGTGCTGCACGTGGCGGGGACGATGGTGATGCCGACGTTTGATGGGGAGCAGACGGCGAGGGTGTTGAAGCGGGCGCGGGCGGCGGGGGTGACGACGTGCATGGACACGGTGTTCAATGACAGGATTCGGGATTACATGCCGGTGGTTGGGCCGTGCCTGGAGCATTTGGATTATTTTCTGCCTTCGATTGAGGAGGCGGAGCGTGTGGCTGGGACGGCGGAGCCGCGGGAGATCGCGCGGCGGCTGCGGGGGTGCGGGGTGGGGGTGGTGGCGGTGAAGCTGGGGGCGAAGGGCAGCTACGTGAGCGGGGAGGGGGAGGAGGGGTATGTGCCGTCGTATAGGGTAAGGGCGGTGGACACGTCGGGGGCGGGGGATTGCTGGGTGGCAGGGTTCTTGCTGGGGCGGCTGCGCGGGTGGGGGCTGGTCGAGAGTGCGCGGTTTGGGAACGCGGTGGCGGCGCATTGCGTCCAGGCGGTTGGGTGCACGGCGGGGGTGAGGGACTTCGAGACGACGCGGGCGTTCCAGGCTACGGCGGAGACGATTGGGTGAAGGACGACGCGGGCGTTCCAGGCGACGGCGGTGAGGATTGGGCGAAGCCTGGGGTGCTGGCCCGCTGCTGTTGACGCATCGCCTTCATCTTGCTTTGGCGTGGCCGTTACTACCTTGGCCGCAATTCATGTAGCAGTGGTTCGTAGTGCGGGCTTTAGCCCGTATGCCCAGCTACGGCCTGAAGGCCGCACTACGAACGAGTCCTCCGCTTCGGGCGGGCGCGCCCGCGAGCGCTGCATGAATTGTGGCCAAGGTAGTGTCTTGCTTTCGCGCGGCCAAGGGTGTATATTCGCAGTCGGGGGGCTGGAAAGCCGACTTTATTAGGGGGATGAGCTATGGCCGGCCGAGATGCTCTGAAGGTCACCGCGATGACGCCGGGCAAGATGCTCGGCATGCAGCGGATCACGAACCCGAACGGCACGTTCACAATGCTGGCGCTGGACCAGAACAGCTCGATTGTGAAGATGGCGAAGGGGGCGCTGAAGCGCCAGGGCGAGGAGCGTGAGCCGACGTATGAGGAACTCGTCCGCGCAAAGCTCCAGATGGCTGAGGTCCTCGGCAAGAAGGCGAGCGCGGTGCTGCTGGACTCCAACTACGGCGCCTGGCAGGCCGTGGCTGCGATGAAGTTCCCCCACCGGGTGGGCCTGATTGTGCGCCTGGAGCAGACCGGGGCGCAGACGACGCCCGACGGCAGCGGGAAGCTGACGGCGATCGAGCCGGGCTGGAGCGCGGCCAAGATCAAGCGGCTGGGCGCCAACGCCGTGAAGCTCCTCGTCTACTACGAGCCGACTCACGCCGAGAGCGCCGAGCGCCAGCGGGCGCTGGTGGAGCAGGTCGCTCGCGAGTGCCGGGAGCTCGACATCGTCCTCCTCCTCGAAACGCTGAGCTACCAGTTCAAGGGCGAGGAGAAGACCTCGCCGTCGTACCTCGACCGCAAGGCGGCGACGGTGATAGACACGGCCCGGCAGCTCAGCGGGCTGTGCGACGTCTACAAGGCGGAGTTCCCCGGCACCCTGGGCCGCGAGAGCGATACGCAGCTCGCGGCCAACCTGGACGCCCTGGACCGGGCGTCGGCCCGGCCCTGGGTGCTCCTGAGCGCGGGGGTGGACTACCCGGAATACGAGCGCCAGGTGCGCATGGCCCTCGAGCACGGCGCCAGCGGCGTGCTTGGCGGCAGGGCGTTCTGGAAGGAGTACTTCGACTACGACGACGAGGCGGCGCGCCGCGGCTTCCTGCGCACCGAGGCCGCCCGTCGCCTGGCGACCATTGATGCCCTCGTCAAGAAGCACGGCCAGCCGTGGTTCCGCCGTTACGGGCTTAGCAGGGGGAGCTTTGCGCGGGTCCGCATCCCCGAGGGCTGGCAGCGCGAGTACGGCGGGGCCGCCCCCTCGGCGCCCGCGCCCGCCGGCCCAGCCGATGCCAACGGGGCATACTGAGGGCCGGGAAGGAGGCCACTTGCTTCGGACTTCGGGCCTCGGGTGTCGGGTTTGCGCCGCCGCGGCTGCCGGTCTTGCGGTGAGCCTCCTCGCTCTCGCCGCGCGGGCCGAGGAGCCGCTCAAGCCCCTGACTCCGGAGGAACTGCATAGGAAGCTCGAGGAGGCCGACAGGTCGGCCCAGAGCATCAAGCGGCTGGAGACCCGCATGCGCATCGCCGAGCGGCGGGTGGCGGAACTCGAGGACACGCTCCGCCAGGTGCGCCTGAAGGTCGAGGACCTCGAGCTCCACATGAAGAGCGTCGAAGAACTCCTCGCGGCGCTTCGCAAAGAGATTGCGGCGCTCCGCAGCCGCCCGGAGCCCCCGGAGCCCAAGGGCGGGACGCCTTCGGCCGCGCCTGGCGCGCGCGGCACCCCCCTGGCGGCCGGCCTGGCGACGATAAGCAGCCAGAAGGCCTCCTACGGGGCCGACCTCATTGAGATCTCGGGCAACCTCAAGAACACGAGCGACAAGCCGCTGGTCTTTGTCCTCGTCGAGGCCACGTTCCTCGACAGCTCCGGCGCCGTCGTCAAGACCGATTCCACCTACACCGAGCCGCGCGTCATCCCCGCGGGCGCCACGGGCACCTTTCTCCTCAAGACCACGCGCGACCCGCGCATCAAGGACCACCGCCTGGCTCTCAAGACCGAGTGAGTGCCCCTCCCCTGGCTTCCTGCCGACTGCCTGCTGCCAACTGTCCGGCTATCGCATCCCGCCGAAGATCGCGGAGGTGAAGGAGGAGACGGGGGCCTGCTCGCGGGCGTCCTCGATGGCCTCGGAGATCTGCCTCATGACTTTGGCGGCCACGTCGTAGAGGCCGCTGTCGGTGACGAGTTTGCCCAGGGTGCCCTTGCCTTCGGAGACCTGGGCCACGACCTTGCCCAACGCGTCCGCCGCCTTCTTGAGGTCGTTGTAGATGGCGGGGTCGTTGATGAGCTTGCCGAGTGCGCCGTCGCCCTTGTTGATCTTGGCGGCCACGTCGCGGGCATCGGCGACGGCGGCGGTGAAGTCGGCGTAGCCCTTCTTGCCGACGAGGAGCTGGCCGAGCGCGCCGTCGGCGGCCTTGAGGTCGGCGGCGAGGGCCTTGGCGCCCTCGAGTGCGGCGGCAAGGTCCGCCTGTGGCTTCTCGCCGAGGAGCATCCTGCCGACGTGGCCGTCGGCCTTGTCCACCTTGGCGGCGAGGGCCTTGGCGCTCTCGAGCGTGGCGGCGAGGTCGGCCTGGGCCTTTTCGCCGAGGAGCTCGCGGCCGAGGCCGCCCTCCTTCTTGAGGCGCTCGGCCAGGTCGCTGAGGCTGGCGACGGCCTTGTCGAGGTTCTGGCGGGTGGCGTCGGAGAGGAGGCGTCGGGCGAGTGCGCCCTCCTTTTGGGCCAGGTCGGCCGCGACCTCGCGGGCGCTCTCGATGGCCTTGGCGAGATCGGCGTGGGCCTTGTCGCCCAGCAGGAGGCGTCCGAGCGCGCCGTCGCCCTTCTCCAGGCCGTCGGCGAGCCTCTTGAGCCGCTCGATGGTGGCCGCGAAGTCCTCGTAGCCCTTCTGGCCGAGGGCGAGCTTGCCGAGGAGGCCCTCCTGGGCGTTGAGCTCCTTGAGGGCGCCGCGCAGGGACTCGGCGATGAGGCCGCCCACGGGTCGCCCGCGCAGGCCCTGGTAGGACGCCACGGTGGGCGCTTTGGGGTCGCCGGGCACGACGAAGACGTGATAGCTGCCGACGATGGAGGGTGCGCGAATGCTGATCTCGTAGCCCTCGTGAAGGGTGACCTTCTGGCGGAGGACGAGGTGGGCAGTGACCTTGTAGCCGCTGAAGGCCAGGCGTTCGACCCGTCCGACCTCCGCGCCCAGGGCGAGCACGGGGTCGCCCTCGATCAGGCCCGAGACGTCGTCGAAGTCCACGGTCCAGCGCTCGACGGGGGTCCATGAGAACTTGCCGACGCGGACGACGAAGAGGCCGAAGACCACGAGCGCGGCAATGACGAAGACGCCCACCACAAGCTCGGCGGTCCAGCGCATGTGAGTTACTCCAGAATGCCACGCCACGCGCTCAGACGGGGCGCTCGGCGGCCAGGGGGCCGGTGGCGCGGCCCTCGATGAACTGGCGGACGATGGGGTTCTGCGACGTGCGGATCGCCTCGGGCGGCCCGACCTCGATGAGCTGGCCGCCGGACATCATGCCGATGCGGTCGGCGATGCGGTAGGCGCTCGCCATGTCGTGGGTGACGACCATCGAGGTGATCTGGAGCTTCTGGCGCAGCTCGATGATCAGGTCGTTGACCACGCTGGCCATGATGGGGTCGAGGCCGGCGGTCGGCTCGTCGTAGAGGATGATTTCGGGGTCGCGGACGATGGCGCGGGCGACGGCCGCGCGCTTCTTCATCCCCCCGCTGCACTCGGCGGGGTAGAGGTGGCCGGCGTTCTGGAGCCCCATCAGGCCCAGCTTCTCGGCCACCTTGTCCTGAATCTCGCGCTTCGAGAGCCGCGTGCGCTCGCGCAGCGGCAGCGCCACGTTCTCCGCCACCGTCAACCAGTTCAGCAGCGCGCAGCCCTGGAAGACCATGCCGAACTTGTCCCGCACCCTGATCAACTCGGCATCGCTCAGCGCCGTGATCTCCACCCCTTCCACGATTACCTGGCCCCTGTCGGGCTTCATCAGGCCCATGATGTGCTTGAAGGTCACGGTCTTCCCGATCCCGTTGCGGCCGATGATCACAAACGTCTCCCCCCGCTCCACCCGCAGGCTCATGCCGTTGAGCACCTGCTTGGGGCCGAATGCCTTGTAGACGTCAATCAGCTCGATCACAGGGGCCACGGCGCGCATCCTAGTAGAACTGGCGGGCGATGCTGGTGATGAGGTAGTTGAACATGATGATGAGGATGAAGGAGGCGACGACGGAGTCCTTTGTGGCCTTGCCCACGCCCTCGGCCGACGACTGGGCGCGCAGCCCGCGCCCGCACCCCACCAGGGCGATCAGCACCCCGAACACCATCGCCTTGATCACGCTGCTGTTGAGGTCCACCAGCACCAGCGTGTCGAGGGCCTCCTTGAAGTACGCCGTGTAGCTGACCCCAACCTGGTGGTAGGCCACGACGGCGCCGCCCAGCACCCCGATAAGGTCCGCGAAAACCGTGAGCACGGGGGCCATGAGGAACATGGCCACGATGCGCGGCATGACCAGGAAGCGGACGGGGTCTATGGACATCGCCTCGAGGGCGTCAATCTCCTCCGAGACTCGCATGGTGCCGAGCTCGGCGGCCATGGCGGAGCCGACGCGTCCCGCGAGGATGAGGGCGGCCATGATCGGCCCCATCTCGCGGGTCATCGAGGCCGCGACGATGGCGCCGATCTTCGAGGCGATGCCGTAGTTGCGCAGCGTCAGCCCCGCCTGGAGCGCCAGCACGGCCCCCGCGAAGATGGCGACGAGCACGACCACCGGAAAGCTCATCACGCCGCAGATGAACATCTGGCGCAGAATCTCGCGGCGCTTGGCGAACACCGCTCGCGTCCACGCCACGCTGCGGGCCAGCAGGATGGCGTCGTGCCCGATCGCCTCCGTCACCCCCAGGGCCGTCGCCCCGATCCGCTCCAGCGCGTTCCTGTGCCCCGTCACCCCGGCCGACCAGACGAGGGAGAAGGCGGCGCCCACGTTCTCGAGGAGGCCCCGGCGCGGCGCCGGCCCCTGTGCTGGAGCGGCGTTCGGGTCATTGGCCATGGGGTGGTCCCTCGGCGGGCGAGGCAGCCGGCTGGCGGAGGCGCGCGCCGACGGGCACGCCCAGGATGCGCCAGCCGCGCCTCCCCTCGCTCGCGCCCGTCTGCACCAATCCTAGCAGAAAACTCAGTCGAGTCAAGCCGGGCGACCGCTGCCACGAGACCAGCGGCCCCACCTCCAGCGAGGCCCGCTCCGGCCCCCGCTCGGCCCGCACGAGCCCCAGGAGCGCGCGCGTGCGGCTCGAGCCGTCCCGCTCCCGCTCCCGCCCATAGAGGTTCACTATCGCGCCGTAATTGCGGTCGAAGCCCTCGGCGTACGTCGTCCAGCCGAGCTGGGGACACGTGGCGTCGCCCCAGGTCGCGCCGCCCTCCTGACGGCTCCGCGAGCGCCAGAGTGGCCACACCTCCCAATAGCTGCGCCTGGTTTCCCTCGCGCGGTCCTCGCTGCGCGCGTGGGCGAAGAAGGGCAGCACCCGCAGCTCGGTGACGCTGGTGTTCTTTGTCTCCACCCGCGCGTGGCGGATGAGCGAGCTGAGGAGGCGGGTCACTGTCGCCCCCTTCGTGCGCGTGCGGCCCCAGAGGGGCCACAGGTTCACCTCCTTCAGGTCGTCGCTCGACTTGGTCGTGTAGAAGGGGAAGGGCGCGTCCCACTCGCTCAGGTGCTTATGCTCGTTCCACCCGTGGTAGAAGAAGGGCCAGAGCACCTGGACGCTGCCGCTCTTGCCGTCGCGCCCCCAGGAGCGGCCGTAGAAGGGCCACGAGGCGAAGTAGCTGCCAGCCGCCCGCCCCTCGCCGGCCTCGCGCGAGCCGTAGCAGTAGAACGGCCACATGATGTAGCCATTCTCCCAGCGGCCCTCCTGGCGGACGTGGCAGTAGAAGGGCCAGATGCGGAACCCGCGCCGGCCCGGGCCGCGCCAGCGCGTGCCGAAGGGCGAGATGATGTGCTCGGTGACGTAGTCCCCCGTGCGGACCCTTGTGTAGGTGAACCCGTTGTAGTCCACGCGGTCGGCCCCGAGCAGCCCCTTGAAGACCCCGCCGACGAAGAGGACGGCGAACCAGGGGCCGTCCTCGGAATGCCGCCCCCACCAGAAGAACGGGAACACCACGTTGGCCGTCACGGGCTTCCCGCTGGGCCCCGGGCGCCGACTGTGGAAGTAAAACGGGAAGACGAAGCGCCACGCGCTCTTCTCGTCGTGCTGAAACGTCGCGATGGGGTAGAACACGTGCAGGTCGCTCCGCCGCCGCTTGGCGTCCCACGCGAAGGTGAAGAATGGCCGCAGGCCGTAGCGGACGCCGGCCGTGGTCCGCTCATAGAAGCCCAGCGTCGCCAGGAACTCTACCTCCGTCCGTTCCCCGTCGTGCCGGTAGCGGACGATGGGCCACAGGTTCACGCCCCCGGGCGCCTCGGCCGCCACAGCAGGGAGGGCAAGGCATAGGCCCGCGGCCAAGCCCAGCAGCCCGCGATGCCGGCGGTGAGCCATTGGTGCGGAGCTGGCTGCCATAGTTGCTCGCAGGGGTTCCGCGCTCGCCTCCCGCCGCCTCGGTCCGACCCGTCGCCCGTGGGTTCAGGAACGCATCTCGTCGTCGGCGATCTTGAAGACGCAGAACTCGCCGCACATGGAGCAGGTGGCGTCGTTGGCGGGCCGGGCGCCCTCGCGCAGGGCGCGGGCGAGCTTGGGGTCGAGGCAGAGAGCGAGCTGGCCGGCCCAGTCGCGCCGGCGACGCCGCGCGGAGAGCTCGCGGTCACGCTCGGCGGCGCCGGGCACACCTTTGGCAATGTCGGCGGCGTGGGCGGCGATGCGCGCCGCCACCACCCCCTGCCTCACCTGCTCGGCGCTGGGGAGGCCGAGGTGCTCGGCGGGCGTGACGTAGCAGAGGAAGTCGGCCCCAGCCGCCGCCGCAAGCGCCCCGCCGATGGCCGAGGTGATGTGGTCGTAGCCCGGCGCGATGTCGGTCACCAGCGGCCCCAGGACGTAGAAGGGCGCTCCCTTGCACAGCTCCTTCTGGAGGCGCACCTGGGCCTCGATCTGGTGGAGGGGCACGTGGCCCGGCCCCTCAATCATCACCTGGACGCCGGCCGCTCGCGCGCGCTCGGCCAGCTCGGCCAACACCATCAGCTCGTGCACCTGGGCCGCGTCGAAGGCGTCGGCGATGGCCCCGGGGCGCATCCCGTCGCCCAGGCTCAGCGTGACGTCGTGCTCGCGGGCGATGTCGAGCACCTCGTCGTAGCGCTCATAGAGCGGGTTCTCCTGCCCGTGGAAGCGCATCCAGTGGGCGAGAAACGTGCCGCCGCGCGAGACCATACCGCACAGCCGCCGGCTGGCCGCGAGGGTCTCGACGACCGCCCGCGTCACCCCGCAGTGCACGGTTACGAAGTCCACCCCCTGCTCCGCGTGGGCGCGGACCGCGCCCAGGATGCCCTCGGCGGTCATCGCGCGGATGGCGCCGTGCTGGCGGACCGCCTGGACGGCGGCATCGTAGATGGGCACGGTGCCGACGGGCACGCGCGCGGCCTCGAGGACGGCTTGGCGGATGGCCACGAGGTCGCCGCCCGTGCTGAGGTCCATCACGGCATCGGCGCCGGCCTCCTCGGCCGCGGCCAGCTTCTCCAGCTCCTTGGCGGCGTCGGGATAGTCGGCGGAGGTGCCGATGTTGGCATTGACCTTGGTGCGGAGGCCCCGGCCGATGGCGGCGGGGCGCCGCCGCTCGCGGCGGCGGTTGGCGGGGAGCACCGCCGTCCCGTCGGCGATGCCCTGCCGCAGGCGCTCGGGCTCCATCCCCTCGGCCTCGGCCGCCCGCCGCATCTCCTCGGTGATCCTGCCCTCGCGGGCCAGCTCAAGCTGAGTCACGGGCGCGCACTCCTCAATCCCTGTGCGCCTCCATTTTACCAGATCAGCGGCGAAAGGGAAACGACGAGGGGGGAACCCCACGAGCGACGCACACGCGCCCCCGCCGCACTCGCAACACGATCACGCACGGCAAGGATCACTGCTTGGCCGGCGCGTCCTTGGGGGCCTCGTTGCGGAAGGCCTCGCGGACCGCCTGGCGGAAGGCGTCGCGGAACTTCTCGTCCGCCAGGTAGTCGTTGAGCGTGCCCTCCTGCCGGAGCTTTTCGATGAGCGCGTGGATTTCGGCCTGGGTCTTGGGGAAGGTGATTGGGGGCAGTTCCCTGGCCGCAGGCGCCTTGGGGGCCGCGGCGGGCTGGGGGGCCTTGGGCGCCAGGGCCTTCGGAGCGGGAGCGACCGGGGCACCGGGCTGAGCAGCCGGGGCCGGGGCCACGGGCTGAGCGGGCGCGGCCGGCGCTGCGGGCGCTGCTGGGGCCGCGGGAGCGACAGGTGCCGTGGCGCTCGCCCCAGCGGGGGCGACCGACACGATGTCCGGCCCCTTCGGCTCACCGGGCGCCTTGGGGGGCGGCGGAAGCGCCCCCTCCGTGTCCCTCAGATACTTGTGCCCGTCGAGCTCCTCCGGGGTGAACTTCGTGGGCAGGCCTGCATCGGTGTTCTTGACGATGCGCTCGACCTGCTCGCGTGGGATGGTCTTCTCGCCCTCGTGGGTGAGAATGGTGACGGCGGCCTGGCCGGCGCACAGGATCGTGCCCCCGATGCGGGTGCCATCGCGCAGGACCACCGCATCGCTATCCAGGAGGACCATGACGCCTTCGCCCTCGCCCTCCTCGCCCTCGCCGGCCTCGCCCTTCTTGGTGGGGGCCTTCTTGGCGGCGGGCCTCGGTCCGCCCTTGGTGGGCGCTGTGGGTGCGGCCTTGGCCACGGCCTTGTGCGGCGGGGACTTGGCTGCGGGAGCCCCTGGCGTTGCGCCCTTTGCGGTGGGGGTCTTGCGCGGGGGCCTCTCGCCCGGCTCGCCCTCCTGGGCGCGCACGGCGCACAGGAGCGCGGCAAGGCCGAGGACGACTCCGATGGTGCAACCTGCCAGTCGCTTCATCTTCAGTGGCTCCTCGGGCTTGGGGCCTTGGCGGCGGCCTGGAGCTGGCGGACCTCGTGGGGACGCAGGGTGCGCCAGGCGCCCTCCTTGAGCTTCGGGTCACGGATCGGGCCGATGGCCACGCGGCACAGGTCGGAGACGGGGTGGCCGACCTTTGCGAGGACGCGGCGGAGCTGGCGGTTGATGCCCTGGCGAAGCTCGACCTCGAGCTCCGTGGCCTCGCGGCGGCGTGTGCACACGCGGACGGCCGCCACGGAGGCCTTGCCCTCGGCCAGGTGCACGCCGCGGCGCACCCGCGCCAACGCCGCCTCGTCCATCGCCCCGCGCACCCACACGCGGTAGACCTTGGCCACCTGGTGCCGCGGATGGGTGAGCCGCTCGGTCAGCTCCCCGTCGTTGGTCAGGATGATCAGCCCGCGGCTGTCGGCGTCGAGGCGCCCGATGGTATAGAGGCGGCGGCTGTCGCCGCCGGCGAAGTCAATGGCCCGCGTGCGAGCCTCGCGCGGGTCGGTCGTGCACACGACGCCGCGCGGCTTGTTGAGCAGGTAGTAGGCCGGCGCCTCGGGCCGCACCCGCTCGCCGTCGCAGCGGACGTCCGACGCGGCGGGGTCCACCTTCCGCCCCAGGTCGGTCACGGTGGCCCCATCCACCGTCACGCGGCCCTGGGCGATCAAGTCCTCCACCGCCCGACGCGACCCCAGCCCCGCGCGGGCCAGCACCTTGTTGAGGCGTTCCAGTGCCATCGGACCGCGCTCTCCGTGTGGCCTCATCTTACAACTTCGCGCGCGGGTTTTCAAGAGAACCCCGGCACGGCTCTTGACTCCCCCGGTGGCTCGGCACTGGATGAGCGCACGGGCGCCGCGCCGCCCTCAAGCCCCAAGCCCGACGCCTCTGGGGAACCAGCCGGCGAGGAGAGAACGCCTGCTGCCAGAAACAGTCCCCTCCGCGCATCGCGCCTCAGGGCTTTGGCTCAACCTCGCGCTTCGCCACCCAGAAGAGCGCGTTGACGAGCAGTTGGCGAAACGAGGGGCTATCGAAGTCCTTCGGCCCGCCAAGCGACGTGTAGAAGACCCGGCCGCCCCTGTGCTCGCGCACCCAGGCCGCAGGCTCCGACGCCGCGGGCCTCTCGCTCGAGGCCGTCAGCAGCAGCGTCGCGTCCGCCGCAATCGGGCCGGTGCGATAGAGGCTGTAGGCCGACTCGAAGTCACCCACGCCCTTGAGCACCGGGTGCCCCTTCGCCGCGGGGTTGACCGTGACCCTCTGGACGACATTGCCCGGCCCGTGGCCCCTGTAGTTGCCGCCGAGCACCTCCTTGTCGAGCTCCAGCCAGGTCTGGATCGCGTGGCTCGCCGTGCGGATGCCCACGATGGGCTTGCCGGAGAGGCAGAACCTCTTGAGCCGCTCGAGCTGCTCCCCCTCCAGCTTGATGCGGCGGGTGAACAACACCAGCACGTCGGCCCCATCTAGCGCCTCCAGGCCGGGAATCTCCTTGTCCCCCTTCGCCTGAAGCACCGTGGCCTTGACGTTGAAGTTCTCCTCCAGGAGCTTAGCGAAGGCAGGAAGAGATTCGGCCGACCTGTATTCCCCCGAGCCCGACAGCATCACCACCCGCAGCGGCGGCGCGACCGCCTCCACGCGCGCGGCCACACAAGCCCACAGCCACACCCCAAGCGCCAACCATCGCATGCCACCGCCTCCTCAAGCCCGCTTGAAGAACGCCCCCTTGTCACCCCGGTGCCCCGGCACAATCAACCTCCTCGCGCCGCAGCAGCACGGCAAACGACCTGCCGCGGTCGGGCCCCTCGCGGCAATCGGCCGCCGCCACGGCCTCGGGGCCGCTGCCCCTCTCGCCGCGCAGCCGGTGCGCCGCAGCATAGGCCCGCACGGCGGGCGAGCGCGTCAAGAGGCGGGCCAGGGCGCCCCGCGGCGGATACTCTGTCAGCTCCAGCACGCCCTCCTCCCACGGAAACCGGCTCACCCCCCCGGCCGGCGCCCCCGCCTTGTGCTCCTCCCACAGCGAGAGCAACTCGGCCGCAAGAAACTCCCGGCTGTGGTAGATGCGCCAGCCGCGAATCCTGTCCACCACAAAACGCGAGCTGTTCATCAGGCACCGCCGCGCGCGGCTGCGCACCCGCACCGCCGCACGCCGACGCATCAGCCCCACGATGCGCCCAGACGTCAGCAGCGGACTCCTCATCGCCTCCCCAGCACCCAGGTAGGCACCCAGAAACTCCTCGACCACCCGCGGCGCAGCCTCCCACGAACCCACCAGGCTGCCCGCCAGCTGCGCGATGGCCGCGGCTCGGTGCCGCGGCCCCGGCGGCCGCCCGACCCTGATGCGGTGAAGGTCAATCACCACAAACCGCTCCGCCCCCGCCGGCAGCGACGTCCGCACCAGGATGTTCCCACCGTGAAGGTCGTAATGGCTCACCCCCGCATCATGGAGCCGGCGGACGAATCCCGCCAGCTCCCCCACAAAGCCCTCCTCGGGCTCCGCCGGCCGCACCGCAAGCGGGGCGTCCGACTCCGTCCCCCGCGCCGCATGGCGAAACACCAGCGAGGGCGGCCGCGCCGCCGCATAGCTCCCCACCCCCACCACGTCCGGCAGCGCCTCCACGACCAGATAGCCCTCCACCACCCCCGAACGGCTCGCCGGCAGCCCCACGGCCACCGCGTGAGAGGCCGGCACGCCCCGGTCCAGCAACCGCCTCGACGCTCGCCACTCCCGCAACGGCTTCGGCCCCAGCAACAACCGCTTCAGCCGATCCTTCAGCGCCCGCAGGCGGTACTCCTTCACCATCACCGTCCGGCCGTCCCCAAGGGTCACCCGGTAGACCGTCCGCAGCAGACTCTGCTTCCGCAGCCGCGCCGTCGGGTGCTGCGTCAGGTCGCCGACGATCGGCAACACCTCGCGGCCTAGGGCCTCGGCCCAGGCCCCCTCCACCACCCACCCCACCCCTGCTGATTCCACCTTCACCAACTCACCCATTCCCACCTCGCCCTGCGCACCGCCAGCGTGCCGCGGATCCCCCCGCCCCCCCTGGAACCACAACGCTGCTTCTCGCCAAGAAAGCCTGAATCGCGCGCCTACCTCGCCGCTGACGTTGGAGCCGGCGAACGGATCAACCAACGCCTCTCACTGCACGCCGCAGAAGGCCCCCTCAAGCCGCGCCCCCCAGGCGTTCGGATAGAGCTCGATCATCTATCTCTAACGCGATGTAGAAAGCAGAGCATGAGCCTGCTGGCGGAGCAGTTCCCCAAGACAACCCTGCCCCGACACCACTTGCCCCAGGCCTCCATCCACCGATGCTCCACAGCGGATGTCCCCCTGCGAGGCCGCCTCGGAGCACTGGCCATTCGGTAGCGTAGCAGCCGGGCAATCTTCTGTCAAGCCGCAGCCCCGACTGACACGCCCCCAGTTTCCGGTCGTTCGCTCCGTCAAGCCCCGAAGGGGCGAACTACGATGGCCCAGGGCGAAGCGAAGCGAAGCCCTGGGAAGACTGGCCATTCCCTCCCGAAGGTTCCAATACCTTCGGGAGGGTAGGGCTGAAGGCGCGGGCGGGCGGGCCGGGGCGCCAAACCTCGCCTGCGCCAGCGGACCAGAGCGACTACAAAGCGACCGCAGAGCGATTCCGGAAAAAATCTTTCAGCGATGCCCCTCGCCGCAACCCCCTGCCAGCCAAGGGGTTCGGGAATCCCCCCGCCGCACGCCCCAGAGCAACAGGCGTGCATCTGAGCGACTCGGCTGCAAAGGGTGGAGGGAAGAGAGGCCGAGCCGGACCCCTCGCCGGTCGTAGTGCGGCCTTCACGGGCCGTTGATTCACTCGGCCCAGC
>Ga0101944_10003666_pt1 | contig 20756 bp, 23 predicted proteins | sample DewCreD2012metaG_FD_75245 | JGI IMG/M metagenome (GOLD analysis project Ga0101944, IMG submission 75245) | Hot spring sediment bacterial and archeal communities from British Columbia, Canada, to study Microbial Dark Matter (Phase II) - Dewar... ... | reverse complement strand
CTGGCCGACTACGTAGATGCCGGTGGCGGAGTCGTGATTGGCAACTTCGGGTTCACGTCAGGTTGGGAGATGGGCGGCAGAATCATGTCCGGTAACTACGCGACCATAAGTCCTGGCAGCAATACGCATCGGGCGACTTCGTTGGGATGGCGCAATTCAGGTCATCCGGTGATGGCCGGTGTCGACTCGGTTCGCGAATACTACTGCGCCAGCGGTGCGTTTGTCGCCGAGTCGGTCGCGCGCTGGCAGGACGGGCGGCCCTATGTGGCGGTCGCTACCAATCAGAAAGTCGTCGGCGTGAATTCCTATCCCGGTATTTACTCGGTGCCGGACCGCGGCGCGCAGTGGGCGCTGGTTTTCCACAACGCGCTCATGTATGTTGCCGGTGGCGGGTCCGCGTTGGAGGAGTTCGATCCGTTTGCCCCGGCCCTTTACGTCAGGCTGGACGCGCAGCCTAACCCGGCTCAACTGCGGGCAGAGGTCAGTTTCATGACTACAGGTGTCGGGTCGGTCGAGCTGGGGGTGTTTGACCTGAACGGGCGGCTTGTGCGGACTCTACTGTCCGGACCGGCAAAGGCAGGTCTCAACCGGGCTACCTGGAACCTGACCGACAACTCGGGTGTCCGGGTAGCCCGTGGTGTCTACTTCTGCAAGTTGACTACGGGCGACAAGACCGCGACGCGCAAGCTCGTGGTCCGCTAGGTTGAAGGTCTCTGTTCGAGCGTGGGGCGGCCACGTGGCCGCCCCACGCTCTTGTTGGCAGCTGCGGCGCCTGCATGCGGACAGTGGTGGAACTGGCCGCCCTGTCGTCGACTGGACTGAAGCCCGCCAGCCAGTTATAATTATCTGTTCTTGATTACAGGGATGGTTATTCCGGAGTTCGGGGCAGTGGAATTCGAGCGGGCGGACGCAATACCGCTTGAGTATCGCTACAGCACAGGACTTTTGGGAGTATTTGCGGCAGGGTCCGCGCTGTCGCTTCTCGCCCTGTTTGTCATGCGAGGTCCGGTAGCGGTCCTGCTGGTCTTGGTAGCACTCCCCATGTTGCTGTTTGGGATAGTGGGTATGTCTGCAGATCCGAGTGGAATCATACGTTCGGCCGGCAAGAGGTTGGTGATAGACGACAGGCTGTTGCAGGAAGTCGATGAGCTGGGTCGGGTAAAATGGAGTATCGCTCCCGGTCAGGTTCAGGATGTCCGCAAGGAGGCCGGTCGGCCGGTTCTTCCTCTGGGCGCGGGCAGTTGGCGTGCGGAGTCGTGGCATGTCGTCCTTGATGATGGGCGCATTGTCAGGATATGCGTCTGGTTGTTGCCGGACCGCGGGCGTCAATTCAAGCAGCGATTTCAGAGTTTCATACAGCGGCGCGGCCGAACGCAGGCGTCGGGCACGCGAGCTTGACTCAGTCGCGCCCTTACATATCATCAGTTGAGCGTGAGTCTTATCGAGAATCTTGCTGTCCAGAACGAACAGAAGATACTGCTCGTCGTGCTTGACGGGCTCGGCGGTCTGCCCAAAGCCGGGAAAACCGAGCTCGAAGCTGCCTGGACTCCCAATCTTGATCGTCTGGCAGCAGCTTCAGGTCTTGGTCTGTTGGTTCCCGTCGCCCCAGGGGTAACACCCGGCTCGGGTCCGGCCCACCTGGCTCTATTTGGCTACGATCCGGTGGAGTTTCAGGTCGGCCGAGGCGTGCTGGAAGCACTGGGGGTAGGTTTGTCGCCCGGGCCGCACGATTTGTGTGCACGGGCGAATTTCTGCACCGTTGATGCCGAGGGGAAGCTCATAAGTCGTCGTGCCGTAAGCGAGGGAAGACGGCTGACAACCGAGGAATGCGTACAGCTGTGTACGAGTCTTTCGAGAGTCGCTAGCGGGATCGAAGATGTAGAAGTTGTCGTGAGGCCCGGCAAAGAGCACAGGTTTGTTGTAATGTTCAGCGGAGCCGGTCTGGCCGCGGAATTGTCGGACTCCGACCCGGGACACGAGGGCGTGGCCGCCGAAGGAATCAGACCTCTCACAGAAGGAGCAGTCAAGGCGGCGCGCATCGCCAATGAGTTCGTCAGACTGTGCCGTGCCGAACTCTCAACGCGTGAGCGAGCCAACTCGGTGCTTCTTCGCGGGTGGGCTTTTCCGCCTGTCCTTGCGACCCTCCGGGAGCGCTACAAGCTTTCTGCAGCCTGCATCGCTGCCTACCCCATGTATCGTGGACTGGCCCGTCTGGTGGGAATGGACGTGCTGGAATGTGACGAAACCTGGGATGATGAAATCGAACAGATACGACTCAATCGGAGCAGGTACGACTTCTTTTTCATTCACCTCAAGGAGTTCGACAAGGCGGGAGAGGACGGAGACTTCGATAGGAAGGTGGAACTGATCGAGAGATTTGACGGAGACATACTGCCTCAACTCGTCGATTTGGACATGGACGTGCTGTGTATTACCGGGGACCATTCGACTCCGGCCGTCATGGGCGGCCACTCATGGCATTCAGTTCCTTTTCTGCTTCACTCCCGCTACGTCCGCCCACAGGTTCAAGTGGACCAGTTTGCGGAACGGGCTTGTGCCCGTGGAAGTCTGGGGCGAATCGCAGCCAAGGACCTGATGGCGCTGTTGCTGGCGCACTCGCTGAAGCTGACGAAGTTCGGAGCATAGAGTCGATGTCTAAACGTCGTGCGGTCCTGTCGGTTTGGGACAAAACGTCCATCGAGTCGATGGCACGTGTGTTGCTGGACGCAGGCTATCAGATTCTGTCAACATCTTCCACCGCGAGTACCCTTCGGGGTCGTGGAATCACGGTTCAGGATATTGCTGATTACACCGGGTTTCCGGAAACACTCGGCGGTCGGGTTAAGACCATTCACCCGAAGATAGCCGGTGGCATACTGTCGCGGAGACAGGATTCGTCGGTCGAGCCGATAGATGTTGTGGTATGCAATCTCTATCCGTTCGAACGGGGAGTGCAGGAGCGGCTGAGTCACGCTCAGATGATCGAACTCATCGATATCGGCGGAGTTACTCTGCTGCGGGCGGCGGCCAAGAACCACGAGTTTGTGACGGCCGTGCCGGCCGTGGAGTACTACGACAGGGTGTCAGATGAGATACGTGCGACCGGAGACACGACACCGGAGCTGAGACGAGAGCTAGCGCAGGCCACTTTTGAACTGACCAGCCGATATGATTCCGCTATCGCAACTTACCTACAGCGAACGAGGCGGGAGTAGCCCGATTCTGGGGATCGCACGTGAAGCTTGACTTCAGCAGAAGTGCAGGTATATATACTAGTCTGACTTTTTCCTATCTTCCCGAAGCTTCCTGACAGGAGGTTCAGTGGCTCGCATAGCAGGTGTTGACCTGCCCGACAAGAAGGCTGTCTTGTACGCGCTGCCGCAGATCTACGGCATAGGATTGCATTCGGCCCGGCGCATTCTTGCTGCCACCGGCGTTGACCCTGCCCGGCGCTGCGGCGAATTGACAGATGATGAGGTTTCCCGCATCCGCAAGGAGATCGAGTCTGGCTACAGGGTAGAGGGCGAACTGCGGGCCGAAGTGGCAGCCAACATCAAGCGGTTCGTCGAGATAGGCTGCTATCGCGGTCTGCGGCACCGCAGTCGGCTTCCGGTTCGTGGGCAGCGCACCAGGACAAATGCGCGCACCCGCAAAGGACCGCGCAAGACTTCGGGTGTGATAAAGGTGAAGGCCGAGGGCGCGGCCGCGCCCAAGAAGGGATAGAAGATGGCGAAGAAGTCCACTCGCCGTAAGGCGCCTTTGCTCTGCGTGGCACACGTCAGCACGTCATTTAATAATACCATTGTTACCATCTCCGAACCGAATGGGGCAGTGATCTGTTGGGCCTCGGCGGGCAGGGTCGGTTTCAAGGGAGCGAAGAAGGGGACGCCTTATGCAGCTGGCCAAGCAGCTGAGACGGCCGGCAAGGAAGCGGTGGCGCTCGGCGTGCGCAAGATCGAAGTGCGCATCAGCGGCCCCGGCCCGGGTAGGGAAGCGGCGATCAGGTCGCTTCAAACCGCAGGGCTGGACGTTGTCGCAATAAGAGACATTACGCCCATACCCCACAACGGCTGCAGACCGCCAAAGCAGCGGCGGGTCTAGTGGGAAGAGTGATTGACATGGAATTGACCTCCCATATAATCAGCGCGTAACCATGGCAAAGGACATCGGGCCCAAGTGCAAGCGTTGTCGCAAGTCCCGGGAGAAGCTGTTCCTACGCGGCGACAAGTGTGTTTCAGACAAGTGCGTCCTAATGAAGCGTGGTGAGGAACCAGTCGCTCAGGGACGCAGGCGCAGTCGGTCAAGCTACTCAATACAGCTGCGAGAGAAACAGAAGCTGCGGATGATGTATGGTATACTTGAGGCGCAGTTTCATAATTACTTTGTACAGGCCGCGAAGAGTCGTAACACGGCCGCGACTCTTCTTATACTGCTGGAACGAAGGCTGGACAATGTGCTCTTCCGACTCGGATTTGCCGATTCACGGCCGCAGGCCCGCCAGCTTGTCCGTCACGGGCACGTAGCCGTGAATGGTCGGAAGGTTGATGTTCCCTCGTTTCAGGTCAGAGCGGGAGAGGTTATAAGTCCCAGGACGGAGACAGGCCGTAACTTCGTGCAGGCTCGTCTCGCCAGCAGGGACGCTGGTACAGTCGTTCCTTGGCTGGCGTTGGACACTGGTCAGTTGGCAGGAACTGTGTTGCGATTGCCCACGGCCGACGATATGAGGGATGCACCCTGTAATACGCAGCTAATAGTGGAGTTCTACTCGAAATGAAGCTAAAGCCCTTCGTGATGCCGGAAGGTCTCGCGGTCGATCAGGAGACCGCGAGCGACAGCTACGCGAGGTTCACAATCGCACCGCTGGAACGCGGCTGGGGCCCGACCATCGGCAACGCGCTGCGGCGGGCACTGCTTTCCTCTGTTCAGGGCGCAGCTGTGGTTGAAGTCCGGGTTGATGGTGTTTCGCATGAGTTCATGGCGATCGATGATGTTGTTGAGGACATGCCCGAGATAATACTCAACATCAAGCGTCTGCGGCTCAGGCTGTGGTCGGAGACACCACGCAGCTGCCATCTCCATGCTAAGGGCAAGCGCGAGTTCTACGCGCGCGACCTCACCGTGCCCCCCGAGATTGTGGTCGTGAATCCGGACCAGCGGATACTGACGGTGTCTGATTCCCGTCGGTCGGTGAACATCGAGATGGTAGTTGAGAACGGCCGTGGCTACGTCAAGGCTGAACGATTGAAGAAGAACCGGACTGCACCGGAGGGAACAGTCTTTCTGGATGCGTTTTTCTCTCCTGTCAAGCGAGTGAACTACTGGGTGGAGACGATGCGTGTTCAGGACCGGACTGACTTCGAACGGGTCGTGCTCGAGGTCTGGACCGACGGGACCGTCCGACCCGACGAGGCGCTGATTCAGGCCTCGACAATTCTAAGAAACCACATGGCGGTGCTCGTGCCGCAGGAGAAGGAACCTGAGTTCATAGAGGAGGAGAAGCTGCTGCGTGACCGCGATCGGGTTGCGGAGCTGCTCGCGATGGATATAGAGGAGCTGGAGCTGTCAAACCGCGCTCTGAACTGTTTGCGCAAGGGGCGCTCCAAGCGGACGGGGGAGAGGGTTGCTCTGCGCACCGTCGCTGATCTGGTACAGAGGACCGAGAAAGACATGCTCGACATAGAGAACTTTGGTCGCAAGTCACTCGAAGAGCTGAAGAAAGTGCTGGAGGACGTGGGCCTGACGCTAGGCATGGACATCTCCGGCATACCTGTGGCCGAGCAGCTGAAGCCTGAGGTCGTGTCGGGACCAGAAACCGGCGCTGCCGAGAGAGACGGTGAGGGGGGATAGCCGTGCGACACGGAGACAGAACCAAGAAACTCGGGCGTACCGGCAGCCACAGGCTGGCTTTGGTGCGAAACCTCGTTTCGGCTCTGATACAGCACGAGAGGATTCGGACTACTCTCCCCAAGGCCCGCGAAGCTCAACGGACGGCCGAGCGTCTTCTGCGGTTGGCTCTCGCTAACACACTCGCTGCCCGTCGTCAGGCAGCGCGGGTCGTCTCGAACCGCACTCTGGTTAAGAAGCTATTTGATGACATAGGCCCGCGTCTTGCCGGAAGGGCAGGAGGGTATACCCGGCTTTACCGTCTCGGGCACCGGCCCGGTGACTCGGCCGAGGTCGGGTTGCTTGAGTTTGTCGTCAGAAAGCGACCGGAGAGCGACGGCGAGGTAAGAGCAAAGGGTGGCAAGCGCAAGAACGACAAGCCAGATCAAGGGCGCTCTCGACTTCGGCGCGAGGGTCAAGCGCCCGTTACGTAGTCAGAGGTTATGTTCCGCGTACTGGTCAGGTCAAAGATACAGCGGCTGACCGTCACCGACAAGAATCTAATGTATGAAGGCAGTCTGGAGTTGGATTCCGGGCTGCTGGCAGCGGCCGACCTGCTGCCGGGTGAGCTTGTGAACGTCGTCAACACTAACAACGGAGCACGCTTTGAGACCTACGTGATCGCGGCTCCTGCTGGAACCGGTCGGTGTGTGCTCAACGGCGGCGCCGCCCGTCTCGGAGAGGTTGGCGACGAGCTGATAGTTTGGAGTATTGTACTGCTCGAAGAGGCTGATGCCCGCGCTCACCGTCTGAAGTGCGTTAACGTCGACAAGGACAACAGCCTTGTCGTTGACTGCGATCGTTCTCGCAGCCGGTAGAAGCACCAGGATGGGGTCGAGTTGCCCCAAGGTCCTGATGCCGGTAGCAGGACGTCCGATGCTTGAGTACGTGATTGCCGCTGCCCGAACGGCTGGAGTGGATCGCGTAGTGCTGGTCATCGGAGCCAGTGGACAGGAAGTTAGGTCCCGGTTTCAGGATGAGGTAGAGGACCTAGTGATACAGCCGGAGCAGAAAGGCACGGCCGACGCCGTTCTATGTTGCCGGAACCTGTTGACCTTCGACAACGAATGCGTCGTCGTCTACGGCGACGTGCCCTTGATGTCAGGGACGACGATACGTGCGATGGTCGAGGCTCGAAGGCGGGAGGCGGCTGACGTTGCCGTCTTGACCGCTGTGCTCAACGACCCTTCCGGCTACGGACGTGTGGTCAGAGGCCGCGACGGGTTGATCGAAGAGATAGTTGAGGAACGCGATGCCTCCGACGAGATACGTCGCATCCGCGAGGTTAACTCAGGGTTCTACGCTTTCATCTGGGGGCGATTGCTGCCAGCCTTGGAGTTGGTCCGGCCGAGTCCGATCACCGGCGAGCTTTATCTGACGGACGCCGTTCGCCAAGTCAGGGCTCAGGGAGGCCGGGTTGTGGCTGTAGCAATGTCAGACCCTAGTGAGATGAGCGGTGTGAACACCCCAGAACAGCTGGCTGCTGTCTCGGCGTTCATGTCGCGACGTGCGTCGGGCTGATGCGTCGGGCCGGAGTTTGGGCTCTTTCTCTGGCGGTGTTGCTGCTGGCGGGTTCCACAGGCTGGCGGTTCCTGCGGCGCCGGTGCGAACGGCTGCCGGTCCCGACGTATGTTCGCATCGACGTGGTGAACGGGAGCGGCGTGGCGCGAGCGGGCCGTGATGTGATGCGGGAAATGCTGGTAGCCGGGTTCAACGTTTATGCCGCCCGCAACAGCGGTCAGCGTCGCGAACGCACTGCTGTGGTTGACCGAGTTGATAGAGGTGGTCGAAATGCCCGGGCAGTCGCGGAGGCACTGAAGGTCCCACGGAGCTTGTTCGGTGTTGACATCGGGATCAGGGCGATGCCAGATTGTGTGGTCGATATTGACTCAACGCGCTTCGTTGATGTCGAAGTGGTGATTGGGAGCGACTACAGGGTTTTCTTTCCTGGGGCAGGCCCCAATCACTAGGATGAACTCGGAGCGGCTTGCCCGCTCTCTGGCAATGGCGGCACACCGCCGTCTGGCAGAGAATGTTACTGTCTTGGATCTGCGAGGTGAGTCTGTGCTGGCCGACTTTTTCGTTATCGCCACCGCCAAATCTACGATTCACGCCAGAGCTATAGCCGACGACATGATTGGCAGAAGGCTAGGTGTAGCAGAAAGGCCCCATCATTCGGAGGGGCTCGACAACGGCCAATGGGTGCTGCTTGACTATGTCGACGTCGTGGTGCATATTTTCCTGTCAGATGTGCGGGAGTTCTATGGCTTGGAGCGGCTTTGGGGCGACGCGCCACGCTGGGCCGTGGGGAACGGTGAAGAATCGGAGACACGCAGTCGGCGCACCCCGCACGGGCTCTAATCGACATGAAGGAGGTGTAGTCTGAATCTGACTTCATTGCTGAAGGTCGACCGCATTAACCTTGACCTCAAGAGTCGTCGCAAGCCGGAAGTCCTGCGCGAGCTCGTCGGGATGATACGACAGGACGATGATGCGGAACTGCTGCTACAGACTCTCCTGAAACGCGAGGAACTCGGTTCGACCGGCATCGGCAAGGGGATAGCGATTCCGCACGGTCGCTCGTTGTTGATCGACAAGCTTGAGATAGCCGTCGGACGTTCGACCAAGGGAGTGGACTTCGACGCGATCGACAAGAAGCCTGCGCACCTGCTGATTCTGGTGATGGCGCCTCCTCAGGACCCCGGCAACCAGTACCTGATAACACTGGGCAGGGTAGCGATGGTTTGTCAGGAACTGACGAAGAAGAAGCAGCTATTCGACCCGCAGACACCAGAGGAGTTCATTGAGATGGTCAGGGTGCTGGAAGGCAAGGTTCGATGAATCCGCGAATAGACACGCTGCGGGCCTTGGAGGAGTTCGACCTAGTTCTACGTGACGTCCAGAGTGAGGGTTACCAGTCGCTCGGGTTCCAGGGTGTCAAGGCGTCAGACGAATTCATAAAGACCGCTGAGCGTGAACGCGCGAAGTTGACCCGAAAGGTCGAACCGAGGATCTTGGCACAATACGAGAGGATCATGAAACGCTATGGCGGTCGCGTCGTGGTGCAGGTAATCAGGGAGTTCTGCGGCGGCTGCTATGTGAAGCTGCCTTCGGAGTTGGCCGTGCGCTGCCGCAATGACCTCGTGACTTGTCCTAACTGCGGGCGGTTTCTCTACTACGTGAAGTAGACCGCCGGCTGTCGCGCCGCCCAGTGTGGCCGCCATGACCACGTTCGCGCTAATCTTCTGGGCCGCGTTCGAGTTCGCAGTTGCCGACCCGGCAGGGGCCAGCTTGGCGGCGAATATGGCAAGTGGGAGCTGGCAATCTACTTTTGGCAGCAACCCGGCGCTGCTCTCCTGCGAGTTGAAGTGGGCGGCTGCCGCTGTGTTCACAAGGCCCTATGGCCTCGGCGGGCTTTACTCAGGGCGGCTGGATGTGATGACCGTGCCGGAGGGGACGGGACTTGGGTTCGGCTGTTCCCTTGCCAGTACCAGCTTCGAGAAGTACCAGGAGCATGACTTGACAATCGCGGCAGCTTGGGATGTCACCCCGGTTGTCACGGCCGGGGTGGGCTTACATGGAATGGGACAGGTCTGGCAGGGCGAGGTCATCGACATGCTCGGCACCGCCGACGTCGGCGCGGTGGTTCGGCTGGGCACCCTGCGGCTGGGGGTGGTCGGCCGACGAGTTAACTCTCCGAAGCTGCACGATGAATCGGAGTTGCCGTTGTTGCTCGCCGTCGGCGGCTCATGGCAACCAGTCAGTGACCTGCTGCTTGCGCTCGACCTGCGTCGGGAAAGCGCTGAGGAGTCGGCTGCATTCGGCGTCGAGTTCCGTTTGATACCACAGATGAGGCTGAGAGCGGGTCTAGTGACGGCGCCACTACGGTATTCCGGAGGAATCGGCGTCGATGTCGGTCAGTTCGGAATTGACTATGCCTGGCAATTTGACCCAGTCCTTAAGGACACCCATGTCGTCGGGGTGGAGGTTAGGTGGCGCTGATACTTTTCTGTGTCACATTGGCACTGTCTGAGGACGAGTTGTTGACGGATGCAGCGCTGACGGCCGAGGACCTCGCATTTAGGGAGCAATTGGAGTACTTGCTCTCCCACTCGCCAACGTCAGACTCCGCACTCGAAAATGCATCCCAGACTGTTTGCGGTAATGCCACGAAACAAGCGGAGAGGTTTGCTGGCGACCTACCTGCTGCCGATTCCAGTCAGTGGCGGCGAGCGGTTGACGGCAGTCGGTGGAGGGGGGCTGTTCTGTTGCGAGTCCAGACCGACTCGCTCGCAGGCAGGACGCAGACGGCGGCTGTCTTTGCGCGAGCAGGTCTCGAGCGCGGGCCGTGGCAGGTTGCGTGGATGTTTGAGAAGGACCGTGGCGAGTCTAGTCTGTTTGACTTCGTAGGGGGCGGGCTCCGCTACTGCTCCGGTCGAGTCAACGCGGTATTGGGGGACTATGATTTCGGTGTTGGTCAGGGTCTCGTTTTTTCCAGTTCATATGGTCGCAGTGCCGTCCGGCTCGCCGAGAATGTCGGTCCGGCCGCGAGTCTGGATTTGTCCCGACACGCCAACGAGTCCTCTCCGCTTCGCGGGACGGGTGTCGAGATTGACATGGGAAGGTGGAGGCTAGCGGGTCTCTTCTCGAGCACCCGGCGTGACGCCAAGCTAAATCCTGACGGAACGGTCGAGCGGCTTGAGACCGGTGGGGTGCACGACGATTCTGCTTCGCGGGCACGGCGGATTCCACTCGAGGTTTTGCTGGGCGGTGCTTCGGTTCGATATCGAATTGGAGGTAAAGAGGCCGGTCTGCATGCCGGTGTGGTTGGATACAGCCGTGACTTCGCGCCAGCTGACAGCTCGAACTCGTTCACGGGCCGAGGCCTAGTAAGTGTTGCTTCCACCTTCAGCTGGTATGCCGAACCGTGGCAGGCAGATGCCGAGGCAGCGGTCTGCGGGACCGGCTTCGCTGGAGCTGCGAGGCTGGTTGGGCGCTGGAAGCCAGTGGGCACGCGAGTGACCTTGCGCTGGCGCAGTCGGCGGTACTTCGCTCCGTACGGCCGGTGGACGAGTCTCGCTGGTCGACAGGAACGATTGGAGGCAACCGGGATGATGGAATGGAAACGCGCGGGTCTGCGAGTCGGGGCCAGCGGCAACACATATCGCGATTTTGAACGCGATTCGCTGCCGGCTCGGGTTGAATTGCTGGCCGGCCAGAGGATGGGCAGTTTCGGTTGTGACCTGAGGCTGGGAAGAAGCTACGCTCTGACCGCGGAACGCCGCCGCACAGCACGGTTTGATGTCATGATGGAGCAGGCCGGACAGGAGAGGGGCCTGCGGATTACGTTCAGTGACGAGCATCCTGAAACGCGTCCAGGAAGAGGACGGATGATGGCTGGCGTCGGGTCAGTTCGGCTGGGCAACTGGCAGCTGGATGCAGCGCTGGGGCGTTTTGATATCACGGCGAGTGGGATGCGGATGTACATGAGTGAACCGGGGGCGATGCGCATCGGTTCTGCCTACAGTACAACAAGGTCGGCGTGGCGGGGGGCGGTTGGTCTGGCGGTCAGACTGCAGCGGACAGCGCGACTGGGCCTGAAGGTTGGTTGGGAACATGCCGGGAAGGCAGCCTGGGACGCGGCAGCACAGGTCGACATGGTATTGGGACGATGATTGACTACCACGTTCATCCTGACTTCTCGCATGATGCCAGAGGCTCGGTCGAAGACTACTGCCGTCGGGCGGTCGAGATCGGAGTTGAGGAGGTCTGTTTCACTACGCACTATGAACCCGACCCGAAGCGTGCCGCGATCGAACACGTGGTGGTAGGCGGCGAACGCCGGGCGACTGACTCGGACTGGCCCCGGCACTACCTTTCCGCAATTGAGGAAAGCCGCAGGCGTTTCTCCGGACTCGTGGTGCGGGCAGGTGTCGAAGTGGGCTACGAGAAGGGACTGGATGGGATGATCGCGGGTTTTCTTTCCCGGTACGAGTTTGACTTCGTGCTCTGCGGAAATCATCACTTGGACCATGTCGCGATTACTGCCAGCGCCGAATTGGACGCATTCAGAGAAACGTGCCGGCAGCGGGGGGCGGAATGGTTTGCGGAGGCTTTCTTCGACTATGTCCGCGCCGCGGCGAACAGCGGGTTGTTTGACTGCGTCGCCCATCTTGATATCTATCGAAAGTACGTCGGGCCGCTGTTCGGGCCCGAACTCGATGTCGTCTGCCGCGACCGGCTGCTGCAGGTGGTCAAGGACCTGGCCGCCGCCGGGGTCGGGCTGGAAGTCAACACGGCCGGATTGCGGAGACGCGGAAACGAGACTTACCCACCGGAGTGGGTCGTGAGAGCCGCCCGCGATGCTGGGGTCACTGTCTTCACCGTCGGTTCGGACGCACACCGGCCCGAAGACCTAGGGGCCGGAATAGAGACCGCCTGCGCCATGCTGGCACGGCTGGGTCTGAGGCCGGCACGGTTCAGCGGCCGGCGGGCAACCGTCTGAATGGTTGACTCCGGTGACAGGCATAATACAATACGCTGACAGCATGAAGATAGGTCTTCCCCGGGCGCTGCTTTACTACCGCTATGGCGACTTCTGGAGGCGATTCCTGACCGAGCTCGGCGCCGAAGTGGTGCTGAGTCGAAAGACCGACCGGGTTCTGGTTCAGGACGGTGTTACCCGGGTGCCGGGGGAGGTCTGCCTGCCGATAAAGATCGTCGCGGGTCATCTGGCCGAGCTTGCCGGCCGGGTGGACGCGGTGTTCTTCCCGCGGCTGGTCTGGCAGGAAGACAGGCTATACGGCTGCCCGAAGATGATCGGCATCGTGGATATAGCCCGGATGATGTACGGGTCGGCGCCGCGGCTCATAGCTCCGGCGATAAAGGGCGGTTTGTTCTGGCCGCATTTCCGGGCCGGGCTTGAGGTCAACCCGAATCCGGCTGCGGTGCTGCGGGCATGGCGGCGGTCCGCGTCGTTGCTGCGCCGGACCGAGGTCGAGCCATCTCTTCCCGAAGGCGAGCGCCGGGTGGCGCTGATCGGTCACTTCTACAACATCGGGGATGACTACATTGCCGACGCGCTGGTCCGGGCTTTTGTCGACCGCGGCTATCGCATTGTAACTAAGGAAGAGCTGCCCCGCCGCGTGCTGCGGTCACGGACTGGCTTCGCTGGCAAGATTCGCTGGACATACGAGCGCGAGCTTTACAATGCGTTCATGTATCTGAAACAGCGAGTGGACGGAGTCTGTGTTGTGATTTCGATGGGCTGCGGGCCGGATTCGCTCGTGGCCGAGCTGATGCGGGAAGAGGCGGAGCGGCAGGGACTGCCCTTCCTGCAACTCGTGATTGACGAACACACCGGCACCGCCGGCTTGGTGACGAGAATCGAAGCGTTCGTTGATTTATCCCGGCGCCGAGTCAGAGCGGCGGCCTGAAGTCGGGCGCCTCCGATGAGAGCGACGTTTCCGTATCTGGGCTACGATACGCCTGCAATCCGCGCCTTTTTTGATTGCATCGGGGCAGAAGTAGTCGAACCGCTCCCGGTGTCGAAGCGCACGGTCGAGCTGGGGGTGCGCTATTCGCCAGAGCTTATCTGCATGCCTTTCAAGGTAACGCTGGGAAGTTTCATCGAAGCGCTGGAAGCCGGAGCCGACACTTTCTTTATGGCTGCAGGTGCGCGGCGGTGTCGGTTCGGCTACTACCATTATCTGCAGGACCGCATTCTCAAAGAGCTCGACGGCCGCTGCCGGATGGTTCCGGTCGGCCAGTATTCGCCCTACGACTTCTTCTTCCGGGTGATGCCGCGGGTGTTCGAAGTCAGCCCTTGGCGGGTGATGCGGGCACTACGGCTGATGCTGGTGAAGAGCGTGTTGACGCGGGAGTTTCGTCAGGGACTGAACCGGCTCCGGGCGGTCGACTTCGGTCGGGCCGAAGAGCTGAGACAGCCGACTTACGAGATGGTCGTCAAGGCCGGGACGCCGGCTGAGATTGCAGCGGCGCGACGAGAGCTGCGTCGGACGTTCGCCACAAACGGCGATCGGCCGGAGGTTGCGGTCGGTCTGGTCGGGGAGATATACTACACTCTGGAGCAGGGGGCGAATCAGGACCTGGAGCTGGAGCTGGGCCGGCTCGGAGCCGAGGTCCTCTTCGAGCGCAGTCTTTATCATCACCTGCGTTATCTGCTGGGAGTTGACCTCAGTTCGTATCGCTCCCGCCGGCTGGCCGGGCGTTACCTCAGGGAGTGCCCGGGCGGCGAGGCGTTGCGAACGGTCGGCGAGGCGATGTTCTATCGGCGGCGGAACGTAGACGGTATAGTCCATGTTTTCCCCTTCACCTGCATGCCTGAGAATATCGCCCTCGAGGCGCTGCAGAAGTTCTCGGAGGAGACAGGTATGCCGGTTCTGTCGCTGTCGTTTGACGAGCACGCGTCGCCGACCGGGCTGGTGACGCGGCTGGAGGCGTTCGTGGACCTGATCAAGAGGAGGAAGCGTGGTCGAAGGCTTCATCGGGGTTGACGTCGGCTCCATCTCGACCAAGGGCGTGGTCATCGACCGGCAGTTCAACTTGCTTGCCGGGCGTTACCTGCGCACGCAGGGTAATCCGATAAACTCAATCCGGCGGTTGATGCAGGAACTGTCCGGACAGGTTGACTCGAACGTGCGCATCGTCGGCGCGGGAACTACCGGCTCGGCCCGCCGGCTGGCCGGCGTGATGCTGGGCGCGGATGTGGTCAAGAACGAAATAATCGCCCACGCGGTTGCGGCCGGGCAGTTCTATCCCGACGTGCAGACCGTGTTGGAAATCGGCGGGCAGGACTCGAAGATCATCATCCTGCGCGACGGCATTCCGGTCGACTTCGCGATGAACACGGTTTGCGCCGCCGGGACCGGCAGCTTTCTCGACCATCAGGCGACCCGGCTGCAGATACCGATAGAGGAGTTCGGCGGCCGGGCGTTGGCGGCGAAGAACCGGGTGAATATTGCCGGTCGCTGCACCGTGTTTGCCGAGAGCGATATGATTCACAAGGCGCAGCTTGGCATTCCGGCGGACGAGATTATCGCCGGACTGTGCGACGCAATCGTCCGCAACTACATGAACACTGTCGCCAAGGGAAAGGAGATCCGGCCGCGAGTTCTTTTTCAGGGCGGGGTGGCGGCCAATGTCGGGGTGAAGGATGCTTTCGAACGCGCGCTGGAACTGGAGGTGACGGTTCCGGAACACTTCCTGGTCATGGGTGCAATCGGGGCCGCGCTGCTGGCCGCCGAGGAGGTCGAAGACCGGGAGTCGAGGTTTGCCGGTTTCAGGGTGGCGGAGACAGAGTTCGAGACCCGGCTGATTGAGTGCGACGGCTGCCCCAACCGCTGCGAGGTCGTCGAGACCTGCCGCGAGGGCAGCGTGATTGACCGCTACGGCGACCGGTGCGGTAAGTGGTCGAATATGGAGAAGTGAACAGCGGTCGGCGGTTGCGACGCATGGCGACACTGTCGATTCTGGCGGCAATCTTCTGCGCCGGGCACAAGGAGGCGACGATGACGAGACAACCGGCGGTGGCAGGACTGTTCTATGACGCGGATTCGTCGGCGCTATGCCGGTCGGTGGATGCGATGCTGGAAGCGGCCGGAAAGCCGGCGCTGTCCGGATGGCTGGTGGCGATTCAGGTTCCGCACGCCGGACACGTCTATTCCGGACCGACCGCGGCCCGGGCGTTTCGACTGCTGGAGGGCAGAACAAAGCTGAGCGTGGTGATGCTCGGCCCCAAGCATCCGGACCAGCCGGGGCGGCCACGCGCACCCTACGCCCGGAAGGCGATGGTTTTCGACCGGGGCGAGTGGGTTACTCCGCTGGGCAGGGTCAAGATTGACACAGAACTGGCGGCGGCGATAGTCGAACAGAATCCCTATTTCGTCCGGATGCCCGAGGCGCACATCAACGAGCATTCGCTCGAAGTGCAGCTTCCGTTTCTGCAGCGGGTGGTGCCGGATGTGCGGATTGTTCCGATAATGCTGTTCTTTCCGAGCTGGGAGGAGTGCGAGCTGGCCGGCAGAGCGGTGGCGGCGGCGTGTCGGGGACGGGATGTGGTAATTCTGGCTTCGTCCGATTTGTATCACGGGGAGTCCTACAACGAATGTCGGAAAACCGACTCGACGACACTGGGATACATCACCCGGTTCGAGCCAAGACCGCTGTTCGACGCGCTGCGCGAGGGCAAGGCGATGGCCTGCGGCGGCGACCCGGTCGTCGTGGCGATGATTGCCGCCCGCGAGCTGGGTGCAGACAATGCGTTGCTCCTAGCACAGACCAATTCCAACGACGTGACAGAGACCCGAGGCGGTTACTGCGTCGGCTACTCGGCGGTGGCTTTTGCGAGTTCGCAGAAGAAGACGGGCGAACCGGTTTCCGACGAACTGAACGAGGCCGAGAAGCAGAGCCTGCTCGAAATCGCCCGGGCTACGCTCGAGTCGCGGGTTCGCGGTCGGGAGCTGCCCGCGGTCAAGCCGCTTACCGCCCGCCTGTCCGAGCCGCGGGGCGTGTTTGTCACGTTGCACAAGAACGGGCAGTTGCGCGGATGTATTGGCTACATCGAAGGGGTGACGCCGCTTTATCAGGCGGTCGCGGAGATGGCAGTGAGCGCCTCAACCGAGGACCCGCGGTTTGAGCCGGTGACTCCGGCAGAGCTGAAGGATATTGACATCGAGATCACCGTGCTCAGCCCGCTGCGGCCGGTTGCGGGTCCAGAGTCGGTTGTCGTGGGCAGGCACGGGGTTGTCATTCGCAAATCCGGGCGCGGAGCGGTGTTCCTGCCGCAGGTGCCGGTAGAGCAGGGCTGGGACCGCGATACGTATCTCACCGAGCTCTGCCGCAAGGCCGGGCTGCCGGCGCAGGCGTGGAAGGAAAAGGACGCTGCCCTGTTCGTTTTCACCGGTCAGGTCTTCGGCGAGAAAGGGCACTAAGCGGGTGCCTGGGACCGCAGCCCGCGGTCGGCCGGGCCTGATGCATGCTGTTGTTGAGCCCGCGGTCTTGACCGAATCTGGCTCTCACGTGTATTAGAGCCGCAGAGCGGCCGGTAACTAACGCTTGATATCGAGCTCGGGTCGTTTTGTTGGCGTAAGTCTTTACTGACCAGACAGTTACGGATTACGGCTTGTGGGATGAGCCTTCGGGGGAGACTGTCCGGGGGCAGTGTCCGGGGTAGCGTAATCCTTCTCAGTATTCGTCGCGGTCGGAAGTCGGCCGGAGGGCGGCAAACAGGACGCGAACCGACCGGAATTGAGACCGGGCCCGGGCGGCGCCGCTCGGACATCGGCGGGTTGACAGCCGGTGCGGCTCGTCTATGCTTTCCGGAAGCAGAACGTATTTGAACTCTCATAATCGCTGGCCCAGCCGACGGCTGCTCCAGCTCTATTCGATCGCCGGGCTTCTGGCTTTGGCCGGCGTCTGGTTTCTGTTTTCACAATTCATGCTGCTGCGTCTGTCGCGGTTGTGGACGGAGTACGCGACGACGCTGTCGCGCGAGCTCGAGAACGACACGCAACTGCGGTCGCGCATCTACGAGAAGTTCATGAGTCGGGCCGGAGAGCCGTCGGACGGGGGGTCGGCGGAACTGGACATAATCTTCGACGAGGTTATCAGGAAAATCGACTTTCCGGTCGTCATCACCGACAACGCTGGCCGGCCGGTTGCGTTCTGCAACCTCGGCGAATGTGACACCAGCGCTGCCGGACTGATGGCAGTCGCGGCCGAACTCGACACCGAGCACGCGCCGATTCCGGTGATGGTGCGCGACGGTGATTCACTGCGGCATCTGAGCACGATTCATTACGGGCTGTCGCAGTCGACACGGACGTTGCGTCGGGTCAGCGCCAATCTGGCAGCTTCGGTTCGTTCGCTGCGGATGTTTTCGTTTCTGCAGCTGCTGTTGCTGCTGGGTTACGTCGTCGTCGGGGTGTGGGGCATTCTTGCCTACAAACGCCGGCAGCAGGAGCAGATCTGGACGGCGCTGGCCAAGGAGACCGCACATCAACTGGCGACGCCGATTTCCTCGATTTCGGCTTGGCTGGAGGTGTTGCGCGGCGGCCGCCGGGAGGAGCTGCTCGAGGAGATGGAGCAGGACCTGACCCGGATGCGGGAGGTGCTCGACCGGTTCAGCCGCATCGGAATGCCGCCGAAACTGACCGTCCAGCGGGCGGCCGGACTGGTGGAGCGTTCGGTGCGTTTCATCGAGCGTCGGTCGGCAGATAGCATCCGGTTTTCGGTCGAGGTTATGGCCGACCCGCCGGTTCTTCTCGACGAAGTGTTGTTTGCGTGGATGCTGGAGAATCTGCTCCGGAACGGCGTTGACGCAATCGGAGCCGGCGCCGGCCGTGTGGACGTGCGGCTGGCGACGTCGCCGGACGGCCGCACTCTGGAGATCGAGGTCGCCGACACCGGCGAAGGCGTGCGGGTTGACAAGGTGTTCGAGCCGGGGGTGAGCACGAAGAAGCACGGCTGGGGTCTGGGCCTGACGCTGGCGCGGCGCATAGTCGAGAGCTATCATCGCGGCCGGCTCGTGCTGAAAGAGTCGCGGCCGGGAAGGACGGTTTTTGCGATTCTCCTGCCGGTTTGGCGCGAAGGGGGAGAGCGATGAAGCTGCTCTGGATAGACGACGAGATTGACCTGCTCCGGCCGTTTGTCTATGCGCTGCGGGAGAAGGGCTACGAGGTCGAGACGACGGCAAACGGGCAGGACGGTCTGGCGCTGGCCGGGACACGCGATTTCGACCTGATTCTGCTCGACGTGATGATGCCGGGGATGGACGGGCTCGAAGTGCTGCACCGGTTGAAAGAGGCGGACCCAGGGGCACTGGTCGCGATGGTCACGAAGTCCGACTCGGAGGAACTGGTGAACGAGGCGTTCGGCAAGCTGGCCGACGACTTCATCATCAAGCCGTTTACGCCGGCGCAGCTGCTCGCGGTCCTGAAGCGGCTGCTGGAGAAAAGACAACTGGTTGCCGGCCGGCTGGCTCAGGAGTATCTGGCGGCGATGAACCGGCAGCGCGACCTCTCGACTCCGGAGAGCTGGATTGACTACTATCGCAGCCTGAGTCACTGGCAGGAGCTCCTGGGGCGGCACACAGAACAGGGGCTTTCCGACGTACAACAGGACCGCCGGCTCGAGGCGAACACCGAGTTCTGCCGCTATGTCGAAAGCCGTTACCCGGGCTGGCTTTCCGGCAGCGGGCCGGTGCTTTCTCCCCGGCTGATGGAGACGGTTGTCAGACCGCACTGGGAGGAGAAGCAGACCTACTTCGTGCTGCTGGACTCGATGCGGGCCGACCAGTGGGATGCGATTGCGCCGCTGTTGCGCGATGCGTTCGATGTTGAGACAAGCTACTACTACTCGATTCTGCCGACGGCCACGCCGTACTCGCGCAACGCCATCTTCGCCGGAATGATGCCGCTGGAGATAAGGCAGCGGTTTCCGAACTACTGGGTGTTCGAGGAGACCGGACAGAATCGTTTCGAGGAGCCGCTGCTGGCCGAACTGCTGCGGCGGCTGCGCTTCAGGGGACGGCATCTTTTCATGAAGTTCTCGCACGGCGACGAGCTGGCAGCGGCTAAGACGGTACTCTATGACTCGAATCTGCGGCTGGCGGTGGTCGTGTTGAACTTCCTCGACCTGCTGATCCACGGCGTGAAGTCAACCCGACTACTCGACGAGATAGTCGCCGACGATTCGGCACTGGTCGGAACGACGCGCGTGTGGTTTGCGTCGTCGCCGGTTTTCGGTTTTCTACGCGGACTGGCCCGGCGCGACTGCCGGGTGATTGTTACCAGCGACCACGGGTTTCTGAGAGTGAGACGGCCGACGATAATCTACGGCTCGCGGGAGATATCCGCCAATCTGCGCTACAAGTATGGCGGTGCGCTGCGGGTCGAGGAACGGGATGCGCTGTTGCTACGCCAGCCGGAGCGGTTCATGCTGCCGACCGAGCATCCCGGCGTCAGTTATGCCATCGCCAAGACCGATTACTATTTCATCTATCCGACAAAGCCGAGGGAGTATGAGCGAACCTACAAGCATACTTTCCAGCATGGCGGCATCTCGATGGAGGAGATGATAGTTCCCTTGGGAGTGCTGCGGCCGCGCTAGCCGGCTGAAGCCGACGCCGGTCGTTGTCGCGCCGCAGCGGGCGCAGAGGGTTACGGTTATCCGTCTGCGGTCAGCGGGCTCCGGACAATCTCGGGCAGGGCTGTGAAGACGAGCCAAGTGGAAACCATCCGGTTCGGGAAGAGCTCGCGGCAGGCCGCGGCATAGAGGCGAAGCTGAGATTCGTAGAATTCCCGACTGAGTCGAGACAGGTGATCCCGGTCAACCGGGAATGTCTTGTAGTCGAAAACGCGGACTTCATTCCCAGTCAAGATGACGCGATCAATCCGGCCGGAATACCAGTTGCCTTCGAGGTTGAAGATGACCGGCAGTTCGGCAAAAGAATCCGGCTGCGGTAGGACTATGTCCCATGCCGGGCTGGGTCTCAGCGCGGCCAGCTGCTGTAAGATGAGCTCGACAGTATTCTCCTCTTGGTCTTCAGGCAGAGCCTGAAGGTGGAGAAGACGCCGCGTCTCGCGCTCCAGCGCTTCCGGGTCAGGAGGGATGCTGGCGGTCGCCACCGATTCGAGGATGGAGTGGATGGTCTCGCCGATGGCCAGCATGCCGGAGCCGGCCGTATGCCCTAGTTCGGCCGGGGCGTAGCGGCTCACCGAGCGCACCGCAGGGGTATAGGAAGGTAGCGGCTCGGGATGGACGCGGCGGCGAGGCCGGTCCGGTACCGAGACAGTCGGGGCGGGTCCGACAGGTATGTCGGCGGCATGAATCACGCTGGTTCCTACAGGGGC
>Ga0101944_10003664_pt1 | contig 20761 bp, 26 predicted proteins | sample DewCreD2012metaG_FD_75245 | JGI IMG/M metagenome (GOLD analysis project Ga0101944, IMG submission 75245) | Hot spring sediment bacterial and archeal communities from British Columbia, Canada, to study Microbial Dark Matter (Phase II) - Dewar... ... | reverse complement strand
TATAGCGGCAGGAATGAGATCGTCAGAGCGATCAAGAAAATTCTCCATGCGGGCATCGCCGCCGATTCGCTGACGGAAGAGATCTTCGCTTCTTATCTTGACACCGCCGGGCTCGCTCCTCCCGATCTCATCATACGCACCAGTGGAGAGAAGCGAATAAGTAATTTTCTCCTTTGGCAGGGCGCCTATGCGGAGTTTTATTTCACGGATACGCTCTGGCCTGATTTCTCAAGGGATGAATTTCTGCTTGCGGTGCGGGACTATCAGCAGCGTGAGCGACGGTTCGGAGCGGTTCCGGCGAGGTTAGATGCACGGTAAGCGGCTTGCTGTCTCTCTTGTTTTTCTGCCGCTCTTCTATCTGTATATCATGTATCTACCGCCCATACTCTTTTTCTGCCTGCTGCTGACCGTATCCTCCATTGCGCTCCTCGAATTTTATTCCATGTATCATGTGAGAGGAATGCTAAAATATGTCTGCCTATTCGCCGGAACCATATTCCTTGCCATATCGTTTCTCGATAGGGGCTATGTTTCTGATGGGGTTATCCTGGCTTCCGCGTTTCTCCTGGTCATCAGGCTGTTCATGAAGAGGGATCCCTCATCAGCTCTTTCCGACATCGCCGCACCGATTGTGGGAATCGTGTATATTCCCGGCCTGCTCTCCTTCCAGGGGCAGATCAGGATGATTGGTCCCGAATGGATTATTTTCCTCTATGCAACCGTGTGGGCAGCCGACTCTGTCGCCTATTATATCGGTAAGGGAATCGGCAGACAAAAGTTATACCGGGAAGTGAGTCCGAACAAGACGGTGGCCGGTGCCGTGGGTTCCCTGATCGGAGGCATGGCCGGAGCGGTGCTGCTTCAGGTCTTTCTGATACCCCGGTTGGGAACGGCAGCAGCACTCGTAATTGGCATGCTGATCGGCATCATCACGCTCACGGGAGACCTCGTGGAATCGATGTTCAAACGGGATGCCGGAGTGAAAGATTCGGGCACGATCATTCCGGGGCATGGGGGTATCCTGGATAAAATAGACGGGGCACTATTCGCGGGCCCTCTCCTGTACCTAATCTTGAGAGGCTTGGGGTAAAGCAGCATGGCGAAATCATGTCCAGGGCATAGGCAATCAGTCCCTTCCAGTTCGGACTGCCGGTTATCAGTATGAAACGGATATCAATTCTCGGCTCGACCGGTTCAATCGGGCGGAACGCTCTCGCGATTGCAGCCGCAAACAGGGACCGGTTCAGGGTAACCGTGCTGACCGCTGGCAGCAATGTAGCCCTCCTCGAGAAACAGATGGAGGCATTCGCCCCCGAAGTGGTTGCGGTTGCAGATGGAAAGGTTGGCGCGGAACTCAAAAGGAGGATTGGAAAACGGCTGGCTCCGAGATGTGAGATCCTCTCGGGTGCTGATGGTATCGCGCGAGCCGCTGCATATGAAGGCTCGGATTTCGTCCTCTCGGCTATCGTCGGTGCAGCCGGGCTTATTCCAACATTATCCGCTGTGCGTTCAGGGAAAATGATCGGCCTCGCAAACAAGGAAGCCCTTGTGATGGCAGGTAAGATTGTGATGGACGAATCCAGGATGCATCACGCGACGATCATTCCGGTCGACAGTGAACATAGCGCAATATTTCAATGCATCAAAGGCCATCGGAGGAGTGCCCTCAGACGTATTATCCTGACCGCTTCCGGCGGTCCTTTCGCAGACAGACATCCATCCGAAATGGATTCGATATCTCCCGAGGAAGCATTGAATCATCCGAAGTGGAAAATGGGCAGGAAGATTACGATAGATTCAGCAACACTCATGAATAAAGGCTTCGAGGTGATCGAAGCACATCACCTGTTCGGCATCTCTCACCGAAATATTGACGTGCTGATTCACCCGCAGAGCATCATTCACTCGATTGTCGAGTTCAAAGACAGGAGTTGTCTTGCCCAGCTTTCGGTCCCTGATATGAAGGGTCCCATTTCCTATGCGCTTTCCTACCCTCACCGGATTGATGATGTCATGGAAGGCCTTTCACTTCATGAAATCGGTAATCTGACGTTCAAAAAACCCTCGGAAACGACCTTCCCGTGCCTTTCATTCGCATATGACGCGTTGGCGGCGGGTGGAACGATGCCGGCCGTACTGAATGCCGCGAATGAGGTCGCCGTAGGCGCTTTCCTGAAAGGATTTGTGAGGTTTACAGAGATACCGCTCATTATCAGGGAAACCATGTACTCTCATTCGGTTGATACGGACACGGAGATTCAGTCCATTCTGGAAGCCGACCAGTGGGCGCGAAAAACAGCAGAAAAGGTCATGAAAACGTTATCATAAGAGCATGCGAGTAATGTCAGCTTCCCTCAACATACTTTCAGGAGTAGAGATATGTCACTTTTGTCGGCAGTAGTTCTCCTTGGTATCATCATCTTTATCCACGAACTCGGACATTTCCTCTTTGCCAAAATCATGGGCGTCAGAGTACTGAAGTTCTCTCTCGGATTTGGGCCGAAACTCATTGGGAAACAATATGGCGATACCGAATACCGCATTTCTGCCATACCACTCGGCGGATACGTGAAGATGCTCGGGGAATCACCGGGAGAAACCTTGCATGAAGCGGAAAAGCCATTTGCCTACAACAATCAGGAAGTGTGGAAACGCTTCCTGATCGTCTTTGCCGGTCCGCTCTTCAATATCCTTTTCGCGGTCATAATCTTTTTTGCCGTTTTCGTAAAAGGACTTCCTGTCCTCCTTCCCGAAGTCGGGAGCGTCATGCCGGATACTCCGGCTGCACAGGCCGGTTTCAAAGAGGGTGACACGATTACGAGGATTGACGGGGCTCCCATCACCCAATGGGATGAAATGACCGAAATTATTCACAACAGTCCGGGCAAGACGATCACGGTTGAAATCAGGAGAGACAACAGTCTGATTCAGCAGGTGATCACACCTGAGAAAAAACAGGTGCCGGATATTTTCGGCGAGGTCAAGGAGATCGGTCTCATAGGGATTAGACCATCGGGAAGCACCTTTATAAAGAAGGCAACCATTCTTCAGGCTGCGGGTGATAGTCTCATCAGAACGGGGGAGATGTGCGTGCTCACGGTCGTATCTATCGTCAAGCTCATGCAGCGCGTCATTCCCATGGATACCGTCGGTGGTCCGATCTTGATTGTCCAGATGGCGGGTGAGCAGGCATCGAGGGGTATGTTGAACTTTTTCGTGTTCATGGCAATAATCAACGTCAACCTCGGCGTACTCAACCTTCTTCCGGTTCCGATACTCGATGGCGGTCACCTTGTGTTTCTCGGAATCGAAGCGATACGGAGGAAACCACTCAGCGAGAAGGTCATTGCCGTCAGCCAGAGGGTCGGCCTCGCGCTCCTCCTCACACTCATGGCCGTCGTGCTTTACAATGATGTCATGCGGTTGATTACCGGCAAGCCATTCCCCTGACCCGAAATATGCCGTTACCGGTGGAATGGGGATTACCATATGGGTGCGATTCTCAACTGGGATGAGCTGCAAGCAACCGTTGACCGTCTGAAGACGGAGGGCAGGAGAATTGTGTTTACGAACGGTTGTTTCGACCTCATCCACATCGGTCACGTCCGGTATCTGAGAGAAGCGAGAAAATTAGGGGATGTGCTCATTGTGGGGCTGAATTCGGACAGATCCGTGGCACGGATCAAGCCGGGCAGACCGGTTACCCCACAGGTTCAGCGGGCAGAAGTTCTCGCAGCATTGGAGATGGTCGATTATGTGATCCTGTTTGATGAACCGACCCCATACGCATTGATTCAAGCGATTCAACCTGATTTTCTCGTGAAAGGCGGCGACTGGCGGGAAAAGGATATCGTTGGTTCCGACATCGCACGTGAAACGGTCACGATTCCTTACATTCAAGGCGTATCGACAACGGAAATCATCGAGACCATCAAGAAGTTATAATCCCGTGCTGCCCTTCCTCCGATGCTCCGTAAAAATGAGCCTGTTCATTCTCCTCACCCTTCTTCTTGCGCCGCTTTATTTTCTCGCCCTGATCATCGGTTATCGATGGCGAACATCCATCGGACCCAGGATCGTGCAATGCTATGCAACGGTCTGTCTCGTGATATTCCGCGTGCGAATTGCCGCACCGAAAAACCGTTGTGCGTTTCGGAATGTGCGCCGGGGAATCCTCATCGTCGCTAATCACTCTAATTTTCTCGATATCTTTGTCCTCTCGTCGGTGTTCGGCGGAGCATTTGTAAGCAAAGCAGAAGTGAGAAATTATCCGATCATCGGACAGATCGCCTCCCTGATGGGCAACATATTCCTTGATCGAGATTCCCGAAAGGAAAGACTGAGGCTGATCAAGACGATCGCCCGCTCCTGTTCGGATAGAATCATCGTTGTATTCCCTCAAGGTACAACCAGCCGGGCAGCCGAGCCGCTGCCCTTCAATAGGGGTATCTTCAAGGCAATCGAATTGAACCCGGAAATATCCTTGTTACCGGTGACCCTCTCTTACCGGGAGGAAGCAGAAATCGCGTGGCAGAAATTTCAGTCACTCGCGAAACATGTCATGCAGGTGAGTTCGCGGGAGAGGGTTCACGTCACGGTGACCGTGCACCCGCCGGTATGTATCGAGGATTATCGGGGAAGAACTTCAGCAGACGTATGCAGCATGGTTGAGCAGATCGTCCTGCAACCCCTCAAGACGTGAAATATCTTTAGATGCCCGTAAAAGACATATTCGCGTCATGCTCCACTCCTTGTGGTGGAGCATGAAATAAAGGTATAAAGCGATTGCAAAAAGGCAATTGCGACGAATTGACGATCCTACCTTTTCTTCAGTTTCGCAACCTGTTTCTTTGCCAGGTCAGCCTCATTCGTCTTCGGATACCGTTCAATAAGCTGCTCGAGGATCACGATTCCGGTCTTCCTGTCCCCAATCTCGATGAATGAGACTCCCTGCTTATAAAGGCTCGCGGGCGCCTTCTGACTCTTCGGATATTTCTTGAGGTGTGTTTCGTATGAGAGAATTGCCCCCTCATAATCTTTTTCATTGAAATACGTCTCTGCGATCCAGAAATAGGCGTTATCGACACGATCGTCTTTGGGGAACGCCTTAATAAAGGCCTCGAACTTCTCCCGTGCTTCCCGGTAGCGTTTCAGCTTGAAAGAATTATATGCATCATCATACGGTTGAACACTATCTGCTGCGTTCTGAATCTTCGCACTTTTTCCGTCAGGGGGCTGCACCTCCTTCTGGCCGCTATCCGATTTCTTTTCTGCTTCCCTTCCCTGCTCCTCTGCTGAAGGCTCAACCCGCTGTTTGGTACTCCCTTCGAGGACGTTCAGCCGCTCTCTGACATCCCGAACCTGCTTTTCAAGAGCGGACATCTGGGCTTTCAGCACGTCTGCTTCGGTCGCCAATTCCCTGAGTGTTTTTTCGAGATGATACTTGTTCTCGTCAAATCTTCCGTTTAGTTTCTGGAGATCCCCCGCCAAAGAGGAGAGCTGAGACTGAATTTCTGCCTGACTCATTCTCACTACGTTGAAGGATTCCTCTTTTGCAACTCCCGTGGTTTTCTCTTTCAGGGTGTCGATATCGCTCTTCGCAGCATAGGATTCCTTCAAAAGTCTGTTCACATCAGCCCTGAGTGTCTCAACCTCCTGCGTCGTTGCGCATCCCAGGAATAACCAGGAGACGGCTATCAGCAAACAGAGACTCCCGAGGGGAAAATATCTCATCACGGCATAAACGTTCACTGCAGTATCCGTTTATCGCAAGACGACAAAATGTGCTCTCCGGTTCTTAGCCCAGCATTCTTCGGTCTGCTCGGTGCATTGGGGCTTTTCCTCACCATAGCTGACGATCTCGATCCGTTTTGCTGCCACACCGAGAGCGATGAGGAAATCTCTCGCTGCTTTGGCCCTTCTGTCCCCGAGCGCGAGATTGTACTCATTGGTTCCCCGTTCATCACAATGTCCCTCAATGGAGAGTCTTGCATCCGAATTCTTCATCAGCCAGGAAGCAATTCCATTCAAAACCGGCTTCCCTTCGGGCCGAATGTCATACTTATCAAAGTCGAAATAAATGTCCTCGAAGAGTCCCCGTTCTTCCTTGTACCTCGCGGGTTCATCCTTCGTTTCGACCTTGGCGAGCTGTTTTTCGGTGATTCTTTCCTCCGGCTTTACCACTCCCTTGTCCGCCTGTGCAGAGGCATCGGTAGTCTGCTGCTGATCACCAGGCTGGAGCTGCTGACTCACCTTCCGCTGCGCACAACCGAGAAGAAGCATGCTCGATATGAGCAACACGCATATGATAACTTTTCTCATGCTATCCTCCTTATTTTAGTCTTTAAGCATTCTGCCGAGGCAGATATTTCGACTATTTTATAAGATTCTGTCAATAAGTTCCAGAAAATCCGACAGGGGGAAAGAACTATATAACGTGGGGCGTTGCCCTCATCAGGGTGACCATCTCGGCCCGGATGCCCTGAGGTTTCTCGGCGTAATCCTTTTCTGATTCTCTCCATTGGCACGCATGATGTACACACCCTTTCCGCCTTCACGGTCTGAGGAAAATGTGATATATCTCCCGTCGGGAGAAAACGATGGATCTTCATTATTCCCATCGAAAGTAAGCTGCACCAGTCCGCTCCCATCAGGATTCACGAGAAAAATCTGGTTCGCACCCCGACGGCCGCTGAAGACAATTTTATCCCCCTTTGGCGACCAGCAGGGTGAGGTGTTATATGATCCTTCGAAGGTGATCCTCCTCGCATCTGTTCCGTTCCTTCGCATGATGTATATCTGTGGAGTCCCTCCCCTGTCCGAGACAAAGGCGATAGAGTCCGCATCGGGTGATACTGCCGGCGAAACATCGATTCCGAAGGATGAGGTCAACTTCTTCAGAACCCCGCTCTTTAGATTCAGCGAGAACAGGTCGGGTGTTCCCTCTTTTGACGATGAAAAAACGATCTCCTTTGCATCCGGCGTAAAATCAGCGGCAATATTCGTTCCCAGAGAGGAAAACACCTTATCAGACTTCATGCTCGCGAAGTCGAGCACATAGATGCCCCACTGGCGGTTCTTTTCGGCTGCATACACGATCTTCGTTCCGTCCTTTGACCAGCGTGGAGAGAGAAGGATGTGCGCTTTCAGCCCGAGGCTTGTCACCCTGTGTCCATCCCAGTCCATAATCTGCAATGACTTCTCTCCCTTCTCCTCTACGACATAGGCAATTCGCGACCGAAATATGCCGGATTCGCCGGTAAGCGCGAAATACACATCATTGGCGACCGAGTGGGCGAGTGGTCTGATAAGATGTTTCTCCGCCCTGTATTCTTTTCGGAACACCTCCCTGCCATCAAAGACATCATACAACGAGGCGACGACGATCAGCTCCTTGCCCTCCTGCACCGAACCTTTCACGACGGCTTCAACCCCCAGCGGTGCCCAGTTTTTCGCACTGAACGGCTGTGACGACTGTTCAAGATATGCATTTTCCTCGATCTGCGAGAACAATCCGGTGAACTCGAGGTCGTTTCTGATGATCTCTGTGATTTCCCTGCCGGTCGTCCCGGAGAACTCCTGAATTGCTATAGGCAGCTTAGTGAAAGCCGGCGAAGAGACGTCAATATATACCTTAGCTTGAGACGTGAAGAACGTGAGACAGCCGACGGATAGAACGAGAACAAAGACGATGAGTTGTCCGCAGCGAGGTTTCTTCGGTGCAGCGTTTCTCTTCTTCACGGAGAGAATCTCACCCCGATCTCCATCTCATAGGGGGGAGGTGCCAAGGGGCTTGCCTTTGCGAGGGCCTTCAAGGCCGATCGGTCGAAAAGCGCATTTCCGGAACTCTTTTCGACCCTCTGGACAACGGCAGTACCATCCTTGAGAATCCGGATCGAAACAATGGCTTCGATATCCTTATCTTTGCGATATACGTCGGGGTAGACCCACTGCTGCCATATCTCCTGCGTTATTTTCCGATAATAATCATCGAATACATCGCCCTGAAGAGCAGACGGTTCAGCAGCGCCCGGTTTCCCGGCCTGCCCGCCAGCGCTCGCTTTCAGGGAAATCACTTTGCGGAGTTCCACGATTTTCTTGATCCTCTCCTTCGCCTCGAGCGCAGATATCTTGTCCTTTATTCTCCGACGATCTTCCTCCACATCCCGCATCGACTTCATCGCCAGAGTCGTCCGGGAAAGAGATTCTTCGGTATCACGCAAAGGCAAAGCGCTCTGCGGTCTGCCGGCATTGCTCTTCTGGAGTGAATCAGGGTTCACGAGACTTACCATGTACGGAGAAGGCACAACAAAATGGTGGGCTTGTTTGAAAACGAGCACGGTGATCAGGAATGCGATCAGATGAAGGGCGGCAGAGAGAAGGATATTTTTCTGAAAATTCAGCTCTCTCATTTAAGGGCAATTTTCGGTTCCGTCACCATTCCGAGTTTTTCGATGCCTGCCTCCTTGATATCGCTCATCACTTCTACAACAAAGCCGTACGGCACATCCTTGTCGGCCTTGAGAAAGACATTTGGGTTCAATTTACTGATTGATTCAAGTTTCCTTCTCATCTCCGGCAGTGTGACAGGATGATCATTCATGAAGATGACCCCGTTCCTTTTAATTATGAGCGTTACCCGCTCCTCGGGTGGAAGATCCTTACCCTTTGCCTTCGGGAGATTCACATCAATACCCTGCTGGAGGAGCGGTGCGGTGACCATGAAGATCACGAGAAGCACGAGCATGACGTCCACAAACGGCGTAACATTGATTTCGGAAAGGACTTCCCTCTCACGGGTGAATTTCATCAGTTCCCCTTCGCAAAATAATCGAGCAGTTCCTCGGCAAAATCCTCCATATCGATAATCATCCGTCTTGCCATACTGAGGTAATAGTTATATGCGATGACAGCGGGGATAGCTGCTGCAAGGCCGGCAGCGGTCGCAATGAGAGATTCGGCAATGCCGGGTGCAACAACGGTGAGTGATGCAGCGCCCGCAGCCCCAATGCTCCTGAAGGAATTCATAATGCCCCACACCGTTCCAAACAGTCCGATAAATGGTGTCGTCGAGCCGGTTGTCGCAAGAAAATTGAGATACTTCTCGAGCTTTGCAGACTCGAGCGCCCCGTACCTTCTCAGGACTCTCTTGGTCTCGCTCTTCTCCTTATGCAACTCATCGGTATACGCCGACCGGAATAGATTTGCGATCGGGCTGATCATCATGCCCCTCGTTGCCTGAAAAATCTCATGCGGCTGCTTGGTTGTCCTGTACACCTGTAGGAATTGGGCCGACTCCTTATTCGCGCGCGAGAAATAGCGATGTTTATAGAAAATGATGGCCCACGACACTACAGAAAAGAACAGCAAGGTGATGAGGACCCCCTTCACCACCAGTCCGGCCTGTAAAATTAATTGAATCGCCGAATCTTGCATGAACACCTCATGTGCGACAGTTTTTGCATCAAAGTTTATTAGTTAAATGAATTTTCAATGGAAAAGTCAAATCACTGTTTTGCTATAATATGTTCTGCTCTTGATTGCGTATCCCCGTTTTCTACCTTTACAATTGAGGAGGGGTGGCCGAGCGGTTGAAGGCGACGGTCTTGAAAATCGTTGTAGGGGTGACTCTACCGTGAGTTCGAATCTCACCCCCTCCGCCATGCATCTCTGCATGACTCCTTAATCGTGGAAATGGAGCACACGGGGTTTCTGCGATTGCGCTGAGAATCCCGGATGACCTACATACCGAGAGATTCGGCAATCCGTTTTCTCTGTTTCTCTATGACCTTTTGACCGTGTTCCAGATTTCTGAGAAGCTCCTTTTTAGCATCCTCGGAAAGGTCTCGTCCCCGCTCGATGATATCACTGACCCTCTCCTTCACATCACCGGCGAATTCATTGATGCTGTCTACGGCATCTTCAACGGCGTGTATCGTTTCCTTCTTGATCCGCCGGGCAGTCTTCGTGATTTTCTTCCGTGTCTCCCTCCCCGACTGAGGTGCATACAGCAGCGCAAATGCCGCACCGATGAGGCCGCCTATGAGAAACGCCCCTGCGATTTTCCGGTAATCATTCTCCATTGCCGTCTCCTTTCTGCTCATTGATTATGCGCGCGTGCATAGTAAACTTTAACAGGTATGCTTTATGGAGTCAACCTGCGCATTTGCCGTAACAGGTTGAATTTTTACTGAATTTCGATCATAGTTAATCATGGCCGATTCCAGGAAGACGATGACGGATTTTATGAAAAGCCCTCAGTGGAGGATCGTTTCGGCCATTGTTCTCTTCGTCTTGTTCCTTTACTTTTGGAATATGTTTTTCCGGATCGGCACACCCCACTATCATACCATCAGTTACAGCCAATTTCTGGAACAGCTCAACGCCGGCAATATTCAGTCGGTGACGATCAAGGAGCTGCAGGTCTCGGGTGCATTTTTCAAGGAAACTTCCATTCAGCAGCCGGATGGGAAAGACACAACATCTATCAAATATTTTCACACCTTTCTTCCTTCATTCCAGGGTGAAGACCTCATCAGACAGCTTCGGGACAAGAATGTGCTCATTTCCATAGAACCATCGGAAAAGAGCTCCCTCCTATGGCAGATTCTGGTGGGCGTGCTGCCCTGGATTCTGATTATCGGTATTTGGATACTCCTGATGAAGCGGGCGCAACAGATACAGGGTGGCCCGGGAGGTCTTTTCACCTTTGGCGCGAGCAAGGCAAAGCTCTTCGATGCAAAGAAAGTCACCGTCCAGTTTCAGGATGTAGCAGGCATGGACAAAGTGAAGCAGGAACTCAGGGAGACAATCGAGTTTCTGAAAGATCCATCGAAATTCAGGAAACTGGGGGCGAAAGTACCGAAGGGGGTTCTGCTGGTGGGTCCACCGGGTACGGGAAAAACACTTCTCGCCCGTGCCGTCGCAGGTGAAGCGCAGGTTCCCTTTTTCAGCATCAGCGGCTCTGAATTCATCGAAATGTTCGTAGGTGTCGGGGCGTCGCGGGTTCGGGACATGTTCACGAAGGCGAAAGAATCACAGCCGAGCATCATCTTCATCGACGAGATTGATGCTGTAGGCCGCACCCGTGGGGCCGGTCTCGGAGGAGGACACGATGAGAGGGAGCAAACGCTCAATCAACTCCTCAGTGAAATGGATGGATTCGAATCTCACGAGGAGGTGATCGTTTTGGCTGCAACCAACAGGCCGGATGTCCTCGATCCGGCGCTGCTGCGCCCCGGTCGTTTCGACCGGCACATCGTCATTGACCGGCCAGGTCTGAAGGAGCGCAAGGCCATTCTCGAAGTTCACACGAGGAACAAAGTGCTGCACGAGGGCATTGATCTCGAAAAGATCGCGCGCGGCACCCCCGGCATGACGGGAGCCGATCTCGAAAACATCTCAAATGAGGCGGCTTTAATTGCGATCAGAAAGAATAAAGAGCGGATTGAAATGAGCGATTTCGAAGAAGCGAGGGACATCATCCTGATGGGCCATGTGCGTGAGGAGACCCTCAATGAAACCGAAAAGAAGATAACGGCTTACCATGAGGCGGGACACGCCCTTGTCGCCTGGTCCCTGCCGGGCACCGACCCGATTCACAAGGTGAGCATCATACCGAGGGGGCTCGCAATGGGAGTGACCCAGTTGCTTCCGCAGGAAGACCGCCACTACTATCCCAAGTCCTATCTCATGAACAGGTTGAGCGTCGCCCTTGCAGGACGCGTTGCCGAAAAAATTATCTTCAATGATGTCAGCAGCGGTGCACAGAGTGATCTGAAAGAGGCGACCGACCTCGCCGAAAAAATGGTCGCCCAATGGGGCATGAGCGATAAGGTAGGGCCGGTAAACCTCGGCAGGGGCGAGGAGCATCCGTTTCTTGGAAGGGAACTTGCCCTGCCAAAGCGATACAGTGAGGAAATGGCGTGGATTATGGATCAGGAGATCCGTGAACTGATAGCGAAAGCAGAAAAACAGGCTGAAGACGTCCTGACAAACAACAGGCAGACGCTCATTTCACTCGCAGATGCGCTCATACAGGAAGAGGTTCTCGAGCGGGAAGATATCGAACGTATTATCAAACAGGCATCATAAGCATTCACGCAATTCCCCGAGCGCGATCCGAAAGCCGCGCAAATTCCTGGATGCTGAGAGTTTCCGGCCTCCTGGCAGGGTCTATGCCTGCCTCCTTCAGCCACTCCTTCGGGTCACTCCGGATGCTCGCGAGAGAATTGGAGAGCATCTTCCTTCGCTGTGAGAAAGCGGTCTTGATGATCCTGAAGAACATTTTTTCATCTTTCACCACGACAGCGGGTTCCTGACGGATCTGTATCCGGATAACTGCCGAGTCGACTTCCGGTTGGGGACGAAACGCCTTCCGGGAAACGAAGAACAGAAGATCCGGGACCGCATGGTACTGAACCATAAGAGAAAGCACCCCGTAATCCTTCCCCCCCGGAGAAGCGACGATTCTCTCCGCAACCTCTTTCTGAACAGTCAGAGTGAGAGACCTCAGGTTCTCCTTTGACGCAATGAGCCTGAAGAGCAGGGGTGTCGTAATGTAGTAGGGGATATTCGCAACAACCGTGAATTCAGGGAGCGTTTCATAGGGGTAGTCCAGTGCATCTCCCAATACCAATTCAACATTGCCGTATCCGTCAAGCTGCCCTTTCAGCCTGCCGTATAATCGTTCATCAAGCTCTATGGCGATAACCTTCCGGACGTTTTTGGAAAGCATGCGCGTGAGTTCTCCCGGGCCGGGTCCGATCTCGACTACGAGATCCTCCGACGTCAACGATGCAGCCTCCACAATCCTGTTCATGACGGACCGATCAATGAGGAAATGTTGCCCAAGATGTCGCTTCTTCATAGTCCTCATGTATTTAAAGATGAATAAAGGTCACTGCTCCTGCATGTTCGGCGCTCCTCCCTTGACATACAGGAGAATGACCAAGCCGATAAGAAAAAAAGCTGCCACGGAGAGAATCGCAGGCCTCTGGCTTCCGAACGCCATCGACACATGGCCGAATATGAGCGGACCAATGACGGCTGATGATTTCCCGGCCAGCGAATAGACACCGAAATATTCCGCCTCTTTCCCCTGAGGAACAAATTGAGTGTAAAATGCCCGTGAAGCCGCCTGAACCGTTCCGAGTCCAAGCCCGGCGCACGTTGCAATAACCCAGAAATGGCTTTTTGCTGATACAAAAAAGGCGGCCACTGCGACAACGGTCCATAGAGCGAGCGAAAGCAAAACAACTCTCTTTGGCCCCCACGTGTCGATCGGCTTCGCCATGACGAGAGAGCCCATGAGTGCAGTTGCCTGAACGGTAATATACAGCAAGATGAGTTCACCAGATTGAAAACCGAGCGTTGTAGCGGCAAAAATGCTCGAGAATACAATCACGGTACTTACTCCGTCCTCATAAATGAAGTACGAAATGAGAAACTTGCCCGGCTCTCTCTTCTTTACTATGTCACGGAGCGTTATCAGGGCTTGTCTGAATCCTTGCACAGCAGAACTGACAAGAGAGGATTCACCCTGATCATCCTTCGGCAGAAAAAGAAATGCCGGCATCGAGCAGAAGCCGAAAAAGACAGCGATCATCAGCCAGGTCTCTCTGAAATATCCTCTCTGAATGAGAGGAAGAGCCAGCAGGAGTGAAAGTATGGATCCTGCATATCCAACCATGAACCCCCAGGCAGAAACTCTCCCCTGGTATTCACGCGGAGCGATTCGGGGAAGGAAAGAATTGTAAAAGACAAGCCCGCCCTCCATACCGATGTTCGCCGCGACAATCAAGAAAAATCCCGCCATAATCATCCCTTTTTCGAGAACGGCAAGGCTTGCGATTGAAATGATACTGAGCGCCGTATAGAGAAACAAAAAGCGTTTCCTGAACCCTCCTGCATCGGCTATTCCGCCGAGGAATGGCGAACTGAGAGCGACAACCGCCATACTGACCGATATGGCCCTTCCCCACCAGAGATCCCCGAAACCCGCATCATTTCCCACAATCACATTCGTATAGTACACAGGGAACACAACCGCAGCGATTACCGCGGAGTAACTCGAATTCGCAAAATCAAAGAGCGTCCAGCTGATGATATGTTTCTTATTGAGCCTCATAGCTTGATAGAGAATGCCGTTATCATATCATTATTGAGGTCTCTTGCATCGAATACGCAGCGGGATAGGCGCTTGCAGAATGAATCAAGCTTGATGAATTGGTTTCTCCGCTTCGCGTCACCATTCACCCATTGCGGCCCGCACCTCGATCAAGTAAGATAAAGAGCATGAATGATCTCGAAACACTTCTGTCTATTGAAGATCCCGTGAAGCGGAAAGCCTTATTCATAGCCATGTTTTCAAGGGAAGTCGTTCGGAGAGGGGGCAAGCAGCCGATAATCGTTGGTGGTCAGGCAGTTGAGATTTATACCCAGGGAAGTTACACAACCGGCGATATCGATATAAAGGCATCCCGAGAAATGACCGACGCAATCCTCAAGGCATGGGGATTTGTAAAGGCCGGGAGGACCTGGATCAATAAAGAACTGGATATTTACGTGGACTGGCTCGGGAGCAGTCTTGAGGAGGGTGAAGAGGCCGAAAAAAGGGTATCAATTATTAAAGTGACCGATCAGCTCGATATCAGGGTTATCTCAATAGAAGATCTTGTAATCGACAGGTTGGGCGCTTTCAAATGGTGGGGAGATACAGACAGTCTGCTGTGGGCAAAAGTTCTCATAGGGGTGAAAAAGTCAATTGATCGCCTCGATGAGTCCTACTTGTTTGAAAGAGCCAAGAAAACAAATCTGTTAGATATCCTTGAAGGCATCCTCTCATCTGGTGAGTGAGCAATGGAAATAGAATATGATAAACTCAAAAAAATCGCGGCTGGCGTGAGGACAGAGCTGGCAATAAAAGGTGAAATCGATATTGCAAAAGGGAAGATAAGGAAAAAACCCCGGGACAAAGAAAAAGAGAACCTTCTTTTTACTATGGCCATGAATAGAATGACAAGATTTAAACCGCGCAGAGAAGGCGATAAAATAATCCTCCCCTATTTCTATCGGTGATGTCCGGTAATTTGGAGAGCATTGACACCGCTATGATGAAAAGTTTCATTCTATAGGCGATTGTGGGCGATGAGCCTGAGATCGCCGAAACTCCTGCCAGAGTCAATGAGCTCATTGAGCCCGATGCATTGCATCTTGCCAACATATCCTCCCCCAAAACCTCAAATATCACCTCCCTTTTTCTGAAAATGCCGCTCAGCGGTATCTGCTATCCAATATACATACTTGAATGCACCGCTTGTTGAGATAAATCTGATGCGGCTTATGTACCGCATGGGAATGCCGATCTCTTCATTCAAAATCTTCATGTCCACTGTTGTTAAAACCTTACCGTCAATCCCGCAAAAAATCCATCGATTCTGAGTTTTGCAAAATCGGGATCATCTTTTGCTTTGATGTCAAACAGTCTGTAGCCACCTATGAGGCCCACATTCTTTATCGGCATAATCTTTACGCCCGCTTCGCCGTCAATAAAATAACCGTATTTGCCAGCGGTCATTCCGGATAGTTCAGCAAAGATATTGATGATTTGATGCGGATTGAGATCCACCGCCAAACCAATCGTCGGGAGTCCGCCCCACAGGTCCTCTGATTCCTTTATGGCGGGGGTTTCATTGGGTGCTTCGAGTGAAGCGTCAATCCATGCGACTTTCCCCTATACAATCGTTCCGAGCTTGAAAATGCCATTTTTGGTATTTATGAATTGCCATATCCATCCGACCCTCAAACATTGAAGTTCAAGATCAGTAATGACCCGAGTTCCAATACTATAAGTTTTTCTGGCATATTATATTGATGGCAATTCAATTATGCAAGGTGCCAGCAGTGTGACCAACGCGATATCGAATCCTCTTTTCTCATAAGCTTCATTCGAAGTTCTATCGTCAGCACAACGAGGTTCTGCCGGGGAATTATCCGTTCGATGCATGGTGTTTCTCGGGAATGCAGCCATATCGCCTCTCTTATTTTGGATACGTCAGAGAAGAAATCTTTTCAAAAAGTTAAGACTTTGTCGGCTTCTTTCACCGCTTCATAAAGATCATTCATGTACGCGATCGGACAAACTTTGGTTCCCACAAGACCGTGGGCCTTCATGCATACGCCTCAGACATACAGGTTGCCTTTAAATTTGTCGACCTGTTCCTTAACATGAAATTGCTGGCTGTCGATTTGTTCGAAAAGGACGCCTTTCCCGAGCATGAAGACATTCACCTCATCGCCTTTTTCCACAGCGACATTTGCCAAACGCATTGCATTATAGACAATTTCGGCGTCATCTGTGCTGATGATAAAAAGCAGATTCATTGACGATAACCCTCCTTCATTTGATTCTGGATACTGTACTATAGCTTATTTCTTTTCGTCACGCATAATGCATTTATTATTTCTATATGTTCCCGCACGGTTATCTCCGACACGGCATCTCATGAGCTCCCTTGTTGATACATGCACAATTTGGCATTTGGAGGTTGACACCCATGAGGGGAAAAGTGTTATTTTATAGGCGATTGTGGGCGATTAGCTCAGCGGGAGAGCGCTTCCTTCACACGGAAGAGGTCGCTGGTTCGAAACCAGCATCGCCTACCAATAAAATCAAGCACTTGCAGAAAGCCTTTCATCTCAAATTACCCCACTGTGCCACTAAATGTGTCAGTTCGCTTGATTCCTGGTCGTCTGTGTGAAGCAACCGTTCTCCCCCGGAGCTAAGCTTTCCGGTAAATGCCCGGTCAAGGATGTCGAGTGCTTTTACCTTGTGAGACGGTGCAAGGTGAGCATACCGAAGCGTCATCTTAACGTCCTTGTGCCCCAGGAGTTCCTTTGCGGTCGTTAGGTCTACGCCTGCCATTATTAAATGACTTGCAAAGGTATGTCTGAGGTCATGGAACCGAAAATCTGTAATTCCTGCCTTTCTACAGGCTGATTTAAAGCTCCTCTTCGTCTCCTGGTAGGCCTCACCGCTTTTCCGGTGATAAAACACATACGGTGAATCAACGCGCCTTACCAGGTCATTGAAAACCGCTCTCAAAGTGGCATTTATCGGTATCTCCCGTCGTTCGCCATTCTTGGTTTTGTCAAGTAGGATAAAGCCATGCTTCAGGTCTACGTTCTCCCATTTGAGGCTCAGGATTTCCCCGCGTCTCATGCCCGTATTAAGTGCCGTAACAACTATCGGCCTCAAATGAGGATCGCAGGCATTGATCAAGTCCTTGCACTCTTCCTGGGAGAGATACCTTAACCGCTTGCCCTCGTTTTTGAGCGGCTGCACCTTCCGAACGCCTTTAAGCGTATCCTCGCCTACCATGTCCCATTCAACGGCCTTCCTGAACATATGCTTGAGGATATGCAGTGTCTTATTGTTGGAAGCAGGCCTTAGCCCCTTGCTGATAATATCCGTCTGTAGCTGTTCCACGATGTTCGTGGTAAACCGCCTTAATGGATAGTCCCCATAGCGAGCGATTAAACCGCTGATGATGTACTTCTTTGTTTCTGCTGACCTCTGCCTGCCATTCGTCCAGGCAAGGTATTTCTCTGCAAGTGCCTTGAATGAGTAGTTTTCTATCCGCTTTACCTCCGGCTGTTTGCCTTCCTTGATCTCCTGCCTCCGCTTGATAAGCAAAGCCTCAGCGTCCCTGAACCGCTCGGAACCGGAAGACTCCCGAATGATCCTTCTGTCAAGGCCTGCGTACCGTATCCAGTAGTGCTTAGAGTTTTTTCTTTTGAAGATTCCTCTTGCCATGTTTCACCTTCCTTTCGGATTCTCTTTCTAAACAATCGAGAAATAATCGCATGCTCTTTCCCGGTCTTTTCACCCCCTGTTCAAGATAGATTATGTAACGAGCAGACACCCCCAGCATTGATGCAAAATCCTTTTGGTAGAGGTTCAGCCTCTTTCTGAAATCCTTGACCTCTTCCGGTGTCCACTGCTTCATGTGGTAATCTTATCTGAACTTCGTTCACTTGTCAAGCGATTATTTCTCCATTTAAGGTGAAGTGACACATAAACTGCACATAGGCGCATAACGTCTTGAAGTGTCGTTGTTTTTTTGCGTGTCTCTTCCCTCTTACGGAAGTGGTCACTTAATCAGCCTCAACTTAGATGTCGGATCGGTGAAAGCCTGCCGCTTCAGAGAGTCAAGCCAAAGGTCAACGTCCTTCTTTAAAAACCGTAACTGTTTATTGCTCATCTTGATATGCGGTATAGCCCTGGAAGCGGTTTGCTCATAAACCCATTTCTTGGTTACGCCCAAATATGCAGACAGATCGCTTATGGTCATTACCTTATCCGGCTCCTCATGCTGACATGGCTTCAAGTGCGGCTTCAGAACCTCGAGCACCCGCTGTGCAATGGCGGTTACGTCTTTATCGTCAAGCTCGATGATCATTTCTCTATAACGTCATATCGAAACACAATCGCCTTACCTTCAGGCCCGGTTAGCTCGTGAACGTCGGTTTCCTTCCAGCCTCCACGGCATTTTAAATAAAAAATCATTGCCGCGATGTTGCCTTCACAGGCGGCCTCATACAGTGAGTTTGCTACCTTTTGGATGCCACGCGCCTGACCTCTTTTTATGCTATCCAGCAACTCCGATTTCTTTCTTTTGTGATCATACAGCGTTGAGTCTGCTATGCCGAGAGCATCAGCTATTTGTGCCATGGTCAAGCCTTGTGCCGCCAGCCGTTCAATCTCTTCGAAAGTGTCGGCTGTTGGAGTCCAGGCAGGCCTACCTACTTTCGCCTTAACTGGTAAATGATCGTTCATATTTCAGCCCTCCCTTCTTAGATGCCGGTGAACCTCCCTAAGCGCAATGCCGATAACCTCATCATACGTCGGCTGCGGTATCCCCGGTTCGGAAATAGAGCTATTAAACCGTTTCCTGAGTCTTTCAACATTCTTTTGATGCTCTTCACTCTGTAGTAACCGTTTCATCTCGGTAGATGATTCAGAACAGGCCCGATGAGTTTTCGTGATTATCGGCTGGAGCTTTCGCGCCACGTCCTGCAAAATGGCGTCCCCCCGAAGCTCTGAAATGGCCTCATTAACTCTTGCCGATAAACGGTTTGCTTCCTCGATTGTGCTGTAAATTTTCTCCTCCAAAAAAAGCCTTTCGGCCTCGGTGCGCTGTTCCTGGAGATTGCCGAATAAGTGAGCTTTCAGCGATTTATCCCGCATCAGTTCAGCAAGCTGCCCTTTAAGTCGCTCAAGCTGTCTCTCCTCGTGATCCGTGATTTCATCCTGAAGCCGTTTTTCGGTGATAACTCTTGCTATGTTTTCAATCGCCTCGTCAAACTCGGCCTTCTTAGCAAGCAAAGGCTCAACCTTGTTTTTCAGGTAAACGTCATAATCGATTTCAGTAGTCTTCATTTTTTGTCTCCTTTCTTCTTTTTGCTTCTTTCTCTCATGCATACATGGTTATCAAGTAGGCATGTAATCCATTTGCGAATAACCCCCCGCACGTGCCGTTCACGAAAAAGAGAGACTCCGCATCGCATAGGCGATAACTCGCAATCATTTTTCGTCTTTACGTGTAACATTCCTTACCTTCGAACCCTGGAACACCTTCTTGACTTCGTGAATTTGCTTTATCCCCTCAGGAGAGAGTTTGCGCATCTCTTTTATTTCATCAAAACTGTTGATCGTTTCGCCCTTTAGTTCGCTGATGGCGTCCATGTCCTGATCGGTTTCGACTATCCACAGGTAGGCCTGTAAGATTTCTGACCAAACCCTAAAGGCCATTTTTTCAGCAGGAGCGATCTTCCCTTCGTTCAATAACCGCATGGCAAGCTGTTTCGGGAGAGTCACGATCTGCCCTCTTGGAATGGTTCGCTCTCCCCCTGATGTCCGAGCCCGGAAACTGTCCAGAACTTTATACTTCATTCCAGCAACTCCAGGACAGTTGTTTCGTCATCTGTCTCATCTGTCTGAGAACCCCCCGGACAGTTGGACAGTTGGCTTTTATCAAGGCTTTGCGTGATATCAGAATGAGCAACTGTCTTTTCGGTCTGGACAGGTTTTTCTGGAACTGTCCTATTGTCTTCTATATATATAGGGGGACAGTTGGACAGTTGAGAATAGTACACCCGCTTGCCGATCTCCTCCGCTGACCAATACTTGTTTGTCCCCTTCCGAAGAAGAGACACAACTTTGCTCTTCCCCTTAATGCCGAGCTCCTCTTTGACAACAGCAAAAATCTTCGATTGATTCAGTGGGCCTTTCTCACATAGCAGCTCGCGGATAGCCTCCAGGGTCGTTGTGTCCGGGTCTTGTGCTTGCACAAATATTTTTTTATCTGAATCAAACTCAAGGAACAGATGATAAGGCTCAAATCGCGTTTTGTCCCGGGTACCGAACCGGTAGCAATAATCGCCCTCGTCGTCCTCGTCGTCCGCTTCTTGGTAGCTCCCTTTCCTGACCTTGTGGAGCCCCAAGACGTGATCTGACAGGTCAAAGATACAGGTGGAGCCTTTATATATCCGATCGCTTGATTTCACCGTGTGGTGTAGCAAGATGATGGTAAAGCCTGAATCACGTAGCTCTTTGAGCCTCTGCATAATAAAGGCCATATGGCGGCTGTCGTTTTCGTCTTGACTTTGACAGGCTCGCAAAGTGTCGATAATAAGCACCGACTGCGGGGGAAGGTTTTTGTAAAGCGTCCAGTCTTTACTGTCCAGCCTTGGCGGCTTG
>Ga0101944_10003663_pt1 | contig 20772 bp, 23 predicted proteins | sample DewCreD2012metaG_FD_75245 | JGI IMG/M metagenome (GOLD analysis project Ga0101944, IMG submission 75245) | Hot spring sediment bacterial and archeal communities from British Columbia, Canada, to study Microbial Dark Matter (Phase II) - Dewar... ... | reverse complement strand
CTCCTCCTCGGTGAAGGGCGGCAGGGCGCGGACGCGCTGCACCTCGGGCCGGCCGACGGTGAGCGTGCCGGTCTTGTCGAAGACCGCCACCCGCGCCTGCGCGAGCCGCTCGAGCGCCGCGCCGTGCCGCACGATGATGCGGCGCCGGGCGGCCGCGTTGATCCCGCCGACGAACGCGACCGGGGCCGCGAGGATCAGCGGGCACGGCGTGGCGACGACGAGCACCGCGAGCGCGCGCGTCGGGTCGCCGCTCGCCGCCCACGCGACGCCGCACACCGCGAGCGTGAGCGGCGTGAACCAGACGGCGAACCGGTCGGCCACGCGCTGCAGCGGCGCCTTGCTCGCCTGCGCCGAGCGCACCAGCTCCACGATGCGCGCGTACTGGCTCTCGGCGGCGATGGCGGTGGCGCGCACCGTCAGCGCCCCGTCGAGGTTGGCCATGCCGGAGAGGAGCGCCGTCCCCGGCCCGGCGTCGCGCGGGAGCGGCTCGCCGGTGATCGCCGAGGTGTCCACGCGCGAGCGCCCCTCCACGACGAGCGCGTCGCAGGGCACCAGGTCGCCGGGGCGGATGAGGAGCCGGTCGCCGGCGGCGATCGCCTCGACCGGGATGTCGCGCACGCCCCCGTCCTCGAGCCGGTGCGCCTGGCGCGGGGCGGCCGCCTCCAGCGCGCGCACCGCCTCGGAGGCGCGGCCGGCGGCGTAGACCTCGAGGAACTCGCCGCCCGACTGCATGAGGACGATGACGAGGCCGGCGAGCGGCTCGCGCAGGAGGATCGCGCCGACGATCGCGAGCGCCGCCACGAGGTCGGCGGCCCAGCGGCCGCGCAGCGCGCCCACGAGGGTGCGAAGCGCGAGCGGGACCCCCGTGAGCAGGAGTCCCGCGAACCAGATGCGCCAGGCGAGGCCGGCGTCGCCGGCCCGCGCGATCGCCCCGGCGAGCAGGGCCAGCAGGACCGCCGCGGGCAGCAGCGCTGCCCGCCGGCGCGGGGTCATCGCCCGCCGGCGTGCGCCGCGGTGGCCTGGTCGTGCGGGTGGCGCAGGACGAAGCCCACACCCCGCACCGTCTGGATCAGGTGCTCGCCGACCCGCTTCTCGAGCTTCCGCCGGAGGTTGCCCACGTGCACGTCGACCACGTTGCTCTCCGGGTCGAAGTGCATGTCCCACACCTTCTCGAGGAGGGTGGTGCGCCGCACCACCTCCTCGGGATGCAGCAGGAAGAACTCGAGCAGCTGGAACTCCTTGGGCGTCAGCTCGAGCGGCTCCTCGTTCAGCGTCACCTCGTGCCGCAGCCGGTCGAGCGCGATCGGGCCGTAGCGCAGCACCTCGAGCCGCTGCGCCCCGCCACGACGGATCAGCGCCCGCATGCGGGCGAGGAGCTCGTCGAAGCGGAACGGCTTGGGGAGGTAGTCGTCGGCGCCGGCGTCGAGCCCGCGCACGATGTCCTCCACCGCGTCCCGCGAGGTGAGCATCAGGATCGGGGTGTTGCGGCCGGAGCGGCGCAGCTCCATCGCGACCTGGATCCCGTGCTTCTTCGGGAGCACCACGTCGAGCAGGATGATGTCGTAGTCGTAGACGTGCGCGAGGGTGGACCCCTCCTCGCCGTCCGGGGCGACGTCCACGACGTAGCCCTCCTCCTTCAGCCCCTGCTCGATGAAGCCCGCGACCTTCCGGTCGTCCTCCACGACGAGTACGCGCATGGTGGGCAAAGTATGAACCGGTCCTGAACGACCGCGGAAGGATTCCTGAAGATCACTTCACGATCGGCTGGCACGGGAGCTCGAGGACGAACCGCCCGCCCCCGCCCTCGTGGTGCTCGGCGCGCAGGTCGCCCTTCAGCAGGCGCGCCAGCCGGCGGGAGAGCGGGAGGCCGAGCCCCGCGCCCCGATGCGCCTCGCCGGGCTTGGTCTCGTAGATGTCGAAGATCCGCTCGAGTTCCGCCTCGGGGACCCCGGGCCCGCTGTCGTCCACGGTAAAGGTGCCGCGTTCCGGCGTCATCGCGAGCGTCACGGTCACGTGCCCGTCGGCCGGGGTGTGGCGGACGGCGTTCACGAGGATGTTGACGAGGATCTGCTCGACGCGCAGCGCGTCGGTGGCGCAGGGCGGCGTGCGGGGCGGCGCGTCGAGCGTCACCCGGATCCCCTTGGCCTGCGCCGCCGGGGTGATGCGCGCGATGGCGCGGCGCGCCACCGCCGCCGGGTCCACCGGCTTCAGGTCGGGCCGCAGGCGGTCCTCGTCGAGCCGGCTCAGGTCGAGCAGGTCGTTGATGAGGGCGATCGCCTGCTCGCAGCTGTCGAGCACCTCGTAGGCGGCCCGGGGCACGGAGCCCGGGTCGCGCTTGCGCACCAGCATCTCGGCCCAGCCGTAGGTGGCGGCGAGGGCGTTGCGCAGCTCGTGGTTGACCATCGCGAAGAAGCGCTCGCGCCGCCGCTGCAGCTGCTGCACCTCGCCGAGGAGGCGGCCGGCCTCCTCGTGGAGGCGCGCGTTCTCGACCGCCACGCCGGCCTGGGCGGCGAGGAGGAGGGCGAGGTGCTCGTCCTCGTCGGTGAACAGGCCGCCGCCGAGCTTCTCGGTGAAGTAGAGGTTGCCGAAGATCCCGCGCCGGCCGCTGATCGGCACGCCCAGGAAGGAGTGCATCGGCGGGTGGTGGGGCGGGAAGCCGAAGGAGTCGGGGTGCCGCACGAGGTCCGGCAGGCGGATGGGGCGGCCCTCGCGGATCACGAGCCCGAGGATGCCGTGGCCCTTGGGGTGCTCGCCGATGCGGCGTACCTCGTCGGGGTCCATCCCGGCGGTATGGAACGCCTCCAGGGTGCGGCCATCGGGGGCGAGCACGCCCAGGGCGGCGAAGCGCGAGCCGATGAGGTCGGCGCCGACCTCGGTGACCTTCTGCAGGACCGGCTCGAGCGCATGCTCGCTCGCGATCGCGAGTGACGCGTCCAGCAGGCGCTCGAGCCGGGCGGCCTCGGGGAGCGGGGAGGGGTCCGGCATGCGCGAATTCTAGCGGTGCACGGAACTTCACGCTCCCTTCATGGGCCGCGGGCGACACTTCCATCCGACGCCACCCGGAGCCGACGGGCCACGTGCCGCTCAAGCACATCGTCGTCGCGGTCGACGTGACCGACGCCAGCCGCCATCTCCTCGAGACCGCCGCGCATCTCGCGCGGCGCGCGGGCGCGCGCGTGACGGTGCTCAACGCGCAGCGGGCCGCGCTGCACGCCGGCGCCGCGACGGTCGGGGGGGTGCACATGGCCGACGCCGACGGCGAGGATCACGGCCTGACGCAGCTGCGCGAGTGGGTCGCCGACACGCTCGATGTCGCCGGGGTTCCGCAGGTGACGCTCGCCACCACCGTCGGCGTCGCCGGGGTGGAGGTGAGCCACTTCGCGGAGGAGCACGGCGCCGACCTCATCCTCGTCGGGCGGAAGCCGCCCGGGCGCCCGCCGCCGCGGCTGCTCGGCGAGACGGTGGACTCGGTGGCGCGCCGCAGCAAGGTGCGCTGCCTGTTCGTGCACCCGGGGTGGACGCGCTTCAGCCCCGTGCTCGCCGCGCTCGACGGCACCGAGCGTGGCCTGGCGGTCTTCCGCGATGCCTGCCGCCTGGCCCGCAACACCGGCGGCGAGGTGCGCGCGGTCACGGTGGAGCCGGTCTGGCCCGGCGAGCCGGACGCGCTCGCGTCGCAGATGCCGTCGGGCCGCACCATGCGCCTGCTGGAGACGATCGGCCGCGTGGTCGCGCAGGAGCGCGGCGGGTGCCCGGGCTGGCCGGACGGCTCCACGCTGGACGAGTACCCGTTCGGCGTGCGGCGCGGCGACGTGGTGACCGCGCTCCTCGAGGAGGTGCGTGCGACCGCCGCCGGCGTCCTCGCCGTCGGGATGCGGCTGCACGGGCAGGCGGGCATCGTCGAGCGCGACAGCATCACCCGGTTCCTGATCCACGAGGCACCGTGCGCCGTGCTCACGGTGCCGCTCTGACGCGGGAGGAGACCATGCCCGTTCCCGGCTGGCGCAACTGCGGCACCGCCGACCGCGTGGTTCGCGGGGTGCTCGGCGTGCTGCTGCTGGGGCTCTACGGCGCGCTCGAGGGCCCGCTGCGGTTCGTTTCGCTGCTCGGGCTGCCCCTCGTCGCCACGGCGCTGAGCGGGTTCTGCCCGCTCTATCGCGTCCTTGGCGTCAGCACGCTGCACCGTCGCGACGGCGCCTCGGCGCACTGAACCCGCGGGCCTCGGTTGGCCCCGTCGGCCATGTCGGGTACTCTTGCCCGCCATGGCCGATCTCGTTCCGTACCTCGTCCCCACGCTCCTCGTGGTCGCGGCGCTGCTGGTTGCCGCCGACCGCCGCGGCCTGCTCCTCGCCGCGGCGGTCCCGGCCGCCTTCGGCGGCGCGATGGTGCTGCGCCTCGGCGGCGTGCCGTCCGAGCTGGTGGTGACCCCGCCGCCGCGCGAGGCCCTCGGCGCGGGCTTCGCCCTGCTGCTCGCGGGCGCCGGGCTGGCGGCCGCGGCGCTCCCGTGGCGCGAGGCCGCGACCGCGCGCGGCGTGCAGGGCGCCGCGGCCGCGGTCGCGGCAGCCGTGGCCGCACCGCTGCCGGCCGCGCTCCGGCTCGGGCTCGCGCCGATCGCCGGCCTCGCGGCGATCGTGGCCGGCGGCCTGGCGCTCGCCTGGCTCGCGGGCTCGCGGCTCGGCCTCGACCGCCCGGTGCGCGTCGCCGACCGCTGGCTCGCTCCCGAGGCGCCGGCGTCCGCGCAACCCGGCCGCGGCTCGATGGCCCTCCCGCTGCTGCTGCTCGGTGGCGCGGCGGTGATGGTGGGCCCGTCGGCGCTGCTCATCCTGGCCGGGGCGCTCGCGGCCTCGGTCGCCGCGGCGCTGCTGCGGCCCGGCCATGCCGCCCTCGTACGATGGGGCCAGCCGGCGCTGCTCGGGCTCGTCCTGGCGCCGCTCACCTGGCTCCTCGCGACCGTGGCCGGCCCGGTGGGCCTCGGCGTCGCCACCTTGGGCGACGTGCCGCTGAGCCCCGCCGCCCAGACACTCGCCGGGCTCCTGCTGCTGGGCGCGGCCTGGGTGGTGTCGGGGCTCTTCCCCCTGCACGGGCTCGGCGCCCCGGCGTGGGGCGTGGCGCTCGCGGGCGCGCTCGTCGGGCGCGTGGGTGCCGCGGCGATGCCGGAGGGGATCGCGCACTGGGCGCCGCTCGCCTTCGCGCTCGGCGCCGCCGCGGCCTGGTGGGCGGCGGCGCGCGCGCGGCCCGACGAGGTCCTCGGCGCAGGGGCGGTCCTTGCCGCCGTCGCGGGCGCCGAGGCGTCGCCGCCCGTGCAGGCGCCGTTCGTGGGGCTCTACGCGCTGCTCCTCGCCGTCGTCGCCGGCCCGTCGCTGCGCGCCTCCGGCGGGGCGGCGACGCGGGCGGCGGTCGGCGTCTTCGTGGTCGCCGCCACGCCGCTCGCCGTGCGCGAGCTCGCGGTCATGCTCGGTGCCGAGGTGACGTGGAGCCTCGCGTGGGCCGGCGCGCTCGCGGCGGCGCTGGCCGGGGCGCGCGCCGCACGTTGACCCCGGCTCGGGGCGCGGCCTATCTTCGCGGCCGTCCCGATACCCGACCGTCCTGTTCGCAGGAGCTGCCCATGCCGTTCACCCTGCCGCCGCTGCCGTACGACTACTCGGCGCTGGAACCGCACATCGACGAGCAGACGATGCGGATCCACCACGACAAGCACCACGCGGCCTACGTCAACAACCTGAACGCCGCGCTCGAGCCCCACCCGGACCTGCAGGCGAAGTCGATCGAGGCGATCCTCGGCGACCTCGGCGCGGTGCCCGAGGCGATCCGGACGGCGGTGCGCAACAACGGCGGTGGCCACTACAACCACACGCTGTTCTGGGAGATCATGATCCCCGGCGGCCCGTCGGCGCCCGAGGGGAAGCTCGCCGACGCGATCACGCGCACCTTCGGCGGCTTCGACAGCTTCAAGGAGCAGTTCACGAAGGCCGGCATCACGCGCTTCGGCAGCGGCTGGGCGTGGCTGTCGGTCGCGAAGGACGGCGCGCTCGTGCTCGAGAGCACGCCGAACCAGGACACGCCGCTGATGGAGGGGAAGGTCCCGGTCCTCGGCTGCGACGTGTGGGAGCACGCATACTACCTGAAGTACCAGAACCGCCGGCCCGATTACGTCGCCGCGTGGTGGAACGTGGTGAACTGGGCGCAGGTCGGCGCGCGCTTCGCCGCGGCGGGGGGCAAGTGAACGCGCACGCCTTCCCCGGGCCGGGCACGCCGGCGCCCGACTTCACGCTGCCGTCCACCGCCGGCGGCGACGTGACGCTCTCGGCGCTGCGCGGCCGGAACGTGCTGCTGGCGTTCTTCCCGCTCGCGTTCACGAGCGTCTGCACCGCCGAGATGTGCGACTTCACCACCGACTACGGGCAGTTCGAGTCGGCCGACACGGTGGTGCTGCCGATCAGCGTGGACTCGATCCCCACGCTCGCCGAGTTCAAGCGCAAGGAGAAGCTGTCGGTGGACCTGCTGAGCGACTTCAGGCGCGAGGTGTCGCGGCTCTATGGCACGCTCATCGAGGACCGCTTCTTCTCCAACCGCGCCTACGTCCTGGTCGACAAGGCCGGCGTCGTGCGCTGGTCGCACCTCGAGCGCACGCCGGGCGACAAGCGCGGCAACGACGAGATCCTCGCCCGGATCCGGGCGCTCGGCTGAGCGACGCGTTCGCGGCCGCGCTGCGCGGTCCCTGGCCCGGCGGGCCGGTGGTGGTCGTGGCCGAGGGGCGTCCCGATGCGGATGCCCCTTGGTGCTTCCCGGGCCGGCGGCTCGCGGTGCGCGGCCGCGCCTGCACGGGGGGCTGGGAGCTGCTCGCCGGCGAGCTCCGGCTCGCCGCGCTGGAGTCCGTGGCCGTCGGTGACGCGCCCGTCGCGCCGGTGACGCTCGCGCTCGGCGCCGACGCCGTCGAGCGCCGGGGCGGGGTGGCGTTCCCGTGGATCGAGCGCCTCACCACCTGGGGCGACTGGCCGCTCCTGCTCTGGGAGCTCGTCGCGCCCGGCGCGCGGGTCCACGCGCGGCTGTGGCTCGCGCCGGGAGCGCGGGCGGTGGTCGTGGACGGGACGGGTCCGGCGGATGGCGAGCTGGTCGGCGATGGCGTGCTGCGCCTCGCCCTCGACGCGGGCACCGGCGACGAGTCGGCGCGGCTGCGCGCGCTGGCGGCGCAGGTGGGCTGGTCCAGCATCCTCGCGAGCCGGCGCCAGGCGGCGCTCCGCGCCGCCGACGGGTCGCCGGCGTGGCGCTTCGGCGATCCCGCGCTCGAGGCGGCGCTCCGCTGGGCGCGTGGGGTGGCCGAGGTGAGCGGCGTGGCGGCGCCGGCCGCGGCGCCGCTCGACTCGAGCGCGGTGCGCCGCCGGCTCGAGCGGCTGCGCGACCTGCCGCTCACGGCTCGGCTCGACCTCGATGGCGAGCGACTGGCTCTCGTCGCGAACGCGATCGACGCGGCCGCGCGTGGCGCGCTGGGCCTCGGTGCCGATCGCGGGGATGGCGTGCTGCGCCTGCGGCCGGTGGCGCGGCTCCCGTGGCCGCGCATCGGCGCGGCGGGGGTGCGGGTCGGCGGGACCGTGCTCGACGTGGGGCTCACGCGCCGGGATGGCCGGCTGGGGGTGCGGCTCGAGCGGCGGCAGGGCCCGCCGGTGCGCGTGGAGGCAACCCTCGCCGACGCGGCGGTGGCGGCGACGGCGGTGGACGACGTGCCGCTGGGCGGCGGGACCGCCCACTTCGAGCTGCTGGGGCGGCACGAGGTGGATTTCGACCTCGCGGAATGGTAGCATAAGCGTAGTGCTGACCGTCACTTGCACCACGAGCGGTCCATGGCCGATCCTGCCGAGCCCGTCGCCGAGCCCGAGGAGCTGCCGCCCGGCTGGTCGGGATGGCGGGAGCGGCTCCGCGGCTCGGAGACCTTGCTGCTCGTGGACGACGAGCCGACGGTGCGCCGCACGGCGAGCCGCCTGCTCGCCCGTTTCGGCTACTCGGTGTTGCAGGCCGAGGATGGCGCCGAGGCGGTGCGCCTGCTGGAGGCGCCCGACTCCGCGGTGCGCCTCGTGATCACGGACATGGTCATGCCCCGGCTCGACGCGCGCGACCTGATCCTGCTCATCCGGCGCCGCTGGCCGCAGCTCCCGGTGCTGCTCAGCACCGGATACGACATGGGTCGGCTGGCACCCGGCGAACTGCGGCTCTTCGACCGCTTCCTGCCCAAGCCGTACACCCCGCAGGAGATGCTCGTGGCGGTCCGCGACACCCTCGATGGCGGCGCCGCGTGACGCGCGCTGCCGTGCTCAGCGTGCTGTGCCTTGCCGCCGCGTGTCGCCTGGAGGATCGCACCCCGGCCGGCACGCGCCGCGACGAGATCGCGGTCCAGCAGGTCGTCGCGGCGTACTATCGCGCCGGTGCCGACTCGCTCGACCTGCTGCTGGCGCCGTTCGCGACCGGGTCGGGGATCGCCGGCTCGCCCGCGGTGCAGCCGCTGCGCGCGGCGCTCCTCGCGGAGCGCGGCGCGCTCGGCCGCGACGACGAGGGGCGGCCGGTGCGGCAGGACATCCGGCTCGCGGGCGACATCGCGACCGTCTGGGTCACGTGGCGGGCGGGCGCCGCGGGCGCCGCGGGTGACACGGCGCGCCGCGGCGAGCGCATGGAGGTGCTCGTGCTGCGGCGCCTCGAGGGCGGCTGGCGGGTGACCGGCGCCACGCGGTCGGGGCCCCCGTGACGCTCGCCGCGGAGGGGTTCTCGCTCGTCCAGGACGTGGCGCGGCTGCTCGGCAGCGACCGCCCGCCGGACGCGATCGTGGCGCAGGTCGTCGGACTGGTGCGGGAACGGCTCGGCCTGCAGGTGGCCGCCCTGTGGATGCACGAGGCCGGCGCGGTGCCGTGGCGCCGGGTCGCGAGCCCCGACGAGATCCCGCCGCGCCGCGTCCCCTCGCTCGACGAGCTGCCCCCCGCCCCCGACCGCCTCCGCTTCGACATCAGCCCGGGCGTCGAGCGCCTCGGCGTCCTCGAGGTCGCGGGGGGCGACGAGAGCGTGGTGCGCGCGCTGCTGCCGGTGCTCGCCGACATCCTGGCGCCGTTCCTGGCCGCGGTGCACCTCACCGAGGACCTGGCGCTCGAGGTCGCGGCGCGCTCGCGCGAGATCGAGGCGCAGCGGCTCTTCACCGCGCTGGTCATCGACAGCCTGCCGGTGGGGCTCTACGTCGTGGACCGCGAGCTGCGCATCCAGATGTGGAACCGGAGCCGCGAGCTCGGCGCGCGCGGCATCCCGCGGCGCGACGTCGTGGGCCGCTCCATCTTCGAGGTCCTGACGCCCGCCTCGCCCGAGGCGTTCCGGGCCGAGTTCGAGCGGGTCTTCGCGACGGGGGAGCCGCACTCGGCCGAGCTCGAGGTGGTCGTCGGCGGCGAGGCGCGGTGGTTCCGCAGCACGAAGCTGCCGATGCGCCTGCACGGCGACGAGATCACGCACGTCGTCACCATCGGCGAGGACATCACCCGCTGGCGCACGATGCAGGCGCAGATCCTCCAGAGCGAGAAGCTCGCCGCCGTCGGCCAGCTCGCCGCGGGGGTCATGCACGAGATCAACAACCCCCTCGCCACCATCGGCGCCTGCGTCGCCGCGCTCGACGGGCGGCTCGGCGAGATCGCCGGCCCCGGCGTGCACGCGTTCCGCGAGTACCTGCCGATCATCGACCGCGAGGTGCAGCGCTGCTCCCGCATCGTGGACGGCCTGCTCGACTTCAGCCGGCCGCAGGGGAGGCGCAAGGCGTCGGTGGACCTGAACGCCGTCGCCACCGAGGCGCTCGAGCTGCTGCGGCACCACCGCCGCTACCGCGCCGTGCACGTCGTCCCCGACCTCGAGGCGCCGCTCCCGCCCGCGTGGGCCAACTTCGAGCAGCTGGTGCAGGTGGTGCTCGCCCTCGGCCTCAACGCGCTCGACGCCATGGAGCAGGGCGGGCGGCTGACCGTGCGCACGCGGCGGCAGGGGTCGCTGCCCGGGATGGTCCTCCTCGAGGTCGAGGACACGGGGAGCGGCATCGCCACCGACGCGCGCGACAAGATCTTCGAGCCGTTCTTCACCACGAAGCCGCCGGGGCGCGGCACCGGGCTCGGCCTCTCCATCTGCTACGGCATCGTGCAGGAGCACCAGGGGCGGCTCGACGTGGAGAGCCAGCCCGGCGCCGGCTCGACCTTCCGCGTGCAGCTCCCGCTCGCCCCGCAGGTGCAGGGCGCGCGCGGCCAGCTGGGGGAGGGCGGGGCGTGAAGATCCTCGTCGTCGAGGACGACCGCACCGTCGGCCAGTACGTGCGGCGCGGCCTCGAGGAGCACGGCTACCACGCCGACCTGGTGGCCGACGGGCTCGAGGCGCTGCGACAGGTGTCGGGGCAGCACTACGACCTGGTGGTGCTCGACCTGCGGCTCCCCGGGATGACCGGCCTCGAGCTGCTGCGCACGCTGCGCGACCGCGGCCAGACCGTGCCGATCCTCGTGCTGACGGCGCAGGACGCCGTGGACTTCAAGGTGCAGGCGCTGCGCGCCGGCGCCGACGACTACGTCACCAAGCCGTTCTCCTTCGAGGAGCTGCTCGCGCGCGTCGAGGCGCTCTCGCGGCGGCCGCCGCAGCTCCGCTCGCCGGTGCTGCAGGTCGCCGACCTCGAGCTCGACACCGCCACGCGCACGGTGCGCCGCGCCGGGCAGCCGATCGAGCTGACGCCCAAGGAGTACGCGGTGCTCGAGTACCTGATGCGCAACGAGGGGCGCGTCCTCTCGCGCACGCTCATCCAGGAGTACGCCTGGGACTTCCACTTCGACCCCGGCACCAACGTGGTGGACGTCGTGGTGAACCGGCTCCGCAAGAAGGTGGACGCGGGGCGCGTGCCGAAGCTGATCCACACCGTGCGCGGCGTGGGCTACGTGGTGCGGGCGTGACGTGCGGACGATCCGCGGCCGGCTCACGGCGTGGTACTCGATCGCGCTCCTGGGGACGGTGGTCGCCTTCGGCGCGCTGGTGTACGCCGAGCTCGGCCGGCCCAGCGGCCAGGAGCTGGAGCAGCGGGTCGCCCTCGAGGCGGACCTCGCGCAGCGCTGGCTCGAGGAGTCGTACCGCGTGCTCGGGACCCTCGTGGTGCCGGGCGACGGCCCCGCGCTCGACCCCGGCGTCGCGTCGTACTTCGAGGCGTTCCGCGACTACCTGATCGTCGCCGACCGGAACGGGCAGGTGCTCTTCCTGTCCACCCCCGCGCGCGGCCTCTCGTTCGCCGACCTCGAGCGGCTCCTGGCGCAGCTCCCGCCGCGCGGCGCCGCGACCGGGGGCGCCACCGTCGTGCTCAGCGACTCGATCGGCCCGGTGCGCGTGCTCGTGCGCCCGCTCGACCGCGCGGGCCCCGGGATCGCCGCCCTCCTCGTCGCGACCCCCGAGCGCGCCGCCTCCACCGACGTCGCCGTCGTCCTCCGGGCGATGCTCCTCATCGCCCCGGTGGTGCTGCTCGTCTCGATCGGGCTGGGCTACGTGCTCGCCGGCGCGGCGCTCCGCCCGCTCGAGAGCATGAACGACGAGGTGCACGCGATCGCCGACGGGCGCAGCCTGCACCGCCGCCTCGCCGTGCCGCGCTCCGGCGACGAGCTGGCCCGCCTCGCCCACACGCTGAACGGGATGCTCGCCCGCCTCGAGCAGAGCTTCGCGAGCCTGCGCCGCTTCACCGCCGACGCCGGCCACGAGCTGAAGACCCCCCTCATGGTGCTGCGCGCGAGCATCGAGCGCTCGCTGCGCCACCCGCGCATCCCGGCCGACATGATGCAGCCGCTCGACGAGGCGCTCGAGCAGGTGAACAGCATGAGCGAGATGGTCGAGAGCCTGCTCACCCTCGCCCGCGCCGACGAGGGCCGCGCCCCCCTCGCCGTCCAGCGCACCGACCTGCGCGACCTGATGGCGGAGGCGAGCGAGACCGCGGGGCTGCTCGGCGAGGAGGCGGAACTCGCCGTCCGCACCACGATGCCCGACGCGCCGGTCCTCCTCGACGTGGACCCGCACCGCATCCGCGAGATGCTGCTCAACCTGGTGACCAACGCGGTGAAGTTCACCCCGCCCGGCGGCAGCGTCGAACTGGCCCTCGCCGACGAGGGGCACCAGGTCGTGATGACGGTGAGGGACACCGGCATCGGCATCGCCGCCGGCGACCTGCCCCACCTCTTCGAGCGCTTCTGGCGCGCCGACCCTGCCCGCTCCCGCACCGGCGACCGGCCCGGCACCGGCCTCGGCCTCGCGATCACGAAGTGGATCGCCGAGGCGCACGGCGGGACCATCGGCGTCCAGAGCCGGCCGAACCGCGGGACCACGTTCACCGTCACACTTCCCCGCCAGGGGGTGGAGCCGCCCGTCGCCCGGGACGCCGGGGGCTGAGCGCCCGCCGGGACGGCGCCCCGGGTGTCGCGGTTCGCGACACCCGGGGCGCAGGATTCCTCATCCGTCTGTCACGGATTTGTAATCTGCGCGTAAGCGCCGTGCGGGGATCGCCCCGTAGCTTCTCCTCCGTCCCTGCCACCCTGGTCGGAGGAACCCAGCGTGTTCGACAACCTGATCGAGTCGAAGCGCAAGCGGTCGCGGTCGTTCGTGCAGTCGCTGACGTCGCTGGTGGTGCATGGCGCGCTGATCTTCGCGGCCATCACGGTGACGAAGGGGGCCGCCGAGGCCGTGGCCGAGCGCGTCATCGACACCACGATGATGTTCATCAAGCCGCCCGAGCCGCCGCCGCCGCCGCCGCAGGAGACGCCGCCCGACGTGGTGGTGAGCCAGAACCCCCCGCCGAAGGGGTTCCAGACGGTCGTGCCGCCGAAGGACATCCCGACGGAGATCCCGCCGGTGGACATGAACCAGAAGCCCTTCGACCCGAAGGACTTCAGCGGCAAGGGCGTCGAGGGCGGCGTCTTCAAGGGCGTCGAGGGGGCGACGGGCCCGGTGAACGTCGAGGAGGCGGTCTACACCGCCGTCGAGCTCGACGACCCGGCGCGCCCGATCAGCCAGCCGAGCCCGCGGTACCCGCCCGTGCTGCAGAGCGCCGGGATCGCCGGCCGGGTCGAGCTCCAGTACATCGTGGACACGACCGGGCGCGCGGAGCCGGGCTCGATCAAGATCATCAACAGCACGCACAAGGCGTTCGAGGAGCCGGCGAAGGAGACGGTGCTGAAGAGCACGTTCAAGCCGGCGCGGTTCCGCGGGCAGCCGGTGCGCCAGCTCGTGCAGCAGGCGATGTCGTTCAAGATCGGCGGTTGAGCAGGCCCGGAACGGTCCGGACGCGGGGTCCCTCCCTGGCCCCGCCCACAATCCCAGAAGGAGACGAGCAATGGGCGTAGATCTGCTGCACCTGTGGGGCACGATGGGCTGGTTCGCCAAGGGCATCGTGATGATCATGGCCGTCATGTCGATCTGGTCGGTGACGGTGATGATCACGAAGCTGATCCAGTTCAACAAGACGCAGGCCGCCACCCGGAAGTTCGCGCCGCAGTTCTCGCGCGCCATCGAGGAGGAGAACCTCGACCAGGCGATCGCGCTCGCCGAGAAGAACAAGACGAGCCACGTCGCCCGCGTGCTGGGCGAGGCGCTCGCCGAGGTGAAGCCGCTCCTGCGCGACCGCGCCACCATCACCGCCGCCGACATCAACTCGGCCGAGCGCGCGGTGGAGCGCATGATGCTGATCCAGCTCGCCGACTTCAAGCGCGGCACCGGCATCCTCGCCACCGTCGGCGCGACCGCGCCGTTCGTCGGCCTCCTCGGCACGACGATGGGCATCGTGAACGCCTTCACGGGCATGGCGCAGCAGGGCGCGTCGGGCGGGCTCGCGGGCATCTCGGCCGGCATCGCCGAGGCGCTCATCACGACCGCGTTCGGCCTCCTCGTCGCGATCCCGGCGGTGTGGGCGTACAACTACTTCAGCACCAAGATCGAGAACCTCACCGTCGAGATGACCTACTCGTCGAAGGAGCTCATCGACTACCTCATCAAGAGCGTCGGGAGCGAGTTCGGCCGGTCGATCTTCACGAAGGAGTTCCAGGCCCAGAAGGCGGTGTCGGGCACCGGCCAGATCAGCGGGTGAGCGCCGGCCTTCCTTCCACCCCCTGACGGGAGCGCACGATGAGCGCAACGATGGAGCAGGCCGGGCAGACCTCGGTCAAGTCGGAACCCAACGTGGTGCCGATGATCGACATCATGCTCGTGCTGCTCATCATCTTCATGATCGTCACCCCGCTCATCGCGGCCGGCTTCAAGGCCACGATGCCGAAGGGCGCGAACCTCGACAAGGACCCGGAGAAGGACAACGAGGTCGTGCTCGGGATCGACGAGGCGGGGAACTACTTCCTCGACGGCCGCGCCATCCCGGCGGCCACCCTCGAGGACCAGCTGAAGTCGATCTACGCCGCCCGCGAGGAGGACAAGATCCTCTACTTCAAGGCGGACGTGAACCTGAAGTACGCGAAGATCCAGGAGGCGGTCGAGATCGCCCGCCGGGCCGGGGTGCGCGTGTTCGCGGCGATCACCGAGAAGCAGGGCGGCGGCATGTTCGAGGAGCTCGCCGGCCAGAAGAAGGAGGAGTAGCCGATGGGCATGGCAGTCGGGGGGAGCCGCGGGGGCCCGCAGTCGGAGCCCAACGTCGTCCCCATGATCGACATCCTCCTCGTGCTGCTGATCATCTTCATGATCACGCAGCCGCTCTCCCGGATGTCGCTGACGATCCAGGTGCCGCCGCCCGACGACACGCGGACGGCGCGCCCCACGCAGAGCAACCAGATCGTCCTGGACCTCCAGGACGACGGGGGCTACAACATCAACGGGCAGGTGGTCCCCAAGGACCAGCTCGATGCCCAGCTGCACGCGGTGTTCGACCCGCGGCCGGCCAAGCTGCTGTTCATCAAGGCGGGGCCGAACCGGATCTACCAGGACGTGATCGAGGCGATCGACATCGCCAAGGGCGCCGGGGTGCAGATCGTCGGCTTCACGCCGAGCGAAGCGAACTAGCCCCGTCCCGCGGGCGTCCGCGCGCGCGGGTGCCGCTCCGGCGGTGCCCGCGCGTTCGCCGTCCCGGTTACCTTCCGGCGTGAATCACCCGATGCCTGCCCCGGCCCGCGCCGAGGGCGTGCGCCCCCTGCGGCTCGGCCTGCCGCGCGGGTCGCGGCGCAGCCCGGCGTCCGGCCTCCTCTCGCTCGTGCTGCACCTCCTCGTGATCGCCGCGGTGATCCGCGCCGGCCGGGCGATGTGGCAGCGGCCCGCACCCGCCGCCGGCGCGGCGTTCGAGCGCGCGCTGCGCGGGGGCGGGGGCGGGGGCGGGGGCGGGCGCGAGATGGTGTTCGTGGCCGTGCCGAAGCCCTCGCCGCCGCCGGCGTCGGTCGCTGTGCCCACCCCGGCACCGCCGCCACCGCCGCCGGTCGAGGAGCCCGAACCGACGCCGGCACCCGAGCCGCCGCCCGCGGCTCCTGCGCCGACGGAGGTCGCGAGCGGCGCGGGCGCCGGCGGGCCGGGGCAGGGTACCGGGACCGGCGGCGGCGCCGGCAGTGGGGTGGGGACGGGCGTCGGGAGCGGCGTCGGTGCGGGGGCCGGCCCGGGCACGGGGACCGGCGGCGAGGGCGGGGTGGTGCGCCCGCCGGTGTGGTTCAGCGGCGGCATGCCGTTCGAGTCGCCTCCCAAGGACCTGCGCGGCCGCAGGATCAGCGTCACCTTCTGGGTCGGCGCCGACGGCCGCGTCGAGAAGTTCGCGACCGACCCGCCCCTTCCCGGCGGCGACTTCGCGCGCAAGTTCGCCGACGTGATGATGGGCTACCGCTTCAAGCCGGCCCGCGCGCCCGACGGCAGCGCCGTCCCCGGGACCGCCACCCTCACCTTGACGCTGCTGACCCGCTGACCGCATGAGCCAGCTCTTCCGCCGCAAGCCGATCGGCGCCATCGAGCAGCTGCCCGACGACGCGCCGCACGGCCTGCGGCGCGCGCTCGGCGCCGGCGACCTCGTGATGCTCGCGATCGGCGCCGTCATCGGCGCCGGCATCTTCGCCTCGCTCGGCACCGCCGCCGCCGGCGAGGTGCTCCCCGACGGCACCGTCGTCCGCGCCGGCGCCGGCCCCGCGCTCGTGATCTCCTTCCTGCTCCTCGGCATCGTCTGCGGCCTCGCGGCGCTCTGCTACGCGGAGCTCGCGGCGATGATCCCCGCCGCCGGGAGCGCCTACGCCTACACCTACGCCACGCTCGGCGAGCTGCTCGCCTGGATCATCGGCTGGGACCTGATCCTCGAGTACGCCGTCGGCAACATCGCCGTGGCGGTGGCGTGGAGCGGCTACTTCAACTCGCTGCTGAGCGGGTTCGGCGTCGAGCTGCCGGCGTGGCTCGCCCACGGCTACCTGCAGGTCACGCACTCGAGCGACCCCGCGCTGCGCGCGCTGCTCGACACGGCGCCGAAGCTCCTCGGCTGGCCGGTGATCGTGAACATCCCCGCGTTCGCGATCGTGGCGCTCATCACGGTGCTGCTCTGCGTCGGCGTGAAGGAGAGCACGCGGGCCAACAACCTGATGGTGCTGGTGAAGCTCGGCGTGCTCGCCCTCTTCGTGATCGTGGGCGTGCAGCACATCGACCCGGAGAACTACAGGCCGTTCGCGCCGAACGGCTTCCGCGGGATCCACCAGGGCGCGGCGATCGTCTTCTTCGCGTACATCGGCTTCGACGCGATCTCGACCGCCGCCGAGGAGACGCGCGACCCCCAGCGCAACCTGCCGCTCGGGATCCTGGGCGGGCTCGCGGCGTGCACGCTCATCTACATGATCGTGGGCGCCGTGGCGACCGGGATGGTGCCGTACACGCAGCTCGCCTCGGCCGACCCGCTCGCGCGGGCGCTCGAGCTCGCCGGCCTGCCCACCGCGAGCTGGATCGTCTCCGCCGGCGCCGTCGTCTCGATGTCGGCGGTGCTGCTCGTGTTCCAGTACGGCCAGCCGCGGATCTTCTACTCGATGGCGCGCGACGGCCTCCTCCCGGGGTGGGCCGCGAAGCTGCACCCGCGCACCCGCGTCCCGCACGTCACCACGATCCTCACCGGCGTCTTCGTCGCGGTCGGCGCGCTCGTCGCGGAGGAGAACTCGATCTACGACCTCACGAACATCGGCACCCTCGCCGCGTTCGCGCTGGTCTGCCTCGGCGTCTTCGTGCTGCGGCTGCGCGAGCCGGGGCGCGCGCGGCCGTTCCGGGTGCCCGCCTTCTGGTTCGTGGCGCCCGCCGGGCTCCTCGCCTGCCTCTTCACGATGAAGGGGCTGCCGCCGCGCGCGTGGCAGATGTTCGGGGTCTGGATGCTCGTGGGGCTCGCGATCTACTTCCTCTACTCACGGCGCCGCAGCCTCCTCCGCGGGTGAACTGGCTCGTCCACCTCGCCGTGGCGCCGGCGGACGCGGAGCACCGGGTCGGGCAGGTGCTGGCCGACGTGCTCCACCCCCGCGACCGCGCGGGACTCGGCGCCGGGGTGCAGCGCGGCGTGGCGAGCCATATCGCGATCGACCGCTTCACCGACCGGCATGCCGCCGTGGCGCGCAGCCGCGCGCGCGTGCGGGCGCCGTGGCGGCGCTACGCCGGGATCCTCGTGGATGTCCTCTACGGCCACCTGCTCGTGCGGCGCTGGGACACGCACCTGGCCGAGCCGTTCGAGCGATTCGGGGACGCGATCTACGCGGAGTTCCTGTCGGTGTCGCCGGCGCTGCCGGCGGACGCGGCGGCGTTCACGCGGCGGTTCGCGGAGGAGCGCTGGCTCGAGGCGTACCGGGACGAGGCGGGGCTCCGGCGCCTGCTGCGCGGGATCGCGGGCCGGCTCGAGCGTCGCTTCGGCCGCGCGGTGCCGATGGCCGAGGCGCTGCCGGTGCTGCTCGCCGACGCCGATGCATTCCTCGAGGAGTTCGACGAGTTCTTCCCGGCGCTGCAGCGCGCGGCCGCCGCGGACTGATGCTCAGCCGGTGCGCCACGCCGGGCGAGCGACATCCTAGCTTCGGAAGCGCAATCCGATCGCGATCCCGATCCGGAACTGAGTCGGACGCCCCGGATCACCGGAGCCGAGATTCTCGGCGGCCGACAGCGTCCCGCCCTGCACCCCGACCGTGGCGCGAAGGACTCCGCCGAGGCGCCCGCGCACGCCGAAGTCGAGGGCGGCACCAGCATCCGCGCCCAGCACCGCGAGGCTCTGCCCCTCCTGCGGCGCCCACCACGCGACTGACGGGGCGACGAGCAGCCGGAGTGTGCTTCCTGGCGTGACGGTGGCCACCGCGCGCGACACTTCCAGCTGCGTCTCGACCACACTCCGGTCGTCCCGGTCATCGCTGACGCGATTGCCGCCCCCGCGCACCACCACATCGGCCGTCGCGAACATCGCTCGTCCAGCCAGCTGCCACTTCTGGCGCCTGAGGACGAGGACGGGAGCGAGGCCGGACACGCCGCCTGGCTGTGCCTCGACGCGCACCGGACCCTCCGTCGTCTCTATCGTGGTGCTCACCGACTGCAGGTAGCTCAGGTGGAACGCGTCCAGGCCCACGAAGACCTGGGCCGCCGCCGGCCGCGCCACCACGACGCACGTCATCGTCCATGCGACAAGGGACACGGCGCGCAGCCACCAGCGCCAGAAGCTTCCCGAGCGGTGTCTCCCGGATTCGTGATCCGCGTGCATCATGTCATCCCGAGCTTACCGGCCGAACATGAAGCGGAGGCCGGCACCAAGACCTGCGCGTGTGAGGAGCGATTCCGCCTCGAATCCGGCCTCGGTGAGCGATGGCGGAAGTGGCTGGCCATGGACCGCTACCGTCCCGCGAAGTGCAAGCCGTGTCCACTTCGTGATCGGCAGCTCGAGTTCGACGCCGAGCTGCGCTCCCAGCACCGTGCGAGCGCCATCCGCTTCGTCCCAGATGGCGAGCAGCGGTGCCACCGTTCCGCGCAGCGTCCCGCCACCGTCCAGCCGGACGAGGCGCCGGGCCACTTCGAGCTGGAACTCGTAGAAGTCGAGCAGCCCGACGTCCGACGTCACGGTGGCCGTGCCGTCGCGCAGCTCGAGGTCGGCTGCCGCCGCCGACGCTGCCACCCCGACGCGCCACGCTCCTCGGCCTCCGAGCTCGAGCCGCAGCGTCGAGGCTGGAGGCAGCACGGGCCTCAGTCGAGCGGACGACGTCCCGGCACCGCTGGCCGCCGACTCGTAGCGGTAGGCCACCCACTCGAGACCGGCCGCGAACTGCGCCTCGGCGTGCTCGGCATGCAACACCGCGATGACGAGGCACATCGCGCCGGGCGCACAGGCCCGGCGGGCCAGCCTCCAGCGTTCGTGCGCCGCAGCGGCAGGACGCCGAAGAGCGTTACGCAGGCGCGTGAGGCCCGGAAGAGATGCGCTGACGGACGACGGAGCTACCGGATCCACACGATATTGAGGAAAGCCTGGCAGGCACCGTTCGCGCCGACTATCGCGTGCGAGTGACCTGAAGGGACCGTGCACGCGATGACTTTGGATCGCTCGATTGCCATTCCCGGGAGGTCATCCTGATTCAGGCTTCCGCCGAGCGTAATTACCTGAACCAACAGGGCAACGCCCTTGAGGATGAGGTCCACGGTGCTGGGGTCTGTCCTGTTCGCGGACTGCGCGAACGCCGCACCGGCTGTTGCGCCCTGAATCCACTGAAGAACAGTGGGCGAGTCCCTCTTGATTCGGCATGATGTCTGGTCATCCTCGACGACCAGGATCATCGCGCCGTTGTCAGTCGCCTGTGCCTGCTCGAACTGCTGGTTCGTGGCAATCTGCACGAGGCCCTCCCACTGACCATGCTCGTTCCAGTCGAATACGAATGACCGGCCCTGGATGCCCGGCTGATCGGCTGACGAGGCCGCGTACTCCCCCGCGCACTGCCGCTCCGTGAGCGACGACGCGCCCGGCAGGCGATACGCAAGCACGATCTCGAACTCCGGGTCGCCGTCGAGCAGACCCTCGAAGCTCTGGTTGAGCGTCGCTTTGGTGACCCAGATACCCGGCTGGGTTGGTGCCGGCGGCGGCGACGAGCCGCCGCCGGAGCCCTCGTCTCCACCGCAATCGGTGATGCAAGTACTGGTCGCGATGGACGGGGCGCGGCGAGAACTCGGCGCGTCGAAGTCCAGCTCGGACGGTGCGATCGCGAGGATGGGCGGCTGAACGGACGAACCGTCGAGCGGAGCCCGATACGGGTCGCCCCCGATGCGGAACGCGGTGGGGGAGTCGCCGTCTCGCACCAGCGTTGCCACGACCGGCTCCTCCCCCTGAGCCCAGCGAGCTCGATGGCCCGCTACCGGCAGGTAGATGGCCATGTCCTGCAGGCTATCGAGCACTGCGGCGAGTCGCGCTCGTCCGCCGAACCGCGAGGCAAGGCGGGCGCTCACTTCCCCGCTACGATCAGTGAACCGGCCAGATGCGAGGAGGTAGTCGCGGAGTCGGACCTTGTGTTCCTTGAATGGTGATGATTCGATGTCTGCGCGGAGGCGGACCCGCAAGGACGAGTCTTGGAGGACCGTGGCGACTTCTCGGGCGACCCGCACTGCGATCGCGTGCATGCGACTGACAGGGACTGTGCGCCCACTAGTGGCGACGAGCGGAGGCTCCGCGACGCCGGTGCTGAGGAACTCGGCACGAGGAGCGTCCGGGCCTCGGGGCTCGGTTGGAGCCGAATCCGTCCGGCAAGCCGGCACCCCGACTGCGATGGCGCTCAGCCAGAACGAACGGAACCAGTGATGATCGCAGGAAAGTGC
>Ga0101944_10003662_pt1 | contig 20783 bp, 15 predicted proteins | sample DewCreD2012metaG_FD_75245 | JGI IMG/M metagenome (GOLD analysis project Ga0101944, IMG submission 75245) | Hot spring sediment bacterial and archeal communities from British Columbia, Canada, to study Microbial Dark Matter (Phase II) - Dewar... ... | reverse complement strand
CAATGGCAGAGCACTCCAAGAAAGATATCCAAAATACGACTCCGATGGGTTGAGGCTACTTACCAGTGGTCAGAACCCATCACGTAAACTCGGAACAAAGTCGAAAATTAAAACAAAAGAAAACAGAAAGTCTGTTTAGACAGGATTTACGGGATCAACACGATTAAATTGCTTTTAAACGAAAAGAAAACATCTTGTCAATCCTGTCGATCCTGTCTGATTCTCTTCGCGCGCTTGCGGCGGAAACGGAGGCCGTCCTTAAGCTGCTGATAGCGGTCAGGCTCCTCGGTCTGAAGGCGGTTCACGTATTCAAGGAAAAACGCGAGGAAAACAGCCACGAAGAATGCCACGACCACGGAAAGGATGCATATCAGAGCCCGTTTGGGCTTCGCCTTCTTGTCCAGGTCAGGAGCGATGGGCGGGTCCAAGACATAGAAGCCGTAATAAGTCTGAGCCCTGGCAAAGGTGTCCTTTTCGATTTCCTTGGCCAGCATGTTGTAGATCTTTTCGCGCAAAAGAGGGTCGGTCGTCCTATCGAGTTGCTCGGTGAGAAAGCGCATGTTTTCCTGGGCGTCCTTCAGAACCTTGGCGCGAAGTCCCTCGCTCAGCTCGGTAAGGTAGTATTGCATCATGGTTTTGGCGAACTCGGGGTCCTTGTGCTCAATGCTTGCCGTGATGACGTCTGTTTTTCGGTCCCTTGTAACCCTCAATAGGCTGTCTTTGATGAGCTTGTAAGCATCCTGGATAGTCGGCGGAGGGGTCTCTTTCCATGCCTTTTTTTTCGCATCCCATTTTTTCTCGAAGAGAATGGGCAAAAGGTTGTGCTTCTCCACCACGAGATCGGCCAGTTGGCGGCTCTTAAGCAAAACCTCGATCTTGTCCGCATCGCTGCCTCCGCCAAGACCGAACTCGCTTGCCACCAAGCCCCCCAGACCGCCCAGAGCGCCTGTCAAGGCTCTACCTGTCGATTGCTCAAGTTCCCTGGGTGCAACGGTCGCCTCGGAGCGATAGATGTTCGTCATTTGCAGGCTGATGACCACTGCGGCAAGACCGGTAAAAAAGACCAGCCCTGTGATCAGCCATTTTCTCCGCACCAGCACCATGAAAAGGTCGAGAAGGCTGATTTCGTCGTCATCATAGGGCGCGTCCGGGCAGCGCTCGGGGGGTTCGTATTTGTTCTTGTTTTGTACTATTTGATTTTCTTCGGTCATGTCCGCGCCCGTCCGTAGTCCATTGTCAGTGGTCCGTGGTCAATTGTCCGTTGCCAGTTGCCCGTGGTCCATGGTCAGAATAAACAGAAAACCTTTTTTCACGCCCGCTCCCCTGCGGGTCGCTAGAGCCACAGTGGAAGAGGAGAATAAATGGTTTTGCTTTTCAAACTTCAGTAAACGTTTTTCTCTGTGGCCTCTGTGTCTCTGTGTGAGTTAGTGGTTTTTCCAGTATCACGCCTCAAAACGCTGCGATGACCACGCCGGCGCCCACGGCAATCTGGTAGAGGATCGTGGTGATGTCTTTCAATTCCTTCATGAAGCTCGGCTTGACCACCTTCTGAGGCACCAGCAAAGTGTCGCCCGGATATAGCCTCGTGTCTTCAAAGCTGCTCCCGAACTGCCAGCGCTTTTCTTCTTCGCTCCACCCGACATTGAACCACCCAGTTTCCGCTTTCGCCACCACGGTCCCGTCAGCCCTTACAATATACATCTTGTTCGCCTCGGCATTCTCCGTGGGACCGCCGGTTTTCTTGAGGTAATAATTGACTTCCGGCCTGCTCTCTTCGTAGATCAGAGCATTTGGATTGTAAACAGCGCCAAGGACGTTCACGGTGCTCGGGCTCTTTGGAACATACAAGTTGTCCCCATCCTCAAGGACCATGTCCAGGCTCGCATCGCGCATCACGCTTGCAGGAAGCAGGGATATCACTACCCGGCCTGTGGCTCTTGCCTCCCTCAGTTTCGCCACCAGGGCCTTTTGGGCTGCCAGGAACTCACTCTGGGCCGCCACGTCTTCTTTGGAGAGCGCCGCCTGGGCTTCAGCTGAAGCATAGTGAGCGCCCTCGATCTCCATCTGGCTGATCAACTCATTGAGACGATCCTGCTGCGCTTTCTTGATGGACTCCCTAGTGAATACGGCGCCCCGCAGATAGGCTCTTTCCGTGAATCCGCCGGCTCTCTGAATGATGCTGCTGAGGCGCTCCTCTTTTCGCAACTGATAGGCACCCGGGAAGAGAACCTCACCTGTGATGGTAACGGTTCTTTTCTCCTTCCACTCAGGAATCTCCTTGATATTGACCACGTCAAAAGGTTTCAGCTTCAGGTTTTGGGCAGGATCATTGGCGAGCGCAAGCTTCACATCGAAGGTTATAAGAGAGGTCTCCACTTTCTTGCCGGCCACAATGTCGTATCGGACCAGTTCGCCCTTTTCCATATAAGCGGATTCCATGACATTGCCGCCCACCAGGATCAGATCCCTCACGGTCATGTTCGTGGCGTAAGGATAGTCACCGGGTCTATTCACTCTACCGTTTATAGACACCGTGTACTTGTCCACGTAATCCCACTGGCTGAGGATCACCACCAGGTCATTGTCTTTGAGGGGTATATTGTCCAGCGGGTCTCCCTCCATGACTTTTCCCAGGTTGAAGGACGTCATGGTGACTTCCTTGGTTTTTGGATCGGTCCGGTACAGGTGGCCCAGATCCATGTAGGCGTCCTTGGTGAGATTTCCCGCTTTGAAAATGAGGTCCTTGATTCTCATATCCTCGATGGGATATCGCCCTGGTCTGCGCACCTGTCCCTCGATAACGGCATGGTCCAGCTCTTGAAACATGCTTTTATTGAAAATGTAGATCTCATCCTTGGGCTTGAGAGCGATGTTCTGTCTCAGGTCCCTCGAAAAGAGAAGCCGGCCGAGATCAAAGGGAATGAGCTCTGACCTGGAATCCTCGAAGCGGTACCGCTTGATCAGGGCATAATCAAAATAGGTATCCAGCTCCAGGCTCTGAATATCCGGGATCACATTCAGCACCCGCAAACCCGGCTCATAGGCGTATTCCCCGGGCCGAATCACGTTCCCGAAAAGGTATACGGCATTTATAGAAGCCGGATGGATGGAAAACACCCGGATCAGATCTCCATCCATTAGAGGAATCGGTTTCTTCTGCTGCAGCTCTTCGTAAGAAATGTCGAGAACGATCTGAACCCGGTTTTGAAACGCCCGTTCGATCTGGATGCGCTGGTTGTATGCCCTGGGTCTCAGGCCTCCTGCCAAATCGATTGCATTTTGGAGCGTCCTGGCATCCTTCATTTCATAGATTGCGGGCCTTTTGACATTGCCCGACACTGAGACCATGGGCCCTGCCTGGGGGATGAAAATGCTATCCCCGGGCATCAAGCGCATGTCTCCAGAAGTATCCCCATTCAGCAGGAAGTCGTAAAGATCGATAACCGTGACTGTCTTGCCATGGCGCTTGAGCTCCACCTTTCTTAGAGAGCCAAGCGAGGTCGGACCTCCTGAAGCAAGTAGGGCATTGGTCACCGTGGCCAAAGAACTCACTGTGTAAACCCCGGGGCTGACTACCTCTCCGAGAACAAAAACCTGGATGGTCCTCAGCTTCCCCATGGAAACATTCACGTTGACACCGGTGATGGATTCCGCCTTGGCCCGGATCAGTGCTTTGAGCTCTCCGAACGTCAGGCCGGCCACGGTCAGCGGACCCACTTTCGGGAAATTGATCACCCCTTCGTTGTCCACCTCTAGGGTATAGAAGGCGTCGAGGCGTCCCCACATGAGAACCTTGATCTCATCGCCCGGGCCGATGATGTAATCGTTGGACACGGGAATGGACGTAATGGGGGCAAAGGTGGAAGGAGCGGCACCAAAGAGCTTTTGGCCGAAAATCTCGAGCTCAGGAGCCTCCTCAGGAGTCGTCTTTTTGAAGTATTCTTCCTCTGCAGCCGCGGGCTCCTTTTTCTCGACAATCTTCTTCTCTTCAGAGGGCTTGACGCCTGGACGAATCCTTTGATCAGGCCTGGGCGCTTCTTTCCGGACCTGCTTGGTCGGCTCCTTCGTTCTCTCCTCAAAACGAGTCTTTTGACCAGGCCCAGGCGCCTCTTTCTGGATTTCTTTGGACGCCTCTTTTATTTTTTCATCAAGAAGCTTCTTACCCTGCTCGATCTCTTCTCGGGTCAAGTTTCCAAGAGCGCCTTTTACTTCGAGCGGCTTGAGGATCTCATGAATCGTCTCAATGGTAATTTGTCCTTTTTCGAGAGCCTCCATCCAGGCTTGAGCCTGCTGAGGGGATACCAAACCCTTGTTAACAGCCTGCTGCAGCTGCGGTGGCATGGAGTTTGTTCTCGAGACCGTGGTTTGTTGCGAGAAACCATGATTTAGAAAGCTCAGAATGAAGACAGCCACCACGAAGCATAGGACACAAATTCTTTTCATAGAAACCTCAAGACTAGACGCTGGTCACTGTATCCTCGACGGGCTGCTCGGCACCGGGGCGCAGCACATCTGGATGATGGTACCTTTTCTTCCAGCCCGAGGCCGCGATAAGGCGGCCCAAGCTCCCGACCTCCTCATTTCGAGAAGTCAGCCTTTCGAGAGCCCTTTGGACGCTCTCACGGTCCCAGTTTTAATCGAGCGACTCAAGGCCCGGAAGAAAATCGAAGGGCACTCGGCCGTTGGCATTTAAGGGGCTATTTTTGAATATAAAGAGGGGAATTGTAAACAGGAAAATGAAAAACAGTCATTGAGCTCGTAAGTTAATGAGTTCGTGAAAAAGCCGAACAAAGGGACCAAAAAGCAGGAGACGGCATAAAAGCAAGCGATCCGCGGAAGAGGTTAGGAGGAGAACTTCGCTTGAGGCAACAACAACCGGCAATGGACCGCGGGCAACGGAAAAGAAAAGGGCGGGTTATTTCAGCTTCAGACTGATACAAACCGCCCCAACGAAAGAATTCACGAATCTAAATCTGATTGAAGCTCCAAACTAATGGCCGGGTGTGGTATGACCGGGCGTGGTTCCTCCGTCCCCACCGCCTGCTGCTGCGGCAACCGCCGCAATTGCCGCCACACCTGCCGCGATTCCGACGATGGCCGCTGTGCTGAGGCCTGTTGCGGCGCCTGCTCCAGCTGCTCCTGCTCCGGCTGCGGCACCGGTGGTCGGCTGTCCGCTTGCTCCTGCGGCTCCTGCCCCGGCAGCCGGCTGCTGGGTCTGAGCACTTGCACAAACAGGGACAAGAGCCATGGCAAGGATTACGAGCAGAATGGTCATCCTTAAAGTCATTCCTTTTTTCATCGTGTTCCTCCTTGTCCGATGTTAGTTATGGAAGAAAGAATACAGAAGACGGAATACAGCAGACGAAATAAATACAAACCGCAACCGAAAAGATTTGGCCACGCGATAAACTTAAAAAACGGCTGATACCATAATTGAAAGGGGGCCGTATTGTCAAGAGAAATTCGCAGATTTCGGCGAAAGTTTTTCGTTTTAAAGGGGCTTCCATTTTGATTTCTTCAATCCCTTAAAATTTTTTATTATATCTATCGTCATTGTCTTATATCACTTAACTTCGCCTTGAATCGGCCGGGCATCAAGTCGCCTGCCAGATCGAAAAGGGTCTGCCAATGGTAGGGCGTCTGAGCGGCATCCCTGGTCCAAGGAGCTAAGGAATAATTGTACCTGACCGGGGAGTCGTGGGTCAGGAAGATCCGGGCCGGCAGCGTAATGAATACGCCCTTGCTGTCATATCCTTTGCTGAAACCCTGAAGATCGTCCGTGTCCGTAAAGCTCCACCACCCGCCGATGATGATGCCTGTGTCGTATTCGCGGCTGCCGGTGAAAAGCCAGCCCACGTCTCCTGCCATGAACCGGCCGTATTGAGCCTGCAAAGTCACGTCCAGCTTGGGCACGCGGAAATAAGCATTGGCGAGGACATCGTAGAAATCAAGGTCCTTGAGGGCCATGGTCGAGCCCGGCTCTCGTTTTCGAACCCAGTCTGCCTGCAAACCGACCGCAATGCTTCCATCGCCGAAGAAGTGAAGCACCTCTCCGCTCGATCCGGCATACATGTACTCCAGGTACCCGAAACTCACGCGGCCGAAGGTGCGATCCGTGAACTGGAGAGCCTGGTCGAATAAAAGGTTTGAAAAGGTGTAGTCCCTGCCCAGATATTTCCAGCTGTCCTCCCTCACCGTGTTTGGAGGCGGAACATTCGTTGACTCGATGTTGGAATAAAAGGGAACGTCGAACCTGGCATACACATCCCCACCCTTCCAGAGATCGGCAACCCCCCACGGCTTGAGGCCTACCCGGAACTTGAAGAAACCCGAGGGATCGTTCAGATAGCTCTGGAATTCCGGCTTCACGCCCCATCCTATGCGGCTGTCCTGCCCCCCTGCATACACAAGGCCGGGATCCCTCAGATCAGGCTCCGCCATCGTCGTTTCCACCTCAACAAGCCTTTCGAAAATCTCGTCCGGCACGTCGCCCATGAGATAGGCTTCCAGAACATTCGGTTTCACCGCGACCCTCAGGATGGGCATGCCTTTTCGCTTTTCAACGGCCTGGAGCTTCTTCGCGTCCGAAGGGGCATGGAGCAAAAGAATCCGCAGCACTCTTCCCACGGCTTTTTGATTGGAAAGATACTGATTGTTCGTGAACTCTGCGGTCAGAGTCCTCCCCTCTGTGTATACTGAAACATTTGTGAATCCGGCCTGGTGTATGGCTGTATGAATCTGCTCGACCATCTCTTTTGCGTCCCTTTGCTCGAACGGCCGCCGGTCTACGTCAACCAGGGGCGGCGGGTCTGCCCTGTGGGGGACAATGGGTTTTCCCAGATCCGCCTGGAAATTCAGGGAGACTCCCAGAGTGTCACCGCGCTGGTAGGAAACCCCAAGGTCAAGGACAGGGAGTAGCTTGTACCTTAATCCGAAATTTACCGGCCAGTCCGGGTCTTTGGGAATTGATCTTGCAGGAGCACGGCCTCCATACTGATAGTCAAGTGAATTATATTCTGCTATGAAATGGAAGCGAGGATGAAGTGCCGCCTCAACGCCTGCGAAAAATCCGCCAAGCCGCTTGTTACCGTATCCAAGGGTGAAATCAAAGGGAAAGATCTGGCGGCTGAGAACGATGTACTGGGCTTCAAAGAGCTGCGTTCCAAAGATATCATGATAGCCCAGCGCCACAGCCGGAAGCCATTTGGACTCAGGGACAACCTGATACTTGACATCGAAACACTTGTCCCTGAAGGTGCTTTGACCTACGAACGCTACAGGGACATTGGTTAGATCAGTCAATCTTCCAGTGAACTCAAAACCCGGAAAAATCCCCATGCCGCCGCCGTACCATCTCAAGGGAAGAGCTTGTGCGCCTGAGACCCTGATGACGCCGTCGTCCAACACCCTTGCGGTGGGAATCTCCATGAGGCCTGTGCCGAGCCAGTTGGCGGCATTGTCAAAGGGACGGTCCCAGGGGTAAGCAACGTGAACAAAAGGAATCAGGAGGAACAGAACAGAGAGAAGGACCTGTCGAATGAGAGAAACAACTCCAGAGCCGTGGATTTCCCAATTGCTTGTGCCTATTGTGAGAAGCAAAGAAAGTACCCGTGAAGATGACTTGGCGTAAAGCAGCTCAGCATTGACACAGATCATCCAGCCTTGTTAAAAGGTGGTAAAGGGTGGCCTTGGCTTTATCAAAGATGCACCAGCAAGTCAACCGAGAGAGAAGAGTGATCAGTGAACAGTCATCGGTTATTAAGAAATTGGTTGGGTTGAAGCCGTTGAAAACGTTGAAGACGTTCAAATCGGAAAAGACGGAAGAGCGTCCTGACGCGTTTGAGGAGCGTCTCGCTGACGCGAGACTTGAGGCAAGGGACAGGGTAGCTGTGAGGTTGTCCATCAAAACCAAAATCATCGCCTTGATCTTCGCTGTCGCGCCGGCGTTAGCTACGGCCGGGTGTGCGACGGACAAGGTGGCGATGGATCTGACGAACTACCTCAATCAGGGCGTCCTCAACATTGCCGAGCTGGAAGAGAAGTCCCTTGCCCGTTATGCTTCTGTCACCGGAGCCAACTATAAGGACGATCAAACCACCTATGAGGCGCTCCGGGATTATGTGATTCCTCTTTACAGGAGATTCATTCGCGGGTTGAGGGCTCTTCAGCCCGAGACTGAAGAAGTGAGAAGTTTGAACCGGATCTACGTCGAAGGCGCAGATTCCCTGCTCGAGGGTTTCAAGCTTGTCATGCTTGCCATCGAGACACAGGACCCTTCTCTGATCCGGCCGGCCAACGAGTACCTTGAAAAGGGCCGGCTTAATAACGAAAGATGGCGAAACGAGCTGGTGGCTCTTGCCGAAAAGCACGGGGTCACGCCTCAGCAGAAAAAGGATGCGGAAAGGCCTATCTGGGACATATTGCTGGGGACACCGTGAAACCAGTAAGCAGTAAACCAGATCGTGGAAGTCGTTCAAATCGTTGAAGTCGTTCAAATCGTTCAAGTCGTTCAAATCGTTCAAGTCGTTCAAATCGTGGAAACCGTTGAAAGCGTTCAACTCGTTTAAATCATGAGATAAGAATAAGGTCGGAAGAAGTGACCAAAGGGCCGAAGTTTCTTTTTGTGTGTCAGAGCTGCGGGCATCAGACGGCCAAGTGGCTGGGACGCTGTCCGGATTGCGGTCAGTGGAATTCCTTTGTCGAAGAAGTGATGCAGCGGGGAACAAAGGGCCTTCCCTCTTTTGTCATGGGGCAGCCTCAGCCTATCGACTCCATCTCTCTCGACCCGGAAATGCGGCTCAGGACAGGCCTTCAGGAATTCGACCGCACCCTGGGAGGGGGGGTCGTGCCGGGCTCCATGGTCCTTATCGGCGGCGATCCGGGCATCGGCAAATCCACCCTCCTTCTCCAGGTCGTGGCGAGACTTTCCAAAGAAGGACTGAAAGCCCTCTATCTCTCAGGCGAAGAGTCCCCCCAACAAATCAAGATCCGCGCTGAAAGGCTTTATATTCATGCGGAAAATCTCTTCCTCCTCACGGGGACCTGCATCGAGCACCTCTTTGAAAGAATGGACGAACTGCACCCCAATCTCCTCGTGGTGGATTCTATTCAAACCGTGTACACCGAAGCCCTGCCTTCGGCCCCGGGAAGCGTAGGCCAGGTGAGGGAGGTCTCCACGCGCCTTCTCAACTGGGCCAAGAAAACCGGCATCCCCACCTTTCTTATCGGCCACGTGACCAAAGACGGAGCCATTGCAGGCCCCAAGGTGCTGGAACACCTGGTGGACACCGTCCTTTATTTCGAAGGCGACAACTCCCACGCCTTCAGGATCCTGCGGGCGGTGAAGAACCGCTACGGATCCACCAATGAGATCGGCGTCTTCGAGATGAAAGACTCGGGCCTCGAGGAGGTGGGCAATCCCTCGCGCATTTTTCTGGAAGAGCGCCCTGAAAACGCCTCAGGCTCCGTGGTCATTTCCTGCCTCGAAGGCACCAGGCCCTTGCTCCTTGAAATCCAGGCCCTGGTCGGACCCAGCCCTTTCGGCATGCCGCGGCGGACCGCAAGCGGCGTGGACCACAATCGCATCTCTCTCCTTGTGGCGGTTCTCGGCAAGAGGATGGGGATCGAGATGGGAGACCAGGACATCTTTGTGAACGTGGCAGGGGGCATGAAGGTGGACGAGCCGGCAGCGGATCTCGGCATTGTCTCGGCCATGCTCTCCACTTACCTGGACAGGCCTGTGGACAAGAACCTGGTCGTTTTCGGGGAGGTGGGGCTTGCCGGCGAGATTCGGGCTGTGAGCCAGCCGGAGGTCCGGATCAAGGAAGCCAAGAAGCTCGGGTTCACGCGATGCCTGCTCCCCAAAGGCAATGTGGAAGGGTGCGCAAGAATAGAGGGGGTGGAGCTCCTTCCCGTGGAATCCGTCAAACAGTTAATGGATGTCCTTTTCTAACTGCAAAACCTCTGTCTCACGCCCGCTCCCCTTCGGGAGCTAGAGTCACAGAGGAAGAAGGGAAAGCAAGAGACAACTTCTTTTGTTGTTAAACTTCAAAGGAAGGTTTTTCTCTGTGTCTTTTCTGTGTCTCTGTGAGAGATATTTTTATTCCCTCCATTTCACCCATTCACTGAGCGGGGCTCTTTCCGACCTTGCCCGGTTGACGCCCGAGGAAGGATCTTTGTAGCCGACGGCGATCCCGATCACGACCTCCTTATCCTCCGAGAGGTTCAGCTGCTCCCGGATATCCTCGTCGAACGCCGTGATGAGGCCGATAGGGCAAGTGGCCAGCCCCATGGCGTGGGCCGCAAGCACGAGGTAGCCCACGATAATGCCGATGTCCGTGAGCCGGGCGCTCGAAAAAACCTTGTCGATCACGACAATGATCGCTGTGGGGGCGCCGTAGAAATTGCAGCTCCCTTCATTGATGAAGTTCTGAAATGGAGTTCCCTGAGGCAGGTTGGGCAACATGCTCTGGAGCAAGCCTCTCTGCCTCTCCACGAAATGCTCGGGCAAGGGCCTTTTCGCCCCAGGGCCGCAGGAGATGTTCCTCTCCCGCATGCGCTTCACCAAGACCCTGCTCAGCCGCTTGCGCTCCTCCCCTGACACGACAACCAGCTCCCACGGCTGAATGTTAATGGCCGAAGGGGCCTGGGACGCATAAGAGATGAGCTTTTCCAGGGTTTCCCTTTCCACGGGCTTGTCCAGGTATGCCCGGGTGCTTCTTCTTTCCTGAATTGCTTGCAACAGATCCATGACATTGCCTCGTTCGCCGATTGATCTTTGGGTATTCTAGGGACTGATACACCTCGGTTCAATGGAAAACTTGAAAAACACAAAAGCTTATCTCTCACAGCCGCCTATGCTAACACGCTACGGCGGGCCAAGGAGATACCCGCAAGACATCTCCTCTTCCTCTGCGACTCGAGCGACCCGAAGGGGAGCGGGTGTGAGACTGATTTCGGCTGCGAAGGGGAAATTGACAGGGGCGGCACGCCGGTCATATACTGCGACCTCCGTTTATCCACAAGGAGCCGGGCTTGGGAGTCCTCGCAAAAAGCCATGAAGAAACCTGGGAGAGGCTTCTCTCCAGGAGCATCACCACGCCTCGCGATCTTCCCGAGGACCTGAAACCCCGCAGGATCAACGAACTGGAAAGGGTCGCGGGGAAATACCCCATGCGCATCAATCCCTATGCCCTTCGGCTCATCAAGAAAAGGAACGACCCCTTTTACAGGCAGGCCGTGCCCGATCCACAGGAACTCACGGACGAGAGAGGTCTTGCCGATCCCTTGAACGAAGAGGCCCTGTCCCCTGTTCCCGGTCTGACCCACCATTATCCGGACCGCGTTCTTTTCCTGGTTTCCAGCCAGTGCCCCATGTACTGCCGCTTCTGCAACAGGAAAAGAAAAGTTGGCCATCCCTCTATGGTCACCAGGGAGACCATCCAGGAAGGAATGGCCTACATCCGAAAGACCAGGAAGGTGCGGGACGTGCTCCTTTCAGGAGGAGACCCCCTGCTCCTGCCCGACAAGGAGCTCTACCGGATCCTAAAATCGCTCAGGTCGATCGGCCACGTGGAAATCCTACGCATCGGAACCCGGGTGCCCTGCACCCTTCCCCAGCGAGTCACACCCCAACTGGCAAGCCTCCTGGCCGGTTTCCATCCCCTGTTCATCAACACCCACTTCAACCATCCCAGTGAGATCACCCCGGAGGCGGCTCTCGCTTGCGCCCGACTGGCGGATGCGGGAATCCCTCTCCATTGCCAGACCGTTCTTCTCAGGGGCGTCAACGACGATCCCAAAACCATTCTGAAGCTCATGCAAAAGCTTCTCTTCATCCGGGTGCGGCCCTACTACCTTTTCCAGGCAGACCTTGCAAAAGGAACAGCCCATTTCTGGACCCCGCTCAAGAAAGGCCTGGACATCCTCTCAAAGTTGCAGGGCCACACCACGGGCCTGTGTGTTCCCCACTTCGCCGTTGATCTGCCCGGAGGCGGGGGCAAGGTGAACCTGGTTCCCCCGGCCCTTAGGGAAAAAGAAGGGAAGATCTTGATCAGGAATTACCTGGGAAAGGAATACGAGTGGAACACGGAAGGAGTGAACAGTGATCAGTGATCCGTAAACGGTGAAGGAGCGGCCTACGGCCTTGAGGAGCGCAGAGCTGAAAACCGCTCTGCTTGAGGAGCACTTCGTTTGAGGAGTGCTTCGCTCGAGGACCGTCTCGCTGACGCGAGACTCGAGGCAAAAGCAGGGAGCAAGGGCTGAAGAGAAACCTAAAGAGGAGGAAAGTATGGTCAGGGTGACGTGTTTGGGCGGTGCGGGAATGGTGACCGGATCGAACTACCTCATCGAAAGCGCTGCAGGGAAAAAAGTCCTTGTGGACTGCGGGCTGTTCCAGGGCGGGAGAAAGACGGAAGAGTACAACTGGAGGGAATGGGGATTTGATCCGTCGAAGATCAGCACTCTTTTTCTCACCCATGCCCACATCGATCACAGCGGCAGAATTCCAAAGCTCGTCAAGGACGGCTTTAAGGGCCGCATTCTCGCGTCCCCTCCGACCGCGGAGCTCTGCAGCATCATGCTCCTCGATGCAGCGCACGTCCAGGAAATGGACGCGGAGTGGAAGACCCGCAAGAACAAAAGGCGGTCCAGTCAAGAAGTTCTTCCCCTCTACACCACCCAAGATGCCGAAGCGAGCCTGAAGCTTTTCTCCCCTGTTGACAAGGACAAAATCCTCGAGCCTGAACCCGGAATCAGGGCAAGGATGAGAAACTCCGGACACATTCTGGGCTCCTCCATTTTGGAGCTCTGGGTGGAAGAAGGGAAGGCGTCCCTCAAAATAGTCTTCTCAGGCGATCTGGGGAAAAAGAACCAGCTCATCGTGCAGGATCCCCACGAGATTTTCGATGCCGATTATCTCTTCCTCGAATCCACCTACGGCAACAGGCTTCACCGCAGCCTGGAGGCCAGCAAGGAGGAGCTCCTGGAAGCGATCCACTACGCGGTGTCGCACAAAGAGAAAGTCCTGATTCCCGCCTTTGCCGTGGAGAGAACCCAGGAACTCCTTTACATCCTCGGCGAATTTCAGCGCGCCGGCCGTCTCCCCAAGATTCCCATCTATGTCGACAGCCCCCTGGCCATAAAGGCCACGGAGATTTTCAGGAAGAACAAGAAGTACTACGACGAGGAAGCCCGGGCCCTCGTGGATCAGGGCTATGACCCTTTCAACATGCCCAACCTCCAGTTCACCGAATCCATGGAAAAATCAAAGGCCATCAATGAATCGAAAGGGTCCGCCATCATCATTGCGGGCAACGGCATGTGCACGGCCGGCCGGATCAAGCACCACCTGAAGCACAACCTCTGGAGACCGGGAACCAGCCTCGTGATTGTCGGGTTTCAGGCACAGGGCTCCACGGGGCGGCAGATCGTGGACGGGGCAAAGCAGGTGAGGCTTTTCGGAGAGACGGTCTCGGTCAAGGCCAAGGTCTTCACCATCGGCGGGTTTTCAGCGCATGCGGACCAGAGCGATCTTCTGGACTGGGCCTCTCATTTTGAAAGCAACCCCAGGGTCTTTCTGGTCCATGGGGAGCCTTTTGCAAGCGAATCCCTCGCAGCAAAAATCAGGGAACGGCTCAAGCTGGACGTCTACCTCCCCAAGTGGAGGGAACGGCTGGTGCTCAAGCCGAGGGAAGTGGTGGTGGAACAGGCGGCGGAACCCGAGGCCCTGCCTGACCTGCAAACGCTCATGTACAACACGATCGTGGAGCTTGAAAACCAGCTCAAGAACCTCAAGAAGGAGGTCCGGTCCGGCAAGAAGGTCGGAGAAGAAGACGTGGACCGTCTCAAGTACATTGAAGAGGAGATCAGAGCCCTCGTAGAGGGGTACAGTGATCAGTAAACAGTCAGCAGTGATCAGTGAACACCAAAAACCGAAACCATAAATTCCAACCCCTGCTGTCTCGGTCTCTACTGATGACTGCTCACGGACCACCGTTGACTGATTCAGACCAGTCCTTTTTCCTTCCTGATTCTTTGATGAAGCTGCTTGAAGAGAGGTGCTCCGCGAACCTCTGATAAAGATCTTTTTGGGTCCCGCTTCGATCTCCAATTCAAAAAAAGAGCCCTCATCGAAGAACGACAAGGGCTCCATCATGCTGTTGGCCCGGAACCTACTTCACCGCATCCTTTAACTCTTTGCCCGGCACAAACTTGGGAACGTTCTTCGCCTTGATCTTGATCTCTGCACCGGTCTGGGGATTTCTTCCTATTCGCGCTTTTCTCTTGGCCACCTTGAAGGTCCCAAACCCCACGATGGTTACCGCCTGTTTCTTCTTGAGTGCCTTCGTGATGCCCGCCAGCACTGCTTCCACGGCATCCGCCGCCGCCTTCTTGGTGGCCACCACTTTTGCCACCTCATTCACCAGATCACCTTTGTTCATGCTCTCTCCTCCTCCTTTATGGGTTAGGGTTACAAACGGGATGGTCGAAGATTAGTCAATTCCAAAGCCGTTTTCAACAAGAAAATGGCGGTGAGCCTCATTTTCTCCTTTATTTGAGCCCTTCTCCGGCTTTTTATCTCTCACCGAGCTCGCGGGGCCGCAGAAAAGACCAGACAGGATCAAGAAGATATTTGGTTTTATGATTTAGAAAAAAACAATCCTGAAGATCCTGTAAATCCTGTCCAAGCGGAGTTTAGCGCCTCCTTGGCCCGCCGTAGTCCGCTTAGGCGGACGTAGGCGGATGCGCGAGAGGGTTTTTAATCGAGATCCGCTTGACCGGAGAAACACCTTTCAATATAGTTGTTTACCGCGTTGGGAGGATACCGTCATGTCCAAGATCGGCTTGTGGTGGAGAGCGGCCAGGCCTTTTTCATTCACTGTCAGCCTCATCCCTCCCATCCTGGGCGGCCTTATTGCCCTGGTGGAAAACCCAGGGCTCGAATTGAGCCTTCTCCACTTCATCCTGGCCGGCGCCGGATGCATGACCGCCCACGCAGGAGCCAACCTTGTTTCAGACTACTATGACTTCAAGGCCCGGGTGGACCGGCAGGGGACCTTCGGCTCGAGCGGCCTCCTCGTCGCCGGAATCCTGTCTCCCGAACAGGTCCTGCGGGGGGGCTGCGTGGCCCTGGGCATAGCCGGGGTCATTGGGGCCTACCTCGTGTGGGTCACTCCAGGAGGCGTCTTTCTCATCGGGTTGATCCTGCTGGGGGGCCTGCTTGGAATTTTCTACACGGCAAAACCTTTTGAGTTCAAATATCACGCCCTGGGCGACCTTGCCGTTTTCATCTCCTTCGGACCGGCCATGGTGCTTGGGGCCTATTTTGTCCAGGCCCATCATTTCTCCTGGAAACCAATGCTCTACTCCATCCCGGTGGGGCTTCTCGTGGATGCCGTTCTTCACAGCAACAACCTCCGCGACATTGCAAACGACCGTGTGGTGGACATCAAGACCGTGCCCATTCTCATCGGCGAAAAATGGGCCAAGATCATGTACCAGGGCCTGGTCTTCGGAGCTTACCTGTCGACCCTGATCCTGGTTGCGCTCGGGTCCCTGACCGCCTTTGCTCTCCTCACGCTCTTATCCCTTCCCCTGGCCATCAGAGTCGTGAACATGGTTCGCCACAAAGAGAGGATGCCCCCGGATCAATTCGCCCTCATCGATGCGGCCACGGCCCAGGTTCACCTGTGCTTTGGATTGCTCATGGTCATCGGCTTTGCGATTCGATATTACCTCATGCCTGCACCGTGAGAGGAATTTGAAGTCCAAGAAAAATGCAACCAGGAAAGCACGAAAAGGAATATAATGCATAAAAAGAAGAATAGAGGGTAAACAAGACAGTGGACGGAAGCAAGAGCAACGCTTTGGACGACAAGCAACCTGCAACGGATGACGGACAACGGACGACTAACAAGAGTGAACCCTTGGATTTGCCTCGGGGCCTTTGGTAGTGAACGGTGAACGGCACATCGGGCTGTGGGCCGGCATCGGGCTGGCTTTTGTGCTCTGGTTCCTCATGTTCGTGCTGAAGCCCCTCAACTTCTGGGTCATGCTCACCTTCAGCACTTCTCTTCTTTCAGCCATCGCCTTTTACCTGGTCCGGCCTCTCATTGCCAAGAGCGAGTTCACGGCCGGGAATGTTCTTCTCGGAGCGCTTCTGGCCGCTCTGTTGTACGCCCTTTTCTACGTGGGAAACCAATTTCTCGTCCTGGTCTCGCGGCTCTTCCCTTCCCTTCTCCCTGACCGAGCAGGGAATATCGCTTCCGTCTATGCAAACCTCGGAGGGTTTTCGCCCACCCTTGTGGCGTCGCTTCTCTTTTTTCCCATCGGCTTCGGAGAGGAAGTCTTCTGGCGGGGTTTTGTGCAGCGCCGATTCCAAGAGAGGGGGGGAGGCCGGTCCGCCTTTGTTCTCACCACCTGCCTTTACACTGCGATCCATCTGCCCACGGGCAATCCTGTGCTCATTCTTGCCGCTCTCACCTGCGGTCTTTTCTGGGGGGGCTTTTACTGGGCCACAGGGACCCTTGTGCCGGTGCTCGTCTCCCACATGCTCTGGGATCCCTTTATCTTTGTCATCATGCCGATCAAATAACCAAAACAAGACAGAATAAGACCAGAGGAGCAACAAAACAGTCCCGAAAAAAAGCACGAAAGGACAGGTGCTCTTTCGTGCTTTTGTACTGTTGACTGATCACTGATGACTGACCACCGATCACTGATCACTGATTCTATGCTGTCTACTGTCTTCTGTCTCCTGTATTCCATTCTTATTTCTGCTGCGCCGGCACCGGCACCTCTTCATACCCGGTACACATGGCCTTGAAATGCGCCGTAAGGGAATGGCCGGTGGTGGTCATGTACACGTGGACCACGAGGAACACGAGCAGAGCAAACCCTCCTGCCATGTGCAAAAACGCGATCGTGCCGAGGCTGAGCGCCGTGATCCCCATTTCCGGCCAGGAATTGTACATGTAGTAGAGCAGCCCTGTGATCATCTGGTAGGGGATCAGGAACACGGAAATGGAGAGGTACGTCAGCCTCTGGAGCGGGTTGTGCTTGACCCTTTCGCTCTTGGGAACCGGATGAGGCTCTCCCCTGAAGATGCCGACGGCGTAATAGAGCATTACCTTGAACAGCATCTTGGTGGTGGGAATGTAGTACTTCCATTGACCGGTCGTCAGGTGCCAGAAGATAATGAACGCATAGAGGACCAGCCATGCGATTCCCAGGAAATTGTGCCACTCCACGGCCCTTTTGAACCCGAAGAGGTTGTACCCCATGTGGATCTCGTATCCGGTGAGACCCAGCAGAACCACAAAGGCCGCCTGAACCCAGTGCCAGAAGCGCTCGAACCTCGTGTAGAGATAAATCCTCTCAAAGGTGCACTCCTCATTCGTCATCACGTTGCTCATTCTTCTTCTCCCTTCTTTTGCGACTCACCAAACGGCCGGCACCGTGGCCCAGAACCCCGATGAACGCCGCAATCACACTGCCCCACCCGATCACGTTCAACGCCCTGTTTGCATCCCTGCCGGGCATGTAGAACCCGGCCAGGTTGGCCAACCGGCCGTTACGGATGTGACATTCCGTGCAAGACAAGCTTTTTTCCTTGGGTGCGACCATGTGGGTCGTCTGGAACATATACTCTGTCTGAGCAAAATCGAATTCCCCGCTGAAGGGGAGACCCGCATATTCCATGCCCTTGGCGATGGCCGTCTGCCAGTCGTAATCCCCCCAGTAGGCCCCCGAACCCTTGGGACCAAACAGCTTGGGCACGGCCATGGTTTTATGCACCCTGTCATAGGGTTGCTTGCCCTTGTGGATCTTGAAAGGATAAATGCGCGCGTCCGGGTCGTTGTAATCGCCCACAGGGTAATTCAGCCGGGTGACCTGCGCCGGATCGATCTTGTCGGTGAGGAGCACGTTTTTCATGATGCCGTTGTACCACAGGTATTCCGGCTTGACGTTCTTCTCCCAGATGAATTCGCCCTTCATGCCGTCATAAACGGGCCGGCCGTCCTTCATTTTCTTGATGGGCTTTCCCTCCTGGTTCCGCTCGCCGGCCTTGGACCAGTCCCACATCATCTTCGTGGAATTGACCCTTGCGAATTCTGGAATGTGACAGGTCTGGCACGCCACCTTATCGGTGTGATCGTTCGCCTTGACGCCGGGTTTGTGCGGTTTATCGCTGTGGCAAGAAACACAGGTGATCCGCGTGATGAGGTCCGACTGCAGTAGGGTTCGCTTGTCTTGCGTGGCGGACGTCTTGTAGCACCGTCCTGAAATCGAATGCTGCGTGGTCGTGTGGCAGCGGGTGCAGTTGAAATTCTCTCCCTCTATGGCCATGTGCACATCCAGCGCCCTGTTCGGTTTGAACATGGAGGAATCGAGGTCCCCGTGTTTCACCCCTTCTCCCCCGCCTCCGAAAAAGTGGCAGGTGCCGCAATTCCTTCGTGTGGGGCGCCCCACGCTCTGCGCCACCTTGTTCCACTCCGGAGGGTGATAGGTCTTGTTTTCCGCCGGGAACAAGGTCGGCTGCGATGCGGGATTGCCGGCACCGGCCGGGAACTTCTCATACGTTCCGGTCTGTTCATGGCAGATGAGGCAGTCAATCTTTTCCTGTGCCGAGAGATCAAAGGTTTTGTCCTTCCAGCCGTACCCTGCATGACAGGAGGTGCACCTCGGTTCATTGGAAAGGATGGAAACGCAGTAGTTGTTCACCACCATTCCGGCTTTTCCCAGCTTACCTTCGTTGTCCATAGGGCATATCCATCGCCAGTGGATCGTTTTTTGAAATTGCCGACCCGCCTCGGTGTGGCACCCCAGGCAGGCTTTGGTCACTTCAGGCCCGCTCTTGAAGTCCTGCTTGAGAGCGTCAAACTTGGAATGATCCGCCGTGACATTCTTGGCATGGCTCGTGCCGTACTCCTCTCCCGGCGCCGGCTTTCTCTGCGCAGCTCCGGAAAGGGTCAAGCTCAAGTTGACGACCACACCCAGCAAGAGTACCAGGCCCCAGCGCATCCCCGATGACCTCATGCTCACTCTCCTTTTTCCTTCCTTCGTTCCTGTTTGATTTTTTTCGCTCTGCCGGAATTGCGTCGTTCCGGATTCGCCTTATCGATAGTCAGACTTTATTCCTCTATAGCTTACCTGATTTATGAATTGCAAGCCTAGTCTTTTGGCTGGATTACGCTGATTCAACTTTCTGTTATTCCTATAGAATCAACGGGGAAGCTTGACGGGACCGCCAAAGAATGTTTAACGTGTTTCATGTATACGAGTAAACAGGTGCGCCTGCTTGATCCAAAAGAGGTTTTTAAGAAGAGGCAAGTTCTCCTTGATCGTTTGAGAAGTCTTGACTCCCTTCTCGTGGCCTTCTCGGGAGGAGTGGACAGTACCTTTCTTCTGGCTGTAGCGCACAAAGGGCTGGGCAAGAAGGTCCTTGCCGTCACCGCCCACTCAATCATTTACCCACAGAGCGAAATCGAGGAAGCTGTCGTCTTTGCAAAGGGGCTTGGCGTCGAGCACTTACTTCTCCACTCAGAAGCCTCAAGTCTCCCTGAGTTCATCGCCAATCCACCGGAGAGATGCTATTTCTGTAAGAAGTCCCTTTTCGAACATCTAAGGGAAATAGCCCGGCAGCGGGGCATCCGCCACATTGCCCATGCCGCCAATATGGATGACTTCGGTGACTTTCGGCCCGGCTGGAAAGCAGCCGAGGAAATGGGGATCATCGCGCCCCTCGTGGATGCCCGCCTGACCAAAGAAGACATTCGCTTTCTCTCCAAAGAAATGGGGCTGTCCACCTGGGACAAGCCTTCCATGGCCTGCCTGGCTTCCAGGATTCCTTACGGCGAAACCATTACCGAGACAAAGCTCCGCATGATCGGAGAAGCCGAGAAAGAGATCGCCTCCCATGGATTCTCCCAGTACCGGGTCAGGGCCCATGGACTTTCAGCGAGAATCGAACTCCACCCCTCGGAAATGAACCGAATCCTGGAGCCGGAATTGAGAGAGAGAATCGCGGCAAAGCTCAAGGAGCTCGGTTTTCTCTATGTCAGCCTCGATCTCGAGGGATATGTGACGGGGAGCATGAACCGGGAATTGAAGAAGTGATCAGTGCTCAGTAAGAGAAAGGAAGAAGCTTTGTCTCTCGCAGAGACGCAGAGGGCGCAGAGAAAAGAACTTGATTTACTGTAAAAGCAAAAACCGCTCTGCGAGATCTGTGGCGCCAGCGACCCGAAGGGGAGCGGGTGCGAGACCGGTTTTTCGTGCTTTCGTGGTTTGATTCGTTCTCGGATTTGATCTGGATTTCATCATGGAGGAGCTCTTCCATTGACTCATAAGATTGTTCTCGAGGATGCGTTCAAGGGCTACACCCTGGACCAGGATAAAGTCATCCCTCCCGAAGAAACCGTCCGGCGGTTCCGGGCAAGGCTCAAGGAGTTGAATCTGGATATCCTGGACCGGACGGTCCGTATCGACAACGGCCGGCTCGGCATTCCCGTCTACTTCAGCCTGTGCGGTAAGGATGCGCGGGAAGTGATCGGCACCAAGAAACAGATGGGCAAAGGTTGCACCCCGCAGCAGTCGGAGGCCAGCGCCGTCATGGAGCTTGCGGAGCGGTTCAGTTTTTTCAGCTTCTGCAAAGACCAGGGACATTTCTTCACGGAGACCTACCGCAACGTGAAAGACCGGGCCCTTCCCCTGGAGATGATCGCCCTCTCCGTGCACGACCAGTCGGACGATCTCGAAAGGGCGGCGGAGATCTTTTCAAACCT
>Ga0101944_10003661_pt1 | contig 20788 bp, 22 predicted proteins | sample DewCreD2012metaG_FD_75245 | JGI IMG/M metagenome (GOLD analysis project Ga0101944, IMG submission 75245) | Hot spring sediment bacterial and archeal communities from British Columbia, Canada, to study Microbial Dark Matter (Phase II) - Dewar... ... | reverse complement strand
TCGGCTTTCTCGGCCGCCCGGATGGCTTCGGGGTTGAGCCCTCCGGCAGGATAATTGAGCACCACACTGCCTAGCACCGTCACAGGCCGATGCATGCGCGACTGGGCGGCCAAGGCGGTGGTGGCCAGGAAGTGGTTCTTCAGAACACACCCGAACCCTTCCTCGTCCGCTTCCTCTGCTACGCTGAAGGCATCGTAGCGCCGGGCCAGGAATTCGGGGCCCACGTGAACATGCAAGTCCAACGGCAGTTGTCCTCTGACGACCGGTAGTTTATCCATCGGGATTCTCTCTTTCCTCTCCATCAACCGCCGAGATAGCGTTTCTTGACCTGAGGGTTCGCCAAAATCTCCTGTCCGGAGCCGCTCATCCACACCTTACCCAGATCAAGCACCAGGGCCTGATCGGAAATCTCCAGCGCCCTTTTGGCGTTCTGTTCAACCATGATGACCGAAGTCCCTTCAGCAGCGATTCGTTGGACCTCCTGAAACACTCGCCGCATCGGTCCGGGCCCCAGACCCAAAGACGGCTCATCGAGCAGTAGCAGTGAGGGCTTGAGCATGAGCGCCATGGCCATTTCAAGGATTTGCTGCTCCCCGCCGCTTAGGTTGCCTGCCAGAAGGGCCTTTTTGCTTTTCAGCACGGGAAACCTTTCTTTCATCATGTCCAGGTCGATGTGAACCGCGGAGTCCCTTCTCGTGTAAGCTCCCATTTCCAGATTCTCCTGAACTGTCATGAGCGGGAAATTGCACCGCCCCTGAGGGACCATGCTGATGCCCATGGCGAGGATCTCGCCGGGCTCGGATCCGAGGATATCCTGCCCCTTGAAAAGGATGCTTCCCTTCCAACATTCTGCAAGCCCTGCCACGGCTTTAAGCAGTGTCGACTTTCCTGCTCCATTGGGCCCCACCACAGCAGTGATAGTCCCTGACAGGATTCGAGCGGAGACATCGAAGAGGACACCGCGGTTTCTGTATCCTGCGTAGAGTCCTACGATTTCCAAGACCGGATCGCCGCTCATCTCCCGAAATAGGCCTCTAGAACCTGCTCGTTTTCCTGCACCATGAAGGGCGGCCCCTGAGCGATCAGTTCGCCAGAGTCGAGGACAAAAACACGATGGCAGAGATCCATCACGACCTGCAGGTTGTGCTCAATGATCAGGAAGGTCGTTCCCAGTTCGTTCAACCGCTTCAGATATCCTTTGATGCTTTCGATCAGCGTGGGGTTGACGCCCGCGACAGGCTCATCCAGCAGAACCAGGCTGGGCTTGGCCATCAGCGCCATCGCTATCTCCAGGAGTTTCTGCTGACCATAGGACAGCGTGCCTGCGGCAAGGTCTGCGACTCCTGGAATCCCGAGGCTCTGCAGGAGGTCCCCGGCTTGATCGTCCAGAGCCCGGTCCAGGTCCCGTATTCTTCTTGTCGGAAGAAGACCGCTTGTAAGGCGGAGGCCCTGGTGCTGCTGGCCCGCAGCCCTCATGTTTTCCATCACCGTGAGGCGCGGGAAGGTCCGAATCTGCTGAAAGATCCTCGTCAATCCCAGTCGCGCGATCCTGTAAGGGGCCAGGGAAGTGATGTCCTGATCCATGAAAACGACCTTGCCCGCGTCAGGGGCCAGGAACCCCGTCACGCAGTCAAAGAGCGTGGTTTTTCCAGAGCCGTTGGGGCCTATAAGACCGGCAATCTCTCCCCGCTCGACCGTGAAGGAGACGTCGTGGAGGGCGGGAACTCCAAGGAAATGCTTCGTGACGCCCCTGATCTCAAGCATGGCTTCCTTCCTGCGGAGACGGTTCTATTCTCCTGGCTCGCCGGTCGCGCACCCATCCGGCCAGACCGCCCGGGGCCACGCTGACGGCCACGAGCAGAACGATCCCATAAAGAAAAGTGCGAAGCTCGGGATGGATGCGGAGCAGTTCCGGGACCACGTTGAAGATGGCCGCTCCGGCCACCACGCCCCAAACTGTTCCGGCTCCCCCAAGGATCACCATGATCAGGAGGTTTTCCATGTAGTAGAAATCGAACACGGCCGGGTCAATGAACGTAATGTAGTGAGCGTAGCAGCTCCCTGCCACACCTCCCAGGAGCCCTGAGATTGCGAAGGTGTAAAGCTTGACCTTCCAGGTGTGAATGCCTGCGGCCTGGGCCAGGATTTCATCCTCCCGCACGGTCAAGATAGCCCGGCCCAGCCTCGAACGGACGAGGAGGGTAAAGAAGGCGAGAGCGGCCAGCGTCATGCCCAGGAGAAAGTAGTACCACTCGATTTTTTCGGTCACAGGGAGACCGAAAACCGTGGCTGTCGGAATCCCGGGCAGGCCCATGGCACCGCGCGTGAGATTCGTCCACTTGGTCGCCACCAACTGGGCCAAGAGGGTGAAGCTGAGGGTCACGATCACAAAGCTGTGGCGCGAAAGGCGAAGAGACGGAACGCCTATGGCGGAGGCAAAAAGAAGGCCTGCCGCGCCTGCCGCCGGCAGGGTGATCGAAAAAGGAAGGCCAAGGCGCAGCGTCAGGAGAGCGGAGGTGTAAGCGCCGATGCCGAAGAAGGCTGGAGGAGCCAGGGACAGAAGCCCTGCGTATCCCAGCACCAGATTCAGGCTCAACGCCAAAATCACATAGATTTCCGTCATCACCATGATGTGGATGAAATAGTTGGATCGCACGGCGAGCGGGATCAGGAGCGACACCCCGATGGCCGCCCAAACCGCGCGATGTTCGGTCCAGGAAACCTTCATATGCGCACCCGCTTTCCGAAGAACCCGTCCGGCCGGATAAGGAGCACGAGGATCATGAGGCTGAACCCGAGCGCGTCCCTAGCCGCAATGGAAATGTATCCGCCAGCCAGGCTCTCCCCTAAGCCGAGAATAAGAGCGGCGATCATGGCGCCGGGCACATTGCCCATTCCTCCCATGATGACAACGGCAAAGCTCTTAAAGACCACCGTCGTTCCTATGGCGGGAAAGATGTCATAGAGAGGAGCCACCATGGCCCCTGCGAGAGCGCAGAGAGCTGCACCGAGGACCATTGTCTGGGAGGCGATTCTCCGCACGTCGATCCCCACCATGCGGCAGGCCTCTTTGTTTTGAGAGGCTGCGCGCATGGCTTTTCCGGTCCTGCTCTTGCGGATGTAAACCTGCAAACCGGCAAAGGCGACCATCGCGGTAAACAGAACCAGCAGGCGCTGTCCTGTAACGATCACGTTACCGATGGAGAGGATCACGTCTTCCAGAGGGACAATGACCTGCCTAGGCGTTGCCGTGAAGGCGAAGCGGGCCCCGTTTTGCAGGATGATGGAGGCGGCGAGTGTGGCAAGGACCGTAGTTTCAAAGGAACGCCGGAGGTGAGGGACAATGGCGGTTCGCGACAAAACATACCCAAGGAGCATGAGCGCAACTATGGTCAGAAACACGGCCAGGAGGTAAGGGAATTTGAGAAAGCTGAAGAGCATGAACAGGGCAAAGGCGGCGAGCATGTAAAGCTCGCCGTGGGCGAAATTCACCACCTCCAGGACGCCGTAGACCAGCGTCAGACCTACGGCGACCAGCGCGTAGAGCGAGCCCTGAATCAGGCCATTGGCAAGGTGCTGGAAAAACATCTCCGCGTTCCACGTCGCCCCTTGGGTGAAAAAAGCCGCCGGCAGGAACGAACGCCCCACCGACAGCCTCTCCTTGCAAAGGGTTCGTTAAGTCGCAGGAAGCTCGACCACCTCCAGCCTTCCCTTCTTCACTTCCAGGATCAGAGCGCGGTTGTGCGCCTGATGGTGGTCGTCGAATTGGATGGTGCCCAGAATGGAATCCCCTTTGGCCTTTTTGAGGGCCTCGCGGACCGCTTCGGGCTTGGTGGAGCCCGCTTCCTTGATGGCCTGGGCCAAGAGTTTCACCCCTTCATACATCTCAAACCCCACGTAGTGAGGCTCCTGTCCGTACTTCTTCGTGTACTTTTCCACGAAGGCTTTGTTCGGGGCATCGTCGTAGCCGGCGTAATAGGGATAGATGGTGGAAGACCCGTCAAAGGCACCGCTCGCGATCAGGTCCTTCACCAGGGCGGACACGAGGGCCGGCCTTCCGGTGACAGGGATTTTGAGGCCGTACTGGCGGTACTGGCGCATGAAGTTCTGGAGTTCCTGATCCAGCATGAAAAGCAGAATCGCATCCGGTTCGGCGCCCTTCACCTTGGTGAGGTAAGTGACAAAATCGCTCTCCCCTTTCTTGAAGTAGTCCAAGGACTGGGTCTTGATCCCTTTGGGTTCCAGCTCCTTTTGCATTGCCGCAACGCCGGCACGACCATAGTCCGTGTCCTCCGCAAAGTAAGCCACTTTCTTGTAAGGCTTCTTTTCGGCCAGATACTTGCCCATAGCGACGGCAAGGGCGTCGTCCTGAGGATTGGTCCTAAAGACCCAGGGATTTCCGCCAGCCCCCGCCTTTTCCGTGATCCCCGGATGGGTGGAAATGGTGACGAGGAGGGGGATCTTCGCCCTTTCCACAATGGGCATCACGGCCAGGGTCGCGGAGCTGCAAATGTCGCCCATGAGGACCGCTACGCCGTCACGAGTCAGCATTTTCTCTGTTCCGGCCACAGCCTCAGGCGCTGCGCACTTTGAATCCTCCATGATGAAGCTCAGCTTCTGGCCCAGGACCCCGCCTTTCTCGTTGATTTCCTCTATGGCCAACTCAGCTCCCCACTTCATATGCTGGCCAAGGAACTGGACCGGCCCCGTTACGGGACCAGGAAAACCGATTTTAATCTCTGCGGCCTGGACACCGCCCACTAACATGCAGATTCCTGTGAATAAAACCGCAATCCTGAAAAAACCGCGCATAGAATCCTCCTTTGGGCAACGACGCTCTTGCTGTTTCATTCCCGCACAATAAAGCTACAAATGGGTGGAGTATAGAAACAAAAACCATCCATGTCAATCATGTGCCGATGCGATGGAAGAGGCAAGAAATCAACTCACGAAAAGCCGAGGCAGATATCCATCCCGATCCCTGCACCGGCCATTAGAGATACGGTGCCATTTTCATCATGATCTCATGTTTCTGAAAGGATCCCGGCAGGGTTTCTTTCAGCTCGTCGTTATCAAAGACAAGCCTCTGAGGGACACTCAGGATGTTGAAACGGGACGAGAGCCCGGGGTTCTGATCCACGTTCAGTTTGCCCACCCGAACCTTCCTCATCGCGTCTTTGGCAAAGTCATCGATGACCGGGATGAACGCTCTGCAGGTGGGGCACCAGGGGGCCCAGGCAAAAACCAAGGCCGGCAGCGGACCCTTCAGAATCTTGGCTTCGAAATCCCCATCCGTGATAAGAACGGGCTGGGCAAGAAAAAGCCCTTCTGCGGCCAAGGGCTCCTTGCATTTCCCCTACTTTGCCTTGGATCCTCCTGGCCCTAGACGTATCGGCGAATCATCCAAAAGTCGACGCCCTTTTGAGCGTCTCCCTCCGCGTCCTCTCGGTTTGCACAAAGGGTGACCGCCCTCTCTGTACAAAAGACTTGACCCGTCTCACAAAAATGCATAGTCTATCTATACACAAATAGGAGGCGGCCATGAAAGCGACCGTTCTGGACTTGAGATATAAAATGAATGAAGTGCTCAAAGCCCTGGATAAGAGAGAAAAGGTAACTCTTCTCTACCACGGCAGGGTCAAAGGAACCATTTACCCCGAAGGCGCCAAAGGGATGATCAAGGTCGAGGATCACCCTTATTTCGGCATGAACGCTGCAGAGGATCGATCCGTATCCCAGTCAATGGAAGGATTAAGGAGGTCTCGATTTGATGCTGTTTGACACGGATATCTTCATTTGGGTTCAGCGGGGGAACGCAAAGGCTGCCCGCCTGATCGACAAGGAAGAGCAGAGGTTCCTATCGGTCTTCTCCTACATGGAATTGCTCCAATCTGCAAAAGACCGGGAGCAGCATCATCGAACCCATGATTTTCTGTCCACTTTTGGCTTTGTGGTCTTGCCCCTTACCCAGAATATCGGGCATCGGGCTCTGATTTATGTAGAAGAGTATGCCCTTTCCCATGGTCTGAGATCAGGGGATGCGATCATTGCTGCAACCGCAGCCGAGAACCAGATGACGCTCGTCTCCAGCAATGCAAAGCATTTCAGACCGATAAAGGAGTTGAAAGTCAAAGTCTTCAAGCCCTGATTCATCCTTCGCACGGGACAGGAAATCATCGTGAAATTCCCTGCTCAACGCATTCTCTTGATCGCCACACGCCACATCGGGGACGTTCTCCTAACCACGCCCCTTTTGCGATCCCTCCGGTTGGCTTATCCCGATGCCAGGATCGATGCCTTGGTGTACACTTGGACTGCGGGCATTCTGGAGGGAATCCCGGATGTGAACAACGTGATCACCGTGAACCAGAATCCTCCCCTCTCGGAATACGCTGCGTTGGTGAAAAGAATCTTTCGCCGTTATGACCTGGCGGTTTCGACCCTCACGAGCGATCGGCCCATTCTTTACGCTTTCTGGGCAGCCGGCAAGCGGGTCTCTCTTGTACCGCCTTATCGGTTGAATGACGCATGGAAACGTTGGATCACACAAGCCTGGGTTGAACTGGACGACTGGGACACCCACACGGTGATCCAGAACCTCCGACTGTGCGACGTCCTCGATATCCATCGTCATTACGATGTCATTCCTCCTGAGTCACCGGTCGCGGCTGAAGCGCTCAATGCGCTTCTTCCCTTCCCCTGGCAGACGATCCCTTATGCGGTCTTCCACATGGTGCCTCTCCGGTTCTACAAGCGCTGGACCCTCAAGGGCTGGCAGGACGTGGCCCGACACCTGGAGGCCATGGGGCTCCGGGTCGTCATCGTTGGCGGCAGCGACAAGGAAGAGAAGGACTATGTGCAGCAGTTCTTGAAAGGGGCGCTCTCAGCGGCAGTCAATCTCACCGGCAGGCTCAAGTTTCCGGAAACGGCGAAACTGATTACATCATGCAAGGTCTATGTGGGGCTGGATACGGCCGTCACCCATCTTGCAGCGGCGACCGGCGCGCCGACCGTGGCCCTCTACGGCCCGACCAACCCCGTGAAATGGGCTCCCTGGCCGCATGGCTTCAGGGAAGACCGAAACCCCTTTGATCGAACAGGAACCCAGCGCGTAGGCAATGTGGTCTTGGTTCAAGGCTCAGGGGACTGTGTGCCCTGCCACGAGGAAGGATGCGACCATCACAGGCAAAGCAAGAGCCGCTGTCTGGAAGAACTTCACAGTGAAGTGGTGATTCGAGCCATCGAACAGGCGGTCGAAGAGAACGGCGCGGGGCCTGATGCGCCACCAAAATAATAGCCATTTTTGATATTGACACACCGAATACACTGAGTGTATTTTTATACACATGAGAACCAACATCGACCTAAGCGACGATTTGCTTGCGGAGGCGCAGAAGCACTCAAAAGCGAGGAGCAAGAGGGCTCTGGTTGAGGAGGCTCTGGCTGCGTTCATCGCCATGAAGGCAGAGGAGCAACGGCGCACCACCTATAAGGAAAGGCTTGACAGTCTTCGCCGCAAGACCAAAGCGCTCAGACTGCGAAGCGACACTCGAGAGATTCTTCGAAAGGACCGTGACTCCCGGTGAATGCTTATGTGCTGGACGCAAGCGTTGCGGTGGCGTGGTACTTGGAGGAGGTGTTTTCGGCTTCCGCTAGATCGTGGCAGGATCGACTGTTAGCCGGAAAAGTCGTTCTTGTTGTCCCCTTGTTGCACTATTGGGAGTTCGCGAATGTTCTGCGAACTCTGGTTCACCGTCGTGAATTGTCAGAGGACCTGGCACGTGAAACTTATGAACTTCACCTCGATGCCCCGCTGGAACGAGAAGAGCCTGAGGAAAAAAGCGTTCTGGACACCGCCCTCCGGTATGGCGCAACCGCTTATGATGCGGTCTACATCAGGCTTTGCCTCTCAAGAGACATCCCTCTGATCACCGCCGAAAAAACCACCACCCCCTGGGTCGCAAAGCTTAAGAAACGAATTGAATCGGCAAGATGAACGGCTATCGCGGAGCATATCCTTTCCTGTCTTTATGGCTTCTGGTCGGAAAGCTCGGAATGCTTTTCAGGTGAACGACGCTTGCCCCGATCGAAAAGCTTCTCAATCCCAAGCTGTTCCTGCTTTTTCATGGGGTCTGTAACGTTAACGCGGGCTCTTTTCTTTCTCGTCTTCTTCGCGTCCCCAGCAAGGGACAGGTCAGGGAAAAGGAGGGGTTGACGGTAGCGGGAGTAATCCTCGCATGACCGCCGGCGCTTGCAAGCCTCGCATACGCTCACGTGAACCTTTGGTTTTGACTTCTTGATGTTGCAGCTGATGAATTCCAAACCCGTTTTCCTCTTTCCTGCATTTCAAGCACGATCATGGTGATAGATCAAGTAAATAATGGGGTCTCCTCTTGCATGGTCAACCTTTCGATCCCTGGTTAAATGGGAATAGAGTATTTACATTCCAGTTCCTCGTGGGATAAACTCAGGGCTTCGATTCTAGGAAGTCCCAAAAGGAGGCAGAGATGTCAACTGTAACGATCGTACGGGCCGGCACCCTGGTAGCGGCGCATGATCAAAAGGCCGTCTCCGAAGGCGCCGTGGCCGTTTTAGGAGAACGGATTCAAGCGGTGGGCGCATACCAGGAGCTCTTGAAGCAGTATCCAGGTGCAAGAATCATTGGAGGAAAGCGCTTCTTGCTAATCCCCGGTCTGATCAATGGTCACGGCCATGGACGAGGGTTGACGGACTTCCAGCGCGGCGCCTTGGACAACACCCTCGAATCATGGCTTTTGGACACCCGGAAATACATCCCCATCTCCACCTACGACGACATCGCTTATTCCGCCGCAAGGCTGCTCAAATCCGGTGTTACCACCGCCATGCACAACCACATCCTCAAGGATCCCAAAGCATACAGGCAGGAATTTGATGAAGGGGTGAAGGCTTATAGCGACGCCGGGATGCGCGTTCAGTTCAACCCCGGCGTCCGCAACGACAACCCTTTTGTTTACGGCGATAACCAAACCTTTCTCGCCTCTTTGCCCGAAACCCTCAGAAAGATCCTGACCACCCCTCCCCCTCCAGGCTCTCTATCTGCAGGCAACTTCGTTGAAGCGGTCAGAGCCCTTCATCAGCAGTATCAAGGTCCCCTGTGCCGGATCGGGTTCGGCCCCCTGGCTCCACAATGGTGCACGAACGATCTTCTTCAAGAGGTCCGGAAGGCCGCCATTGAACTGAATGCTCCAATCCATGTTCACGCGGTCCAGTCCGTCTTCCAGAAGGTGTATGGCCTCCAGGTCCTGGGAAAGACCCTCGTTCGGCACATGAAAGACATTGGTTTGCTCGGCCGCGGAGTCGTGGTTGGACACTGCGTGTGGCCCACGGAAGAGGATATCGATCTTCTCGCCCAAACCGGTACAGCCGTGACCCACCACCCTTCTTGCAACCTCAGGGTGCGCAACGGCATTTCCCCCGCCTATCACATGCTCAAGGCTGGGGTCCTGGTCGGTCTTGGTTTGGATGGGAAATCCATCAACGACGACGACGACATGATTCAGGAGATGAAGGTCTGCTACCTTCTTCATCGTTTGCCCTCTCTGGAACTCGACTCCCCTCACCTGAGCGCAAGGGAAGTCTTCAAGATGACCACTGAGAACAACGCCATCCTTCTGGGCTTCGGACAGGAGCTCGGCCGCCTCGAGCCCGGCAGGCTGGCTGACATGGTGCTCCTGGACTATGAGAAGATGTGCCATCCCTTTGTGGATTCCTCTCACGACCCCATTGATGTGCTTCTGTACCGGGGTCTGGGAAAACATGTGGATACCGTCATGGTCAACGGCAGGATCGTGGTGCAGGGGGGCAAACTCCTGACCTTGAACGAGGAGGCGATTGCCGATCGTCTTGCCGAAGCCGCGTCCCGGCCAAGAACAGAAAACGAAAAGGCGATGGTTGAGACTATGGATGAACTCAAAAAACATGTGATCCGTTACTACGAAGGCTGGACCAAAAAGCTAAAAACCGAGCCGTACTTCATGATCAACTCCCGAACAAAGGGGCTTTGACCATCGCCCCAGATCACGGGGAGTCGATCCCGACATAGGCCGAAGCACGACCTGCTCAGGCCGACGCGGGTGATGACCTGACCGACAGGGGATTCCCATGGCGCCTATCCGCGAGCGCATTTACGAAGATCAAAAACCGTCAACTTTTTTGCAACTTATCTCCAAAAGATGTCTTTTTTAATTCACATCATTCATCCATTTTACCCGGGCATGGGCAAGACAACCCTATGTAATACCGGGAAATAGGGCTGGTCTCCAGAAACGGTATAAATCTTGCTTACTCTCGATGTGGTAAGCTGAAAACGACTCAATCCGGTGAAGGGATCGAATACCTTGAACACGAAAGCAAGGGGTTCTGTCCGACTCGTATTTTTCCTTTTTCTTCTCCATTTGGCTCTTCTGGCGAATGATCCATGCCATGCCTCTGACCCCTTCCCAACCTTCCCATGCCTGGAACCGAATGTCCGCTTCTGGATTGATGTTTACACCAAGTACAACACCACCACGGGAATTATCCATGACGCCTCGGACTTGAATATCGTCTACGGTGTCATTGATCTTTTGCCTGAAGACAAGATCGGAGCGCGGCGCACCAACCAGGAACGAATCCATGCGGTAAAGGAACGGTATAAAAAGATCTTGGAGGAATTGTTCGAAAACAGCGCCCCGGAGGATCCCGAGAAAAGGCGGATAGCCGATTTATTCGGGTCCACGGCAGGCCCTGACGCTTTTCGACAGGCCAGCAATAACATCCGGTGTCAGGTCGGCCAGAAGGATCGTTTTGAGACAGGGCTGATTCGTTCAGGGGCTTACCTCCGGAGAATGAAGGCGATCTTCCGTTCGCACGGCCTCCCTGAGGATCTCTGCTACTTGCCTCACGTGGAATCGTCATTCAATGTGGCCGCCTCCAGTAAAGCAGGCGCTGCAGGGATGTGGCAGTTCACCCGGGCGACTGGCAAAAAGTTCCTCACCATGAACCAATCTTTAGACGAAAGGCGTGACCCGATTCGGGCCTCTGAAGCTGCGGCAAAGCTGCTGAAGCAGAATTACGAACTCCTCGGAAATTGGCCTATGGCCATCACCGCCTACAATCACGGGATCGCAGGCATGCTGCGTGCAAAGGAAGAGCTGGGGACTTATGAGGCGGTTTTCGAACGATACGCCGGACGACGCTTCAAGTTCGCCTCGAGGAATTTCTACTCTGAATTCCTGGCCGCCAGGCACGTGGCAAAGAATCACGCGCTGTATTTTGCCGGTGTCGAGCTGCATGCTGCTCTGGAATCCCGAGAGGTGCCCACCACGGCACAGACCTCAATGGCGGCCCTCTCACGCCGCTATGAAGTGGATCTTGAAACCCTCTGCGCGCTCAATCCTGCACTTGGAAAACCGGTGCTGAAAGGCCAGCGGCAGGTGCCCAAGGGATACCTGCTGCGCCTGCCCGCTGATACGGTGAAGGGCCCCAGGCTTTCCTCAGTGACCCTGCCAGACCTCCATCCTGACCTCCGCCCTTAATAGAGGAACCCGGCGACCCATTCCTCTCTATCGAGGTTCACCAGGGAAGATTCGCCCGAGCGACCCCTTGAAAGCCGGGCTATTCCCTATGCTTCTCTCTTGGAAAGAGAGAGGGGAGAAGTTCTTTCCTGTGCCTGGGCGTTTCAGCAAAGATCCTGCACATATCGGAGAGCATCTCGGTCCGAAAGGACATCGCAGTATTTCATCCATAAATCGAGTAAGGCGACTTTGTGGGAGACGCTGATGCGGTCGTAGACGCAGTCTTCCACAACGGCCACGTCGAAGTTGCGGCTGATGGCATCCACGCAGGTGGCGCGCACGCAGCCGCTTGTGGTTCCACCGGCGACGAGGAGGGTATCGACTTTGAGCTTGATAAGGACACTGAGCAGAGGAGTCCCATAGAAAGCACTCGCGTAGCTCTTGTCGATCACCCTGTCGCCTTCTTGGGGAGCGATCGGCTCGACCATGGACGTGCCTTTCGATCCTTCCAGGTACTGTGGAGAGCTTCGAACCGCTTTGGCTGCAAAGCCATCAAAGGCGATGCTCTTCTGGACCTGGCGAGTGTAAATGACGGGCCGCTTCCTTTCCCTGAAGGCGGTGATGAGGGGTTTGAGCCTTTCCACGGCCCGCCAGGCCGATTCGCCGACGCCGGAGGGCCACTCTTGAATCTGTTCGAGGATGGGTTTGTCGGCACCCGCATAGTTGTATTGCGGATCGATGATGAGGAGGGCGGGGCGTTCGCCGAGCCCACGAGGCTTGCCATATCCTCCAAGGCGGATGACCTCTCGGTCTGTAGGCGTAAGCAGATCGTCCCAGACAGGATTTGGACTCATGATCTCCTCTCCTGGCTTCTCCCACAACACAACAAGAGCAGGGCCCCGAAGGGCCCGCCTCGAAGGCATCTTACCCAAGGGGGGCGATCAAAGAGGTCACCCCGTTGATGTCCTCCATCTTTTCCACGGCCATAAGCTGTGAGCGGATCTGCTCCGCTTTCGCATGACCCCAGACGGGCTCGGCAAGGGAAAAGTACTTCTTCTCCAGGTCCGCAGGTCCATAAGGATCTTCAAAGTCCCCCTTGTTCATCGTCACTTTGGCTTCGAGCTTTTCGCCGCTCTTCAGAGTGACCCTCACCCTCGAAGGTCTTCGCGACGGCATCATGGCTGTGAGCTTTGGATCCTCTTTCACCTCCACTCTTTTCGCCAGCGCCCGAATCGCATCCGTGTGAACGGCCTGAGGCTTGAAACACGCCACATCCGTCCGGCCATGGACGATAAGCGTTGCCACTGCAAAGGGAATCGAAAACTTGGCTGCGAGCATGTTCTGGGGATTGCGGTCGCTCAGCTGGGCGGCAAGAGAATAGGTCTCCACATCCACAGACTTGACTTCATCCGCCTTGAACGGTCTCTTGGCCAGGATCTTCTCCAACGCATCCAGGGTGCCGTGATTGTACCGGCAGCAGGCGTGCATCTTGAAATAGTTTCGGGCGATCTCGAAGCGTTCCCCAAGCGCATCGGTCATCCCCTCCGCGTTGAAGGTGTCGGAGACCACAGAGCCGTAGACCGTTTTCAAACCGTCCGCTTCGCCGGTGAAGCCCGATTGGACCAGGTGATGGCTGAGAACCCCCATGGCATTGCTCACTCCGGAGTAAACATTCCGGACCGTTCCCCCTTCGAGCATCGTCTTCCGGCTGGTGGCAAGACCGAGGGAAGAGCTCACGTTGATCGTCTCCCTCATCGCCCTGTCGTCATAACCCATGAGTTTGGCCACGGCCACGGCCGCTCCCACTGTGCCCCAGGTGCCGTGGGGATGCATAGACATTCGGATCTTGCAGGCAATGCCGATGCGCGTTCCAATTTCGTATCCGAGGACCAAAGCCGTCAGCAGGTGCCGACCGGACAAGCGTCCCTCTTCTGCAACGGCGAGCGCCGCAGGGACAACGTGAATGGCGGGATGGCCTCTGCCGAACTGATTGCCTTCGTCCAATTCAAGAAAGGTGCCTGCTGTGCCGTTGATCAATGCGGCCTTGAGAGGCTCTGTGCGTATGCCGGAGCCGATGAGCGATGCGACGGTTCCCGCTTTCGGATCAAGCAGCCGCTTCTCCAGGGCCTTGACCTCCTCTTCCTGTGCCCCAGCGGCAATGACGGACACCGTGTCGACGAGCACTTCTTTGGCCCGGCGCACGACGGCTTCGGGAAGATCATCAAAATTCGTGCGGCAGACATAGGATACGAGTTGATCGAGATATCCCGGCATCACAACACTCCAACCCTCCAGCACCCCATCCCTACAATCCTAGATACACTTTCTTCACATGGGGGTCGGCAAGGAGATCGCTCCCCTTGCCGGACAGGGCCGTCCGGCCTTGTTCAAGCACAAACCCACGGGTGGACAGAGACAGGGCCTGGGAAACGTTTTGCTCCACCAGGAGGAGCATCATCCCCTCTTGATTGATCCTGTGGATGACGCTGAAAATCTCATCCACCACAATGGGCGCCAGCCCGAGAGACGGCTCGTCCAGGATGAGCAATTTCGGTTTGGCCATCAGCCCTCGCCCGATGGCCAGCATTTGCTGCTCGCCCCCCGAAAGCGTGCCGCCCATCTGTTTTCTTCGTTTCTCCAGCACGGGGAAAAGGCTGAAAACGGAAGCCATGCTCTCCCGGCGGAGGGCTTTAGGGCCTTTCAGGTATGAGCCCATCTCCAGGTTCTCCATCACGCTGAGGGTCGGGAAAATCTTTCGGCCCTCAGGGACCTGCACCAGCCCCCTTTCCACGCGACGAAAGGGTTCCACCCGGGTGATCTCCTCCCCCATGAAGAACACCTGCCCGTAGCCGACCGGAAGAATCCCTGAAACAGCGTTCACCGTGGTCGTCTTGCCTGCACCGTTGCTCCCGAGAAGAGAAACAATTTCCTTTTCCTGAATATCGAAAGTCACCTTGTGCAGGATCTGGACCTGACCATAGGAGACATCTATTTCGTTGACCCTAAGCAAGCATATGCTCCTTTTCCCAGGTAAGCCTCAATGACTCCGGGGTCCTCACAGACCTTTTGAGGTTCGCCGTCCGCAATACAGACCCCGTGATGAAGGACCACAATGCGGTCGCTCACCCCCATGATCACGCGCATGTGGTGCTCAATGATGAGAATCGCGGTTCCGGATTTGCGGATATTGTGGACGAGTTCCACGATCTCTCCCTGCTCGGTCGGGTTCAGCCCGGCCATGACCTCATCAAGGAGCAGTAGCTTGGGCTTGGTGCCCAGAGCACGGGCCAGCTCGAGCCTTTTCCGATCCGGTGTCGTCAGGCTGCTTGCAGGCTGCAAAGCCTTTTTTTCGAGCCCCACGAACCGCATAATCTCCCAGGCCTTCTCTTCCACCTCTTCCACATGCGACGTGCGGTTGTAACACCCCACCGCCACATTCTCCAGGGTGGAGAGATGGCTGAAAGGTTTCACGATCTGAAAAGTTCTTGTGATGCCTTTCCGGCAAATCCTGTGGGGTGCCAGACCGACGATGTCCTCGCCCTGGAAGCGGATGGTCCCCTCATCGGGCCGGAGAAACCCTGTCATGAGGTGGAAGAGGGTCGTCTTCCCCGCGCCGTTGGGTCCGATGAGTCCCAGGATCTCGTTTTCCATCAGCCGGAACGTCACTTGGGAAGTGGCCTTCAGTCCGCGAAAGGACTTGGACACAGACTGGAGTTCTAGAAAAGGCGTGATCGCCAACGCTACACGTCCTCCTTATGAAATCGGGAAACCACTCTTCTGGCAAGCCCGATCAGGCCGTCGGGCAGAAACATGATCACGGCCACCAGAATCATGCCGTAGATCATGAGATAGACGCCGCTGTAGGATTGGAATGCGAGACGGGTGATTTCCGACAGGGGCGTGAGCACGACAGAACCCAGAAGCGGGCCGAGAATGGTGCCCGGGCCTCCAATGATGGGCCGGAGCATGATCTCAACGGAATTAACCACCCCGAAGGTGGAATCCGGATCAATGTAGAGCAGATACTGGGCGTAGACGGTGCCGCCGATGGCGGTCATGCCGGCACTGATGGCCATGGCCGTCATCTGGGCTCTGAACGTGTTCACCCCCAGGGCTTCGGCCGCATCATGGTCCTCCCGGGTGGCCAGAAAATAAAGCCCCAGCCGCGTTCCTTCGAGTCTCCACACGAGATAGATGGACCCCACCATCAGCCAAAGGGTGATGAAATAGAAGGGTTCCTTTTTGAGAAACTGCATCAGGCCCGGCGCATTGCCCTTGAGGGGGATCAGCACCCCCAGGGCACCTCCTACCGCGCTCCAGCCAGTGGCGGTCATGTGAAAGATCTCGGCAAAGGCCAGCATGATGAGCGCGAAGAAGGGGCCCTTCAGCCCATACCGGAAGCTCAGAAAGCCGATGAAGAGACCCAGGAGAATGCCGGCCCCGCATGCAAAGAAGATCCCGATCCAGGGGGTCAGCCCGAGACGAACGAAGAGAAGAGAGGACACATAGGCGCCCAAGCCGTAGAACAAGGAGTGGCCAAAAGAAAATTGGCCTGCGTAACCTCCCAGCACATTCCACCCCTGACCCATGAGGGAGAAGAGAAAGATCATGATCATCATGTGGAGAATACTGGGGAAGACCCAGGGCAGAACATGGAGAGCCGCCAGAATGCAGAGCACGGCGATCCAAGTGTTCCGGCCGAGCCTTCTCTTGAGATAGGACCTCGTTTCAACCATTTTTCCTCCCGAAAAGACCCGCAGGCTTAAACAGAAGGATCACAATAAAAATGGTGAATGAAATGATGGACTTCATCGCGCCCGGCAGAAGCATGGCCCCCACGCTGTCTGCCACTCCGATGATCAATCCGCCCACAAAGGCCCCCAGGATGTTTCCCATCCCCCCGAGCACGACCACCACAAAGGCCGTAATCACAAAGAGCCACCCCACATAAGGGTAAACGGGGATGAAGGGGGTAATAGCCGCACCCGAAACCCCTGCGCACGCCGCGCCGATTCCGAAGGTGATCATGTACAGGCGTCGGATATTGATCCCCATCAGGAGGGCCCCCTGGGGCTCTTCGCTGGCCGCCCGAATGGCCTTTCCAAGGTCAGTGCGGGTCAGCACGAGGTACAGAATCCCTGCCAGGATCATCGCGGAAGCGAAGGCCAGAAGGCGGACCAGGGAGATCGACACGTCACCGACATAGAAATTCACGTCTGCATACGAGGTCTTGAGAACCCTGTAGTCCGGGGACCAAAGAAAGACCGCGAGGTTTTCCATGAACAGGGAGGCCCCAAGGGTCAGAAGCAACTGGTTGTGTTCAGGCGCACTCAGGATAGGATTGATGAGGAACCTCTGAAAGCAGGCGCCGATGATGAACAGAACAGCCAGGGACACGATCATGGAAACATAGGGGTCGATCCGCAACAGCATGACCGCCCAGTAGGAGGTGTACATGCCCAGCATGATCAAGGACCCGTGGGCGAAGTTGACGACCTTCATGACGCCGAAGATGAGCGTCAAGCCGATGGCCATGAGGCTGTAGACGCCGCCCACGAGGAGACCGTTCAACAGAGATCCGGCAACGAATGAAAAAGTCATAGAGTATAACCAAGAATACAGAAGACAGCCCCACCCCCACCTCTACCCGCCTCCGGCGGGCGATCCCTCCCCCAGCCCGTCAAGGGGGAGGGAAGTGGACCGATCTATGCCCTCCCTTGAGGAAATGGGAAAAGAGAAGGGGGACGGAACAGCGTGTTCGCGACCTACGCCGGATGCGGGAACACGTACTTGGCTTCAGCGTATTTCTCCGGCCAGACCACCACGATTTTCCCGCCGAGAATCTGCATCATGGCGGCCTGCGCATTCTTGTTCTGTCCGTCCGGCCCGAACTGGATAGGACCTTGGGGCAAAATGTGATTCGTCATGTCGGTCTTGGCCAACGCTTCCCGGATCGCTTCCCGGTTGGTCGATTTGGCGCGCTCCAAGGCATCCGCCAGCACATAGACCGGTTGATAGGCAAAAACCGTGGAAGGCCCCATGTCCGTGCCATAGGCCGCCTTGTAGTTTTCAAAGGCTTTCTTGGTCAGCGGGCTCTTGGGATCGGCACGGTAGTTGCCGTCCATCACGTATTCGGTCATGGGTCCAAGTTCTTCGACGAACTTGGGGTGGGTAAACGCCCCGTTGCCGCACCCAATGATCCCCTTGGATTTGAGCTTCATGTCCCGCATCGTTTTCAGCACCCGCACCCCGTCACCGAAGTACCCCGTGTCCATCACCACGTCCGCCCCGGCCGCCTTGATTTTCCCAACCTCTGTGGAGACATCCGCTGCCTTGGGGGAATAGGGCACGGCCACGATGACTTCCATGCCGTAGGCCGGAGCATGTTTCTTGACGTGGCCGGAAAGGGATACCCCAAAGGCCGTATCGTCATGAAGGTAGGCAATGGTCTTGACCGTCTGGCCCGAGGCTTTGGCGATTTCGCTGATGTATTTCACCGTCTGGGAGGCCATCTGCTCCGCGCTCGGCTGAACGCGGAAGGTGTATTTGAATCCCCGTGCCGTGACCTCATCGGCCACCGCTACGGTCACGACAAAGGGCACCTGGAGCCGTTCCGCCTGCTGGCTGGCCACAATGGTGACTGCGGACTGGTAAGCCCCCATGACGGCCACCACTCCTTCCCGGTTAAAACGCTCCACCGCGGACACGGCCAGCTCAGGCTTTCCTTCACTGTCCGCATCCAGGAGTTTCAACTTGGCCCCTCCCAGGGACTTGATGCCGCCCGCCTCATTGATTTCCTTCACGGCCAGTATCATTCCCTTCTTCAGCTCCTGGCCGTCAAACCCCAGGGCCCCTGAAAGAGGATGAATATGCCCGATCAGGATCTCCTTCGGATCCGCCCCTCGAAGCACGTTTGGAAATCCTATCGTGCCCAAAGCCGCTGCAGCTCCGGCCACGGCCGTGCTCTTCATGAACTCCCTCCGCGTCACACCCTTTTTCTCTCGTTTCATAGCGTCCTCCTCCTGGTTTGATGATTTAGAACCCTCTAGCGCTCGGCCAGGGCTGCCTCTGCCCCTTTTTCCCCTGCGATCTTACCCAAGACCAGGGCCGCGAGCAACCCATTTGCAGAAAGATATCCGGCCGGACCTGCTTTCCCTGAAAAGCCGGACGCCGTTCCTCCGCCGGCGTACAGATTGGGGACGACCGATCCGTCCTTTCTCAACACCTGTGCCTCCTTGTTGATCTTCAAGCCGCCCTGAGTGTGGAAAAGCGCTCCGGTCACCTTGACCCCGTACAGGGGCGGTTGCAGAGGCCCACGGAACTCCCTGCGCCCCAAAGGGTCGGCCAGCTCACCACGCGCAGCCTTTTGGAACGCGTCATGGGTCTTCTCCAGTTCCTCTTCCGGAATGCGAAATGCCGCTGCCAGTTCCCGGATGTGATCGAACTTTTTTATCGCTCCCATGCGCAGGCACTGCTGGAAGTCTTCAAACCCCAGCACGGCCTGGTAGCACCGCTCGTCAAACACCGAGATCGCCACCCCCTGGTCCTGGGCAAGCACATCCAGGGCATGTTCGGAATAGCCGTGGTATTCGTTGACAAAACGCTTTCCCCGAAGATTGACGTGATACCCTCCGTAACTGATCGTTGCGAAGGTGAGCAGGGTCCCATGAGGATGGGCCACGGAACCGTGGGCCTGATAGGCCCCCATGTTTTCAAGCTCCGCGCCCAGCGCTTCACCCCAGAGAATCCCTTCCCCTGTGTTTCCCTCGTGGCCGAAGTAGTAAGCGTCCTTCATTTCCGGGATGTATTTCGCCAGCATTTCGCGGTTCGCGCCGAACCCATTGAGGGCAAGGATCGTTTTCCGGGCCTTTGCCAGATTTCGCCCTACCCCCTCAATCTCCACCTCGGCTCCCAGCACGGCACCGGTCGCGCAGTCAGCCACCAGCCTCTTGGCGGGAGCCTTGTAAGCGATATCGATCTGCTCCTGGCGGCCAGCGGCCTGAAGCAGGTCATGGACCAGGTGGGCGCCTTTCCTCGTCTTGTTGGCATGAATCCTGAGGCGAGAGTGCCCGGGATAAATGAAGTCCGTGACCAGCTCCAGCCGGATCTTCATGTTCCTGTCAAGCCACTCCACGAGTTTGCAGGATTCGGCGGCGACATGGCGAGTCAACTCCGGGTCGCTCCCCTGCTTGTTTTTCTTGAGGATGTCCTCCGTCATCAGCTCGATAGAATCGTCGATTCCCGCTTCCTTTTGAAAGAGCGTTCCCGCAGCAGGCACCATGGCCTGGCTCAAGGAGGTGTTGCCCCCTGCCGCTTTCTCCTTTTCCACCAAGAAGACCCGAGCCCCTTTTTCCGCCGCCGCAAGCGCTGCAATCAGACCGCACCCGCCTCCGCCGATGATCAGCACATCGGTCTCCACATCCCATGGAATCTGCTCCGGGTCGCTCGTCAAAATCAACAGATGGTCCTTTTCCCCAAGCCTGTTCATCCGGGTTTCGTCCTCCGGGTTCCCTTTCTACAGCAACGCCACCGCTTCTTCAATGCTGATCTCTTCCAGATGCATGATCCGCTCGGCCAATGCGCCCGCCGCATCCCTGGAAAGACATTGGCAGGCATTGGAAAAGAATTTCTTCGTGATCTCGTCCCATCCGGCCGGGTTTTCCGGTTCCCCCTTCGCCAGTTCCACCTCCGCAGAGACGCATCGTCCCGTTCTGTCGATGAGGGTCACGGTCGCCCCTCTCTGATGCGGATACACCGCCTCCCATTTCCCGCTTGCCACCACCTCCACCTTGCTCGCCAAGTTCTGGATGGTCGGGTCTTGGAGGGTCTCTTCACAGTACTGGTCAGCGCCGGCATCCTGCTTCACGAGCGCAAGGGCTACGGAAAAGGGAATGCTGAAGCGTGCAGCCGAAGGCGTCGTGGCGTGAGGGATTCCGGCCAGCCGAACCGCGGCCGGATAGGTTTCCACGATGATTTTGTGGATGTCCGCAATCGTCCCCTCTCTCTTTCGAAAGGCTTCAAAAGCGGCGTCGATGGGCGCGTGAGCGTGCCTGCACGCCGAGTAGAGCTTCAGGTAGACCTGGGAGATCTCGTAATCATGTCCCAGGTCTTGGATCAGGACCTCTCTTTTTGCATCATCGCAGAACGCTTTCAGATAGCCATCTTCTCCCTCGAAGATCTGCACAGGCCCCCTGGCCCCCTTTCGAGCAAAAAGGCATGAGAGCAGCCCGGAGCTCGATGCCCTGGCCGGG
>Ga0101944_10003660_pt1 | contig 20791 bp, 24 predicted proteins | sample DewCreD2012metaG_FD_75245 | JGI IMG/M metagenome (GOLD analysis project Ga0101944, IMG submission 75245) | Hot spring sediment bacterial and archeal communities from British Columbia, Canada, to study Microbial Dark Matter (Phase II) - Dewar... ... | reverse complement strand
ACTGGGCGTGGCGGAATCGGCGTACTGCCTGCGCTCCGGGCGGGAGTTGTGGGGCGCAACCTGGAAAGGCATGGTTTTTGCTTCTGGTTCCCGTCGTGGCGGTCGCTGCCTCCGCGGCTTTCCCTTACTACTCGCGCGCGTGGAGGGAAGGTGCATTGAGAAGGGCGGCATCCGATGCGATGCCGGCAGGGCAAGTCACCACCGTGCACTTTCGAATCAGTGGAATAACCTGTGAGTCATGCGCCAGCGGCATGGCTGCATCGTTCCGGAATCTGCCCGGCACGAAGGATGCGGTAGTCGAGTATCCATCCGGAAAGACCTCCGTGACACTTGATCCATCCAAGGTCTCCGTGGACCAACTGGCGGCGTTGGTGCGCGAGGCTGGTTATCAATTCCTGCCATAGCTACGCAACTTCCGGCCTCACGTCTGGATCACCACTGTTAGATCCGAACCCGGATCCGGCGTGGCGACTGCAAGGATATCAAACGCCAGGTCGTCGCCCTCGTTGAGTACCGGTGCCGGCCAGATGGTTGGCCGGATGCGCTCGCCCGCGGCGTGATCCTTGGTCACGATCGCCTGGAACGACTGGTTCTCGGGATCGACGCTGATCATGCGGACGTACTCCTCGTTTGCGCCACCGGCATCGAGGAAGACGAAGCCGCCGGTCACAAGGCCCAGCCGGTTCGCGCCGTAGGAGCCCGTCTGCAAGGTCTGCGGATCGGGCGCGGCGGTTACTGCCGAGATCAGCACGAGGCCGTAGTCGGCATACGGCAGGCGGCGCGTCGCGGGCAGTCCGTAGCCCTCGTTGTTCACCAGGAAGTCGTAGGTAGTCTTGTAAGCGTCCGGCAGGGCCTGCGCGATGCCCATGTACTCGAGCGGTTCCCACGTTGCGCCGCCATACCGGCTGATCTTCACCAGGAATGCCGATTGGCCGTCCGTCGTACCGCGCTGCAGATAGGCGTAGACGCAGCGAATCGAGGCGGCATCCTGCACCTTCATCGGGATGACGACGTTTTCTTGCACCGTCAACGGGCCCGGCACTTGGAAGGTGTAGGAGCCGCCGTTGCAGGTGCGCAGGCCCGGCATGTAGGGCTCGTTGTGCCGCGAGAGTGGGAAGACGGTGAATGGCCCGTAGCCGAAGTGATTCGCCACGCCGGCCAGCGCCGCCACGATGCAGGCGCTCGGCAGCTTCGCCTCGATTCTGGCAGGCAAGCCCGGCGTGCGGAAGAAGCCCTTGCGGACGCTGAAGGTGAACGTCTTCTGGTCGAGCTTGTAGAAGCGGATGCCGGCGAGATGCGCACAGCGCAGGGTGCCGAAGGTCGCCTGGCCCTCGGGCACGCCCGGGTAGGCGCGTTGAAGGTGGAACTCGCCGCTGGGCACGACGTCGCCGGGCGCTCCCGGTCCGATGATCTGAGCGCACTCGTAGGACCGGCGGCCAGGGTTCGCAGGGTCGGCCGATTCATCGTTGAACACGACGAAGTCGCCCACGCGGAAGACTCTCTGCGTATCGGGATTGACGGTGCAGACAACGGCGACGGGGTCGGTCGCGGCGTCGATGGCCGTGTCGATGGAGGCCCAGAGATCGGTGGCGAGTTCGTCCACGTAGTAAAGCGCCAGCGTGATCTCGTGCGCGCCGACGATGTTGGCATTGCCGGAGGCGTCGGGTGCAACCGACATGTCGTCGATGGCGAAGGTGCCGTAGTCGCCCAGGCGGGGAACGCCAGTCAGCACTCCGGGGACGCCCGTGTCGATGAGCACTTCCTCGGCGGGCGGCTCGGGCACAACGTCGGCGGGCTTGGGGCCGGCGACCAGGTCGTACATTGAATCTGTGGTCGTGCGGCCATGGATGTCGATCGAGTAGTCGCGGTTGAGCCGCCAGCCGGTCACGCGGAACTCGCCCGCGCCCCCAGGCATGTCGGGATGCGTCATCGAGCACACCATGCCGGGCTCCGTGTTCAGCGCAAGCACGGTCGTGCGGAAGCCGATCTGGCGCGCCTTCTTCCAATCTTCCGGGGTGATGCCGCCCAACTCCTCTCGCAGGCGGACGGTGATGATCCGGGCGGCCTGCGACTTCGACGCCGTGCCCGACAGATTCACCGTCGACTTCAGGAACAGCGGACCAGCCCCGCCGCCGATGAGCGTGGCGTGGTCGATGTCGTAAAGCGAGATGGAGTTGGCGACGAACTCGAAGTCCTCGTCGGCGAAGTTCGCCGTCAGGTGATTGAACGAGGGCTTGAGCGGCGCGAGTTGCAGGCTACGGAACAGGATGTTGCCTTCGGTGAAGGCCTCGACCGCCGAGGAGTTCACTCGGACGCCGAGTTTGAGCTTGCCGTTCGAGAAGGTGTAGTAGCCCAGGCAATTGATGAGGACTTCCTGGAGCCAGTCGCGCAGCGGCTTCTCCTCCTGCAGCACGCCGCGGAACTTGAACTGGGTCTCCGTGCCTGCGCCGACCAGCTTCGAAACCTGCTCGTCGCAGATCGCCGCCGCCGCGACCGCCGCATCGACATCGAACAGCGTTTCTGCGAAGTCGAGTTGCTGCGTGGTGGCGCCCGCGCCCAGGCGCAGGCCTCTAGCACGGAGGAGCATGTTGACCGCGATCCAGATGGGGTTGGTCAGCGCGGGTGCGAAAACGCGCACGCCGGGCGAGGTCCACACCCAGCCGCCGAGGCCCTGGGCAACCACAGCCTCCATGGCGTGCTCGCTCAAGCGCGAAAGCTGCAATCCCTTGGCGTCCGAGCGCCGGATCATGAGGAACGCCGTTCCAGCCGCGCGTTCCGGGCCGGCATCTGTGTCGAATCCGAAGGTCGTTGGATTGGGATCTGGCCCCAGACTGGCCATCAGGCCGAGCGAACCAGGATAGCCGTGATGGTACTGCCCGTCGAGCTTGTGGCCCGTGCCATACGCGCCCAGCGGCCCTTCGCCCACAATGCCGACAGCCGTGTAGAAGTCGCTCTCATCGCGGCCCGAGGCGATCTTGGCGTTCACGGGCATCGCCGAATCGGTGTAGATCTCGGGCAGGACCTGATCGTAGATCGAGTCGGCGACGAGCGACACAGAGGTGAGCGTCGAGCGGCCGAAGCCCCACACGCCGGTCGAGTTGTCCTTGATGCGCACGCCCTGCGGCTTGGCCACGATGCCGCCGTAGTAGTCGTTCATGCTGTGCGCGCGGCAGCCGTTGGGCGTGTCGAAGCCCTTGTCACAGCGCGTGGGGTCTGCATCGGGGAAGTGGAGCAGATCGAGCGCGCCATTGGAGGCGAACGGGCATGCCTGGCCGTCGTTGAAACGCTTCCAGCAGGTGCGGGAGATCTTGCGGGTGGGATAGGGCAGGTTCAACTCGTAAAGGCCATCGGAGGCGGTCACGCGGAACTCGGGGCCCGAGTCGCAGGCCCAGTTGACGATATTGCCCTTCCAGAGGTCGAGCCTGATCCCGGTTCCGACGTGGAACAGGCTGAAGGCGATCTCGGCCCGGAAGAGGTCGACGTCGTTGGCCAGATCGCGCATCACGCGGTCGGCGTTGCCGAAGGTGAACTGAGCTTCGTCGGATTCGTTGCCGATGGATTGCGAGATGCCGTCGAACTCGACGAGGCGCGCCTGGTAGAGTTGGCCTCCGATCGTGCAGCGGCGATCACTGACATGGATGGCGGGATAACCAGGTTGAAGAGGTTGAATACGGACGAGCGGGATGATCTCCTGAACCTGGGACAACAGCGCGGTCTGGAGTGCGGCAGGCGGGAAGCGGTGGACGGTCTGGTTCAGCGGGTAAGATGGACTGGTCTGCGGAATTTCGATGAGTGTCACGCCGAGCGAGCAGGCCCAGTCGGCGACCATTTCCCAGGAGAGCGGCTCGTTGGCGAACCGGCAGGTGACTGGTGTGGTCCCGGTGCCGTTGTCGTTCGGAGCGTTGTAGGTAAAGGCACCGTAAGGGCCGTACTTCGACTCCCAGAAGTTGCGCAGGGCGATGCGGTCGGCGTCCCGCAGCCACTGCTTGCGGATGATGAAGCGCCGCGCGCCGGTGCCCAGGAGAAAGCGCTGCTCGATCTTCGTATCGCCGCTACCAAACTGGTGCACGGCGACATCGTGATCGCGCCGCACCTCGAGCGGGTAGTCCGGAACGAGCGGGAACACGCCCGACGTCACGATTTCGGGTACGGCGATGTTGCCGAGATAGTCAGGCATCTCTATTCAAGCGACAATCGATACGTGGACACCCAAGGACCACGCCGGGAGCCTGCGCCCATGACGACAGAGTTCTTCGAATGCGCCTGCTTCAGTGACGAGCACACGCTGAAGTTCAGCTACGATCCGGACGAGAACGAGCTATACACCAGCGTGTACTTGAACCAGTACCGCAGCGTTTGGAAGAGGATCTGGGTGGCAGTGCGGTACGTGTGCGGCTACCGTACGAAGTACGGCCACTGGGATTGCTTCATCCTTCGGCCCGAAGACGCGATCCGGCTCCGATCTCTTGTTGACCGGGTGATTCAGGGCGCGAGCGCGGGCCAACACGGCGCCGAAGCCAAGAGCTGAATCTCACGGGCACCTTCCAGGCGAGTAGCCCGGCATCAGCGCTCCTCAACGCGAATGGTGAAAGACCGATCTTCAGTTCGACCGGCGGCCGTGGTGATGCGGTTCGTCACGGTGTAGGTCTGTCCCGCAGTTCCGCCGGAGAGCCAGACAATGGCTTTCGTGGCAGTGTTGCTCTCGGTGGCTTTCGTTAGCCCGGTGGGCACAATCCACACGCTGGAGGCAACCGTGTCTCCGGCCAGCCATCGGCTCCAATCAACCGCGTAGTCGAGGATGGCGTCGGGGTCTTTGGTGAAGGTCATGCGTCGATCTGCCTCTTGCCCTCGCGCACGGTCAAGGTACGAGTCTCAGCGGCAGGTGTGATCAGGCGTTGTTCACCGCATGCGACGACCGATCGTTCCTCGAAGCTGATAATGGCAGTGCGAGCGTCTCCCCGTGCGAAGACCGTGCGCGCCAGGATCGTGCGAACCGCGGAGAGCAGCATCCCGACGATCGCAGACCATCCGGCGAGCCGACCGGCGAGACTGCGGATCACGGCCAACCGGCCCACCAGCGCGCCCACGGAAAGCCCTGCACCGGTCAGCGTGCGCACACGAACCAACCGGGCACGTAGGTCGGCGACACCCAGGGTGACCGCATTGAGTGCCCTGGCCAGGGAGAGTTTCCCAACTGCGCTCGATACTGCGGCGGATGCGCCCGCCAAAGTGCGCCCGATCGCAACCGCGCCGCCAGTGGCACTGGCGCTGATGGCACTACCCGCAAAGCTACGAAGCTTCGCCAGGTGCGCTTCGACCTCCGCAAGTCCCATCGCGGCAGCGGCCAGCGTTCGGATCAGCCACAGCCCACCGGCCGCATTTGCGCCCGCCGACGCGGCTCCCGCCAGACCGCGCAGCAGCCGATTAGTCCCCGAAGTGATTCCACCGCCACTCGTGAATCCGGTCAGGCGCAAGGCGCGGGTGAGGCTGGCTGCGCCCCAGGAATCGGCAAACACAGTCCCTGAGACCGAACGCAGGACGTTCAGGCCCGCCGCCGTGTTCGCCAGCCCCGCCGCATCCCCAGCCATGGCCTGAACGCTGCCAACGCTTCCGAAGAAGTATGCCGACAGGGCCGCCCGAACACCGTCTTCCGGCTTCTGAGTGAGGGCTGCGCGGGTGATCCGCGCCGACTGGTTCGGATACGCGCCCCTGCCCGGCATCAGCCCTCGATGAACTCAACCGCCGCCATGATGTTTCCTGTGCTCGTGGTCGTGCAAAGAACCTGAAGGGCGAGGCAGGCGTCCGGTGAGATTTCAGGCATACCCAGGGAGAAGGCATCGCGGTCGGCCAGCACATTGACGGCAGTGATCGGCAGTTCGGCGAGCCGGCGCAGGAGCACAAGTCCGAAGTCCCCGGCGGTCCCTGTCCCGGCCGATAACTGCACTTGGCTCACCGTTCGCACGCCCGTGTCGCCGGCCTGGAGCGTGAACGGAAACATCTGCCCGACCGAGAGCGCATTGGCGGGCATGGAGTACGTCGCGGAACGCCCCGTGACGCCATCCTGGTTGGTATAGGTGGCGGTGAAGACGCTCGCGGTCGCGCCCATCGCCGTATAGACCTCGCCCCACAGTTCGACATCGGCGCCGTCGGCGTCCGGCCGCGTCAGCGTGGGCGGCGTCGCAATGGTCTGCGCCGTGGTGATGTTGCCGTTCAGCCCAGAGTTGTGCCAGAGGCGGTCATAGAGAATCACCGTGCCCGCGGTTGCGCCGGCGACAGAGAACCGCGCCAGGTACAGCTTGTTGGCGCCGCTTGGGTTCACCAGCGTGATCGCCCCGGCAGTGAGGCGTGTGGGCACCTGGCCATTGCCCGTGGGCGGCGTCGAACCCGCGCCCGGACTGCCCGCCGCTTTCCACAGCGAGTGCCACGTGCCCGCGCCCTCGGCAGTCTGGGAGGCTTTGAAGAGGTGGCGGTGCTGGCCGGGCAGCGCGGCTACGAGCTTGTCCATCGTGTCGATGGCCACGTCAGTCCTCCTTGACGACGAGCGTGCCGGGAGCGAACTGGCCGTAGTCGTCCTGCTGAATGGTTTTGGGCGTGGTCAGCGCGTCCCAGTAGAGAAGCGTGCCGCCCGATGAGGCGTCGAAGATGCCGAAAGCCACGGCCTGGAGCCAGTCGGCCGAGGCCGGCCCGAAGGAGATGTTGTTGGTGTTCGAGATTTTTCGGACGTTACCTGTGTCGGTGACGGGCACGCCGAACGTCACTGCCTGCCGCTGGTAGCCGTTGCCGGAAAGTTCGGTGCCCGCGGCAGCGTCGTTAGCGGGCGCCGTGGAGAAAAGGCCGACGAAGGGAGAGACGCCGTTGAGCGTCGAGCCGCGCAGCACGTTGAGCACGGCGTCGGTATGGGATTGCGATTTACCGGGCATGGTTCAAGCCACCTCGATCAGTTCGATGGAAATGTCCGTGCGGCCGAGCGAGACCGACTGGCTCCACTCGCCGGCAAAGCGAACGGTGTAGCGGCCCGCGACAGCCTGGCCTGTCGGATCGTGTGAGAACTTTGGGCTGGTTTCATAGGGGTCGTAGAAGTAGAACGGCTCGGTGGGGCCCTTGCGGGCGTCGTAGAAGTCGCGCAGCGCCGTGAGTTGCGCCGGAGTCAGCCGCTTGGCCAGCCGCCAGCGCTTGCGGCTGTTGGTCGCCTGCACAGAGCGCTGCGATTCGCCGTTGCGGTACTCGTTATCAAGCGCTGGGTACTCGCGCTCGTGGACGAAGACGCGCGAGAGGCTTGCCGGCAGCACGGTGAGCGGCGCCGCGTTCTGAACCGAGCCGGGCATCAGGCGGTCACCAGGTCGATGAGTCTCTGGTCCGGCCGCGCGCCGATTCGGCTGGCGACAAAGCGGGCGTAGTTGGCGGGATGGTTGCCATCCGCCAAGGGCGCATACACCCGGAACATCTCCTCCGCGGTCGGCGGCTTGCCCTGCGTGTACTTTCCATCGAGGTACTGCCCCACGAGCACGTGAAGGATGCGCCTGCCTTCCTCGATCGCTCGCCGACTCATCTCCTCGCGCGAGGCGCCGGGAAACCGCTCGGACGCCCACGCGACGAAATCCACGTAACCGCGATGGGTGGGGTACGGCCGGCCGCGCGCGTCGCGCCACTGCCGGATGTTGCCCGGGTTTGCATTCCTCTGGGCAAGGGTTGGCTTCGCGGTAGTGGCGTAGAAACCCTCCATCTCGGCGATCGCCCGTGCGATCTTCTCAATCAGTTCCTGGCGGGTCATGAATTGCCTTGATTGTACGCGCGTCGTAATATGGTATTCGTATGATCCGATCCTGCCGCCAGAAGGATGTGCGGTTGTTGCTGGATCGGAAGTTCAGCCGGAAGTTTCAGAGCATCGAGAAGGTGGCTCGGATCCGATTGGAACTCTTGGACGCGGCCACCTCTCTGCGGGATCTCGAACTGCCCGGCCTCCGGCTGGAAGCGCTCAAGGGTGACCGGAAAGGCCAGCACAGTATACGAATCAACGACCAGTTCCGGATCTGTTTTGAATGGCGGGACGGAGACGCCCACAACGTCGAAATCGTCGATTACCACTGAAAGGAGGCACCGACATGGCAACCAAACAGCCGAAGCGCTTGCCACCGATCCATCCCGGGGAGGTTCTACAGGACCTGCTGAAGGAAGCCGGTCTGACCGCGAACGCCCTCGCTACGGCGCTGCGCGTGCCTGCGAACCGGATCGGCGGAATCATAAAGGGCCAGCGAGGCATTACCGCTGATACGGCGCTGCGGTTGGCGCGCTACTTCGGCACCTCAGCGCAAATGTGGGTCAACCTTCAGGCGAAGTACGATCTGGCGGCCGCCGAGGATGCCCTGGCCAGCCGAATCGAGCGCGAAGTGCTGCCACGCAACGCTGCTTGAGTCCTACGACATAATCAATCCTGGGCTGAGTTGCAGCCCGGTCATCTCGCGGCGGCCGGCGCTGGCTTTGGTCGCCGTCACCGCCGCTGATTGCACCGCTCGCGGATTTTCAACCACCACGCGGACGGTTTCCTTCTCGAAGAACTCCTTCGCTCCGGGCACGGTGATGTTGATCACGGTGGGCCCAGAGGCATTCGACGGCGCGCCGCCACCGATGCGGTCCAGCGTCAGGGCACTGGGGCTCGACTGGAACAGCCCGCCCCCTAGCTGAAGGAGCGACACAGGGCGTACGGTTGCCGGGAGCCCCGAAGTGCTCTGACCAGTCGACAGCGCGTACAACTCGACCAAGTCGCGGACCTGCTGGCTGCGGATGGCCGCCTCCAGGTTGCCGCCGAAGCCTTGCTTGGCAATGTCGACAATCTGCTTTAGCACGCCCTTGTCGCGGATGTCGACTCCGTAGGTGGCCTTGATCTTCTCGCGGGCCTTCTCCTCGGCGCCTTTGACGAACAGCCGCACGAGCCCGGCGACCGCTCCGATTCCAGCGCCAATCGCCGCGCCCAATGGGCCGCCATACTTGAAGCCGATCATCGCGCCGGCGGCCGTTGTCATGGCGAGGCCGGAAACGCCGCCGCGCTGGAGGCCCATCAGGGCGAGCGTCGCGCCGCCGACCAGCGCGGCATTGGACCGTCCGAGCGCCGAGAGCTTCTGGCCCATCGTGGCCGCTTCCCACGTCACGGCCTTCCCAGGCGCATACTGGACGCCGCCGCCGAAGCCAAGAAAATCCTTCCAGCCGCCGACCAAGCCGCTCCAACCACCGCCGCGATTCGAGGGAATGAAAGGAGGCGTGCCCCAACCGCCGGCCGCGCCGCCAGCAATCGGACCGCCGCCGCCTCCAAAGACTGGCACCGCGCCGATGCCGAGCAGTCCGCCAAGCCTGCCGACCGCGCCCCCGCCGGAGGCGCCTCCTCCACCGGCGAGCGACACTCGCGTGCCGGTAAACAACTGCATCAGCATCGCGGCGATGCGCGAGGTGACCACGTCCTTGATGGCGGTGAGCAGGGCGGTCTTGAGCGAGTTGCCGATGGCCGACCAGATGGACTGCGACTTGGTGAGCAGCGCGTCGAAGACGCCCTCGGCCTGGCGCCTGAACGACTCGAAGATCCGCTGATTGTGATCGCGCACCAACTGCGCCTGGCGGATCGCCGCCGTCTCGCGCGCGCCCTGGATCGCGGCGTCCGTGGCCTCCTGCTGGAAGCGCCGGATCTCGTCCCGCTGTGCGGTGAGCTCAGAAATGCGCGCCTCGATTTCATCGGCCCGGTAGCCGAGCCGCTTGAGCTGCGCCTCTTCGTCAAGGACCATTCGCGAGGTTTCGAGATCAAACAGCCGCATGCGGATCTCGTGCACGCGGGTGATGTACTCGATCTCGATCGCGGCCTTGCGCTGCTCGACGGCCACCTTCTGCTCAACGGTCTGGGCGTTCGTGGCATCGACCGCCCGCAGTTGCGCCTCGCGCGCGATTCCGGCCCGTGTCTCCTCGATGCCGAGCATCTGCTCCAGGTGATCGAGGTTGCGCTTGGAAACCTCCTCGTTGTAAGCCAACCGCTGGCTGAACAGGTGCGACTCGATCTCGAGCCGTCGGCGCGCGGCCTCTTCTTCCGCGGCCAGATACTCGGCGATGTTCTTCCGGTTGGTTTCCTGGACTTCCTTCTGCCAGTTCGCCAGGCGAACGCGAAGTTCTCCGATGACGTTCTCCCACGCCTGTCGGGTCAGCGCGATGCGCTGCTCGTTGCCGCGCTCGTCAACGAAGGTGGTCCACTTGCGGATCTGCTCCTGGACCTCGGCCACGTCCCGCGCAAATCCTGTCAGCCCGCGCCGGCGCGCATCTTCGAGCGCCCGTGCGCTCTCGCGCTCCACTTCCAACTGGCGCTTCCGGATCTCGGCCGCCCGCTTCAGCGCTTCGAGATCCGGCTCCGGAGACGACTTGATGTGGAGTTTGGGACCTTCGTAGGTGGGCGGCTCCCACTCACCGGGCAGCCAGCGCTTCTCTCCAAGTAGGCCACGGATCTGATCATCGGTCATGCCCTGCTTGCGCAGCGCGTCCACGCTGGTCTTGCCGCTTAGCAGATCCTCGCGCAGGGCCTTGCGCTGCATCTCGTCGAAGCGCGCCTGAAGTTGATCCTGGGTGTCCTTCCACTGCGAGTAGATGGCGAAGCCCGCGCCCACCACACCCACCGCGAGAAGAGCGTAAGGGTTGATGCTCGCGAGTTGGAGCGCGGCGATCGACTTCGCCAGCGCCATGATCTTGTCAGCCAGAGCGTAGGTGGCAAGGATGCCGGAAACCCACAACGCCACCTCGCCGAACTTCTTGAGCGAATCGGCATTCTCCCGAAGCCAGCCAACAAGGCCGCGCAGGTTGCCGATCAGCGCCTTGAAGTCATCCTGAAACTGGGCGCCGATGTCTTCGCGAAGGTTGTTGAACTCAAGGCGCAGCGCGCCGAGTTTTCCCTCCACCGTCTGGGACGCCGCCGCATGAGCGCCCTGGATCTTCGCGCCTTCGCGGATGACGGCGTTGTACCGGAGTTCCTTCTCCTCCGTCTCAGTCAGGGCGCGCCCAAGTTGAAGCTGGGCAATCTGCGCGTCCTTTTGGAAGTCAACAAACAAGCCCAGCGTGCGAAGGCCGCGCGAGGCGCCCGATTCGATGGCCATTACGATCGACTCGAGGGCCTCGCCGGCGGCGATATTCTGGACTGCGGCTGCGTCCTTGGCCAGTTTCGCGAGACCCTGCGCCTTCGACAGTTCCAGATCGGCCACAATCAGCCGCTCGACGGCGTGCGCGGCCTCGGTGTACTCAAAGCCGATCTCTTCGATGGCCGCCACCTGCCTGGCCGCCGCAGCCGCGCCAACGCCGTGGGCATTGGCCAGCGCCTTGAGCGAGGCTTCGGCTTTGGCGTTTTCAGCCGCCATCATGACGGAGCCGACGGTGAACTCCTTGGCCCAGGCGAGCGCGCTCTTGATGGCATCGGCCAGCAGATTTCCGGCTGTCGCGCCTTTCACCATGGCGGCGGTCATGCCGTCGATCCCTTGCGCCGCGCCCCGGGCGGTCTTCACCGCTGAGGCCTCCATGCTGGACAGGCTCGCGTTGACGCTCTTGATGGACGCATTGGCCCTGTTTGTGTCGACTTCAACGACGAGTTCGAGCCTGTTATCGGCCATGCGCGTTCATCTGCATCTGCTCGCGTTCCAACGCGTCGCGTTCCTCTTCGAGCACCACCAGCGCCTGGAACTCATCCGCCCGAATCTCGTCCAGGCCGATCCGGACGCCCAGCTTCAGCGCTGCCCGCAGGTCGAGCGCGCGCCGCAGCAACAGTCCCGCCTCGGAGGATTGTGCGGCATCCAGTTTGTCCAGCGGGCAGTGGCCGCAGCGGCGACCATCGTCGGGCGCATCCGGGCACAGCCCCGGGTCGCAGAGTTCCTCGCGACGGAGCGCCCAGTGAATCAGGAAGCGCAGGGAGGGTTTTTCGGGCCACCCCCCGGGTGTCAGTTTGGGTCGCCGGTCTCCTGGAAGGCGCCGTCCAGAGCGTCAATCGCGGCTTTGATCGCGACGGCCTGGTGGATTATCGGCACCTCGCCCGAGTAGCCTTCGGAGGATTCGAGCAGCTTCTTGAAGAGCGTAGCCGCCGGGGCCAAGTTGATGATCAATTCCTGGCGGTTGTAGGGCAGATCGAGCACCCGAGCGAAGCCTCGGCGGTATTCGAAGACGTCTTTCGCCGAGGGCATCCGCAGCGTGTGGCTCACGGTGCCGCCGAGCACACGCAGCGTCACCCGGAAGGCGTCACCCTCCTGGACGACGTCATCGACTTCGGCCTGGCTCAACTGCTCGATGATGCGGCTGGCTTCGAAGGCATCGACCTCGGGCGCGTTCTCCTCAGGCACGCGGATCTTGGCGAGCAGAGCGGCGTCAGCTTCTGCCGAGTCGGGGATCGTGGTCTCCGACACCCCGCGCCCCAGTTGCTTCACGATGACCTTGCGTTTTTTCTGGCGGTCGATCCACTCCTCGTCGGTCGGGAAGCGCACGCGAATGGGCTTCACGCCTTCGGGCGTGCGCAGGTGAATGGTGATGGGTTGCTTTGCGTCAAACATGGCCATTCCTTACTGAGCGATCCCGTCCACGTTGCACTTCGCCACGGCCGAGACGATGCCGTTGGACTCATCCCACATCGGCAGGCATTCGACCGAGACGGTGACGATGCCGTCCGTCTCGCCGACCTCGGCCGAGGCGAAAGAGACCTTATGCCAAGTAATCTCAAGCGAGTTGTTGGTGTCGTAGGTGAGCGCCAGCACGGCCGTGCCCGTTGACTGGCTCCTGAGCTTCGTGAGTTCCGTGGAGCCGTTCTCGAAGCGGGCGACAAACCGGAGTGTTCCCTGGCGGTTGCCAAACTCGAGGCGGCCGCGGATGGCGCCGCTTGCCCCATCGCCCGGCGTCTGAAAGCCCGAGCCTGGATAGAACCCGCCATCGAGGCGAACGTTGTTTTTCCAAGACGCCTCCAGCGAGACGATGTTCTTGTTCGAGACGTAGTTGACGCCGTTGATCGAGAGCGCCAGCGACGCCGACGGCAGCAGCTTCTCGACGGTCGCCGCAGGCATGGTGATGCCCGATGGTTCGACGTATTTGCCCGAGCCGACAAACTCGACCGTGATCTTGGAATTCGCGCGGCCTGGCCCCGAGCCGATCGAAATGGTCCAGCCTTCGACCACACAGCCCACCGCCATCCGGTCCACCACGACGCCCGCGCCGGGACGGATCTGCTCGACAAAGGAGAAGTAGGGCAGTTCGGCCGCATCGCCGTTTGCCGGGAACAGTGGCGTGCAGGTGTAGGTGAAGTTCGGCGTCGTGCCCGACTTCACAACCTTCCCGAGGCCGAACGCCATCGCCCAGGCGCCGATCTCCGCGCCCAGATACTTCTCGAGCGTCCCGTTCACGTCCCAGGACGTCTGAAAGGATCGCGTGGCAAACTCGTGACCCTTGCCGAATTCCTCGGCGTCGTTTTCGGTATTGAGCTTCGGGTTGGCGAGCGCGGCGTTCAGCTTCCGCAACTGCCACATCTGGACGCCGGTGTTGGGCGTAGAGATGTCGGCCTGCTTCTGCTTACCGAAGCAGATCTGGATTTCCTGCATCCGCGCGACGGACATCAGGCGTTACCTCCTCTTCCGTGACCTGCCGCCAGCCAGCCACCATGAGCGGTACGAGCTTGGCCGGCGTGGCTTCCACTTCCTGCACGTCGCCCTCGGGCGAGCGCATCAGCACGGTTTCAGTCATCTCCCATCTCCAGAAAGCCTAGCGGCACCTCGAAATAGTCGAGGCCTTCGGCGTCGGTTTGCCGCTGAATGAGCGGCAGATCCATCGGGTGGCAGGATGGATGGACCGTCGCGTTGAGCATTGGCACGCCAACCGACGCCGGCACACCCTTCGTGATCAGCCGGAACAGCCGGTAGTAGGCGGTCGGTGGATCGCCCTCGAGGGTCTCGCGCGCCCGCAGGTACAGCGTGACCTGATGCCGCCAGACATCGACGCCGCCGAAACTTGCGGGCTGCGTCCCCTGATAAGCCGCCATGATGCCCGGAGCGGGCATCTCGTGGATCGCCGCCGCGAGACTGGCGCGCTTCGGATACTGATCGTGGTAGGCGAAGATCCGCTGCTCATCGCCGCCCATTTCCGTGACCAGTTCCGGGATGCCGCGCAGCAGGGCGACCAGGTTGTCGACCAGTTCCGCTGGGTTGATCATCGTTGCTTCCCTCCCAAGCTGCGTTCGACGAGCAGCCGCGGCTTCATCGCCTCAAGCATCTTCCGCCCTGCCTCAACTACGGCCGCCTTGTTCCTCGGCGAGAACACCATCCACGCCTCGCGCTTCTGGTTGGCCCAGGCCTTGATGCGGTCCTTGCGGGTCGAGACGTTGGCCTTGGCCCGGTTCTCGCTCACCGTGCGGACCTGGAAGTTGCGCAGCAGATCGCCCGAAAAAGTCAGGTTGCGGCGGTTGCCCTTGCCTTTGCGCGTCTTCCAGATCGCATAGCGCTTGGTGAGCGGCCTGGCCGCGGAATCCTCCGGGCCTTGGGCGGCCGCGAGCCGCGCCTTCACTGCCGCGACGCCAGCCGCACCGAGCTCATACATCTGCCGCTGCCGGAAGTTGAGCAGATCGAGCCGCAGTTGCTTTTTCTGGTAGACCCGGACGATAGGCATGAATCGCCTCGAAGAGAACTTGTGCGCAATTGCCCACAACTCGCAAACTTCCGCCAGATTTGGCGGAAGTCAGTTGGCTTTACGCAGCCGGAGAACGGCGGCACCCTCGGCATCGGCCTCGATATCGAAGACCTTGTAACGGACGCCTTCGATCTCGACCTCGTCTCCTCGGACGGGCGCGGCAGGTAAATCCGCCATCCGCAGGAAAAGCACCGCATAGACGCCCGGCGAAGCGTCCTCGGCTTCCCGCGCGGGCTGAAACACCGCGCGGATGAGGGCCTGCCCGCCGGCCTCCGGAAGGTAGGTGACCTCCCGCCCAAAGACCCGCAGGCAGGCCTCGTCCACGCGGCTCACCGGACCTGCGAACGGCATCAGGAGATGAACGCCGCGTTCAGGCGCACGCGGCCCGTGGCGTCGCCGTCGGCTGCGGCCCTGGCGGCCACGCCGATCAGCTTGTTACTGGTCGCGGTCTTCGTTGCGCGCTTGTTGATGTTGTCCCAGTAGATGAGGTCGCCGGCCGACCAAGCCGTGCTCGCGCCGGTCTCGCGGACCAGATCGAAGACACCCGCCACCTGGAACTCGCCCTCTTCGCCGCTCGCCACGTCGGTTGCGGCGACGCCGAAGATGGAGCCGACCAGCGCGCCGCCGCCCGAACTTACCGCGTAGGGCGCGGTGAGAGTCAGCGTTTCACCCTTCTGCACGTAGTTCTTCATTGCTCAGTCCTCCTGATCACGCACCAGCGTTCTTTTGGAGCCCGCGCCAGTCGATGGCCTTGGCCCCAAAGTCGAGCCGCGCTTTGATCTCGACGCCATCGACATCGAAGCCCTGCCGGGTCTCGATGTACACGCCGTCCTGGCCTTCGAGGTAGGCGTACTCGATCGTGTCGATCTGGTCCGGCGAGGCGAACAGATACCAGGCCGTCGTGCTCGCCGCGTCGAGCCGGGGTTCGGCAATCGGCGTCAGGGCCCGGATGTAGTCGGGCACCAGGTCTGCCGATTTCGCCGGCGCCAGGTTCGGCGCGATCATCTGGAAGGCCGCCAGTTGCAGCGCCACCGGGACCACCAGATAGCGCGGCTGCACGTTCAGCACGGTGACGCCGTCGAGGCCCTTCTGCTTGGCCATCGCCGCCATGCCCGCGCCCAGACCCGTCAATGCCAGCGCGCTGCCCGCGCCCGTGTTGAGGTTCGCGTGGTTCGCGTGGAACAGAGCGACGCCGTCGCCCATCGCGGGGTTCGAGGTGATGATGCCCCAGACGGTATCGCTCTCGAGCGTCGCCGCCGCTAAGCCGAACCCGGCGGGGATGCGCGTAAAAGCGCTCAGGTCGTCGTTGATGATCGTCTGGCGGGTGATCGAAACGATCCGGCCATAGGTGGCGAGCTTGTAGGTCTCCTTCGACTCGGCGATCGAGCCGTGGGTGAACTCGCCCTTCTCGTTGACCTTCATCAGGCTTGGCGCTTCGCCCAACTGCACGGCGTTGATGTTCTTGAAGTCGACCGCCGAGCGCCGCCGCGAAAACGGCAGGAACGTGCGCGGGTAGGCTTCATAGGCCTGCCGCAGGGTCTTGTTGGCCACATCGGCGAGGATCGAGGGGAAGTCGGAGGTCGACAAGGCGAGCTTGGCGATCTCGTGGCGCGGCAGCCGCTTGGTGCGCGTGCCGGCGGTTTCGAGGCACTCTTTCGCCAGATCGAGCAGCGTCTGCCCTGCCCAGTCGCGGCCGAGGTCGTCCTTCAAAGGGAAGACCGCCGGATCGTACCGGTGCAAGAGCGCCGCCATGATCCCGGCTCGACGGGTGTCGGTTGCATCTCTGGTAACCACGGCGGCCGCGCTGCGGATCTCGGGTTCGGCTAACCGGCGTGCCGTATCGTCAAGCGCCAGCTTGCGAAACTCCTCAATCGAGGTGCCTGCTTCGACATGCTGAGCGACCAAGTGCGCATCGAGACCGAGCGTGCGGCCGACCTTCTCGATTTCCCGGATGCGCGCGCGTTCGGCCAGTACGGCGGCCTGGCGCTCGGCATCCAGGTTGATCTTCAGTTCGTCGCGGGTCTCTTCGCCCGTGGCGGTAACGATGGTTTCGTCCATCTTCTGCTCCTGTGGGCCAGTTGCCCGTTCGAACTTGAATCCCGCGCCCGGATCGGCGCCGATGGGCACGAGCGAGACTTCCTCGGGCTCCCAATCGGTCACCAGCACCTGGCGCATTGCTGCTCCCTGCGGCGTCGCATCTTCGACGGCGTGAATCGCGACTCCCATCGAGGCGTTGCGCAGGATGCCGTCCTGGACGTCCTGCCAGACCGGATCCACGTCGGCGCGCTTCGAAAACCGCACCGTCGCTTTGCCCTGTCCGTTTTCGACCCACGCCCGCGTGATCACGCCGATGACGTCGTCGACTGTGAAGTCACGATGCCCGTTGAGCAGCGGCGCAGAGCCGCTTGCCAGTCGTCCCATTCGGATCGCGCCCGGTTCCATCGAGAAGCGCATCTCGAAGGGTCCGCGCGCGTCACAGCGGCGGACAGACGCGCCGGTGTACCAGGTCAGCGTCGCCGTGCGGTCGTCGCGGTCGGCCGGAGCCAGCGCCTCAAACTGGGCTTCCAGCCGTTCTCTCGTTGGGGTCATCTTGAAGCTCCTTTTGTTGGGCGCCGCTCTGCGTCACGCGGCGCGGGTCGCAGTCGAGCACGATGCCGCGCTCGTCGAGCAGCCGGTTGATCTCGGCGATCTGTTCCAGTTGCGCGTCCGGATCGTAGCCCTGCTCGGCGATCGCCTGCCGCAGCGTCAGCGTTCCGGTGCGCAGGCGGTTGAGCGTCGCGACGGAGTCCTTGTATGGATCGACGCTGCCAAAGCCCGGTGGCGTCCACTCAGCGCGAAACGGGCCGGGTTCGGGGATCGCGCCGGCCGCATAGGCCACCGTGAGAAATCGCTCCCAGACCGGCATGCACAGCATCGGAATGAAGGTCAGCCACCGGAAACCTTCGATACCGTTGCGGAAGCTGAGCAGCCCGGCGCGGTAGCTCGAGTAGTTCACGCGCGAAAGATCCCCGGTCAACTGCTCGTAGGTGAGCTGCAAGCCCGTGGCGATTTGCGCCTGTTTGGCGGCGACATAGTCGCGGTATCCGGCAGACGCTGACGGCGAGGCGAAGGTGATCTCTTCGCCGGGCTTCAGGTACTCGATCATGCCGGGCTCGAAGCTCTCAACGCGCTTGCCGGTGGCCGGGTCCGGCACGGCCGGAGCGATCGGCGGCCCATCCGGGCCCTGCGGCTGCGTCACGAACGCTGCAAAGCAGGCCTCGATCTTCTTGCGGACCAGTTCGGCCTCTTCGTACTCATCGAGATCGCGCAGTGTGACCACAACCGGCGCCAGCCACGGCACACCGCGCACCTGGCCCGGGCGGTCTTTCCTGTAGATGTGGAGAACCTCGCTGGCAGGCACGCGGACTGATTGCAGAGGTGCTCCACCACGCACGCCTGTCTGCACCACGTCGCCGGGATGCTGGCCGTAGAGCCAGTAGTAGACGCGGCGGCCCACGAGATCGAACTCGACGCCTTGGATGACGTAGCCCGTCTCAGTCTTCTGCGTCTTCGTGTGGTCGAGATAGTCGGGCTCGAGTACCTGAAGCTGCAACGGAACCGTGAAACCATCGCTTTCACGCCGCTGGCGGAATCGCACCAGGCACTCGCCGCTTTCAAAGACCGTGCGGGCGATCAGCGCCTGGAGTCCGTAGAAATCAAGCTGCCCGTCGGCGTCGCACTCCTCGATCCAGTCCGCCCAGGCCGCGTTGATCAAGCGGTCCAGGTCCGGCTCGCCGCTTCGCGCCTGCGCTGTAATGCCCGTGCCGATGACGTTACCCACCACCTCGGCCACGGCGCGCGCCGCGTAGGCATTGTTGCGGATCAGGTCGCGCGAGCGTTCGCGCAGCTTTGAGAGCGCCACTGAGATCTCGGCGTTGGCCGAGTTGCCGGTGGTGACCCAGCCGCCCGTGCGGCGGTCGGTCCGCGCGCCTTCATAGGCCAGCCGGATCAGTTCCCCGGCGCGGCGGGCGCGCATCCGGCGCAGACCCGTCTCGGGCGATACCCAGGCGATCGCTTTGTCGAGCCAGTTCATCCTTTTGAGGTCTGAGCAAATGAGAAGCGGTCTGTCGTAGTGCCGGATTCGGCGGCCAGCGCTTCCCGGATCACGGCCCGAGCCTGAAGGAGTTCATCCATCGAGCGGTAGGTCACCGTGCGATCGCCGAAGCTGACGGTCAGTTCACCGCTGGCGATGGCCGCCTCGACGGCGTCAAGTTGCTGCTGCGTCCAGGCCATCTACCCGCGCCTCCGCTTGAAGTAGAACGTCGCCCGCGTCCCGAACTCGCGAACGACCGCCACGAGTTCCCACCCTTGCGCGCCGTACTCTGCTAGCGCGGCCGTGGACTCCGCTTCTGCCGTGACCACCAGGTATTCCCATGCCAGCCCGGCGGCCTGCGTCTGACTCCTGACTTTCATCGCGTGAGCCACTTCCTTCCCCGATCGCCCAGCCATCGGGCGCGGTCAGTGTCATCCTCCGGAACGGGACGCGGCCGGTTTGCCGCCAGAAGCCGGTCCGCTTCGTTGTCGAGCGACAAGCCCATCGAGATGAGCGCCCGCAGCGCGGCGTAGGCGTAGACGCGCGCATCGAGCGCCTCCTGCCTCACGCCTGGCTTGGGCCGCCATTCTCGCTTGGGCTGGCCTTTCGCGTACGTGGTCACGAGCACCTCGCCCAGGAGTTGCTCAAAGTAGGTTTCCTCGCGGTCGGCCGGGAAGTGCGAGTAGCCAGGCGTGCCCGGCGTCGGGTTCTTGAGCCGTCCGTAAATTGTCTCCTTCGCCGTGTCGGTACCCACGATCCACGGCTTCTCGCCGCGGATGTTCTTCGCCGTAGGCTTGCGCTGCCAGACGGGCAACGGCCCACCCTTGCCCTTCACGGCGAAAATGCGCCGGTGATAGCGGGTCCGGCAGAACTCATACACCGCCTGCGACTCGTAGCCCGCGTCGATCGCGCACGCCGCCACAGGCAGTGAGATCCCCGTTTCGTGTGACCAACGCCGTTCGAGGTAGGTGTCGAGTTCCTGCCAGACCAACGCGCCCGACGGATCGCCCGGCAGCACGCGATACTCGATCGACCACGATTCCTCGCCTCGCCCCCAGCCGACGAGTTCCAGCTCGAGCCTGTCCTTTTGCACATCGACGCCGGCAGTCAGCACCACCGCGCCATACGGCATCGCCGCCCGGTAGTGCTCGCGGCGCGCCATGACCGTGGCCTGGTCGACCGTGGTTTCCGCGGCATCGTCCCAAGGCTCGGCGAGCACCGTGTTCACGAACTCGCGCAACGTCTCGATCGACTTCTTGTCGGCCAGGAACTTCTTCGCCAGCGCGCCCCACTTGCGCCACGGCGAATAGAGACCGTTGATCCAGAAACCTGCGATCTCGGCCACCTCCGGCCGAGCCGCGCGCCACTCGCCGGCCTTGAGCATCTGGTGCTTCTGCCAGTCGGCGACCAGCTTCGAGCAGTGCTCGCAGCGGTACTGCGCCTTTTCTGGCGCCTCCTTTGGCCAGACGAGGTTGCCCCACGCGAGCACCTGGTAGGCGCCGCAGTGCGGGCACGGCACCCAGAAGCTCTGCTGGTTCGAGTTGAGCCAGGCTTGCTCGATCCGCGATGCGCCCTTGGTCGTCGGCGTCGAGCAGAGCACGATCTTGCGGTTCCAGAAGTTGGCCGTGCGGGTGATGGCAAGGTTTACCGGATCGCCCTCACTTCCGGCGCTCGCCGGATAGCGGTCCACCTCGTCGAGCAGGCAGTAGCGGATCGAGCGCATCGCGAGGCCCGCCGGCGAGTTTGCCGCCGCAAGCGTAATCGAGCCACCCAAAAACTTCTTGTGCAGGATCGTGTTGTTCGAATCGCGGCTCCGCGCGTCAGCGACCTTGCCATGGAGCGACGGCGTGTCCCGCAGCATCGGAGCGAGTCGATCTTTCGAGAAAGCCTCGGCATCGACCTCGCGCGGCTCGACCAGCAGCACGGGCCCCGGGTCGAGCTCGATGATGTAGCCGAGGAAGTTCTCGAGCAGTGAACTCTTTCCGCTCTGGGCCGCCCACATCATGACGACCGTCTCGTAGGGGCTTTACGGGCCCATTGCATCCATCACCG
>Ga0101944_10003659_pt1 | contig 20799 bp, 17 predicted proteins | sample DewCreD2012metaG_FD_75245 | JGI IMG/M metagenome (GOLD analysis project Ga0101944, IMG submission 75245) | Hot spring sediment bacterial and archeal communities from British Columbia, Canada, to study Microbial Dark Matter (Phase II) - Dewar... ... | reverse complement strand
TGGCGGACTCGGCTGCTAGATGCAACGGATACCCCAGCCGGCGAAGCATTGGCCGATGCCCCGCCGCAGTGGATGCAGGCGCCCGTGTCGGCGGCGCAGGGCCGGGTGGTCGTGGGCGGAGCGGACCGCTTCCTCCGCGCCATCGAAGGGCTAACCGGGCGCGAACTCTGGCGACATGAGACCTCCGGGCGCGTGGCTGCCGGGCCGGCTTTTCATATGGGAATGCTGTTCGTGGGTCAGTACGGCGGCGATGAGACCTTTTCCGCAGTCGACGTGCAGACCGGACGGACGGTTTGGAGCCGCAATCTCGGGTGGGTCTGGGCATCGCCGGAATGCGAAGGCAGCCACGTGTTTGTGGGCACGACATCGGGCGCCTTCCACTGCCTTCGGGCGGAATCCGGCCAAATCGTCTGGAGCCGCCGCTTCGGCGACGGAATCTACTCCGCTCCGGCTGTCGACGGCCGCGCCGTGTATACGGGGTCCTGGGACGGCCACTATTACGCTTTGGACCGCAAAGATGGCAGCGTTCTGTGGGCATGGTCCCCACCCGGCTGGCCGTATCACACCGGGGGACGGCCCGATTCCGCGGCTCCTGTGCTGGGCGGCGGTAAAGTCATTGTGCCGGCGCTGGGCTCGCGCTTCGTGGCGCTCGATGCGCAGTCTGGCCGAAAGGAATGGGAATGGACCGCGCCGCCCTGGCGAATCGCCAATGCCACCGCCGCTGTGTCGGAAGGTGTGGTCTATGTCAGCGTATTCGGCAACGCTTATGAGCGCCCCTTCGGGGCCCACCTGTTTGCCTTGGATCTCACCACAGGCAAGCAGCTTTGGGACGTGCCCGGCATCGGAGGTCTCACGGCGCCCGTCATCACCGGGCGCGGACTCCTGTTGAGCGGTTCGCTCAGCAGCCCCTTCCTCTCGGCTTATCAATTGGCACGCGAAAGCCGTTCTCCGCCCGCTTTGCTCTGGCGTTTCCAGACGGGAGGGATCATGGCAGAAAGCCTTCCCGCCGTTTCCGGCAACCTGGCGTTCTTTCTTTCCAACGACGGGTGGCTGCGCGCCATCCGTTGACAGGCCTCGTGGAGCCAGCCCCGCTTCCACCGCAACACATGATGTCCAGATGGACGGCTGCTCCCTTTGTATGGCTCTTTCATCCCCGGCAACACGCCGGGTGATCCCGGCGCCCGGATGGCCACCGTTTTCCCCCTTGGGCGCTCATCGCTCCGGCGGCCGACATCCCTGTGACAACGAGAGGCTGCCGATTGACCCGCGAAGCCAGCTTGGCCACCAGCAGCAAGGCCGATACGCCCGTCAAATTGATCACAGTCCAATAGATCGGGCCGCCGTGTCCTGCACTTCCAGACAACGTGAACAGGTCCGATAGAAAAAGACCCGTGGCGAAGACCGGGAGTGCATTCTGCCCGCAGAGGATCACCGGCCGGAATACGGCCTTATGATGAAGCTGTAGCCGATTCACCACGGCTCTGGCTGCTACGAGGAATACAATCAGGTTCAGAAAACGAACGGGATCGGCGGTCGTCTTGGTCGTTTCCGGCACAGTGTACAAGGGCAATATGTTCAGCAGGTGCGGGGTGTGCACCAGAGTGAACAGCCAGAGGCACGCCGGCCAGGGGTGGTTCAGCAACGTGTATAACTCCGGAGCGTCCTTCCGGACACCCGCACAAACAAATCCAAACAGCAAGCCAAAGAACACCAGAGCGGTGATAATGTGCCAAACGTACAGCGTCCGGCAACGCTTCAACGCCTTGGCCAAGCAGACCTTTGGCCCGCCGCGATTCATTTGGCGACTGTACACAAGCCCGAGGGAATATCCTGACAGAAACACGAAAAGGTCAAACGCATCGATAAACCAATACCGGCGGAGGGTCCATTGCGCCGCCGGATTGAAGTCGATGTGATCGATAAAGATAAACAGTAGCGCAATTCCGCGGGCGAGGTCGATTCTGAGGTCTCTGGCGGGACTGATGTTAAGGCGGAGTTCGAACCCAGACTCCTGGGACGATGCCGCCTCTGGCAGGGAATCTGTCACATTTATCTAATTAACACGATATGCGGGCCTTTTGGATCGATTTGGAGTACTGACCGGAATATTAGAGTACTGGTACGAATATCCTATAAGTCAAGCAACTGAGCGTGGGATTGTTTGGTGGGATCACACCCAACGGCAGACCCGCGGCAGAAGCGGTTTGTGGCGGACCGTTGAGCATGGGCGGGGGCGCGCGAGCGCGTTCTGCCTACAGCCTCACAAGCAGCTTACCGTCTGGTCTGGCCGTAAATGAAGCTGGTGTCGTACTGGTGTCCTCTGTCGGCATAAGCCGCCGCGAAGAAGGCGCCGCTGCCGAAAAACGGCGGAACGGCATCCGGCTTCCCCTCCAGCGCCGCGGCAAGGTGCAGCAAGGCCAAAGGCTCCGCGCGGTCGAATCTCGCGAACAGATGTTTCGAACTGGGCAGGAAGTAGCCTCGCGAAAACCTCTGCGCCAGGATGTTATCGCCGATGCGCCTCGCCATGTCGAGATAAGCGCCCTGGCCGGTCCTCCGGTGTAAAGTCAGGAACCCGAACAACGCCGCCGTCTCCGCCGAAGAAGTCTTCAGCTCCAATGCCGGAGCGGAATTTTCATTGGCTCCGATGTCGCCGAATCCGTTGCCTTTTGCAATCAGCCGCGCCATCTCCCACAACTTCGGATCGCTCGAATGATTCGTCGCCTCGGCATACGCCCAAAAATGCTGCGCCCGTGCTTTCCCTGCGCGGATCACACGCCCCTTCGGTCCGAAATAGCCGTCCTTCTGAACCACGAATCCTTCCATGCTCGTTCCGTCCGTCAGCATCGGGATGAACGTATTGTCGGAGGCGCGATAAGCAGACTTGGCCCACGCCAGCAGCTCTTCGACGGCCCACTTCGAGAACTCTGTTCCCTCGGCTCCTAGCATCCTGCCGAGCGCCATTTGGCATAATTGCGGATTCACGCCCGGCGCATCGCCGTAACACGGAAAGAGCGTGCCTTCCACCACCAGCTTCCCAGGGAAGAACTCCCCGTATTGATACTGCGCCCGGTCACCCCTGATGAGACCTTTGTCATCGCACCAGGCGTTCGTCTGACTGAACTGGAACCCGCCGATGCCGGTTTTCGGATTCCGCGTTTCGACATAGCGGTGCGCCAGGCGCTTCGCCCACGTGAGCGGCTGCTGGTCGCCGGTGAGCTTCGAAAGCACCGCCGCCGCATAGTACAAGTCCGCGCCCGCGTTCAGAAACGTCAAACCCTTCCCCCAGAAGAACACCGGTCCGCCTTTGTACTCGTGGCTCCACAACAAACCGGGCGCCTTCGGGGTCCCATGCCGGTTGAAATCCAGAATCGCCCAATCGAGCACGTGCCCGCTCCAGATGCTCTCAATGAGCAGCTTGGTTCGTTCTGCATCCGCCTTCCACATCAGCTCGTAGTACGGGAAGTGCTCTTTCAACTCGTGGCTCTTGCCCTTGTCTTCCGAAAAGACCCCTCGGTCTCCGGTAGCGTCATAAGCCGCATGCCCGCCCCAATACAGCAACCCGCCATAGTTGAGATGCTGGTAGGCGTACCGCGTCGCTTCCATCGCCAGATTGCGGTATTTCACATCGCCGGTGATGGCGCTCAGCCCCTCCAGCGTCCGGAACAGCACCTGTTGGTTGCCCAGGTTCGACAGCACCCACTCACGCCCGCTGGTCGATTTCCACTTCACCGGCTCAAGCGTATCGACATTCAATCCATCCACCAGCAAGGGAGTGTGGCGTTCGCCGTACACATCCCGCCCGTGCTCCAGAATGTTGTCCGCAAACTGCCGCACGGCTTCAACATATTTAGATCTTTCCGCGCCTCGCGCCCCGCTCGCCAGAAGACAGAGAGCCGCGCCTGCGCACAGCCACCGAACCGGTATCCTCATTCTCAAACTCCGCTCGTAATCTTATCAGAGGGCTTCAGCCCTCCTCACTGCGGGCACTCGCCGCTGGCTGCGGACGCAGTTCCCCTTAACCGGCGATCAATTCCGCGGCCCCTGCCCGGGGCTGTTGCGCAAAGCCGGCTACCCTCCGGCTGCTGGCTGAACAGACGAGCGAATTCCTGCGCGGATGCGGCAAGAGCCATCCGTTCTGCTTGAGTGGGGTGAGCCGCCCTACGATCCGCAGTTCGGCGATTAGCGACGGCAGCGCAAAGCTTGCAGCCCCCTCGCAAACCTCGCGTGGGCACCACTTGGGCGGTCTCCGTCAAGTAGTTGATTGTAAACGTGCTGTTTTGGTCCGGCGGGATGGATGGCTTTGGCGCGAGGATTGCCTCTCCTAAGTCGAAGCTACAAAACACACCCCGAAATAGGAGATACCATGACCAACATTTACACGGAAATGAACAAGATCGCCGGACTCGTGGCGCTCTTCAGTCTGATGTTTCTGACAGCCGCCGGAGCCTTTGCCCAAGGGCCGTATGGCGATCCCCAGAGCTGCTGCCTTGCCGGCAACTCCGTTGAACCGCTGAGCGCCGAAGAAGCCAAAGCGCTGGCATTCATGCGGGAAGAAGAGAAGCTCGCTCGGGACGTTTATCAGCAAATGGCCGCCAGGTGGAACCTGCGGATCTTTTCCAACATCGCCAAGAGTGAGCAGCGTCACTTTGAAGCCATCGGCATCCTGCTGGAACGCTATGGCGTGAAAGATCCCGCCAGTGCGGCGCCTGGAGTCTTCAACGACGAGCGGCTGGCGTCGCTGTACGCTCAACTGATGGCCAAAGGGTCGGCTTCGCTCAAAGATGCCCTGGAAGTGGGCATCCTCATCGAGAAAACCGATATCGCGGACCTGGAGAATGCTCTGAAAACCACTACCAAGCTCGATATCAAGAACGTTTACGCCAGCCTGCTGGCGGGTTCGCTCAACCACCAGGAAGCTTTCGAGTCGGTTCTGGAAGCCGTGGTCACTCCGTGATGACGGCGGCTTGGGAAGCGATATCGTAGAGGTAATGACATTGGCGCGATGTTTCGTTCTGGCGATCCTGGTCTGCGGACTCGCTATCGGCTTGGATGACTCCTGGAAGGTCATCCGGGTCACCAACCTGCGGGAAAGCGGGCCAGGTTCGCTCCGCGCGGCGCTCGAATCCAAGGGCCCGCGCGTGATTGTTCTTGAGGTCGGCGGCATCATCGATCTCAACCGGAAAAACCTCAAGATTGCGGAGCCGTATGTTTATGCGGCGGGAGAAACCGCTCCGCCGCCGGGCATCACCATAATCCGGGGCGGGATCCTGATCACCGGCCACCACGTCACCTTGCGGCACTTGCGCGTCCGGCCGGGCGACGCGGGCCAGCCGAAGAAGAGCGGATGGGAACCGGAAGTCACAACCTCGGCCGCGCACGACGTGGTGGTGGACCACTGTTCGATGTCCTGGGCGGTGGACGAGAATCTTTCCGCATCCGGGCCGCGCACCGAGGGACCGGAGGCGACCTCGCGGAACATCACCTTCAGCAACAACTTCATCACGGAGGGGTTACGCGATTCCTCGCACACGAAAGGCCCGCATTCAATGGGCACCCTGGTGCACGACAACTGCACAAGAATTGCGATTATCGGCAATTTCTACGCCCACAACAATGCGCGCAACCCGTATTTTAAAGCCTTCACCACCGGCGCCGTGGTGAACAATCTGATTTATAATCCCGGCTCGGCGGGCATTACGGTCAACTATGCCGATGCGGAGTGGGAGGGAACCAACATCAAACCGCAGAACGCGCGCATCGCGGTTGTCGGCAACGTCATGATCCAAGGGGTCAATACACGGCGCGGTCTGGCTTTGGTGACCAGCCGGGGCGACGTGTATCTGGAGGACAACATCGCGCTGGATGCAGGAGGCCGACCGGTGGCGCACACCTCCGGCGCCATCCGCCTGCTGGACGAGAAACCTTTTTGGCCGGAGGGATTCAAGGCGCTGCCTGCCTCGGAAGTAGTGGAATATGTGCTTCGGAACGCCGGAGCGCGGCCCAAGGACCGCGACGCGGTGGACCTGCGCCTGATCCGGGAGTTCCGGGAACGGAAAGGCCGCATCATTGACAGCCAGGAAGAGGTGGGCGGTTACCCTAGGGCGGAACCCACCCACCGACCGCTCGATGTGCCGAAAGGCAATCTCGCCGCCTGGCTGGCCCGCTTTGCCGCGGAAGTGGAATAGCGACCCGGGGTCAGCGGCTCAGGCTGGCCAAGCGGTTCAAGGCGCCGAAGTGCGCGCCGGCGCGAAAATGGCCTTGTAGACAGCGTCCACCGGACCGCCGCCCCCATCCACGTCGCGCACCCGTGGGGAAAGAGTGCTGCGCGGAAGCGGACGGCGGCGAGTTATAATGATGGTTTGTCATCCTGGCTCGTCCGGTGAGGTAGTGTGTGCTTTTGAGCCTCCAGGAACTGGAAGTTAGGAAGGTCCGCTTTGACGTGGTCTTCCAGGCCGGGGAAATAGACTACCTGGACCCCAAAATCCGGCAGAGCGAACCACTCGCCACCGAAGGGGTGGCCGAATTGCTGGGCGCCACCCGCGAGATCCGGGTTCAGGGAAGATTGAGGACCTGCATCGAGTCCGAATGCGACCGTTGTTTGGAAGCCGCGTCGTTCTTGATTGATCAGAGTTTTGATCTTTATTACCGGCCGGCGCTGGATCCTTCGGAGTTCGCCGAAGAACAGGGGTTGGATGAGGGCTCGGTGGAGTTGGGGTTTTACGAAGGCGCGGGCCTGCTGCTGGAAGATATTTTGAAGGAGCAGGTCTTGCTGGCGTTGCCGATGCAGCGCCTGTGCGGTCCGGAATGCCGGGGGATTTGCCCCGTGTGCGGGACCAACCGCAACCAAACGGCGTGCGGCTGTGAAAGGAATCTGGCCGACGACCGTTGGGCCGCCTTAAGAAGCTGGAAGCAGACTCGATAAGTTAAAGGAATTGAATCATGCCCAATCCGAAACGACGACACTCCAAGCGCCGGACATCCACTCGCCGGGCCCACGACGGCTTGCGGCGCACCTCCTTGGCGGAGTGCCCGAATTGCCACGAACCGAAGCTGCCGCACCGCGTCTGCCCGCATTGCGGCAAGTACAAAGGGCGCGAAGTCATCGAAGTCGCTGAAGAATAGCCCGTTCCCCGCAGCCCCGGAAAGCTCGAATATGCTTACAATAGCCGTCGACGCCATGGGGGGCGACCACGCCCCGAAGACGGAGGTGGAGGGCGCGATTCGGGCCGCCCGCAGCCTGGGGGTCCATGTGATCCTCGTCGGCCGCGAGGACGATATCTACCGGGAGCTATCCCAACACGGCGACTGGCGCAGCTTGCCCATTTCGGTTCGCCACGCGAGCGAAGTCATCACCATGGAAGACTCCGCCGCCCGCGCCATGCGCGCCAAAAAGGACAGTTCCATCCGCGTGGCTTGCCGCCTGGTTCGCGACGGCGAAGCGCAGGGCGTCGTGTCGGCGGGCAACACCGGCGCCGTCATGGCAACCGCCAAGATGGTGCAGGGTATGGTGCCCGGAGTGGACCGCCCCGCGCTGGCATCTCCTTTTCCCACCCTCAAAGGCACTCCCGCCGTGATGGTGGACGTGGGCGCCAACGTCGACTGCACGCCCGAAATGCTGGCCCAGTTCGCCGTCATGGGCGAAATCTATTCCCGGGTCATCTTCCGCATCCAGAACCCGCGAGTGGGCTTGCTCTCCATCGGCGAAGAAGAGCACAAGGGCAACGAGCTGACCAAAAACGCCACTCCCCTGATCCGCGCCCTGCCGCTGAATTTCATCGGTAACGTGGAAGGCAGGGACGTCTATACGGGACACGCCGATGTCATCGTCTGCGACGGTTTCATCGGCAATGTGGCGCTGAAGGTCAGCGAGGGATTGGTGGAAGTCATTAAGCACTTGCTGCGGGAATCGCTCGAAGCCACAATCACCCGCAAGGTCGGCTATATTCTGTCAAAGAACGGTTTCGTGGATTTCAAAAAGCGCGTCGACTATTCCGAATACGGCGGCGCCCCGCTGCTCGGGGTCAAAGGCGTCTGCATCATTTGCCATGGGCGTTCGAACGCGAACGCGCTGAAAAACGCCATCCGCGTCGCCGCGGAATATGCCGGCGGGCAAATCAACCGCCGCATTGAGGAAGAACTGAGCCGCTCGACAAGGGCTGCTCATCATCACTAATGTGAAGCTTCGAATTTTCGTCATCGCCGCAGTCGCCGCCGCCTGCGCGTCCCACACTGAGGCGCAAAAAATCGATCCTGTCCGCTGGAAACTTGAACTCGAGCCTTCCGCCGCCGCGCCGGGCGCGGAGATCCTAGGGCGGTTGACCGCCTCCCTGGAAGGCGACTGGCACGTCTATTCGCTCACCACGCCGCGCCCGCCGATCGCCACCACCATCACGCTGGCTGAGAATCCGGCTCTTGGCGCGCCGAAGGTTTACCAGCCTAAGCCCCAGCGCAAGATGGATCCCAACTTCGGCAGCGAAACGGAGACTTTCGGCGGCACGGTGGTCTTCCTGCTCTCCATACCGGTCCGCCCGGACGCCGCCGCCGGGGAGGTCGAAGTCACGGCGCAGGTGCGTTATCAGGCGTGCGATGACAAGATGTGCCTCCCGCCAGTGCGCCGCTCGGCCAGCGCGGCGCTGCGGATTGACCCGGCGGCGAAAGCCGCGCCGCCCGCCATCCCCGCGGGGTATGTCCTGTTCGAGCCGGCGGACAAGCGCGGCGGCGTAAGCGCGCCGGCGTCAGCGCCCCCGCCTCCGCCTCCACCTCCGCCTGCCGCGAGCGGCGCCCAAGGGTTCGGTCCGTTCCTCGCCGTCGCTTTCGGATTCGGGTTGGCGGCGATCTTCACGCCTTGCGTGTTTCCCATGATCCCCATCACGATGTCGTTCTTCCTGAACCGGGAATCGGCAACCCGCGGCCAGACCGTCTTTCAAGCCGCGCTGTTCGCGCTGGGAATCATCGTGCTGTTCACGTCGCTGGGCTTGCTGACCACCGCAGTGTTGGGTCCGTTCGGCGTCGTGCAGCTTGGCTCGAATCCTTGGGTCAACGGCTTCATCGCGCTGGTATTCAGCGTCTTCGCGTTCAGCCTGCTCGGCGCCTTCGAAATCACGATTCCCTCCTCGGTGCTCACGCGGCTTGACCGCGCCTCGCAAGGCGGCGGCGTGGCCGGGACGCTGCTTATGGGGCTGACGTTTTCGTTGACTTCATTTGCGTGCGTAGGTCCGTTCGTGGGAACGTTGCTCGCCGCGTCGGTGCAAAGCGGCGGCTGGCGGCCGGCTTTCGGCATGCTGGCTTTCGCCACCGGACTGGCGTCGCCGTTCTTTCTTTTGGCCCTCTTCCCCTCCCTGCTGCGCCGCATGCCGCGCAGCGGGGGGTGGCTGGCGCGCGTGAAAGTGGTGCTCGGTTTTATCATTCTCGCCGCCGCTCTCAAGTACTTCAGCAACATTGATCAGGTTATGCAGTGGAATCTGCTCACCCGGGAGCGGTTCCTCAGCGCTTGGGTGGTGCTTTTCGCCCTGCCCGGTTTGTACCTGTTCGGGTTGCTGCCGCTCGAGGGAGTGAAGGCGGGCGAGAAGCTCGGCGTGGCGAGGCTGCTCATCGGCATGGCGTTCCTGGTCTTCTCCCTCAGCCTGGTTCCCGGCATGTTCGGCGCGCGGCTGGGCGAGGTGGACGCCTTTGTTCCCGCTCCGTCAGCTCACTCACCGGGGCGCGCGGCGGAACCCGGCGGATTGGAGTGGATGAAGAACCAATACGACGCCGCTCTGGCCAAAGCGAGGGAACAGAACAAGCTCCTGTTCGTCAGCTTCACCGGATACGCCTGCACCAACTGCCACTGGATGAAGGCCAATATGTTCACGCGTCCCGAAGTGGCGGCTGTTTTAAGAGACTTCATCCTCCTGGAGTTGTATACCGACGGCGCCGACGACGCGTCGGAACGCAATCAGAAGCTTCAGCAAGAGCGGTTCTCGACGATCGCGATCCCGTATTATGCGCTTATGGACGGCGATGGGAAGGTAATCGCCACGTTCGCGGGCGCAACCCGTGACGCCCGCCAGTTTTTGGAATTCCTCTCGCGCCGCTCCGCGGCAGGTTGAGGGTGGCATGACAAGACTTTGCGTACTCGCTTTCCTGGCTCTGCCGGCGCTCGCCCAGCAGCCGGCCAGGGGCTTCACCGCCGCCGAATGGAAAATTCAGCAGGAGAGGGAGGCCAAGTTCCGCGCTATCCCCGACCCGGAGCGGATCGGCGCTTACATGCGCATCATGTCCGAGGAGCCGCACCACGCCGGCTCCCGCGGCTCCATGGACGTGGCGCAGTACGCGCTGGGGCTTTTCCGCGAGTGGGGCCTGGAGGCGCGCATCGAGGCCTTCGAAGCCTTGATGCCCTATCCGCTCTCCCGCAGCCTGGATCTCATCGCGCCGGTAAAGTATAAGGCGCGATTGAAGGAAGCGGTCATCAAGGAGGACAAGGACTCGGCCGACGCCGATCAGTTGCCCACTTATAACGCGTATTCCGCTTCCGGGGAAGCCACCGGGCAGCTCGTTTATGTGAACTACGGCTTGCCCGAAGACTACGAAACGCTGAAGCAGTTGGGCATCAGCGTGAAAGGCAAGATCGTGATCGCCCGTTACGGGCGCAGTTGGCGCGGCACGAAGGCGCGCCTGGCGCAGGAAAACGGCGCTTTGGCTTGTATCCTTTACAGCGACCCGCGCGACGACGGTTATTTCCAGGGCGACGTGTACCCTCGCGGCCCCTTCCGTCCTCCTACCGGGGTCCAGCGGGGCAGCGTGATGGACATGCCGGTTCATGTCGGCGACCCGTTGTCGCCCGGGTGGGCTTCCGAACGCGGCTCCCGGCGCCTGCCGCTTTCCGAAGCCCAAACCATCATGAAGATTCCGGTGCAGCCCATCTCGTATGAAGACGCCAGACCGTTGCTCGAGAATCTCGATGGTCCGGTGGCGCCCGAGGCTTGGCGCGGAGCGTTGCCTATCACCTACCACATCGGACCCGGACCCGCCACGGTGCGCCTCAAGGTGGAAATGGACTGGTCTACCCGCCCGCTGTATAACGTCATCGCTACGATCAACGGCAGCGTTTGGCCCAATCAGTGGGTCATTTGGGGCAACCACCATGATGCCTGGGTGAATGGCGCCCATGACCCAGTGAGCGGCGCCGCCGCCGTGCTCGAAACCGGCAGGGCGCTGGCCGAAATGGTGAAGAAGGGGTGGAAGCCAAAACGAACGATCAAACTCGCGTTGTGGGACGGCGAGGAATTCGGACTTCTGGGTTCCACCGAATGGGTGGAAAAGCGCCGCGCGGAGTTGGATCGCAAGGCGGTGGTCTACTTGAATTCGGATTCCAACGGCCGCGGGCGCATGCGCGCCAGCGGCTCTCCGCTCTTGCAGAAATTCATGGAAGAGGTGCTCAGGGACGTCACTGACCCCATGTCTTCGAAGAGCGTCCTCGATCAGTGGAGGGATACGCAGCGCCAGATGAGGGACCGGCAGCCTCCCCCCTTCCGGCTGTCGCCTCCCGGCGCCGGCTCTGATTATGTAGCCTTTCAGCACCACGCCGGAATCGCCATCGTCAATGCCGGCTTCGGGGGGGACGGGGGCGGCGTATACCACTCGATTTATGATTCTTTTGAGTGGTATACGAAATTCTCGGACCAGAACTTTGTTTACGGGCGGGCGCTCTGCCAGCTTATGGGAACGGCGCTCCTTCGCATGGCGGACGCCCCGGTAGTGGGCTTCGAGTTCCACGGCGTGGTCTCCAGCGTCCGTTCTTGGCGCGACGAGTTGGCGAAGGCGGTGAAGGAAGCCGACGGACAACTCGATTTCTCGGAGTTTGACGGCGCGGTGGAGCGGCTGGAGAAAGCGGCTGCGGCTTATGAATCGGCGCTGCCGGCTTTTCTCGGCAGGCAGGAATTGCCCGCAGCCGCCGAGCTTGGCGCCTTGAATGAAGCGATTTACCGCTCCGAAAGAGCGCTCGTGACGGCCTCCGGACTTCCCGGGCGCCCGTGGTACAAGCACCAGCTCTATGCGCCCGGCCAGTATACCGGATATGGCGCAAAAACGCTTCCGGCGGTGCGCGAGGCGGTCGAAGCCAAGCAGTGGACAGCCGCGGCGACTCACATGAAGCCGCTGGCTCAAGCTCTGGCGGCGCTGGCTGAGCGGGTCGAAAACGCGGCGAAACTGCTCGGAGGATCCTGATTCAGCCAGGACGCCACCTCGCCAGATAGGCTTCGGCGGCGAAGTTTTCCAGTTCGCGATTCAATTCCGCCGTCCAGCGCCGGTACGCCTTTTCCCGCAGGCGTTCCAGGAGCTTGACCCTCCGTTGAGCCTCCAACGTCTTGAAACGCTGCACGGCGATACGCCCATCCAACTCCTGGGCGAGGATCTCCAAGCGCCGGAACTCTCCCCGCACCCAAACCTTCCAGGATTCGAGCGCCTCCAGCGCTTGGCTGTCCACGCTCGGCGACGCAACCAGCGCCCTTTGCTCCGCCTCCAGGTTCCCCTCCAGCATCCGGCGCCTGGCTTGCAACCGTTCGCGCTCCGCTTGCAGCGCCCGTAATGCCGCCTGCTCCGTTTCGAGTTCTTCGCGGCGCCACTCGAGGACGCGATCAAGAGGAAAGCGGAAGGGTTTCATCCCAGTTGCGCCGCCAGTTCAGCCAAACGGTTCAGCGTGGCTTCCCTGCCCGAAGCTTCCTGGGCGTCCTGGCGCAGGAATTCGAGCAACTCGGAGCGCAGCCTGATGGCCGTGTCCAGTTTGGGGTTGCTGCCTGCTGTGTAGGCGCCCAAATGGATGAGGTCTTCGGCTCTCTGATAGGCGGCTAGAGCTTCGCGGATCTTCCGCGCCTGCGCTTGTTGCTCCGCTGTCAGCAGTTTGGACGTCAACCGGCTGACCGAGTTCAAGACATCGATGGCGGGATAATGGCCGGCGGCGCCAAGTTCGCGCGAAAGGATGATGTGCCCGTCCAGGATGCCGCGCACCGCGTCCGAGATGGGTTCGTTGAAATCGTCGCCCTCCACCAGAACTGTGAAGAACCCCGTAATGGATCCGCGAGCAAAGCACCCTGCGCGTTCGAATACCTTCGGCAACAGGCTGAACACGCTGGGCGTATAACCTTTCTGGCTCGGCGGTTCGCCCGCCGCCAACCCGATTTCCCGCTGCGCCATCGCCAGCCGCGTGACTGAGTCCATCACCAGCAGGACCTTCGCCCCCCGGTCGCGGAAGTATTCTGCGACAGCCAGCGCCACAAAGCAGGCGCGGATTCGTAATGGGGCGGGGCGGTCCGAAGTGGCGACCACGACCACCGACCGGCGCAAGCCCTCGGCGCTCAATTCGTGCTCCAGAAACCCCCGCACCTCGCGATTACGTTCTCCAATCAGCGCGATCACGGTCACATCCGCAGAATTATGCCGCGCCATCGCCCCGAGAAGCGTGCTCTTGCCCACGCCGCTGCCGCCGAAAATCCCTATGCGCTGGCCTTCCCCGCAGGGCAACAGAGCGTCGATGGCCCGGATGCCCGTAACCAGAGGCTGCGTGATGTGCTCACGCTCGAGCGGACCCGGAGGCGGGGCGTTGAGAGGATAGGCAGCCTCGGTTTCGACCGGCTCCCGCCCGTCGATCGGGCGGCCGAAGCCGTCCAGCACTCGGCCGAGCAACCCCGGCCCAACGGGAACCCGCGCCTCCTCGCTCCGGGCGGCGATCGGGTCGCCGCACTGCACGCCGTCTACTTCCTCCAGCGGCATCGAAAGCACCCGCCCGTCCCGGAATCCAATCACCTGCGTCCGCACCGTCCTGCCCGAACAAGTGCGGACTTCACAGAAATCTCCTACCGCGGCGGCAGGGCCAACCGACTCCACCAGCAGTCCCACCAGCCGCGTGACATTGCCCTCAGACCGGAAACCTTGGATCGACTCGAGTTTCTGGAAATAGAAATCCAGCGGACCAGACTTCGAGGGCTCGCGTTTAGGATCAAGTGTCCCGGTCGGCGAAACCACGCTCGATTTCCTCCAGTTGAGTCTCGACGGACGCATCCAGCTTTCCCCGCGCGGTTTCGAAAACCGCGCTGCCGCGCGGCAAGGCCGGATCCGGAACCACTTCCACCCCTTGCCGGACCTGCTCGGCCACTGGCGCCACGTCCGCCGGGTTGAGGCGCAGGCGATAGACCTCTACCCCGGCGAGGCGGTCTAAAGCGGCGCGCACGACGCCCGCCACTGCCGCCGGGTCTACGGTCAATTCGCGCCGTAAAATCCGCCGCGCTATGGCCAAGGAGAGCTGCACCAAGTCCCGCTCCGCCTCGCGCCTTAGCCGGGGCTTGAGAGCCGCCAGTTCTCGCACGGAAGCCGACAACCGTTCCAGCGCGGATTCGTAATCGGCGCGCCAGCGATCTCTGCCCGCCGCCTCGCCTTCCCGGTAGGCGTCCCGCAGGCGCGCCTCCATCTGCCTTTCTAGTTCCGCCAGCCGCTCGGCGGCGCCGGCGTTTTGCTGAAGGGCATGGGAGGGCGCGGAGGCAAGCGGCTCTGCTTGTCCCGCCGGGCGCCAGCAGTATTCCTGGAAAACCCCGCCCTGACCTTGCTTTAGAATCCGGCTCGCCATTCCAGCCGCCTACACGACATACTGCTCGCCCACGGTGCCTTTGAGGCTGAGCACTCCCTCAGCTTCCAGTTGCCGCACGATGGCGATGATTTGCTGCTGCGCCGCCTCCACCTCCCGGATCTTCACCGGACCCAGCGCTTCCATGTCTTCCTTCAACATCTCGGCTCCGCGCTGCGACATGCATTGCAGGAAGTGGTTCTTGAGCTGCTCGCTCGTGCCTTTGAGAGCCACCGTGAGGAGCTTGCGGTCCGTGCGCGCCAACACTTCCTTAATGCCGCTTGGGTCGATGAGCAGCAGATCCTCGAAGACAAACATGAGGTGCCGGATCGTCTCGACAAGCGTAGGGTTGGTTTTCTCGAGCGCATCCAGGACTTCCCGGCTGGTTGTGGAGTCCAACCGGTTGAACATTTCGGCCACGGCGCGCACGCCGCCGTACGATTCGCGGCTGATTTCCCCAAGAGCTTTCAGCTTGGAACCGATAATGCCTGCGATCTTCGAAATAATCTCAGGCGAAATCTGGTCCAGGTTCGCCATCCGCAGCGCCACGTCCGCGCGCATTTCCGGCGGAAGCGAGAACAGCAGCCCGGCCGCTTGGGAAGGGTTCAAGTGCGAAAGGATCAGGGCGATGGTCTGCGGATGTTCGTTATGGACGAATTTGGCCAACTGCTGCGGGTCGGCTTTCTGGAGCGCGTCAAAACTCGCCGTGTCGCTGCCCAGCGCCTTCATCACCCGGTCCAGGATTTTTTTGGCCTGCTCCGGACCGAAGGCGTTCATCAGCAGCTTACGCGCGTAGTCCAGGCCTCCTTTCAGCACATAATCGTGCGCCATGACCATTTGGTAGAACTCGTCGAGCACGGACTCGGCGTGTTCTACCGGGATTGCAGAGATGCGCGCCACCTCCCGGCCGATGGCTTGAACCTCCTCCTCGTCGAGCTGCTTCAGGATTTCGCTGCTCGCCTGCTCGCCAAGCGTGATCATGAGGATCGCAGCCTTGCGCAAACCGCTAAGAACCGTGGGACGATCGGCGTTGGTTATCACGGCCCCGCTACTCCCCCTCGCTCAGCCATCCCCTGACGATTTGCGCCATGGCCGAAGGATCCTTCTTGGTTTCCTCGGCAATGTGCTTGGTGAGGACTTCGGTCTTTTTTGTGGTCACCGGCTGAACTTTGAGCGAATTGAGCATTTCCGCCGCCTGGCGGTCGCGGGCGGCTTTCTGCTCGGCCAGCTTGGCCTCCAAGGCCCGTTCGATCTCGGCTTCTTCTCCGCCGGGCGGAATCGCCGGACGCGCGCCGGCGCCCGCGGGGAGCGCGTTCGCGCCCTCCAGCGCGGCATGCTTGCGTTTACGCCGGGTTTTTACCCACACGAGTACGGCCGCCCCGATGAGGAACAGAACGATGCCTGCCGCCACTCCCGCCAGCACCCCGAGATTCGTGTTCCCTAACAGGCGCTCCAGCCACGGCGGTAGCGGAAATGGCAGCCCCGGCTTGGCGTTCGCCGGCGGAGCGGACGGCGCCTCAGGCGGGGGCGGCAGCGTAGTCTCAAAGGGAAGCGACTCCACGATGAGTTGATCGCCCCGTTGGGCATTAAATCCGACCGCGCCCGCTACTACTTCGCGTATCGCTTTCAGGCGCTCCGGCGAGGGCGGTTCGGTGACCCGCCTGGCGCCGGCGCCCGCGCCCTCCCAACGCTGGTTGTGGTCGATCAGCAGCGCTACGGACACCTTTCGTATCGAACCTTGGGGAAGCTTCGTGTGCCGGACGGTGCGGCTGTTTTGGTAACTGACGTTTTCCGTCTGGCGGGCCACTCCCGCGCTCGCGGAGGCAGCCGCCGCCACCGGGCGCGGCAAATTCGAGGGTGTGCCTGGAATCCCGCTCGCCGCCGGACCGGGCACGCCCGCGCCCTCCAGGGTCCGAGTCATCGTCAGTGGCGCGCTCTTGGCCGGGTCCACTGTTTCTTCGCTGACCTCGCCGCTTGACAAGTCGCAATCCACATAGACTCCGGCGCGGAATCGGTCCGCTCCCAGCAGCGGCTCAAGCGTCGATTGGATCTTGACTAAAAGGTCTTTCTCCATCCGCTGGCGGAACTCGATCGCCGCTTCGGACGCTTCCGATCCTTCGGGCTGGATCCGGCGCGCCCGGTTCAGCAAATTGCCCTGCATATCAAGCACCGACACCGCTTCGGGCTGCAACCCTTGCACGGCGCTGGCGACCAGATGCATGACTGCTTGCACGTTCTGGGGCGACAGCCGCGCTCCGGAACGGAGCTTTAACATCACGCTGGCTTTGGCTGGTTGCCGGTTCTCCAGGAAGACCGAATCTTTGGGCAGCGTTACATGGACGCGCGCCTGCTCCACTTCCGCCAGCGCCATCACGCTGCGTTCCAACTCCCCTTCGAGAGCCCGGTGGTAGTTGACTTGTTCAGCGAAATCCGTCGCGCCCAAGTTGGTGCGGTCGAACAGTTCGAAGCCCAAACGCCCGGTCTTGGGCAGCCCCGCGGCCGCCATCTGGAGCCGCAGTTCCGCCACCCGCGCGGAAGGCGCCAGCACGGTTCCCCCATTCTCGCTCAGCCGGTACTCGACGCCGGACTCTCTGAGCTTGGCAAGGACGGCGCCGGCGTCTTCGGCGGAAAGCCCGGTGTAGAGCGGCTTGAAGTCGCGCTCCTTATTCCACCGTCCCAACGCCACCAATCCGGCGATCACGGCCACCGCCGCCGCTGCGAGGCTGACTTTCTGCTTAAGGCTCAGATTGTCCCAAAGGGCTCGAAGCTGGTTCATAACGCGCTGGACCTAAATCTGCATGCGCATCACTTCCTGGTAGGCTTGTACGACTTTATTACGCACTTGAAGGAACAGCTCAAACGACATCTCAGCCCGTTGAATAGCCAGCGCGGCGGTGTGCAGCTCTTCGTTCTCTCCTCTCAAAAAAGCGCCGACCGAAGCGTGCGCCTCCCGCCTCTGCGCCTCCACCGTCTGAACCGCCTCCCGGAAGACGTTTTCAAAGCCACCCGGCTTGCTTCCCACCGCGCCCGGCGCGCCGGGGACGGGAAGAGGAGAAATGGGACCGATGCCGTGGATATTCATCTCAGTAAATCAATCGACCTGTGGATCATGTCTTTGATGGCTGACATGGCGGCGACATTGGCTTGATAACCCCGCGCCGCTCCCATCAAGTCCACCATCTCTTCCGCCGGGTTCAGCCGGGGGAAAGACACATAGCCCGCCTCATCGGCGTCCGGGTGTCCGGGCATGTAACGCTTTTCCGGCTCCCGCGTATCCTGCACCACTTCCGCCACCCGCACCCCGGTCACCCCCGGACCCAACTCCCGCTGGAACACCGACGAGAACGGGGAGGACTGGGGCTCGGCGGCAAACACCGCATCCTTGCGGCGGTAGGGTCCGCCCTCGGGAGTCCGGGTGGTTTCCGCATTGGCCATATTCTCGACTAGCAGTTGCGCCCGCGTCCGCTGCGCCGCCATGCCGGAGGCGCTCACTGACAACACTGAGAACAGACTCATCCGTTCTTGCCCTCCTGAATCGCGCTCTTCATCGCCCGCATCTCGGCTCGCAACACTCCCGCCGCGAATTGAAAGCGAATGGCGTTCTCTGCAAGCAGCCGCGCTTCGCGGTCCAAGTTGACGTTGTTGCCGTCGTTTTTCACCGTCAAGCCGTCCGGCTCAATCACGTTGGGGCGCGCGCCCTCCACCTGGCTCATGAACTCGAAATGGAAGTCGATGTCTTTGGTCTTGTAACCCGGCGTGTCGGCGTTGGCAATGTTGGACGAAACGAGCTTCTGCCGCACGCTGAGCAGGTCGAGGTAGCGTTCCAAATGGCTGCTGATGGCGTCGAACATCCGCTTGGCCCATTGCAAGAGCGTTGCCAAGCGATCCCCCTTAACGCGAAATGATTGGTAACAAAGCTGATTACCGTGACAAAGATTCGCCTCCTGGCAAAAATCAGTCGCGGTAAAAACAGGGGTAAGCCTGTTTCATAGCGGAAGCGGTTTCAAGCGCCGTCCCGATTTGAACCAGCGGGCCTTGCCCGATGCCCGGACAGTACTGCGCCGTGCGACGCCACTCGCCGGGCGATGACACCAGTTCGGGCCAAAAGGGGAACAAGCGGCACTGCGCGGGCTTCACCGGATGGATGGCGCACCCGCCGGGTTCCAAGAACGGGCACTGCGAACGCCGCGGCTTTCTTAGCCGCAGCAGGCGCCTCGTCCTGTACACATACTTTTGCTCAAACCGCCCGCGGGTCATCCCCAGGAAACGCGCCGCCGCGCGCAAGTCCTCTTCTGTCAAATAGACAAACCCTCGCTGCTCGCAACACGCCGTGCAGCCGCTCTGGCAGGCGAATCGCAACCCGTCCACCCTTCCAGCTTACTAAGGCCTTCCCTACGTTTTTAGTACGATGGTAAGTTCAGCCCATGAATCTGTCTGAAGTAGACCTAAAGAAGACGGTCAATCTGCCTCAAACCGCCTTCCCGATGAAGGCGAACCTGCCGCAGATGGAGCCGCGCATGCTCGAGCGGTGGGAAAAGGAGAACATCTACGAGAGGATTCGCCAGGCCCGCACCGGGCGCCCGGTGTACGTCCTTCACGACGGTCCTCCGTACGCCAACGGCGCCATCCACCTCGGCACCGCCTACAACAAGGTTCTCAAGGACTTCATCGTCAAGAGCAAGAGCATGACGGGCTTCGACGCCCCCTTTGTGCCGGGTTGGGACTGCCACGGCCTGCCCATCGAGATCAAGGTGGATCAGCAACTGGGCGCCAGGAAGGCGCAGATGAGCGCTACCGAAATCCGCGCCGAGTGCCGCAAGTACGCCGCCCGCTTCGTGGACCTACACAGGCGTGATTTCAAGCGGTTAGGGGTGTTCGGCCGCTGGGATGATCCCTATTTGACCATGAGTGCTCACTATGAGGCCGTTATCGCCCAGGCATTCGTGGATTTTCTCGATAAGGGATATGTTTACAAAGGCTTAAAGCCGGTCCACTGGTGTCTCAATTGCCGCACGGCGCTGGCCGAAGCCGAAGTGGAGTACGAGAACCACACCAGCCCCTCCATCTGGGTCCGCTTTGCGCTGGTTTCCGATCCTTCCGCCATCGATCCGGCTCTCGCCGGAAAGACCGTCTATGGGCTCGTCTGGACCACAACCCCATGGACCATCCCGGCCAATATGGCGGTCGCATACCACCCGCAGTTCGAATACGCCGCGGCGGAAGCGGGCGGCGATGTGTACATCATCGCCGCGGAACTGCTCAAAGAAACGCAGGAAAAGTGCGGCTGGCCGAACGTGCGCATCCTCGCCAAGTTTGCCGGAAAACGCCTGGAAGACGCGCTGTTTCGCCACCCGTTCGTGGCGCGCGACTCGCGCGGATTGCTGGCCGAGCATGTGACGCTCGACCAGGGAACCGGCGCCGTGCACACCGCGCCGGGGCATGGGCATGAGGACTACCTGAGCGCCAGACAATATGGGATCGAAGTGTACTGCCCGGTGGGTCCCGACGGGCGGTTCTTCCACGTCGAAGGCGCCACGGGGCGGCTGCCGGACGTGCTGATCGGCAAGACGGTATGGGAAGCCAACCCCGTGGTGATCGGCATCTTGAAGCAAGGCGAAGCTCTGCTGGCTCAAAAGACCATCGAGCACAGCTATCCCCACTGCTGGCGCTGCCACAAACCCACCATCTTCCGGGCCACCGAACAGTGGTTCATCGGCATGGAGAATCATGACCTGCGGGTCAGGGCGCTGGAGGCGATCCGGCAGGTGAAATGGCAGCCGTCGTGGGGCGAGGAGCGCATCACGACGATGGTGGCCGCGCGCCCGGATTGGTGCATCTCGCGGCAGCGGGTGTGGGGCGTGCCGATTACGGTGTTCTACTGCCAAGGTTGCCAGACGCCGGTTACGGACAAGCGGATCTTGGATCGCGTTGTGGAACTGTTCCGGCGTCACACCGCCGACATCTGGTACGAGAAGTCCGCCGAGGAACTGCTGGGCGAAGGCGTGAGGTGCGGCAAGTGCGGCGGCAGCCGGTTTCGCAAGGAAAGCGACATCCTCGACGTGTGGTTCGACTCCGGATCGAGCCACCTGGCCGTGCTGGACGAAGCCAACGCGCTGCCGTGGCCATCGGATCTCTATGTGGAGGGACCGGACCAATACCGGGGCTGGTTTCAAAGCTCCCTGCTCATCGGAGTGGGGCTGCGCGGC
>Ga0101944_10003658_pt1 | contig 20799 bp, 18 predicted proteins | sample DewCreD2012metaG_FD_75245 | JGI IMG/M metagenome (GOLD analysis project Ga0101944, IMG submission 75245) | Hot spring sediment bacterial and archeal communities from British Columbia, Canada, to study Microbial Dark Matter (Phase II) - Dewar... ... | reverse complement strand
CCGGGCGGGCGACATGAACTTGCCGAGCGCCCCGTGCGGGCGGGCGTTGCTTTCCGCCGGGCTGGGAAGCCCGGCTCCACGTCAGCCAAGGATTGCCGACGCTACCACCGCACACATATGAAACGGACTTGCAAGAAAGTGAGATGCGCCCGGCGGCCAAACAGGGCCGCCAAAAAGATTGCCGCCGCAACCGTTTCCCTGTATCAGTCCGTTCCGCCGGTTGCGCGGTTAGCTCAGTGGTAGAGCACTACCTTGACACGGTAGGGGTCGGAGGTTCGAACCCTCCATCGCGCACCATCCTTCCCCGGAGTTTTACCTCACGTCCGCCCACCGGAGCCCGAATTGAATCCACAGCGGCGTTGTCACCAGGCTGGCCACCGACGTCGCCAGCACCAGCCGCAACGCCAGCCCCGGGTCGCCGCCGTAATGCCGCGCCAGCACGATCGGCAGCACGGCGCACGGCATGGCCGCCTCGATCACGATGACCCGTTGCAATTCCACCGGCGCGGGCAGCCAGCGGGCCAGCGCCAGAAAGCCCAGCGGCAATAACGCCAGCCGCAACGCCACACCGGGGAGCACCACGCGCCAGCCGGAACCGGAGCGCAGTTCGCCCAAATGATCCGCAATCGTCGCCCCCACCAGCATGAGCGCCAGCGGAAAGGCGCACAGCCCCAGCAGGTGCAGGACATTCCGCAACGCGGTCGGCAACTGAGCGTGCGCCCCGGTGAAATTCAAGAGCAAGGCCAGCACGATGGCCACCAGCGGCGCGTTGAGAAAGTTCCGCCACCCGCGCCCGCCCTGCCCCCCCGTGAAGAACCACAGCCCCGCCGTCCAGATAAACAGTTCCACCCCGAGATTGTGCAGGAACAACACGCCCGCCGTTTCCGGATTGAACAACAGCAGCACGAGCGGCAGCGGGATGTAGCCGTAGTTGTAAAGGCCCGTGGTGACGGCGAACGTTCGGCGCGACACGTCCGCCAGCCCCCGCATCCGCCGCGCGACAAACCACGCCAGGGCCATTCCGGCGAACACCGTGACGATGCCCGCCAGCGGCGCGAGCGTGAGGTTGCGCCAATCCCGCAGCGCGGCGTTGCCGAGCGACGTGTCGAGAATCAGGCACGGCATCAATACGTTCAACACCACGCGAAACAGGCTGCGATCGGCCTCCGCGGACAACCCGTTGAGCCGCCGCACCGCCAGCCCGATGCCCAGGATGGTGAAGACGGGAATGACCGCGTTGAGGACCGCGCCAAACGAATTCATCCGCGTCCCGGCTCAGTGGGGCCGCGCCGCGACCTCTTTCAGCGCGGTGAAATTGCCCTGTTCGCAGCAGTTGACAAACGTCTCCGTCACCGACTTGAGCTTTTCCCACCGGGCGCGAATGTGCTTCGCCTCCGGGGCGCTGATGTGGTTGTCCGCCGCCGCCGCCGCGATGACCGCGAGCAGGTCGGCGAACTCCTGCACGATCTCGTTGGTGGCCGGGATGAGAAAGTCCGGGTGCGGATGCGTGGAGCGGGGATTGCGGATGAAGAAGCCGCCGGCCCGCTCGCATAACCAGTGAACCAGCCGCAGGTCATTCGTGCTGCGCAGCAACGCCTCCAGCCGGTCAAGCGGATTGGCCGACCCGCTCCCGCCGCCCTCGTCCGGCTCGGCCCACTTGTAAATCATCGAGAGCGACAGGCCGAGGTCGGCGGCCACCTGTTTGGCGCTGGTGGTCTTGAGCACTTCGCGGAGGAGTTCGTGCGATTGCATGGGGCGGAGGGTGGCGGATGCGGCGCGCGGTTCAACGAAAAAGGCGGCCCCCGCCCGCCCGGCGGCGGATTTCGGATTGTCTCCCCGCGGCGGCGCCGCCATAACGGGCGCGCCCATGAAGATTCTGGTCATCGCGCTCGCCGGGATTGGCGACGCCCTGATTGCCACGCCGCTCCTGCGCGAGCTGCGGGCGAATTTTCCCGCCGCCGCGATTGACGCGCTCGTCTTCTGGGCCGGTTCGCGCGAACTGCTCACCGGCAACCCGAACCTCCGCCGCATCCACCAGTGCAACGCGTTCGAGGTCGGCCCGCCGGCTTTCCTCCGGTTCATCCTCGGCCTCCGTCAGGAACGTTACGACGTCACCCTCAACACCCATCCGCAGAGCAAACTCGAATACCGCGTCATCGCCCGGCTCATCGGCGCGCCCGTCCGCCTCAGCCACCGCTACGACAACGCAAGCTGCCTCGACGAGCTGTGCTGCACCCACCTGCTGGATCAGGATTACACCCTGCACTCCGCGGACAACAACCTCCGCCTGCTCGCCCTGCTGGGCCAGCGCCCGCTCCTGGCCACGCATCAACTGGAAATCTTCCCGACGGACGCGGAGACGGCGGCGGCGCGGGCGATTGCGGAAACACATCAGCTCGGCGCGCGCCGCGTGCTCGGCGTTCACGTCGGCTCCGGCAAGACCAAGAACCTGCGGATGAAACGCTGGCCACTGGAAAATTTTATCACGCTTATTCGGCGGCTCACGGCGGAGCGACCGGAACTGACGGTGCTGCTGTTTGGCGGCCCGGAGGAACGGGAGGAGAACGCCCGCGTGCTCGCCGAAGCCGCCCACCCGAATCTGATCGCCCCAAAAACCCGCAGCATCCGCGAGGCGGCGGCGTTGATGCGGCATTGCGGGGCGTTTTTGAGCGTGGACAATGCCATGATGCACTTCGCCGCCGCCATGCGAGTGCCGAAGCAAATCCTCATCGAGTCCATGGCCTTCGGCCCCACGCTCGAACCCTATGGCCGCCCCTACCGGCTCGTGCCCAACCCCGCCGTCCACGGCCGCAACCTCGATTATTACCGCTACGACGGCAAGGGCATCCGGGGCACGGAGGAGGAACTGCGCCGCATCATGGCCGCCGTCACCGTGGACGCGGTGTTCGCCGCCGTGAGCGAGGAACTGGACCGGCGGTAGCCGTCAGCCTGCGCCACCGCCGGAGACAGGCTTGGGGTCGCCCTTGAGCAGAGCCACGCCGTAGTCGCGGTTCATGCGGGCGATGAAGTCAAGGCTGATTTCCTTGGGGCAGACCGCTTCACAACTGCCGGTCACCGTGCAGGCGCCGAAACCTTCCTTGTCCATCTGCTCGACCATCGCCTTGACGCGCTTGAGGCGTTCGGGCTGGCCCTGCGGGAGCAGGCCGAGGTGCGAGACCTTCGCGGCGACGAACAGCATGGCGCTGGCGTTCTTGCACGCGGCCACGCACGCGCCGCAACCGATGCATTGCGCGGCGTCCATTGCCAGGTCGGCGTTCTCCTTCGGCACGGGAATCGAGTTCGCGTCCGGCGCCGAGCCGGTGCGGACGCTGATGAAGCCCCCTGCGTGCTGGATGCGGTCAAACGCCTTGCGGTCCACGACGAGGTCCTTGATAAGCGGGAACGCCTTCGCGCGGAACGGCTCGACGCAGATGAGGTCGCCGTCCTTGAAGCTGCGCATGTAGGTCTGGCAGGTGGCGACGCCTTTGTGGGGGCCGTGCGGTTTGCCGTCAATCACCAGCGAGCAGGTGCCGCAGATGCCCTCGCGGCAGTCGTGATCGAACGCGATCGGTTCCTCGCCCTTGACCGCGAGGTCTTCGTTCACGACGTCGAGCATCTCGAGGAACGACATGTTCTCGTTCAGCTCGGGCGTCTGATAGATCTTGAACTGACCGGGCGTGTTGCGGTGCTTCTGCCGCCAGACTTTCAGCTTAACCTTCATGGGATTTACGATTTACGAATTACGATTTACGCCACTTGGCTCTGGCTGCGTTCACCTTGCCAGGCCTGGGCATGGCGGTGTGGAAACCAATTTCCCGCTTGGGCAGCTTCTTGTCGCTCATCAGCTCGCGGATGGCGTCGAACACCACCTTGAACTGCTTGTCATACTTGGCCTCCAACGCCGCGAGTTTGCCGGACAACGCCGCGCTCGAAGCCAGCATCTGCCGGAGTTGCCCGAACGTCCGCATGATGGCGATGTTGACCTGCACGGCGCGCGGGCTGCGCAGGACGCTGGAAAGCATGGCGACGCCTTGTTCGGTGAAGGCGAAGGGGAGGAAACGACGCCCTCCGGAACCAGGTCCTGTTTTTGAGGTCACAATTTGTGACCTCAAGATATCATTCTGTTTCAATGAGTTAGGGTCGTTTTGAGGGTTTGAGGTCACACTTTGTGACCACCCCGCATCCGATGCGGTCACAAACTGTGACCGCACCACCTGTTCAGCCTCGTCTTCCGATAACTGAAACATGAAATCTTCCGGAAAGCGTTCGCTGTTCCGCTTCACCGCCTGATTGAGCACCTTGGTCGGCACGCCATAAAGCTCCGCCAACTGGAAATCCAACATCACCTTCTGCCCGCGCAGGAGCAGAATCCGGCGCTCGATGCGCTCGGCGGGGATGAGGGTGGCGGCCATGGAATTTACGATTTGCGAATTACGATTTACGAGCGCGTCGCGGAGCGCGTGGTCTTAAGCGCGGCGACGACAATGGAAACGATTTCGTCCCCTTCCTTCATCAACTTGCCAAGCTTTTGCTGCGAAACGATTCCTGATTCCACGAGCAACTCCATCCAGAAAAGCGATTCGTCGCCTTCCTCCTCGACGATCTTGAGCTTGTTCACGAAATCCGCCGTGGACTTGGCCCGGCAGGCCGCCCGATAGTTCGCACCCACCGAGGTGCCTGCCCGCAAGAATTGCGAACCAAGCACATTGGCCACGCGGTCATTGGGCAACGCCTGCACGGCCTTGATGACCCGCAGCGCATACCTTTTCGTCCGCGTCTTCATCTCTTCTTTGGTCATGGCGTCACCTTTCTCCTGCCGCGTGGTTTAGTCGTGCGACTCGTAAATCGGAAATCGGAATTCGTAAATCACTTATACGACCGCGTGCTCATGTGGACTTCCTCATACACGAGCGGCTCCTTGTTCAGAATGGGTGCCTTGTCGGGGGAACCGGCGTATTCCCAGGCGGCCACGTAGGCAAACTGGTCGTCGCGGCGCTTCACGTCGCCGGGGTTCACCAGGCCCTGCTTCACTTCGGGATCCGTCGGCGTGTATTGGTATTCCTCGCGGAAATGGCCGCCGCAGCTTTCCTCGCGGTGCAATGCGTCGCGGCACATGAGTTCGCCCAGCTCGATGAAGTCGGCCACGCGCCCGGCCTTCTCCAACGACTGGTTCCACTCGTTCTCTTCGCCGGAAACCAGGACGTTCTGCCAATACTCCTCGCGCAGTTCGCGGATGAGCTGGATGCCCTTTTCGAGGCCGGCCTGGTTGCGCGCCATGCCGCAGTATTCCCACATGAGCCTGCCGAGCTGCTTGTGGAAGCTGTCGGGCGTGCGCTTGCCTTTGTTGCCGAGCAATTTCTTCGTGATGGTGCGGACGTTCGCCTCGGCTTCCTGGAAGGCACCATGGTCGGTCGTCGGGCGCTTGCCGGGCTGCTGCGTCGCAAGATAACCGGAGATGGTCGCGGGCAGCACGAAGTAGCCGTCGCTCAAGCCCTGCATCAGCGCGCTGGCGCCGAGGCGGTTGGCGCCGTGGTCGGAGAAGTTCGCCTCGCCCAGCACGAACAGGCCGGGCAGATTGCTCATCAGGTTGTAGTCCACCCAGAGGCCGCCCATCGTGTAATGGACCGCCGGATAGATGCGCATGGGCGTCTGGTAGGCGTTCTCGTTGGTGATTTCGTGATACATCGCGAACAGGTTGCCGTAACGCTCGCGGACCTTGTCCTCGCCGAGGCGCTTGATGGACTCGCTGAAATCCAGATAAACGCCCAGCCCGGTCTCGCCGATGCCCCGGCCCTCGTCGCAGACCCCCTTGGCGGCGCGGCTGGCGATGTCGCGGGGCGCCAGGTTGCCGAACGCGGGATACATGCGCTCCAGGTAATAGTCGCGGTCCGCTTCGGGGATGTCGTTGGGGTTTTTCTTGCAGTCCTCCTTGCGCTTGGGCACCCAGATGCGGCCGTCGTTGCGGAGCGATTCGCTCATCAGCGTCAGCTTCGACTGGTAATCGCCGCTGACGGGGATGCACGTCGGATGAATCTGCGTGTAGCAGGGGTTGCCCATGCAGGCGCCGCGTTTGTAGGCGCGCCAGATGGCGGTGGCGTTGGAGCCGCGTGCGTAGGTCGAGAGGTTGAAGACGTTGCCGTAACCGCCGGTGGCCAGCACGACGGCGTCGGCGGTGTGCCGCGAGATTTCGCCGTTCTGGAGGTTGCGGACGATGATGCCCTTGGCGTGGCCGTCCACGACGACGAGGTCCAGCATCTCGGCGTGCGTGTAAGACTTCACGCCCCCGGCGGCAATCATCTTGTTCAACGCGGAATACGCGCCGAGCAGCAACTGCTGGCCGGTCTGGCCGCGCGCGTAAAACGTGCGCGACACCTGCGCGCCGCCGAACGAGCGGTTGTCGAGCAGGCCGCCGTATTCGCGGGCGAACGGCACGCCCTGCGCGACGCACTGGTCAATGATGTTGACCGAGACTTCCGCCAGCCGGAACACGTTGGCTTCGCGGGCGCGGAAGTCGCCGCCCTTGATGGTGTCGTAGAACAGGCGGTAAACGGAGTCGCCGTCGTTCTGGTAATTCTTCGCCGCGTTGATGCCGCCCTGGGCCGCCACGGAGTGGGCGCGGCGGGGGGAATCGTGGAACACAAAATTATGCACGTCGTAGCCGAGTTCGGCCAGCGTGGCGGCGGCGGACGCGCCGCCGAGGCCGGCGCCGACGACGATGATCTTGTATTTCCGTTTGTTCGCCGGGTTGATGAGTTTGGTGGCGAACTTGTGTTTCTCCCACTTCTGGGCGAGCGGGCCGGACGGGATGTTGGAATTCAGCGTGGCCATGTTATTTCGCCTCCTCGGTGTTGGAAAGGGTTTCCCGGGCTGCGGACGCGACGGCGGCGGGCGGACGGCCGGTCTCGCAGCCGGCGGTTTGAACCGCCTGAAGGTGATCTTTGCCAAACCCGGCCATCACGGCCACCGGAATGGCGGCGTAACCGAGAAACAGCAGCACCGCCCAGATTTTCGCGCCGTTGCTGAGGACCGGCCACCAGGCATGCGAACGCAGGCCGAGCGACTGGCACATCGCGGAAATGCCGTGGCTGAGGTGCAGCGCGAGCAGCCCGACGGCCAGCAGGTAGAACAGCGAGACATACCAGACGCCGAAGCCATAGACGATCATCGCGAAGACGTCATGCACCACCCGGCCGTCTTTCATGGTGTATTCGAGGCGGGCAAAATCAATGCCGGTGAAGTTCACCGCCTGCACGCACGCCGTGTAATGCAGGATGTGGAAGACGATGAACAACGCCACGATGACGCCGCCGCCGAGCATCGTGCGCGAGGCGAGCGTGGAGCCGAACGCGGGTTTGCCGTGGCCGTATTCGACCGGGCGGGCCGCCTTGTTCTCGACACTCAGGGTGAGCGCCGCCCAGATGTGCAGGGCGACCATGCCCAGCAGGCTCAACCGCGCCGCCCAGAGCAGTTCACCGAGGCCCTGGAGAAAAGCGGCGTAGCGGTTGATCACCTCGGGACCGAGGAACAGTTGCAGATTGCCCATCATGTGCCCGGTGACGAAGAACACCATTCCCAGCCCGGTCAGGGCCATGAGGTATTTCTTGCCGAGCGTCGAACCAAAAATGCGCGTGAGCAGCTTCATGCGTGGTGGATTGTGTGTCGGGGCGGGTTACAACTCCCTGCTGGCGACGGCGTAGTAAAAGCGAGCCGCCCGCCAGCGTCAACGAACCCGGGCCAGATATAAGCCTCGATGCTCGCGCCGTCAGCCGCGCTAATTCCCGGGCCAAACGTCCGCCAGTTCGGTCAATGACCGCACTGCCCCGGACCGCCCCGCCGCCCCGCCCCGCCGCACAAGCCGGGCGTGACACCCGGCGGCCCGCGCTCCATCCGCATCGCGGACCGAATCATCCCCCACATGCAGCAGCTCGGACGGGGCGACCCCCAGTGCGGTGGCGGCGCGATGGAACAGCCGGGCGTCGGGCTTCGTCACGCCCAGTTCGCAGGAGACGACGATGCGGGAAAACCACGCCGCCAGTTCCAGCCGTTGCAGGAGCGGACGCAGGCGTTCATCCCAGTTGGAAATGAGGCCCAGCTTCAGTCCCTGTTGACGCAACCGCTCCAGCGCAGGCCGGACGTCGTCATACACGCGCCACGCGGCCGGCACCGCAAAGCGATCATAGACAGCGGGAAAGAAACCGGCGGGCAACTCCGCGGCGCGCTCGGCGAAGGTTTCGCGCACCAGGTCATACCAACCGGCGCGGGTGTAATCGAAGGCCGCCCGCGCCCGCCAGGCGCGTTGGAAGCGCGCGGTCAACTTCTCCGGCGCGAGGCCATGGACCCCGAATTCCCGCGCGACCGACGCATACACATGACCGACCGACGGCCACGGCTCGATCAAGGTTCCGCCCACGTCGAAGGTGACGGCGCGGATGACGGGCATGGCGAACCAACCAGCGGGGAGCCGGAATCAAAGTGACGCGATTTTGGCCAGCAGCGCGGTGGTGGAACGGCCCGGCACACCCGGCAGAATGACCACCTTGCCGCCCAGCCGCTCGACGAGGCGGCGCTCGTCCTGATTGATGGTGTCAATCGTGTAGTCGCCGCCCTTCGCGTAGATGTCCGGTTGGACCAGTTCGAGGAACCGCTCGGCGGTCTTTTCGGCGAACAAATGCACGGCGCTGACGCTTTCGAGCGCGGCCATGACAAGCGCGCGGTCCGCCTCGCTGTTCACGGGACGGTTCGGTCCCTTGAGCGCGCCGACGTGAACATCGCGCGTCAGCCCGACGAGCAGGGCGTCCCCCAGGTTGCGCGCGGCTTCCAGGTAAGTGACATGGCCGGCGTGGAGGATGTCGAAGCAGCCGTTGGTGACGACGAGCCGGCGTCCGCCCGTCCGCAACGCCGCCCGCCACGCGGGCAACGCTTCAACCGTAAGAATTTTCTCGCGCAAGTTCACGCGCGGATGGTGGTCAACCCGCCGCCACCCGGCAAAAGGAATGTTTGGCCGTCCGCAGCCTCTCAAACGGTCCCGGCAACGGGCACCTTTTCCCCCACATTGATGGTCATCATCCCGCCCGAAAAGTTGACGATGCGAACGCCGCGGAGACCGAGGTCGGTCATGGCGGCGGCCACGCCATGCTGGGCGGGATAATGCTTGAGGGATTCGAGGATGTAGGCGTAGGCAGCGGCGTTGCCGCACAGGAGCAGGCCATGCGCGGGAACCACCAGCCGCAAATAGCCGAAAAACAGCCCGCGCAGGAACGGATGGTCCGGCTTGCCAAAGTCCAGCACGAGCACGCGCCCGCCGGGCCGCGTCACGCGGACCATCTCGGCCAGGCCCGCCCGCCAGTCGGCCAGGTTCCGCAACCCGTAGGCGACCGTGACGATGTCAAAACTCGCGTCGGGAAAGGGCAGCCGCAGGGCGTCGCCCTGAATGAATTCCGCCACCGCCTTCCCCTCGGCGGCGTTGTGTTGCCGACGCTGGCCCGCGCCGGCGAGCATGTTGGCGTTGAAATCCAGGCCGATGGCCGTCGCGCCGGCGGCCGCCAGCCGGAACGTGATGTCGCCGGTGCCGCAGCAGACATCCAGCGCGCGGCGGCCCGGTCCGGCCCCCGCCAGCCGCACCAGCTCCCGTTTCCAGCGCCGATGCAGGCCAAAGCTTTGCAGGTCATTGATACAATCATAACGGCGGGCGATGGCGGAGAAGAGGTCGTTGACCTTCGCCGCTCGCGCGCTGCCGGTCTGGTAAAAAGGGTTGGCCATGGCGGAAACTGCCCCAAAGGCGGGCGCACTCTGCCCGGAAATGGACACGCGCGCGAATGCAAACTGGCCCTGCGCCCCACCGCCGGCATGGCGGCGGACGGTTTCGGCCCCGGGGCACGGAGGCTGCTTAAGGGAATTGCATTTTAACTTGTCATGAGCGCCCAAAAGATACTGGTGGTGGACGACAACCCCGTTGTGGTCAAGGCCCTGCAAATCAAGCTGGCCGAGGCGGGCTACGTGGCCTTCGCCGCGCTGGATGCGAGCGAGGCCATCGCCGCCGTGCGCAAGGAACAGCCGGACCTGATCGTGCTGGACCTGAATTTCCCGCCGGACATCGGCGGCGTTGACTGGGACGGCTTCCGGCTGATGCAATGGTTGCAACGCCTCGACGGCGCCCGGCGGATTCCGGTGATCATCATCACCGGGCACGATTCCCAACAGAACCGCAAACGCGCCATTGAACTGGGTGCGACCGCCTTCTTCCCCAAACCCGTCAACCACGTCGCGCTCGTCGCAATCATCCGGGAAACCCTCACCGCCCCGGCCCCGGCAGCCACTCCGGCCTGACGTGGCGAACCGGCCATCCGCCGCCCTCCCGGAGGCGGCTGTCCCCGCGCACCGAAGCCTTGCGAACCAGGGCAGGCTGGCGTCGGCCTTCCGGCGCGCGCGTTCCCGCCGCTTCCCGCGCGGGTGAATGCAGAGGAGACGCGCACGGCCGCGCGCCTCCGACCAACCCGATCCCCGATCCGCGCCAGCCGCACCCACCCATCCAGCGCGGCGGTGGTGGCAAACCGGACACCCGCGGACCCGCGCATGGCCGCCTCCGCCCGGACGGCGAGCGGAACGGCTCCCGAAATGCGCCAGACTGTTTGGCTCCGGGACACCCGCCGGCGGAAGGCGCGGGCGGCGGGCGACCACGCCGCCAGTTTTCCGCGCGAGTCGTTCAGGCACAACATCTGCGAACGCAGGGGTGTCTATGAACCGGCATTTTATCGCCTGCGAACTGGGGGAAACAGCGGGACGGGTGGTGTTGGGCACACTTCAGCGGGACCAACTCTCCTTGAGCGAAGTGCGCCGCTTTGCAAACGCTCCGGTCCGCGACAAGGACGCCCTGCTTTGGGACGTGGCGCGCCTGTATCAGGAACTGCTGACCGGCCTGAGCGAGGCGGGGGCGCTCGAAGAAACGGTGGACAGCCTGAGCACCTGCGGCTGGCCCGGCGACTACGCCCTGTTTGAGGCGGACGGCACGTTGCTGCCGCCGGTGTTCCATCACGCCGACGCCCGCACGGCGCAGGGGCGGGAGCAGGTGCTGGCGCGGTGGAGTGCCGCGGAATTGTTCGCCGAAACCGGCCTGGGCGACACGCCGCGCAGCACCTTGTATCAACTCGCCGCCGAGAACGCCCGGCGGCTCAAACGCGCCGACCATCTCCTGCCCCTGCCCGACGGTTTCAACTTTCTGCTCTCCGGCGTGCCATGCGTGGAGCACTCGACCGCCGGCGCCACGCAGCTTTACAGCCCGGCGACGGGCACCTGGTCACGGCGCCTGCCACTGGCCTTGTGGCTGCCGCCCAAACTGCTTCCGCCCGTCATCCGCGCCGGCACCCGCATCAAGGCGCTCCGCCCCGAGCTGGCCTCGGTCACCAAACTCGAGGGCGCACAGGTCGTGGCCACCTGCGCGCACGACCTCGCCGCGACCCTCGCCGGATTGCCGGCGGAGGAAAACGAAGTGTGGGCCTGTCTGCGCCTGGGCGCCACCGCGTCGCTGGCCACCGAACTCACCGGCCCGCTGGTGCCGCCGCCGGACGACGCTGCGGCCCTCCACCGGTTGTCCGGCTGCCACGGAACGGTTTTCGCCTGGACCGAAGCCCCCGGCACCCGCCTGCTCGAGGAGTGCCGCGCCCACTGGGCCAGGGCGGATTACGCGCTGGATGACAGCGTGCTCAACTACCTCGCCTCGACGGCCGAGCCGTTGGAATCCGTGATCCATCTGGCCGACGAACGGTTCGCGACGCCGGGCGAACTGGTGGCCAAAATGCAGGCCTGGTGCCGGGAAACCGGGCAACCCGTGCCCCGCAAGCCCGGCTCCGTCACCCGCTGTCTGTTCGAGAGCCTCGCATTCCTTTACCGCCGGCGGCTCGACCAACTGGCGCAAGCCACGGGCCGTGAATTCAGCCGCATCTACCTGGTCAGCGACGCCGCCAACAGCCTCCTGCACCATTTCATCGCCAACGCGCTGCAACGCCCTGTCGTCGTCGCCCCGTCCCAGTCCGCCGTCATCGGCAATCTCGTCGTGCAGATGCTCGCGTTGGGGCGCGTGAAATCAATGCCCGAGGCCCGCGCGTTGGTCCGGCGCTCCTTCAAAACCGTCACCGTCCATCCGCATCCCGCGCCCATCTGGTCCGCCGCATACGACCGCCTGCTCGAACTGGCCGGCGTGCGCGCGCCGGTTCCGGTCACCGTGCCCGAAACCGAGCCGGAATTGGTGTAGCCGAGTGGCGGCCAACGCCCCCCACCCGGGAAGCCCGTTTCCGAACTGTCCGGAACCGACGGAGCAGGGCAGGTTCCGGTCAACCCTCCCCGATGCGCGCCGCGTCCGCCCGCGGACGGAACGGAAACCGGGACACCCGGACGCCTCACCCGCGGGGCGGCATGGGCACCGGATCGTGCCGCGCGGGCATGGCGGCATAGACGGGCCGTTCGATGCGGCGCACCAGGTCGGCAATCTTCACCGGCCTGCCGGTGCGGAAGGCGTGGTTCGCCGCGACGCCGGTGAGGATGGAAAGCGCCCCGGCGCGTTCGTCCGCCGCGCGGAGGTATTTGTCCGCCGGCGGGTGCGGGAGGAACAGGTCATCCATCATGGCCTGGTCGCCGCCGCCGTGGCTGCCTTCGCCGCGCCAGACTTCGACGGCGTAGGCGGGGGCGCGGAGGGGATAGATCTTGGTGTAGGTGCCCTCGGGCTTGAGCGCGCCGGGCACGGAACCGTCGCCGCTGACGGAGATTTTTTCCTGCGCGCCGTGTTCGATGCGGCCCTTGGTGCCGTTGAAGGCGATGACGTAGCCCTCCCAGGCGTTGAAGGCGTTGAGCGAGTAGCTGAGCGTCGCGCCCGTGTCGTATTCCACGATGACGTTCATGGTGTCCTCGATGTCAATGTCGGGGCGGAACACGCAACGGTCGCGGAAGTAGCCGTCGTGGTGTTCCTGGTCCAGATACATTTCCTTGAGGCGCGCGTTCCCGGCCAGGTTCATGCGGAAGGTGCATTGCGCCGCCTCGGGGCAGGTGTGGCAGCGCTGGTGATGGCTTTGCAGGCCGAGCCGTTTCGCCATCCGGGGCGTGTAAAACTCGCGTTTGCCGCTGGCGTGAACCTTCACCGGGACGGCGGAGAGCCACCAGTTGACGAGGTCGAAATGGTGCGTGGCCTTGTGAACCATCAGCCCGCCGGAACTGGCCTTCTCCGAGTGCCAGCGGCGGAAATAATCCGCGCCGTGGTGCGTGTCGAGCAGCCAGGTGAAGTCCACCGAGAGGATGTCGCCGATGACCCCGCGCATGAGCAGGTCCTTCACCTGCGTGCGCGGCGGCGAGTAGCGGTAGTTGAAGGTGACGATGACGTTCCGGCCGGTGCGCTGTCTGGCGCGGAGGATGGCGCGGCACTTCTTCTCGTCCGTGGTCATCGGTTTTTCGGTCATGGCGTCGCAGCCCAGTTCGAGCGCCCGGACGATGTAGTGGTCGTGTGCCGAATCCTTGGTGGTGACGATGATGACATCGGGCTGCTGCTCACGCACCATGCGGTCGAAGTCGCGATGGCTGTAGCCGGGCACCTCGCGGCCGCGCTCCCGCGCGCGCCGCTGGGAAAGCTGCAGGCGGCCGGGGTTGAGGTCGCACAGGCCGACGAGTTCGCAATGTTCGGCGTAGGTGGTCAGGAGGGCGTCACGAAACATGCCGTGGCGCGCGCCGCAGCCGACGATGGCGTAGCGTTTGCGGCGGTGGCCGCCACCCTGAACACCGCTGTGGGCGAGCGCGGCGGCCCCGAGCAACAGGCCGGCGCCGGCGACGCTGGTGGTGGTGATGAATTCGCGGCGCGACACGCCGCCCGGAGTGGCAGAGGCTTGGTCGTTCATGGGAACTGGCGTGCAGCGTGTCAGGACGGGCGCGCAGCGGCAAGGCTTCGGCTGTGCATTGCGCCTTGAACGGAAGGCCCCGCGGGCGCGCAACTCTTGCGCGGGGCGGACGGGGAAAGAATTGAAACTTTTCCCGCCCGCCCGCGTCTGAGACAGCAGCGATGAACTGGGGAGGCGCCAAGCCCATCTGGATCGTGCCGTTGCTGACCGCCGCCGCCGTGGCCCTCGCGGGCTGGTGGGCGGACGGGCAGTTGCGCCGCGTCACGGAACGGGAGGTGCGCGACAATCTCGAGGCCACCCTCAACGCGAACGTCACGGCGCTCGACATTTGGATCGCCAACCAGAAGCGGGTGGCCCAGGCGCTGGCGGACGAGCCGCGCTTCCGGGCGGCGGCGCTCGAACTGCTGGCGACCGCGCCGGCCACCAACCTGGCCACCCGACTCGAAGCGGGCGCCGCCGCGCGCCAGTTGCTGACGGGGGAGCGGTTTCTCGAGCGGGCGCAGGCGTTGGGCTTTGCCGGCGTCCTGGTGTTGCACACGAATTTCAGCATTGCCGCCGGCGACGGGCGCGGGCGTTCCCGCCCGGGCGGCCAGGTGCCGGAGGAATTGCGGCCCAAGTATCAGGAACTGCTCGACCAGAACCGGCCCGTGCTGGTGACGCCATTCAAGCCGCCGCGCCCGGAGTTGTTCCGGCGCAACCCGCCCGCCAGTGGCGAGCCGCGGCCCCGGTTCGCGCGGAACACCAACGCCCCGCCGTCGTTGCCGCGCAACGCCTCGGTGATGCAGGTGGCCGCGCCGATCCGCGACGCCACCGGAGCCATACGCGGCCTGCTGGTGCTGCTCATCAATCCCGACGCCGAGTTCAGCCGGATTCTCTCCGTGGCCCGCCCCGGCGAGACGGGCGAGACGCTGGCGTTCGATGCGGAAGGCGTGATGCTTTCGGAAAGCCGGTTTGACCCCGAATTGCGGGAGTTTGGACTGATCGAAAACCGTCCGGATTCGGTGTCCGCGTTGAACGTGCATCTGCGCGACCCCGGCGGGCGGCTGGCGGACGGGTTCCGGCCTGACACCAATTCGCCCTTGCTGCGGGTCATCGAGCGGGCGCTGGCCGACGGCGACGGCCTGGAGCTGGAACCGTTCCGGGACTATCGCGGCGAACCGGTGGTGGGCGCGGCGCGCTGGCTGCCGCAGTATGGTTTTGGCGTGAGCGCGAAGCTGGACGCGCAGGAGGCGTTCCGGTCGTTGCGCGTGGTGCGGGGCATTTTCCTGTTGTTGTTCTGCCTGCTCCTGCTGACCGCGCTGGTGATTCTGGGGTTCACCTACAGCCATGTGCTGTGGCGGCGGCGGCTGACCGAGGCGGAGTTGAAGGCCCGCCAGTTGGGCCAATACCGGCTGCTGGAAAAAATCGGCGCGGGCGGCATGGGCACGGTGTTCAAGGCCCGCCACGCGCTGCTGCGGCGCGAGACCGCGCTCAAGCTGCTCCCGCCCGACAAGGCGGAACCCCATGCCATTGAGCGGTTCGAGCAGGAGGTGCAGTTGACCTGCCGGCTCGCGCATCCGAACACGATCCAGATTTACGACTACGGCCACACGCCCGACGGGATTTTTTACTACGCCATGGAGTATCTCGAGGGCCTGAATCTGGCGGAACTCATCGCCGCCTGCGGCCCGCAGCCCGGGGCGCGGGTGATCCACATCCTGCGGCAGGTCTGCGCGTCACTCGCCGAGGCCCACGCGCACGGCCTGCTGCATCGGGACATCAAACCGGCCAACGTCTTCCTCACTGACCGGGGCGGCGTGCCCGACCAGGTGAAGGTGCTCGACTTCGGGCTGGTGCGGCATTTCGGACCGGGCGCGGATGAGAAGAACCTGGCCGAATTCGTCTCCGCCGACGGCATCATCGGCACGCCCAACTTCATCGCGCCCGAGGCCATTCAAAATCCCGCCGCGGTGGACGCCCGTAGCGACCTCTATTCCGTCGGCGTGCTGGGTTACTATCTTTTGACCGGCCAATACATCTTCGAGGGGGCGACGATTGCCGAGGTGTGCCGGCGGCATCTGACGGAACAACCAACCCCGCCCTCCGCCCGTCTGGGGCGGACGCTGGCGGCGGATTTGGAAAACCTCATCCTGCGCTGCCTCGCCAAAGACCCGGCGGAGCGCCCACAAACCGCCGCCGAACTGGCCGCGGACCTCGCCCGCTGCGCCGACGCCTCCGGCTGGCCACCGGACGCGCGCGCGGCGTGGTGGGCCGCCCACCGGCAACGCGCCCGGCCCGCGGCCACGCCCGCGAAACCCGCCTCGACCCTCCCGCAGCACACGGTGAAAATTGACTTCGACGAGCGGACGCCGTGACGCCTGATGGTTGCGCAACGGCCTCTGGCGCAAAATCTTCACCACGCAATCCGGCCATTTCGACGACGGCTGAGTCCCCTCCATCAAGGGGGCGAACGCGCCGCCAACGGCGCAAAAAACGTGCGGTAAAGACCAATAAACGGCGAGCCTTCCGCGCCCGTTTCAGAAAAATGGTCGCCGTCGCAGGGGCGAACCGCCATGCTCGGCGGCGTCAGCCCTTCAAATCCGAAACACTTATGACCAAACACATCACGTCTCAAACCATGCGAAAAACGGGCGCTGCGGCGCTGCTTCTCCTCCTGATGGCCGGCGGCGCGCTGGCCGGTGAAGCCGACATCAAAATCCCCCCCCTTGACACCGTGAAGTTTGCGGGCCTCGGCGGCCTGTCGGGAACCATGCTCATGTATCTGGGCATCGGCCTGTGCCTCCTTGGGGCCGCCTTTGGCGTGGTCCAATACCTCCAGACCAAGGCCTTGCCCGTGCATGACAGCATGAGCAAGGTGTCGCACACTATCTGGGAGACCTGCAAAACCTACCTGTTCACCCAGGGCAAGTTCCTCGCCATCCTCTGGGTGCTGATCGGGGCGTGCATGATTTACTACTTCGGCGTCCTGTCCCACATGTCGGCGCTCAATGTGGTGGTCATCCTGCTCTCGTCCATCCTGGGCATCGTCGGCTCCTATGGCGTGGCCTGGTTCGGCATCCGCATCAACACCATCGCCAATTCCCGCGCCGCCTTCTCCGCCCTCAAGGGCAATCCCCTGGCCACGCTCGGCATCCCCCTCCGCTCCGGCATGAGCGTCGGTCTCCTGCTTGTGTGCGTCGAGCTGTTCTTCATGATCTGCATCCTCGTCATGCTCCCGGGCGACCTGGTCGGGCCGTGCTTCATCGGCTTCGCCATCGGCGAATCCCTCGGCGCGTCGGTGCTCCGCATCTGCGGCGGCATCTTCACCAAGATCGCCGACATCGGCTCGGACCTGATGAAGATCGTGTTCAAGCTGCCGGAAGACGATCCGAAGAACCCCGGCGTCATCGCGGACTGCACGGGCGACAACGCGGGCGACTCGGTCGGCCCGACGGCCGACGGCTTCGAGACCTACGGGGTGACCGGCGTGGCGCTGATCGCGTTCCTCGCCCTCGCGCTGGCCGCCAGCCCGACCGTCTGCGCCACGCTCATCATCTGGCTGTTCGTCATGCGCGCGCTGATGATTCTGACCTCGCTGATTTCCTATTTCGTCAACGAGGCCATCAGCAAGGCCATGTTCGGCGGCAAGAAGGACTTCGATTTCGAGGCGCCTTTGACGCACCTGGTCTGGATCACCTCGGCGGTCTCCATCGGCGTCACCTTCATCGCCAGCAAGCTGCTGCTGGGCGACTTCACCATCGCGGGGGTGGACCCCAAGATCACCGCCCATCTCTGGTGGGTGCTCTCCATCATCATCAGTTGCGGCACGGTGGCTGGCGCGCTCATCCCCGAGTTCACCAAAATCTTCACCAGCACCAACTCGCGGCACGTCCGGGAGGTGACCAACTGCTCCAAACACGGCGGGGCGTCGCTCAACATCCTGTCCGGCTTTGTGGCGGGCAATTTCTCCGCGTTCTGGATGGGCCTGGTCATCATCCTCCTCATGTTTGTCTCCTACCACTTCTCCCAGAACCCCGCGCTGCTGACCATCATGCCCGACGAATTCAAGTTCGCCGCGCCCATCTTCGCCTTCGGCCTGGTGGCCTTCGGCTTCCTCGGCATGGGGCCGGTGACCATCGCCGTGGACAGCTACGGCCCGGTCACCGACAACGCCCAGTCTGTCTATGAACTCAGCCAGATCGAGTCCCGCAAGGACATCAAGGCCGAGGTGAAACGCGACTTTGGTTTTGACGCGGACTTCGACAACGCCAAATACCAGCTCGAGAAGGGCGACGGCGCGGGCAACACCTTCAAGGCCACCGCCAAGCCCGTGCTCATCGGCACCGCCGTCGTCGGCGCGACCACCATGGTCTTCGGCATCATCATCCTGCTCGAGAACCTGTTCGGGGGCGTGATCCCGAAGCTGAGCCTCGTGCAGCCCGAGATCATCCTCGGCCTCATCATGGGCGGTGCCGTCATCTACTGGTTCACCGGCGCGTCCTGCCAGGCGGTCGTCACCGGCGCCTACCGCGCCGTCGTCTATATCAAGGAGCACATGAAGCTCGACGCCACCACGGCCTCGGAGAAGGACAGCAAGGAAGTCGTCCGCATCTGCACCGTGTATGCGCAAAAGGGCATGTGGAACATCTTCATCGTGGTGTTCTGCTTCTCGCTCGCGCTGCCGTTCTTCAACCCCTACTTCTTCATCGGCTACCTCATCGCCATCGCGTTCTTCGGGCTGTTCCAGGCCATCTTCATGGCCAACGCCGGCGGGGCCTGGGACAACGCCAAGAAGATCGTGGAGGTGGACCTCCGCCAGAAGGGCACCGACCTGCACGCGGCGACGGTCGTGGGTGACACCGTGGGCGACCCGTTCAAGGACACCTCGTCCGTGGCGCTCAACCCGGTGATCAAGTTCACCACCCTCTTCGGCCTGCTGGCGGTTGAAATCGCCGTGACCATGAAGGATCAGGGCGTCAAGACCATGATCGGCGCGTTCTTCTTCATCGTCGCGCTCATCTTCGTCTATCGCAGCTTCTACGGCATGCGCATCCCCGAGGACAAGTGACCCGGCACCAACCGGAGGGATTCCCCACCCGCGGGCGGCAACGCCCGCGGGTTTTTTTCGTGCCCCCGCCTGCGCCGACTGTCCCGTTTCGGCACAACGCCGCGCCGGTGCCGCCGCGGGCGACTCCGGCGGCGGCCTTCTCAGGATTGCAAACTGCGGCGCAAGCGGGCCGGAAAGGCCGGTTTTGCCGCCCGCCCGCCCCGGCTGGAATGGCGTGTGCTTCAAAGCAGGCGGCGGCGATGCCGCCCCCTTGCAAATGAAACTGAACCTTGCCTCTCTCCCGCTCTGGGTGGCGCTGGCGGCGTTGGTTGTGCCGCCGTCTCTGTCTGCCCAGACCACTACCGAACGCCGCACCTTTTCCCTGATGCTGACCGGTTACCGCAACGGGGCCTACGCCGAGCGCTACACGACCAATCGCTCCGCCACCGCCACCAACCTCACCGTCAACTACCAACAGCAACAGACCCAGTTCCGCTATGGCAATGCCGACCTCATCGCCGGCATCAATGCCCTCAAGGGGCTAACGAACTCCACCCGGGCCACGCTCTGGGTCAACGGAGACATCGGGGCGGTGGTGGTCGCCGAACGCGGCTACACCAACACCATTCCGTTCGACACACAGCTCTCGATGGATTTCTGGCAGCGCGCCTTCGCGGAACGGCTGTCGGGCAGTTACAACAACGACCTCGGCACCGCCACCGGCAGCGCCACGTCCCGCGAAACGTGGGACATTGTCATTCGCGTGGGCCCGCAGACCTTCAACCTCCGCGGCGCGGTCCAGGGCAATGAAAACTGGCAATACCGCTCCAATTTCGTCTCCGAAACCAGCCGCCAGAACATCAAGGTCACCGGCGAACTGGTCGAGGGCGGCGACACCTGCCCGGTCGAGGGCACGGTGATGATTTCCAACTCCCAGACCACGCGTTGACCCCGGCTGACTGAACGGCTCCGGCCATGCCCACTCCACGAAATTGGTGCTTGTTCGGCGGCGGCGCACTGCTCGGCGCGGCGCTGGCCCTCCGTCTGGTCTGGCCGCCATCGCCGGTTCCCCCCGCCCCCGATCCGGCCGGATTGACGGCCCCGTTGCCCGCCCCGGCTACGCAGGCAATGGGCGATGCCCCCGCGGTCGAACCGGCCAGCGAAGCCACCCGAACAGCACACGTTAATTCCGAGCCGACACCCGCGCCGGACGACGCGGACGTCCTGGCCGAAATCGCCGGAGTGAGTTTCAGCGACGACCCCTTCGCGGTGCGGCGGGTGGCCGCTCATTTGCGGCATCCCGCGCCGGCGGTGCGCACGGCGGCCCGCGAAGCATTGCGCGCGGCGGGCGATCCCGCCGCCGTGCCCGAATTGCGACTCGCGCTCGACACTGCTGCGGAGGCCGACGAAGCCATCGAACTGGCGGACCTCATTGCCTACCTGCAACTGCCCACCTACACCGAACTGCGCCAGCGCGGCCACTGGCCGCCCGGCGCGGGTGCGCAACGGACGCGCGTGGCGGCGGGGGTGCCGGTCAAGCCAGCCGCCCTCCCGGCCCCGGACGACCACGCCGCCACCCCGGACGGGCTGGCGGCGCTCCGCAGAGAAAACGAGCGGCTGCGGTTGGAAAACCAGCGCCTCCGCGCCCAGGCCGGGCTGGCCGCGATTCCGTGAACCTGCCGGACGGGGCCGGCACGGACCTGCCACAGCGGCCCCGTCGGCAATGGGGCGAACGCCTTCCCCCGCCCGCAACAATTGCGTGACCACCGGCTTTGCCCCAGGAGTTCCGCAAAGTTTAAGTAAAGTGGTTGTGGGGCTTGTGGTTCGAGCAGATTCGTTTTCCGGGGAGATTCCTTTTTGCTTGTCACGCCGTCGGCATTGGCTATCTTCGCCTCAGAC
>Ga0101944_10003657_pt1 | contig 20811 bp, 12 predicted proteins | sample DewCreD2012metaG_FD_75245 | JGI IMG/M metagenome (GOLD analysis project Ga0101944, IMG submission 75245) | Hot spring sediment bacterial and archeal communities from British Columbia, Canada, to study Microbial Dark Matter (Phase II) - Dewar... ... | reverse complement strand
GCACAATAGAGGCGTGGGCTGGATCGGGTTGATGCTGCTGCCGGCGGTGCTTTCCGCCGGACAGCCGGCGCCTTCGAAGCTCGCCATCACCGGAGTCACTCTGCATTACCGGCAGGAGGACGGCCCGGCGATCAGCGCCAACTACGAATACCACTCCGGCGAGCTCCTCTATCTCAGCTTCCGGATCGCCGGGTTCCGCGTCGTCAAGGACCGGGTCGATCTCCGCTGGTCTCTCTACGCCACGGACCCCGAGGGGCGGCTTCTGGAGCCGGCCGCGGGCGGCGCCATCCAGGAAGAGGTGAGCTACGAGGACAGGAACTGGCTGCCGCGCGTCCAGTACACCATGGCGCTGCCCGGACAGCTGCCTCCAGGCGACTACCGCATCAGGATCCGGGTGGCCGATGAACTGGCGCAGACAAGCGCCGAACACGACGTTCCCTTCCGCGTCGGCGGCAGGCCATTGCCAAAGGTGGACGGGCTCGCCGTCCTCAACCTCGGCTTCTACCGCGACGAAGCGGATCGCGAACCCATGCCCGACGCCGTCTACCGCCCCGGCGAGACTCTGATCGCGCGGTTCCAGGTGGCGGGCTTCGCGTTGGGTGAGAAGAACCGGTTTTCCGTCAGCTACGGACTGCAGGTCCTGAACACGCAGGGCGACGTGCTCTTCACCCAGGAGGAAGCCGCCAGCGACGAAGGAGAGCCCTTCTATCCCCGCCGCCTCCTGAACGGCATGCTGACGCTCAGCGTCAGCGAGGGCGTCCAGCCTGGCGCCTATCAGCTCGCCGTGACCGTTGTCGATAAAGTGGGCGGCAAGACAGCCGAAGCGCGCGGGCGGTTCCGGGTGGAGAAGTAGCCGGCCCGCCCTCATCCGGGAATCCTTCCCCGCTCTGGTTACCGGCTGAGCCTGCCTCCCTCGATCCGGAACGGCGCCATCGCCGCATACCCGCGGCGGTCAGGCCCTGTTGTCAGCCAGGCTTCCAGCACATAGCGGCCGTCGGGCAGCGGCTCGCGCAGCTCGAGGGGGATCTCATGACGGAGTTCCCCGGAAACGGTCCTGATCCGCGTCGCCTGCGCGAAGGCTTTGCCGTCCGACCAGCGGTAAACAGGCCGGCCGGATTCATCCCAGAGGACGGCGTCGTATTCCTGCCAGTCGGCGTAAAAAAGATCGACAGGCTCGCCCGTTCCCGGAACCAGGCGCAGCGACGCTGACAGCCCGCCGGACGGAGTCTCCGCCAGTGAGGCGCTGAAGAAGGTCGCGGGAGCGGCCTCGAAAAGAAACCTGCCGACGCGCGCGGAGACGAGCTCATAGACGCGCGGTCCAGCGATGGTCGTGACAGTCCGCTGCACCATGCCGATCCCCGGCGCGAAGACTTCGGTTTCGGTGCCAGCATCGGCGCAGCCCGTGGAGCGGTACTCCAGCTTCTGCGCCGCAGAGAACCATCCTGCCGAGCCCTGATGCGGCGCGGGCGGGCCAGCCAGCCGGCTTTCCTGCTCGCACGGACGGAATGGGGCGGCAGCCCAGCCGCTGCCAGCGTCCTCGAACGACGTCAGCACCCGCTCGGCGCCCGCCTCTTCGTCCAGATAGACCAGGCTTCCATCCCTGAGGGCGCGGACCCACAACCCGCGGTCCACATAACCATTCAGCCGGTAATACACGTTGTCATTGGCCGCCAGCGGCGTGCCCACGCGCACGGTGAAACTGTGGCCTGATTGAAGGTCCCTGTACGTCCACTGGTTTCCGCTCTGCAGCGGCAGCATCTCTCCCGCAAAGGCTGCAGCGGCAGGCAGCAGCACAGCCAGCAGGTTCTTGTCGATTGGCATATACCAGGGGACGGTCCCGCCGGGCCAGTGTTCCGGATTTGTTTGTAAACTTTGACTGGTCCTCTGCCCTTACGGCGCCACGACAAGCGGCGCCCGCAGGAATCCCGCTTTCTGCCCCAGCCGGTCGATCACGTTGAGCTGCGCGACATATTCGCCCGCGGGCAGCTTCAGCGGCACTTCCAGAGCCACTGCGGCGCTGCGGCTCTTCGGATCCTTGAGCGCGCTCACCACTGCCGGGCGCGACTGGTAGACGAGCTTCCCGTCGCGGTAGACCGTCAGCGCCGCCGCCAGCGATGGCTTCTGCTGCGCGGGATCGGTGTCGGGATCGTAGGCTTCGGCGTAAACGTACAGCGTCTGCCCTTCGCGGAACACCCGCGTGACGCTGGGCAGGAGCTTCTCCGTGCCCCGAACCAGCGGGTGCGTGTCCTGTTTCTTCACCAGCTTCTTGTCCGCCGCGCCCACGGCTTCGCTCACCGCCACGCGCTGCGCGCCCAGCACCAGCGAGCTGAGCCGCACCTCGTCCTTCAGCCCTGTCAGATCCGGGATCGTGAAGCGGGTATCAAATGATCCCAGCTTCCCGGTCAGGTTCTCGCGCACCACCATGCGCATCGTGTACGAGCCCGGAGGCAGCGTGAAGCCCGTATCGTACACCAGGCTCCGCGCGCCGAGCTGCCCGGCTTTCTCTTCCCGCAACTGGATCTTGATCGAGTCGCGCACCGTCGCCGCCACGACGCCCCGCGCGTCCTTCACCTGGCCCACGAAGTCGAACGTCGTCGTCTCCGCGCCGCCCTGCTTCTTCAGCGGGATCGCGGAACCGGGGATCTTCACCGCTACGGGGACGAAGTACTGGCTGCGCCCCAGGCGGAACCAGTTCACTTCCAGCGCCAGCCGCAACTGCGTCACCGGATCGCCCGCCAGAAGCGCCTCTTCCAGCTGTTTCTCCTTGTCGTAGCTTGAGAACGCTGCAAAATCCTTCTCTGCGAAATACCCGCGGCGGTAGTCGAGCCGCGCCCGCAGCCGCGCCTGCACGGCCGGCTGCAGCTTCACGTCCACGCGCCGGTATTGGCCGTCGCGCCGCTCATCGGTGGAGTAATAGCCGAGGATGTAATAGCTCTGAATGTCCTGCTGCGCGCGCTGAATGCCGAGCGCCAGGTCGTTCGTGTCGAACAGCGCGCGGCCGCCCGTGTCGGAAGCCAGCATTTCCAGCGTGTCCTGCGTGTCGTAGCTGCGCTGCCGCTGCCGCCCCTGCGCCTGCCCGCTGAACAGGCCCGTGCCCGAGACCTGGGCCACCGTGGCGCCTCCGCCGGGCGGTTCGGCCTGCAGGCCGCGCACGTCCACGGGATAGAAGCTGACGTTGGCGCGCACGGCGGCGTTGACGGCGGCGCGCAGCTGCGCTTCATTGTCCATCCCCGTCCGGCTGACGCCGGCGGTGAAATAGACAACCGCTTTCTTCTCGGGCAACGCCGCCAGCGAGCGCGCCAGATCCTCCAGCGCTGCCAGCTTGCGGTCCGTGTTGAATACGTTGAACTCCGTGTCGTCTGCCGCAAAAGCGGAGTCTTCCGCGGACTCCGCGTCCGTGGCGCCCTCGGCCGCCAGCTCGCTCATCTCGCCCGTCTGGAACTTGCGCACCGTCTCGATCAGCGCGTCGCGGTCGTTCGTGAAATCCTGCACCACGCGCAGGCGCGAACCGAACGCCACAATGCGCACCAGGTCCGCCGGCGTCATCTTCGTCCGGATCCACTCTTCGGCGGCCTCTTTGGCGCGGATCTGCTGCGTGTCATCAAGCGACGTCCAGTCGAAGTAGAGCACGATCAGGCGCCGGTCGCGGTACCGCACGGGCAGGATCGCGCCGGTCTGCTGCTCGGCCCGCACAGCCTGCGGCGCAGCCGCCTCCGCCGTCATCACCGCCGCGCCGGGCGCCGCATCCTCGATCTGCTGGAACTCGAAGACGCGGATCGTTTGCGGCTTGCCGTTTTCGGTGACGATGAAATCGTTCTCGGTCAGCCCTTTCACAGGACGGCCCTGCGCATCACGCACGAACACCGTGACGATCACGAGATTCGCCGACGCGCGGAAGGTCACTGTTTCATCAGGCGGCTGGGCCAGCAGAGCCGCACACATCAGGCAGGAGAGCAGTTCGCGTTTCATGGCTAGAATTGGAACCTCGCCGAGATCTGGACGCTGCGCATGGCGGCAGCAGCGGTGGGCTCGCCATAGTTGGCGGCGTTGACCACCGTGCCGTAGCCGGTCAGGTTGACCTTGTTGAGCACGTTCTGCGCCTCGAGCCGCAGGTCGAGCCTGCGCCGCACGCTTTCTCCAAGCTGGAACGCGCGTCCGAAGCCCGCGTTCAGCACCACCATGCCCGGACCCGGGATCGTGTTGCGGCCCGCGTTGCCATAGCGGTCCGCGGGCGGCACCGCGAACGCCGCCGTGTTGAAGTAGCCCGAGCCGCTTTTCACGGGCAGCCCCGTTGCGTCGGCGCGGGCGCTGCCCGTCGCGCCGCTGCCGCCCGGATCGGCCACCGAACCAAGCACGCGCGCCGTAAGCGGACGCCCGGAGTTCGCCTGCAGGTTCAGGTTCAGGTTCCAGTCGCGCACCAATGCGGTCCACTTGTTGCGCTGCCGCAGCCAGATGCCCGTGGGGCCGAACGGAGACGTGAACATCCCGTTGAACTGCAGCTGATGCCGGACGTCGAAGTTCGACAGCCCGCGTTCGGCGCGCAGGTTGTTTTCATCCTGCACGACGAGATTGCCCGTGCCCCCGATCGAGCTGGCGTTGTCAATCGATTTCGAGAACGTGTAAAGCGCGGACCAGCTGACGCCGCGCCGCATGCGCCGCACCACGCGCAACTGCCCGGAGTGGAAGATCGAGCTGCCTTCGGGACTGTCATAGGTAAAGCCCGTGGCGTAGGGAATCGGGCGGCGCAACTCGCTGTCGATGGGCGAGCCGGGCGCGGCGCGGTTCGGAATCCGCAGGATGTCGAGCGCCGTCCCCTTGGTGCCGAGATAGCCCAGTTCAATGACGTAGCCCCGCACGTCCTGCTGGATGTTCAGATTCCACGTCTGTGCGTAGGGAGCGCGGTAGCCCGGATTCACGGCGAACGAATTGAGAATCGTCTGCTGCTGCGGCCCGCGGAAGGGCTGCTGGAGCGTCAGCCGCGCGGCGGTGGACGTGTTGAACGTGGCCGCCGTGGCGAAGGGCGGCTGGTAGACCAGCCGCTGCGCAATGCGGTTGAACACGGCCAGGTCGTAAAACACGCTGTAGCCCATGCGCACGATCGTGCGCCGCTTCTGGCTGGGCCGCCACGCGAGGCCGAAGCGCGGCGCCACGTTGTTCAGATCGGAGCGGATCAGGCCATCCGGCACGCTGCCCATCCACGGCCCCTGCCCGCCCGGCGTCACCACCGCCGCGCCCGTCCAGCCGGGCGCGAGATCGAGGTTCGCCATGCGGCCGTACTTTTCGGTCAGCGGCAGCCAGGCGTCCCAGCGCAGCCCCGCGTTGAGCGTCAGCCCCGGCCGCGCGCGCCACTCGTCCTGCACGAACACGCTGAACACGGACTGCCGCATGTAGGTGTCCGGCTCTCCGAACCGCACGCTGCTCTGCTGCACGTAGCCGAGCAGGAAGTCGGCGAAATCGTTGCCCGTGCCCGCCAGCGGCCGCCCCGCCGCGTCGAGGCCGCTGGTGAGCAGGCCGCCGAAGAACAGCGTGCCGCGCGCATTCGGGTCGAGCAGCGTGTTCTGCTGCGTGCGCGTGAACTCGAAGCCCGTGGTGATCGAGTGCGCCCGGCGCACGATCGTCCAGCCATCGCTGAAATTCCAGGTGTGCACCATGCGCCGCGACCGGTTGCCGTCTGTCAGGTCGCCGTAGTTGGTGAAGTTCAGGTTCGGCGGACCGAAGTTGACCGGGTCGCGGGAGGCGCCTTCGATCCCCAGCTGTCCCGCCACGTCCGGGCCATAGGCGAAGTAAGGAATCAGCGCGTTGTAGTTCCGGTTGTAGCGCAGGCGGATATTGTGGATCAGGCGCGGGGTCAGCGTCTGGCTCCAGTTCACGCCCGTGTTCCAGCCGCGCCCTTTGTTCGGATCGCGCCACCCGAACAGCTGGATATTTTCCGAGTAGCGCCGCTGCCAGGCCAGATCGAACGCCAGCCGGTTGCGGCGGTTGAGCGTGCGGTTCAGCCGCACGTTCAGGTTGTCGTTCGACTGCGGTTGCGCAGCCGAGAGCGTCCAGTTCTGCACCGCGCCGGGGCGGTTCGGCAGAGGAATGAACTCGAGCAGCCCGCGCGCGATCGGGCTGATCCGCGCATCGGGAATGCGGTTGTCCGGGAACGGCGCGCCGGAGAGCGGATCGAAGATCACGGCCGGCTTCAGCGGCTCCAGCACGCGGAAGTCGCCCGTGCGGACGGCCGCATCAGGCAGCACCGCGAAGCCGTTGTAGACCGTGTTGCCGCGGCCCGCATTGTAGTTCACGAAGAAAAACGTGTTGTCCGCGCCGAAGATCCGGCCCAGCTTCAGCGGGCCGCCCAGCGAGCCGCCGAAGCGCGTCTGCGTGTACTGCGGCTTCTCCACGGGACGCCCGTTCACGCCATAGGGTGCGGCGTCGAGGGCGTCGTCGCGCAGATTGAAAAACAATCCGCCCCGGATCTGTTGTTGCGCCCGCTGCGCCCGGTTGCCGAACCCCTCCCGCTGCAGGGCGCCGCCGAAGCGCTCTGCCAGCTCGCGCTTGATCTTTTCCTGCTCTTCCGGAGGCAGGTTCCGGAACTCCTCCGGCGACATGCGCCCCAGCCCCAGGCCCATGCCGGGGCCGCCGCCGGGCGGGCCGCCCATCATGCCGCCGCCCCGCATGCCCCCGCCCATGCCTGGCCCGCCACCCATGCCAGGGCCGCCGCCCATTGCGCCGGGCGCGCCCCCGAACCCCGCCGGGCCGGCAGGGCCAGCCGGGCCTCCGCCGGGCGCGCCGCCCGGGGCCGGTCCCGTCATGCCGGGCGCTGCGCCGGGCGCGCCGCCTTCCGGACCGAACGGCCCGCCCGCCATGCCTCCGGGCCCGAACATCCCGGCCATCATCGGCGCGGCAAACCCGAACTCGAAGAATCCCGGCCGGCCCGCTTCCTGCAGGCCGCGGCTCAGCGAACCCTGCACCAGAAACGATTCGCTCGCATCGCTCGAGTCGATGTTCATCGACACCGCCGGCTCCAGCGTGCGGCCGTTCTGAATCTCGGTTGTCTCGCCGCCGCTGATTCCGGATAGGACGCCGCCGTTGGACGACGCAGCCGCAGGCGCCGGAATCGACATCGCCACCTCGGCATGGCCTCTCTCCGCGCCGCTCACGGTCCGCCGCGCCAGGTCGAACCCGAACAGCCGCGCCTCGATTTCCACCGCCCCATCAGGGACATCCGGGACGCTGAACCGCCCCTGTTCATCGGTCACGGTCTGCCATTGTCTGTCCTGCAGGCGGACCGTCACCACGGCGCCCGGCACCGGCTTGCCGCGGTGCACGACGCGCCCGGACACCGGCGTCGGCGGCGCGTCCTCACGGGCGAAACAGGGTGTCAGGATCAAAGCGAGCAGCAGCAGGATTTTCATTGCCACCCTTTGAGACGCTGCACAAGGCCCCACGGCTTACCCCTGCCGGTAAAGGATCGTTAAACCCGGCAGACGCCGCGCCAGCAGCAACCAGCCCACCAACAGTTCTCCCCTCAGCTATGGCAACGCCTTTCCCATGAACCTCGGCAATGGATTTCCCCTCCGCCCTCCCCCACGGGCTTCCCCTGGGCCTTGGCCCCGGATTTCCCCTCGGCCTTAACCCCCGGGCTTCCCCTCGCGCTCGCGCGAGGGCTGCATCCCACCCGTGCCGCCCGCGCGCTCTCCTGCGGGTTTCCCCTCGCGCTCGGGTTTGTGAAAGAATCCCCTACCGGGCACAGCGGTTCCTGTGTGGGGGTAGCCGAACCCTGAGGCGGCCGCTTAAAACGCGCCTGGGGCTTCTGGAGAGGGCAATAAAGCCTCACTTTTTGCCGAAATCGGGCCGGAGGATTTTTTCACAGACCCGCTCGCGCGAGGGCTACCGCAGCCGCACCAGCGGCTGCCACCGACAGTTCGCGAGGGCCGCATCCCAACCGTGCCACCCGCGCCCTCCCAACGGATTTCCCCTCGGCCCTGGCCTTCTGGTTTCCCGCCGCCCTTGGGCGGCGGCTGCATCCCAACTGTGTTCCGTGCGCGCTCCTGCGGATTTCCCCTCGCGCTCGCGCGAGGGCCCAACTGTGTTCTCGCTCTCTGCTTCGCCGCACTGCCCCCGCGCTTTTCTTGAAACTGGATTTCCCCCGGCATTCATGCCGGGGCCACCACACCCGCGTCAGCGCTGCCCCCGCGGTTTCCCCTCGCGCTCGCGCGAGGGCTACCGCAGCCGCACCAGCGGCTGCCACCGACAGTTCGCGAGGGCTGCTGCCCAACCGTCTTTGCCCGTGCCGCGACAGCAAGCCGTCTCCTCAAGGTTCCGAGCCTGAGCGGCGGTTTTCGACTCGGCTCCCATGACCCTGCGGGAAGTAAGCATCAGGGAAAATCGCCAGGCGCGGCGTTTCTGTTGCGTTTTTTCGCTGGAACAGCCGAAGAATCGAGTGTCCTACATCTTCGGCGGACGATCTTCGAGTGGACGGTCCCGTCCAGGAGCCTGCGCCACCGAAAGAGTGAAGGCCAGAACGGCGTGCGCAGCAGGCAAGCCCGATGCAGCTCCGCACGTCCACGGGGCTCAGCGCCGGCCCGCCAGTCCGCTTTCCCGAGCTTCGCGGATCTCATTCCGGATCGTGTCCAGCACCTCTCTGAGCGGGTGCTCGCCCCAGTAGACATGCTGATAGCCGATGGCCACGCTGTGCATGAACATGACAGCCAGCCGCACGGACTCGCCCTGCCGGCGGAACACCCAGCGGTACTCGCCGCTCGAGATCAGCCAGACGCACTCGCCCATGCCGGAGATCTCGAGGTCGTCGAGCGCGGCGGACAGATCGGCCAGCGCCGCTTCCGGATCGGCGCCATAGACGGAGTGCTCCTCCTGCCCGTCGCCCAGCACGCACTCCAGCCGGCCGAAGTCATCCATGCGGAGGGAGAAGCGCATACGCCCATCTTATCGAGTTCCGCATGCGGTACTCTTTTCTTGGTTCCCCAGCGGCCGCGCGTCGGCAGGCCGTACACGGCTTCGTTCGTGCCCCGCGTTGTGCCCGCCCGAACGGCCATCCTCGCAGGAGCCCCCATGAACCTGCGGGACATCAGCATCAATGAAAATCGCCGCGAGCCGGCGTAGTCTCGGAGACGGTGTGGCAGCGGCAAGACCGGGACCGCTTTGGAGCTGTCGAGTCCGTGACCGCGCCTGGCCAGGAGGGCGGTCACGCGGCCGGGCTGCGCATCGGCGCGTTCCGGTTGACACGCGCGAGGCCAACGGCGCCGGACTCCTCGAATGGATCCGGCGCCGCGCCCGCCTGCATCAACCCCTTCGCCCCGCTTCGTCCTTCCCCGCTTCCCGCACCCGCAGTGTCTCCACAGAGAAGGGGCACGAACTCGATCGGTCTTTTTTCCGCCCGCCCCTGCGGACGCCCGCACAGTCCCCATCGGTCCCGTGGCTCGCCGGCGAAGGGACGCCCGTCGCGCTTCCGGCGGCAGGCGTGGAGGAGTGGACAGGGAAGGAAAACCAGCCGCCTGCCCGCTCCCAATGTCAACCTCCCCCGAGATTCACGTTTTGGAGCGGGCCGGCGGCCGAACTGCTTCCACTGTAATCCCGTCCGCGGCGCGGCCGCCACAGCGGAAAACGGGTTTGCGGCCGATTTCAACAGGAATTTTCCGCCCTGTCTGCAACGCGTTAGACTGTGAATGGCGTGGACGCCCTGTGCATAAAACGTGAATGCCATGAAATGTTGTGGAATTGACGCCCTCACCGGCGAGGCTGTCGAGCTGTGCGCGGAAGCGGGAGTGATCACCTCTGTCGAACCCCTCCTGGAACGCCCCGCTTCGCTGCCCTGGCTGGCGCCGGGCTTCATCGACCTGCAGGTGAACGGCTTTGCCGGCGCCGACTACTGCTCGGGCGAAACGCCGCTGGAAGCGATCGAAGCGTCGCTGCAGGCGCAGTTCGCCTGCGGCACGACGCGCCTGTTGGCCACAGTAATCACCGGCTCGCCGGAAGGCATGCTGGCGGCGATCCGCCATCTGGCGCGGGCGCGGCGCGAGCTGCCGCATGGAAACGCCATCGCCGGCATTCATGTCGAGGGGCCGTTCATCTCGCCGGAAGATGGCCCGCGCGGCGCCCATCCGCGCGAGCATGTCCGTCCGCCCGATCTGGACGAATACCGCCGCTGGCAGGAAGCCGCCGAAGGCACGATTCGCATGGTGACGCTTTCGCCGGAATGGCCCGGCTCGGCCAGATTCATCGAAACCATCACTGGCGACGGCGTCGTCGCGGCCATCGGCCACCTCAACGCCACGCCGCAGCAGATCGAGGATGCCGTCCGCGCCGGCGCGCGGATCTCCACGCATCTCGGCAACGGCTGCCACGCCGTGCTGCCCCGCCACCCGAACTACCTCTGGCATCAGCTTGCCGAAGACCGCCTGGCCGCATCGTTCATCGTGGACGGCATTCATCTCGGCGCCGATTTCCTCCGCGTGGCCCTCCGAGCCAAGGGCGTAGAGCGCAGCGTGCTCATCACGGACGCTGTCGCCCCGGCTGGCTGCCCGCCGGGGCCTTACCGCCTTGGTGAAGTCGACGTCGAGCTCCACCCGGAAGGCAAAGTCACGCTGCGAGGCCTGCCGCGGCTGGCAGGCAGCGCGCTGCGCATGGACCGCGGCGTCGAGAACCTGATGCGCATCGCCGGCCTGAGCCTGCAGGAAGCGCTTACGATGGCGGCGCGCAACCCGGCGCGCATCGGCCGCATCGAGCACCGCCAGCGCGGTCTGCAGCCGGGCGAGCGCGCCGACGTGATCGAGTTTGATTTCGACCCGGCCGCGAAGTCCGTGCGCATCCGCCGCACCTGGCTGGACGGCCAGGCCGTCTGGCAGTGCTGAAGGCCGGCCGGACCTGCATCCTGCCCGCGCCCTTCAGGCCGCCTCCAACGACAAAGCCCGCTTCCGGCCGGAGCCGGAAGCGGGCCTTGCGATTCAGGTGCGCGGGAGCCGCGTGCCTGGTTATTTCGGGCAGCCGAGCCGCTTCAGCAGCTTCTCGTCGAGCTGCTTGGCGTCCTTGAACGCCGGCGGCATCTTGGTTCCCTTCGGCACCAGCCAGACCTCGACGCGCCGGTTCTGATCGGCCGTGGAGACCATCTGGCCGGCGCGCTCCTTCGAAGCGGAGCGGGCGGCGGTGCCGCAGAGGCCGGGCTGCATGTCGGAGACCTGCTCCGTGCCGACCCAGGTGACCTTGATGCGCGACTTGTCGACGTTGGCGCAGGTGCCGCCGCCGGCGGTAAGGACCGCGTAGGCGTTCAGCACGCGGCGCATGTCGAGGTCGCTCGGCTTCTTCGTCCTGGACACTTCGTCCTGATCGATGTGGCCGATCAGCACGACCTCGTAGTCCGGATCGGCGGCCTTCGGCGCGACTTCTTCAAGCAGGATGCGCTTGCCGCAGTTGTTGACGCGGGCGCTGTTCTTGCTGAAGATCACGTCGGAGTAGCGGATCGAAGTCGGCACGAAGTCGACCTTGATCTGCGCCGTGCCCGTGGCGGAAGCGCCGCGGTCGTCGGTGACGCGCACGGTCGCCGTGACGGTCTTCGACTGGATCTTGCCGCCCTGTTCGAACTTCACCGCCTTGCTGTCAAACGACGTGGTGGCGGCCTTCGGGTTGGACAGCGTGCCTTCCGTGACCGTCCACTGGAAGCTGATGGTCGAGCAGGCGCTGCCAGTGCCTTGCGCGCTCAGCGTGGCGGTCTGGCCGTACTGGAGGGCAGCCGGGTTGGCGGTCACGTTGGACACGGTGGGCGGGTTGTAGGGCTGCACGTTCAGCGACAGCGGAGGCGCCGAGGCGACGCGAACCGGGTGGTTCGGGTTGTTCTCGGCTTCGACGTCCAGCTCGATCTTGTAGGCGCCCGCGCGGTCCGGAGTGAAGGACAGCTCGGGCGAGTTGCCGCCCATGGGCTGGCCGTTGACTTTCCACTTGTAAGTCAGGGCGCGGCCTGCGGGGTCGCTGGCGCCCGAGTTGCGCACCGTGATGGCGCGGCCCTGGCAGAGAGTGCCTGGCCCCACGCTCAGCGTTCCGGCGTTCAGGGCCGGCAGCGGACCCGGCGGCGGAGGCGGCGGCGGAGCAGGGGCTTCGGCCTTGCGTCCAAAATAGTACGTCACCCCCGCCGTCGTCTGAATGCCGTGCAACTTGTCGCCGCGCGGGATGTACAGCCCGCCGTTCGGATAGTCGGCCAGGCGGAAGGTGGGGTTCTTGGTCCAGAGGCCGCGGGCGTCAAAACGCAGGCCCCAACGCTCGGTCAGGTGCCACTTGAGGCCGCCGCCATAGTTCATCGCGGGATTGATGTTGGAATCGAGATTCTGCGCAAACAGGTTCGCATAGAGCGGACTCCGGGCCCACCCTTTGGCCGAATCCGTCGGCGCCATGTAAAGAGCGGAGATTCCAACCGTCAGGAAGGGACGGATCTTCGAACCGCGCTCCGTCCAGTAAAAAACCGGATTGAGAGAGTACTGGTAAATCCTGTGACCGAAGTCATACTGCGGTTGACCCGGCGCTGCCGGCGACTGGAACCGCACGTTGTTGGTGCTGTAAGTGAAGGCCTGCTCGAGGCCCACGTAGCGCCAGATATTTTCCGTGACGCGGAAGCCGAAGGCCCCGCCGTTGACGAGTTTCGTCCCCAGGCCGCTCGAGACGCCCTGGAAGAAGCTGCCGCCGCCGAATGCATTGAGTTCGACCTTGTCGGGCAGCTCATCTCCTCCTGACGGTGGCTTGGCCGCCTGCTGCCCTGCCGCGCCGGGAACGATGACAAGAGCCACAAGAGCGACAGCAAGAATCCACCGACGGTAGCTGGAACAGTATTTGCCTGCACGTGTAGAGTTCATGTGGACTTCACCTGCCTCACTTTTCATTATGCACTCTGGGGACGTCCAAGTCCAAGAAAAAAACGCCCGCATCCGGCGTTAAGCCCAACAATCGCTTGCCCTTGGCATCAGGCAGGAGCAGCCGGCGAAGGCTGACGGCAGGAAGATCTGCGCCCTCGAGCGCCTGCCAGTTCCGGCCTCCATCGATGGATCTGTAAATGCGGCCGAACTGGCCGGCGAAGACTTCGCCGCCACGGCCGGGCCGCGCGGCCAGGGTGCTCACCGTGCCCGGAGCCAGCCCCTGCTCGATCTTCTCCCAGCGCCTGCCGTCATCGGCCGACAGATACAGACCGTCAGCCGTAGCCGCCAGCAGCGTCGACCCGGTGATGGCCATGTCGTAGATGGACGAGACGGGGAACAGCATGCTGAGCGGGCGCCAGCTCGCGCCGGCATCCGTGCTCAGATACACCGTGTAGCCGGTGCGGGCCAGGACGCGCCCGCCGTCGGCCTGCGCGGCGATCAGATCCTGCACCGAATGCCGGATGTTGGCCGTGGTCAGCCGGACAGGCTGCCAGGTGGCGCCGAGATCCGCGCTGCGCCACAGTCCGACATCCGTGCCGGCGAGCAAAGCTTCCTTGCCGGCGGCCATGACGCAGGCCAGCGCCTGGATCCGTACTCTGGCGCCGCCGCCGATGCGCAGCGGCGCCCAGTTCCTGCCGCCGTCGAGGCTCCGGTAGATGCGCTCGTCGTTGCCCGCCAGCAGCAGTTCTTCCCGGGAAGGGCAGGCGGCCAGGCGCGTGACATGACCTTCGGGAAATGTTTTCGTCTTGGGCACCGGCTGCCAGCCCGCGCCGCCGTCGGCGCTGGCGAACAGGCCTCCCCACTGGCCGTCGCCCGCGATGTTGAGGTACAGCGTGCGGCCCGCCACGGCGAATCCGGCCGCGCGGCGGCTGGCAAAACCTTCGTTGATCTGAACGAACGACTCGCCCGCGTCGGCGCTCTTCCAGAGCCCGCCGCCTTCGGTGGCCAGGTAGATGCGGCGCGGGTCGCGCGGGTCGAAGGCCATCGAATAAACGTGCAGGCGGTTGACGCGGCGGAACGTGGCGCCGCCATCGCCGGACTTCAGCAGCCCCAGCGTGGTGCCCGCGAAGATGACGCCGTTGCGGCCGGGCATCTGCCGCACGACGTGGGTGCGGCGCTGCTCGGGCGGGATGCCGCGGAACCGGCTCCAGTTCTGGCCGCCGTCCTCGCTGCGGTAGATGCCGCTGCAGGCGCTCGCGAACACGCGCTCGGGGCGCGCCGGGTCGATGAAGATGGAGAACACGTCGGAATCGTCGAGCATTCCGTCGTGGATGATCTGCCACGTCTTTCCGCCGTCAGTGGTTTTCCACGGCAGATGCGTCGTCCCGGCATAGATGATGCGGTCGTCGCGCGGATCGATGGCGACGGCGGTCACCGACCGCAGCTCGTGATTGTACGGCGGCGAAATCCGGACCCAGGTGCGGCCCGAGTCCTCGCTCTTCCAGACGCCATCGCGCGTCGCGGCGGCCATCCTGCGGGGATCTTTTTCGTAGAAGGCCAGCGCATGCGTGGACAGTCCCTCGACGCCTGCCGCAGCCTTCCAGGTGGCGCCTTCGTCCTCGCTGTACCAGACGCCCGCTCCGATGCCCTGCGGCGTCTCGGCCGCCGCCAGATAGAGGCGCGGCTCGGCCGGATGAATCATCACGGCGCTGATGGTGGCCGAAAAGTAGCGGGGAAAGTTCAGCCGCACCCACCACGCTCCGCCGTTGACGGAGCGGAACACAAGCGAGTTTCGCGCGCCGGCCAGCAGCGTGTCAGGACGGTGCAGGTCCGCCCAGACGGAGGTCGCCGAACCGCCCCAGGGGCCGGCGGCCTGCCACTGCGCCGGCGCGGGCGCGCACAGCAGGATCGCAGCTGAAACAATTCCGGCGGAAATGATTCTGCGGCCCAACTCTCAGGCTATCAGACGCCGGGCGGCAGATACCTTCTGGCCAGCGCCAGGAACCTTTCCGTTTCGGCCCGCTCCCAGGCGGCGTCCCTGCCCAGCTCCGCGGCGAGAATGGCCGCCACGCGCGGGGCGGCTTCCATCGCCGCCCGGGCGTTCAGCTGCAGGGCGCGCGTGCGGCGCTCGAGCACGTCTTCCACGTGCAGCGCCATCTCCCAGCGGGCCGCCCACACGGCCTCGGCTTCGGTACAGGGAAGGGCGGCGGCCAGCGGGCGGGCGCGCTCCGGGTGCAGCCGCATCATTTCCCGGATGGCGATCGCGTCGCTGCCGTACACGGACAGCGCGCCGAACTGCTCGGCGTGGTGATGATAGCCATGGATGCGCAGGCGGCGCGTGACGCACTCGCGTTCGTCGAGCCCGGCGAGCACGGAGGCCTGATCGATGCAGTCTTCGGCCATGCGGCGGCAGGTGGTCCACTTGCCGCCGGCGATGGTGACGAGGCCGTTGCGGTCGATGTGGATGGAGTGGTCGCGCGCCAGCGAAGCCGTGGAGGCGCCTTCGGCGGATCTCACCAGCGGCCGGATGCCGGCCCAGGCGCTGAGGATGTCGGAGCGGGAAGGCGCGCGGTCGAGATAATCGGCGGCGGTTTCGAGGATCAGATCGATCTCTTCCTCCATCGGCTGCGGCTCGAGAGAGACTTCCTGAAGCGCCGTGTCGGTGGTGCCCACGAGCGCATGGCCGTGCCAGGGAATGGCGAACATGACGCGGCCGTCGCGGGTGCGCGGCGCGAGGATGGCGGCTTCGCCGCGCAGAAAACTGGCGTCGAAGACGAGATGCACGCCCTGGCTTGGGGCGATCATGGGCCGTGCATCGGCGTCGCCGAGGCGGCGCACGGAATCGCTGAAACAGCCGGTGGCGTTGATCACCACGCGCGCATGGAGCTCGAAATCGGCGCCGGACTCGGCGTCCTCGACGACGGCGCCGGTGACGAGGCCCTGGCTGTCCCTGATCAGCGCAATGACCCTCGCGTAATTGACCAGCGCGGCGCCCTGTTCCGCGGCCGTGCGGGCCATCTGGATCAGCAGCCGGGCATCGTCGAACTGGCCGTCGTAATACTCGACCCCGCCGCGCAATCCTTCCGGTTTCAGGTTGGGGAGCCGCGCAAGCGTCTCTTCCCGGCTGAGGATGCGCGATTTGCCGAAGCCGTACTTGCCGGCCAGCAGATCATAGAGCCGGAGGCCGACGCCGTAAAAGGGCGCCTCCCACCACTCATAATTGGGCACGATGAAGGCGAGGTCCCTGACGAGGTGCGGCGCGTTTTCGCGCAGGATGCCGCGTTCTTTCAGGGCCTCCATGACGAGCGTGACGTTGCCCTGCTCGAGGTAGCGCACGCCGCCGTGGATCAGCTTGGTGGAGCGGCTGGAGGTGCCCTTGCCAAAGTCATGCTGTTCGACGAGGGCGGTGCGGTAGCCGCGGCTGGCGGCATCGAGGGCGCAGGCGATGCCGGTGGCGCCGCCGCCGATGATGAGGATGTCCCAATCGGCGCGCTCCGAGCGCAGCCGGTCGAGCATTTCGGCGCGGTTCATCTCACTGCTCCCAGCCGCGCGAGCGCTCGACGGCGCGCGACCATTGCGCGCGGCGGGCGAGCGCTTCCCCGCGGCTCATGCGCGGCTCGAAGCGGCGGTCCGCTTTCCAGCGCGCCGCGAGCTCGTCCCGCGAGCGATAGACGCCCGCGGCGAGGCCGGCCAGGCAAGCTGCGCCCAATGCTGTCGTCTCCGTCACCGCGGCGCGCACGACGGGCGCGCCGAGCAGATCGGCCTGGAACTGCAGCAGCAGGTTGTTGCGCGACGCGCCGCCATCGACGCGCAGTTCGCCCACATGCAGGCCGGAATCGGCCTCCATGGCGCTGACGACGTCGGCCACCTGGAAGGCGATGGATTCGAGCGCCGCGCGCGCCAGATGGGCGGCCGTGACGCCGCGCGTCAGCCCCACGATGGCGCCGCGGGCGTAGGCGTCCCAATGCGGCGCGCCCAGCCCCGTGAAGGCGGGAACGAGATACACGCCGTGGCTGTCTTCCACGCTGGCGGCGAGGGCCTCGACTTCTTCGGAAGAGCGGATCAGGCCCAGTCCGTCGCGGAGCCACTGCACCACGGCGCCCCCGATGAAGACGCTGCCTTCGAGCGCATACTCGACGAGGCCATCGGCCTGCCAGGCGACGGTGGTCAGCAGCCGGTGGCGCGACTCGACGGCCCCTGCGCCGGTGTGCATCAGCAAAAAACATCCTGTGCCATATGTGTTTTTGGCCAGGCCGGGCGAGAAGCAGGCCTGCCCGAACAGCGCAGCCTGCTGATCGCCGGCAACGCCGCCCACGGGAACGGGCGCGCCGAGCACAGCCGCGTCGCACTCGCCGAACACGCCGCAGGAGGGGCGCACCTCGGGCAGGACTTCGCGCGGCACGCCGAGGATCCGCAGCAGCTCGTCATCCCAGGCGCCCGTGTGGATGTTGTAGAGCAGCGTGCGCGAGGCGTTGCTGGGATCCGTGGCGTGGACGCGGCCGCCGGTGAGATTCCACAGCAGCCAGGAGTCGATGGTGCCGAAGGCGAGCTCGCCCCTCGCGGCGCGGGCGCGCGCACCATTTACGTTGTCGAGCAGCCAGCGCAGCTTGGTGCCGGAGAAATAGGGGTCGGCGAGCAGCCCGGTGCGGCGGCGGATCTCTTCTTCCGCGCCGCTGGCCTTTAGCTGATCGCAGAAGGCAGCGGTGCGGCGGTCCTGCCAGACGATGGCGGGCGCGGCGGGCTCGCCGGTGCGGCGGTCCCAGAGCACGACGGTTTCGCGCTGGTTGGTGATGCCGATGGCGGCGATGTCGCGGGCGGCGAGGCGCGCGCGCTCGAGCGCTTCGGCGGCGACGCCGCGCTGCGTGGCCCAGATTTCGAGCGGGTCGTGTTCCACCCAGCCCGCCTGCGGGTAGAACTGGCGGAATTCTTTCTGGGCGGTGGCGGCGATGGCGCCCTCATCGGTAAAGACGATGGCGCGGCTGGAGGTGGTTCCCTGGTCGAGAGCAAGCAGGTAGGGCATGGCGTGTCTCAGGTGTCAGCCAGTGTGGATGCGCGAACCCCGGCGGCGGGGTCACTTCTTCGATGTTCCTTCATCCGGAGCCGGAAAGCCGGAGGAGCGTTCGACAATGCGGCCGTCGAGCACGACCATGAGCGGCTCGATGGAGCGGATTTCGTCTTCCGGGCAGGAAAGAATGTCGCGGTCGATCACGACCAGATCGGCGAGTTTGCCGGGTTCGATGGAGCCCTGTTCTTTGTCGCTGAAGTGGAGCCAGGCGGCCCAGGTGGTCCACAGGCGGATGGCCTCTTCGCGGGTGACGCGCTCTTCGGGAAAGAGGACTTTGCCTTCGGTGGTGCGCCGCGTGAGGGTCATCCACATTCCGAAGAACGGGTTGTAAGGGTTGACGCCGCGGTTCTTGTGGTGAAACAGCATGTGGTCGCTGCCGCCGGCGGCGGGGATGCCGCGGTCGAGATAGCCGCGCATGGGGAAGAACCAGCGCAGGTTGCGCTCGCCGAAGACGCGCTCGAGCGCAGGAGCGTCGTAGTGGAGCCAGCCGGGCTGCACGTCGGCGGCGATGCCGAGCCGCTGCATGCGGTCGAGCGACTCGGGGCTCTGCATGCTGCCATGCATGACGTGGGAGCGCGTCGGGGCAATGGGTTTTTCCCTGTTGAGCTCCTCGAAGACGTCCAGCAGCGCGTCAATGGCGCCGCCGCCCTGGGCGTGGGCGGTGAGCGCCCATCCTTTGTTGCGCGCGGCGCGCATGATGGCGAGCAGCTTGCCGGGTTCGACGAAGAGCGTGCCGCGGGCGTCAGGGTTGGTCTGGCCATAGAGCTGGCGTCCGAAGGGGCCGTAGGGCATGCGCTGATAGGCGGTGCCGACGCTTTGCCCGCCGTCGAGCGTGACCTTGAAGGCGCCGAACTTGAGCCACTCGTCGCCGAGGTTGGTGCGCCAGGGGCGGGATTCGATTTCTCGGACCAGCTCTTCTACGGGTCTGTTGGCGGGCAGGCGCCACGTCATGACGGTGCGCACGGGGAGCCGGCCCTGGGCCTTGAGCTTCCCGAAGAGGGCGACGTCTTCCGGCGTGACGGCGCGATCGTGGATGCAGGTGAGCCCGGCACGGCGGTAGAGGCGGAGCATCAGCTCGAGAGCCTTGAGCTTCTCGTCTTCAGTGAAGGGCGCGGCGCGGGTGACGCCTTTCAGCAAATGGGATGCGTTGCGCAGGATGCCGTTAGGCTCGCCGTCAGGGCCTTTGACGATTTCGCCGCCCGGAGGATTGGGCGTCGAGCGGGTGATGCCGCTGATCTTCAGGGCCATCGAGTTGGCGGACCAGACGTAGCTGGCATCGAAGGCGACGGGGTGATCGGGGGCGACGTCGAGGTCCTCGCGCGTGGGCATGCGCATTTCTTTGAGCCGCGGGGGCAGGGTGCGCGGTACGACGATCCACTCGCCTTTGGGCGTGGAGCGGGCGCGCGTGCGGATGTAGTCCTGAATGGCGGCGATCGAGTCGAGCGGCGGCAGCGGCGCGCGGAGCTCGCTGAGGCCGGACTCGAGGGCGTGGACATGCGCGTCGATGAGGCCTGGCAGGACGGCGCGGCCTTTCAGGTCGATGACGGTGGTGACCTGACCACGTAGGTTCATCACGCCCTCGACATAATGCGGCATCTTTGGGATGCGCGTGATGTCATGGACCTTGACGATCTCTCTGACCTGGGAGACGCTCACGGCGAAGGTCTCCTTTCCGAGCTTGAAAGAGACAAGCTGTTCCTCGTCCCCTGAGATCTCGATCTTCTCCCGTCTCCTTCTCATGTGTCATCACCTTGTCTTCTCCTCGATATCATCAAGAGGTCGAGACCCTCGACCCCAGACCTGCGGTCGGCCCGATGATGCAAAAAGCAACAAGATCGTATATGAACATCACAATCATTTTACCACATTTGATAACGAGCCAGCATAGCAGATAGCGATATCTTTACAGTACGATCGCCGTCATACAGGCCTCACTTGACGAACAGCGTCACGGCGATCCGGACTTCACAACTATCACGGGGCATGTGGAATTCTTGATGATGAACTCCGATATGCTCTTGCTGCCGCCCAGCAGACCTCCTCCTGTCGACCTGTCGGTCGTCTTCCCCAGGACGATGGCATCCGCCTTGATGCGCTGCGCCGCCAACAGTATGGTCTCCATCGGGTCCCCGGCCTCCAACAACGTGGCGACCTCGATGCCGATGTCCGCCCCTCTTATCTTCAGGCGGCCAAGGACCCGCATCCCGTTCTTTATGTCCTTGTCCTTCTCGATCCCGGACCTGGGGTCCACCACATAAAGCGCGACAAAGGTGGGTTTGAACTGCTTGTACAGCGCAAAGCCGTACTCCACCGCTTTCTCGGAATGAGGTTTCCCATCTGTTGCCAGGAGCACCCTCATCTGTTCACCTTGTCCATGGACCTCAAAACCAACATGCCATCCGAAAAGTGGCATTCCTGCGTGGTCATTTCCTGTTTGCAGAATCCATGTTCTCCATTGATAAACCCTTGCGCCAAATATCTCGATTTTGATAATGTCAAATAAGGGTCACCCGCCGACCTCGAAGGAGGTATGGCATATCATCTCGTTGGTGAAATCATACACGGCAGTTATCCTCCAGACACCTTTTGCCAGGGTGCCGTTCGTCGCTTGGATGACGATCTTGTCGAGATAATCGATGATGTCCTCCCTGTCTGCGTCCGACACATAAGCCCAGACCGTCCCATTGTAAGAGAAAACGTAAGAATCCCCTTTCTCCACGTTCCATATCCTCGTCTCATTGCTGCCCGGCGCCGATATCAGTATCTTGACGTAATAGAACGGGACGACCGTGTTGATCAGCTGGCGTCCGCCGGGATCGAGCAGGACGATCGCGCGCCACGCCGGGCGGCTGTGGGCGACCCGGGCGGCCTGCTCGTGGAACTCGCCGAGGTCTCCGCCGTCCA